>Ga0214473_10001642_pt1 | contig 29057 bp, 28 predicted proteins | sample RVTome_7_FD_203509 | JGI IMG/M metagenome (GOLD analysis project Ga0214473, IMG submission 203509) | Soil microbial communities from uranium-contaminated site in the Upper Colorado River Basin, Wyoming, United States - RVT98D197 | ecosystem: Environmental > Terrestrial > Soil > Contaminated >...
ATCGAGCCACGGCTGATAAAACGTCAAACACGGAAATTTGGCTTTCTAAAGCTACCACGTGACAAAGCAAGGCTGATTGCTTAACTTAGTGCCATTCTAAACTGTCCCCGGAATTGCATGCAAGAAGGTAGGCCAAATCATATATCGTGGCAGGTGTCTTAGGCAACCACCCTGAGTTCCTCAGGAACACCACGAGAAAGAACATAGCCAACACCCAACATGGGACAAGAAACAACCAGAACCTTTCACCTTGCACGTTCTTCAAGCTCTCAGGATCGTCCAGCCGTCGCATTCTTTCTCCTCGCCTTACTATACTTGTCTCCACCTCATACAGGGGTAGACCTCTACCTCTATCATCCGCTCGGCAGGTCCCCGTGGCAACAGTGTACCCGCCCCTAATCCATACCCCTAATCACGCGGATACAACGCCGCACGCTACCTACAATCGACGATCTCCAAAAATACGCTCATTGTACGGCTGGAGGTGTTGGCGGAGCGTCAGCCAGATTTGCCACAAACTCTCCACACTTCTGGTAACGATCCGTGAGAGGCCATCGTGTCCCTTTGAGAAGCGTCTTTTCTCCTGGATCCCAAATATAGGGCAGCGGTGCATTGCGAAGGCACTCGCCAGATGTGGGCGTGCCAGCCCCTTGTCGAAATGGTTGCCAGTAACGACATTCTTCACAGGTTCCATCCATCATGATCGTGTTCTCCTTTGTGTGCTCGGTTATCCACAATCAACCATAATCTGCTCCTCGTTCCAGGCGGTAATCATAGCAAAGATGATGGCAAAAAGACACAGTCCGGCTTTCCAGAAAGAGAAGAAGCGACGGAGTTTCTTCCTTCACGGCGAACACCGGGGGTCACACCTGCGCACTTCACATTCTGCGTCTCACAGGGCCCATTCGTTCCGAATTCACGGCCTCATTGTAGAGCCACGCGACAAAGATGCAAAGAGGAATCCCTTTGGATTGATGATTGACGATTTACGATTCATGATTTAGAGCCAAGTCCACGTTCATCAGCGTTTATCTGCGGTTCCATCGGCTCTGTGTTCTCGGTGCCCTCTGTGGCGGAAAGAACCTGGATTCCCGCCCTCGCGGGAATGACATAGTCGAGCCTCGTGCAAACCCATGCGTGACAAGGGCTTATCTGTATTCACGAGTGACCCGCAAAAGGTTCCACATTGCCGGAATTTGCTTGACAGGCAATCTATGCACGTGTATGATGATAAAATAACGGAATAGTGAATGGTACATAGTAGGTAGCCAATTCGGAGGGTATGATCCTGTTCAGTGAAGCGAGAGTCCGCGTCAGTCGTCGCAACGCCGAGAAACCCAGGGGGCGCCGAATGGCCGACTATGTGAAACAAAGCCAATTCTCAGACGCCCTGCTGTGCAGAACAAACCCAACTTCCGGGGCCTGTCTCCCGAGCGGGAGGGTCTATTGTGCGAAACAAAGCCAATTGGCACTGCCGGGCTCGCTGGTAGTGCGCCCACAAGGACATCAAGCGAAACGCCTTACGGCGTCACTACAAGCAGGGTCTGCTGTGCGAAACAAAGCCAATTTGCATCGGGCCGAGTGAACGGTAACTGCTGTGCAGAGAAAGGGTTATGGGGAACAGCAAGGGATCATGCGTCTGCGAAAACAAAGCCAACCGCCTATGGAAGACAAGGCCAAGATGGCCTCGCCACGAAACGCCTGACGGCGTCACTACAAGCCAGGGAATGGCGGGCACGGCCCATCCTGCGAAGTGGCAGAGGACCGGATCGTGCAAAACAAACCCAATTTCGCCGGGAGTTGACGGTCCATTGTGCGGAACAAAGCCAATTCACCCGGTCAGGCAGGTGGTGGGCACGGGCTACCCCTGCGAGGGGGCGCACACGACCTGCCGTGCAAAACAAAGCCAATCTGCAGGGGACAGGCAGCCGGGAGGGGGGAGCCGCATGGCTGATTCTGCCAAACAAAGCCAATTTCGGGGTCACCACCGGGGAGTTGATCGACGATTGCGCCAAACAAAGCCAATTCGATGGTCCATCCGCTGGCAGCGGAGGGCCGGCGGTGCGAAACAAAGCCAATTTACCCTGCCGGGCGAGCGGTGGGCACAGCACCCGACAAATGTGAAACAAAGCCAATTCAAGGACGGGTGGGTCGGGACCCAGGACCGGGGCCGGCGGTGCGAAACAAAGCCAATTTGCACTTGGCTGCCGGCAGGCGACTCGGCGCCGGCGTGCAAAACAAAGCCAATTTGCCGCCGCCGGCGAAATGGGATATTTGGGCAAAGATCGGGTGTCGTGTGGTCGCACCCGGTCAGAGATTCGGGCCAGGGTCGGTCTTGCATTTCATGGGCTTATAAGGTAGGATTCTAGTTTCTGCTCTTGCAGGGTTGGTGTGTTCGCGTACTCAGACCGCAAATGTAGTGTGAAATCGGACTATGCAGGAAATCGAGATCAGAGTCTCTGGGACCGCCGAGAGGCGTTACCGGATCGTCATCGGGTCGGGGATCTTGCCGTCGGTGTGGCCGCAGATCAAAGCGGCGTATGACAGGCAGAACAAGTTCGTCGTCACGGACGAGAATGTCGTCGCGGCGGGGCATCTGGCCGCATTGATCGGCGGCAGGCGGATTCCCCACTTCGCCATCCAGCCGGCCGGCGAGGTCTCCAAGAAGATCGATACCGCCATCGCGATTGTCGAGGCGATGGAGAAGGTCTATCTTGGCCGCGACACGGTGATGGTCGCCCTGGGCGGCGGGACGGTCGGCGACATTGCGGGCTTTGCCGCGGCGATCTTCAAGCGGGGCATCCCCGTCGTGCACGTGCCGACCACCACGGTGGCGCAGGCCGATTCCGCCATCGGCGGCAAGACGGGCGTGGATTCCAGCATCAGCAAGAACGCATTCGGGGCGTTCTGGCACCCCGACGCCGTTTATATTGACGTAGCGGTGCTCAAGACGCTGGACGAGCGGCAATATCGGGCCGGACTGGTCGAATCGGTCAAGCACGGCCTGATTGCCAGTCGCGAGTACTTCGAGTTTCTCGAACGCCGCCTCGACGCGATCCTCGATAGGCAGACCGACGTCCTTGAAGAGGTGGCCCGATACAATTGCACGATCAAGGGCCGCGTCGTGGAGGAGGACCCATATGAGAAGAACAAGCGCAGAATCCTGAATTATGGTCACACGTTCGGGCACGCTGTAGAGGCGGGCAGCGGCTACGACTTGCTTCACGGCGAGGCGGTCGCCATAGGGATCATGGCCGCCGGACTCATCGAAGTCGAACTGGGGTTCTCCGAGCCCGGCCGGCTCGACCGCGTGCGCGCCATGCTTGAGAAACTCCAGGTCCCAGTGAAATTGCCCCAGAATTTAGCCGATAACAAGGTGCTTGACGTGATGAAACACGACAAGAAGGCGGTGGACCAGTGGCCGCGATTCGTCCTGCTCGACGGAATCGGGCAAGTGCACTGCGAGGACGGCCAATATGCCGTCCAGGTCAGCCGCGATGTCGTGGAGAAGGCTCTCGGATTGATGATTGATAATGGTTGATTGATGATTTGTATCGACGGGGCAGGTGTGTACCGGAATCCATGGCAGCAAATCATCAATCATCAATAATCCTTAATCAATGATAAGGTGAACCATGTACAGACCGCAGATCAAGGTGCTCGATTGTACGATCAGGGATGGCGGCCTCATCAACAACCACTATTTCAGCGATGAGTTCGTCCGCGAGGCCTACCGGGCTCTTTCCAAGAGCGGCATCGACTACATGGAGCTGGGCTACCGCAGCAGCAAGGAGCTCTGCCCGACGAAGGAGTTCGGCGCCTGGAAGTACTGCGATGACGAGAAGATTCGTGAGATCACCGACGGCATCGAGTCCAACATGAAGATCAGCATCATGGTGGACGCCCATCGCGTCCGCGAACAGACTTTCGCCCCGGCCGACGAGAGCCCGGTGGACATGATCCGCGTCGCCACCTACGTGAAGGACATCGACAAGGCGATCGACCTGGCAAAGCGGACGAAAGACCTCGGTTATGAGACCTGCGTCAATATCATGGCCATCTCGAAGGAGAGTGAGTTCGCGATGATCGAGGCACTGGACCAGCTCGCCAAGACGAACGTCGATTGCGTGTACGTGGTGGACAGCTACGGCGCCCTGTACTGTGAGCAGATCGAATACCTGGTCAAGCTGTACAGAGAGCACGTGCCCGGCAAGGAGGTCGGCGTGCACACCCACAACAACCAGCAGCTCGCGTTTTCCAACACCATCGAGGGCATCATACACAACGCCAACTACTTGGATGCGTCCCTGTTCGGGATCGGCCGCGGGCCGGGCAACTGCTGCCTCGAACTGCTCATCGGCTTCCTGAAAAACCCCAAGTTCAATCTCAGCCCGATCCTGAAGTTCATCCAGGACTACATGCTCCCCCTGCGAGAGAAGATCGAATGGGGCTACATCATCCCTTACATGCTGACGGGCATTCTCAACGAGCACCCGCGAGCCGCCATCGCCTACCGCGAAACCCCCGACAAGGACAAATACGCCGAATTCTACGAACGCCTCCTCGAAGGCGTCATCGACGAATAAACGCAGTCGCCGCTGTCTGTGCGAAAACTCACAGGTTATTGAACAGAGCGAGAATCACGTCCGCTGGGCATATCGTCGCTTGTGTCTTCCACACGGACAGCAGCAGAAATCTCAGAGGACGAACGGGCTCGCTCGTTGAGCTCGCGTTGTTGTCTGCCAACCCGCACCGCTAGCGACTGACACGTCAGCAACAGGATCGCCACCACGCAGATAAGACCGCAGACCAGTGTCTGCACGGACTTCGATGCAGTCTTCATGAAGGCGGATCGGGCAAGGATCAGTAGGGGGACAGCACAGAGGAGCGCCGCCTCGCTGCCACCGACAAGGAAATTGAAGGGATCTCGACCGGAATAAGCGAGTTGTGGACCGACAACGAACGCGATCATTATGGCGATTACAATCCTCTCCTTCATGGCTGATTTCTCCTTCCATCAAGGTCATCTGGCGGTTGCAGTTGCCGCTTCAAATTATCTGTGAGCAAATCCCAGAGGTGGGGATGGGATTCCAGCAAGCGGGCGATGTCTGCGAGGTCTTTGATTCTCTTGCTCTGTCTGCGCTGGGGCTCAGACCATGCTTTCATCTTCCCCCGCAGCGTATCCTCCAGCGAGGCGACGCGCATGAGAATCCCATGCACGTCGGCCGGGACTGCTCGCGAGGGAAAATCCCGATAGAACTCCTCGGTGCTCAGTCGAAGGACAACCCGCGAGCGCCCCTTGAAGTTGATAGACCAGTCAAATCTCTCGGAGCGGAATCCTGCCTCCTCCAGCAACGAGACGGTCCGCTCAATCGCCTCGACAGCCACGACGAAGTCCACGTCCTGGGTCACCATGGGTTGTTCAGCCCAGTGGTTCACCGCTATGCCCCCGATAGCACACCAAGCTACGTCCGCCCTCTCAAGGCAGTCAACAAGGCGCATCACGTCGTTCGTGCCGCCCCCAGTCTGCCAGTCGTAGAATTGCTTTCCCGTCATACCGGTGATGATAGCGTCAGGCTCACCGGCCCGTCAAGGCTGTGACCGAAGGTTCAATACGGCAACAGGTGTCGGTCGCCAAGAGGCATAGCCGTACACCTGGGCCGGATGAGGTTTTTTTCTTGCCTTGCAGTGCAACAGAAGTACATTAAGGCACAAATCAGGGTGCGGGTCGAGAACCGCAGGGTCAATCCGCAATCCGAAATCTAAAATCCGCAATGACAGGAGTCCCAGCCATGATAGGCAAGGCGATACGACTGGAACGAATCATCGACCGCAACTCGGGCAAGACCGTCATCATCCCGATGGATCACGGGGTCACGGTCGGGCCGATCGCGGGCCTGGCCGACATGCGCACCGCGATCAGCAAGGTCGTCGCGGGCGGGGCCAACGCCATCCTCATGCACAAGGGCATGGTCCGCGCAGGGCACCGAGGCTCGGGCAGAGACGTCGGCCTGATCGTTCACCTTTCCGCCGGGACATCGCTGAGCCCCGATCCCAACGCCAAGGAGCTCGTCTGCACCGTCGAGGAGGCGATCAAGCTTGGGGCCGACGCCGTCTCGATCCACATCAATCTCGGAGCCGAGACCGACAAGGAGATGCTCCGGCAGTTCGGCTTAGTCAGCGAGCGATGCTCGGAGTGGCAGATGCCGCTGATCGCGATGATGTACACGCGAGGCCCGAAGATCCAGGACGAATTCAACGTCAAGAACGTCAAACTCGCCGCCCGGGCCGGGGCCGAGCTTGGCGCCGACATCGTGAAGGTCCCCTACACCGGCAGCGTCGAGACGTTCGCCGAGGTCGTCCAGGGCTGTCCCGTTCCGGTGGTCATCGCCGGCGGGCCGAGGATGGGCAGCGACGAGGACATCTTCCGGATGGCCGAAGGCGCGCTGGCGGCCGGCGCCGCGGGCCTGTCCATCGGCCGAAACGCCTTCCAGCATGACAAGCCCGACAAGATGGTCCAAGCCCTGAGCAAAATGGTGCACGAAGGCGCCGGCGTCCAAGCCGCCATCGAGATCGTCAAGAGCTGACCATTCAGTTGCCTCCCATCGCCATGAGATGAGGCCGTTGTGTTGTTTGCGCCACCGGCAGGAAATGGAACCGCGGAAGGATTCGCAGCGGTCTGGATGTCGTCTTGCCATCGGCATTGTCACTGTCATCGGCGACCAACGAACGGGTTGCTGCAAGGAGAAAACGATGAACTGGTGGTGGCTCTTGTTGGTTTCTCTGTCCCTGCTATGGGTGCTGCCCATGTATGGCGCACACAGAACGCAGATGCCGGCGGTCTTCTTTGTCGCGGTCGCTGTGCTTTGGGCGGTTCTCTTCGTGTTCGTCGAGCCGCTATATGACTGGGGCACAAACCTCCTCCGAAAACTCGGATGGCCTCGTCTGGCTGATTTCCGAGACCGCCTCAAGCCGAAGGTACTGGCGCCCGCCCGAATCGCTCTGCTCCTCGCGGCGGCAATCAGTCTCGCCTTCGCCGTGCTGTAGAGAGCATTGACTGCGCGGGCGAGCCCGGCAATGGGCCGACAAGCTGCTCAGTCAATCGAGGACTTGAGTGAAAGCATGAGAAACTGTCTCGCGATCTTTCTGGGCACATTGGTCGTCCTGAACTCCGGTTGCCAGGTGAGCCAGGCACTGAAACGGTCTATCCCTGTCTCTTCCGCCGTGGGAATCGAGGATGAGCGGACACAGCGCATCGGCCAGGTCATTCGCGACACGATGCGCAAGGAGAACATCGCGGGCATCTCAGTTGCAGTGATTGATCACGGCGAAATCGTGTGGGCACAGGGCTTCGGCTATCGGGACATCGCCATGCGGCTACCCGCGGACACCGACACGCAGTTCCAGGCAGGCTCGATCAGCAAGCCCGTGACGGCCTTAGGTGTCCTGGTGCTGAAGGAATCCGGCCAACTCAATCTCGACAAGGACGTGAACGGCTACTTCAAGGATTGGCATCTGGATTCCAGGTGGCCGGACAAGCCGGTGACGCTTCGGCTTCTGCTGTGCCATCGGGCCGGGATGGTCCCGCACGGGTGCCTGGGTTATGAGGAAAGCCGAGAGCTTCCCTCCCTGCTGGAGGTCCTCAACAGTCGCCATGACATCGCCGACTGGCTCACCGATAATTACTTCGGGACCATCAAGGCGGCCAGGCCGCCCGGCTCAGGCTTCGATTACTCGACCGGAGGATACTGCGTTGTCCAAAAGGCCGTCGAAGATGTCACTGGCCGGCCGTTTGAGGTAGTCATGGACGAGTTGCTCCTGCAACCCCTGGGGATGAGCCGGTCGCATTTTATCCAGCCGCCGCCCCCGATGGAGACCAACATCGCGCACGGCTACTGCCGGTGGAAAGGGATTCTCTATCACGGCCGATGGGATGTCTTCACGCAGAAGGCCGGCACGGGATTGTGGTCCACTCCCCAGGACTTGGCCAAACTGATCGTGGCGGTACAGAAGGCCCGGGCCGGAAAAAGGCAAGGGCCCATTTCGCCTGCGATTGCCGAGGAATTCCTGACACCGCAATTCGACGCCTACATGGGAATGGGGGTCTTCCTGGATGGTGAGGGTGCAAGCCGCGGCTTCTTCCACACAGGAGAGACACTCGGCTACTTCGCAAGTTTCGGCGCCGGCGTCAACCTGGGCCGCGCCTGGGTCATCATGACCAACGGCAAGAAGGACCGCTTCGGCCCCATCACCAAGGCCATTGCACAGGAATTCAGATGGCTCTCCCCGGACAAGGAAATCACGAAGAAATGAAGGCAAAATACAAACACACGAATGTCATCGCGAAGGACTGGCAGCGACTGGCGAAGTTCTACGAGGAGGTCTTCGGTTGCGTTCGCGTGCCACCGGAACGCCACCTGTCGGGTGAGTGGCTGGCGAAAGGGACCGCCGTGAAGGGCGCCCGGTTCTCCGGCGTTCACCTCGCCCTGCCCGGCTACCAAGGCCAGACGCCCACCCTGGAGATCTACCAATACTCGCACAACGAGGCCAAGCCCTCCCCCCCCCGCCAATCGAGAGGGCTTCGGCCACATCGCCTTCGAAGTCGAAGACGTGGCAGAAGCATTGGCCACCGTGCAACAGTACGGCGGCCACACGCTCGGCGAAGTCGTCTCCCACGAAGTCCCCGGCGCCGGAGCCCTGACGTTCACCTACATCACCGACCCCGAAGGCAACATCCTCGAGCTCCAAAGCTGGAGATAGACCGCTCAGCCAACGATATTGACTTCGTGGACGAGTCATGGTATCCTATTTCTACACTACAAAAGGAAATCCTTCATATAAGGTGCCGAGAAATGACAAAGTTATTAGAGGAAGCCTTCAAGAAGGCCTCGAAACTTCCAGAAGTAGAGCAAAACGCGCTCGCGAAATGGTTGCTGGAAGAGCTTGAGGACGAGAGGAAATGGGAGAAGGAGTTTTCGGAGTCTGAGGATGTCCTTGATCGACTTGCCGACGAGGCCATTGAGGAACATGGGAAAGGGAAAACCAAACCAATGGATTTCGGCCGCCTGTGAAATCGCGAACCACAGACAGATTCTGGAAGAGCTATAACCAATTGCCTGCCGAGATGAAGAGACAGGCAAGAGAGGCATACCACTTGTTTGAACAAGATCCGTATCATCCGGGTTTGCACTTTAAGCGAGTCCACTCCACCCGGCCGATATTCTCCGCCAGAGTATCCAAGAACTACCGAAGTGTTGGGATCCTACAAGGTGATGAGATCATCTGGTTTTGGGTTGGCCCTCATTCCGAATACAACAGATTAGTGAAGTCCATGCGTGGTACATGACGGATACTCTCGGCAACGAAAGGCCAGCCGTACCGACCAGCCGCGAGTCTGTCGCGCACTCAAACACGCCCACAGTGTTGACTTCACAAGCGAAATCTGCTATCCTGATAGCTGTACGGGAAAAACGAAATCAATGGATTTTTCATCGCCGGTGAGCATATGCTCGTGCAAGCGAAGGGGACTCACAGGGAACAAATTGTGACGCAGGTGAGACTCACGAATTTCACCGACCCCAGCAAGACGCTGGCGGTCAGTGCCCTGGTCGACACCGGCTCCGCGTACATCACGTTGCCGAATGCCTGGCGGGAGAGCCTTGGCGATGTCGAGCAACTGGGCGAAGTCGAAGTGGAAATGGCCGACCAGTCAGTCAAGAAGGCATTCGTTTGCGGCCCGCTGCGAGTGCGAATTGGGGAGTTCCGGCCCATCGCCACGGAGGTGCTCTTTCTGGACATGGAGCCCGACGAAGACGGCGAGTACGAACCCCTTGTCGGCTACATCGCCCTCGAACAGGCGGGCGCCGCCGTAGACATGCTCGGCCACCGCCTCGTCCACGTCAAACGCGTCGACCTGAAATGACGCTCGTCACAGCACGGTTGGCGTCCGGTTCTCTGGAACACGAGTAATACGTGAAGGGTGGGTCTGTTTAGTGCCGTCGCAACACAGAATGGAGGATTCAAGATGAGTAACCTTCCAAGCAAGGCGGCTATCTTTCAGGCGTGGAAATCTTGGCTTGATGAGAATGGCATAGACTGGGGCGAGCCCTGCTGCTGGGCGTGCGGCGAATTCTGGGAGGGCCGATATGACACTTCTGTAAAGTCGGATTCAGATCTCGGCAGGGTTTGGGAAAAAGCTGAACCATTGCAGCGATGCCATATCATCCCACGATCACTCGGCGGGACGGATGACCCTGAGAACCTCTTTCTGCTTTGCCTGGACTGCCACGATCGCGCGCCAAACACCACGTCTCGCGAAGCGTTTCTCCAATGGGCGAAATTCCAAAGAGGAGCATGGCTCAATCGTCGCCTCAAAGAGATTATGCCCGAATTCGAGGCGTTTGGTTTCAATGACCCGTGCGAAGTAATGGAGCTTATGGAATCGGCGGAGTTGCGTGACTGGATCCACAAGAATGCAGGCTGGCATCGGGCAAGCTCAGGGAAGCGTGGTTGCCGATTGACACCCTCGACTCTGGCCGTCGCGTTGTTGGAGATTAAGAAACAGCGTGCCCGGGGAGGGGCATGAGGCGACGCCTGACAAACGATTGAAGCTATGACGCATGCTTTATGCGCCATTTCGCGGGACGAGACCTTACCTTTGGGCAAGCCTTCGTCGACTTCCCTGCCGCCTCGCGCAATCTTGCCTGCATCACAGGCACGCGATGTTGAGGTTCTTCACGGCGGCGACGTCGTCGGGGCGGGAGACCGGCGTTGTTGTTGGGGCGGATCTCAGCTTTTCGGGGTCGGTTTGGGCCAGTTGGACGATCTCGATCATGGCGTCGATGAAGGCGTCGAGGGTTTCTTTGCTCTCGGTTTCCGTCGGCTCGATCATGATCGCTTCTTTCACCGTGATCGGGAAGTAGACGGTCGGCGGGTGGAAGCCCCTGTCGATCAGAGCCTTGGCGACGTCGAGAGCGTGGACGCCGTTCTCGGCCATCTTGCCGTTGATCGTGAAGACGCACTCGTGCTTGCAGATTCGATCCACGGCGGGCTTGTAGTGCTCCCGCAATCTTGCGCGGACGTAGTTGGCGTTGAGGACGGCCATCTCGGCGACGTGCCGGAGGCCCTCGCCGCCCAGCATCAGGATATAGGTGAACGCGCGCACGATGATGCCGAAGTTGCCGTAGAATGGCGCGATATAGCCGATGGATTTCGGGCGGTCGTATTCGAGCGCGTAGGTCCCGTCGCTGCGTTTGATAACGACGGAGATCGGCAGGTACGGCAGGAGTTTCTCCTTCACACCGACGGGCCCGGCCCCGGGACCGCCTCCGCCGTGCGGCGTGGAGAAAGTCTTGTGCAGGTTCAGGTGCACGATGTCGAAGCCGAAGTCGCCCGGCCTCGCCAGACCCACAATCGCGTTCAAGTTGGCGCCGTCGTAGTACGCCAGCCCGTCCACACTGTGGACCAGGTCGCAGATCTCCTTGATGCGACGGTCGAACAGGCCCAGCGTGCTGGGGCACGTGAGCATGATGCCGGCCACCTCATCGTTCAACGCACCTTTGAGGGCATCGATGTCCATGTCGCCGTTCTCCGTGCTCGGGATGGAGACGACACGATAGCCCGCGATGGCGGCACTGGCGGGATTCGTGCCGTGGGCGCTGTCCGGGGCGAGCACGATGCTCTTTTTGTTGCCCTTGTCACGATGGTAGGCGGCCATGATCATCATGCCCGTCAGCTCGCCGTGCGCTCCGGCCAGTGGCTGCATCGTGAACCCGTCCATGCCCGTGATCTCGCGCAGCAGCAGGTCCATCTCATACAGAATGGCCAGGGCCCCCTGCGTGAGCATGCCGCCCATGCGCAATTGCGGCAGCAGCGGGTGCAGATGCGCAAAACCCGGGTACGCGGCGATCCGCTCGTTCACTTTGGGATTGTACTTCATCGTGCACGAGCCGAGCGGATAGAAGTTCGTATCGACGCCGAAGTTCCGGCGAGAGAGCTCCGTGAAATGCCGTATGACATCGAGCTCGCTCAACTCCGGCAGCTCCGCGCTATGCTCGCGCAGCAAGTCCCCCCGGATGTTGATGCCGATCGGCACGTCGCCCGGCGCGGGCAGGACTCCCCGCCGGCCGGGAACACTCTTCTCAAAGATGAGCTTCATCGTACTCTCCAATCCGTTCCGTGGGGTGGGCCATGCCACCCCTGTCAAGGTGAAAGACATTGGGTGGCAGCGGCAAGCGGAGCCTGCGGAGCTTGCCGATGGTTGTGGCGCGTATGCAATAGCCATCGTAAGATTACAGAACCCTCATAGAATACCCTCCAGGGCCCCGGCCAGCATCCCGATCTCCTGCTTCGTCCGCTTCTCCGTCACGCAGATCAGAATGGAGTTCTCCATGCCCTTATAGTAGCGGCTCAGCGGGAAGCCGGCGGCGAACCCCTTTTCAACCAGGCGCGCGATCACGTCGGCCGCCTCGCACGGCAGGTCCAGGACAAACTCATTGAAGAACCACTTGGCTCGGAAGTGCGGCGTCACCCCGGGAATCGCGGTCAGCCGATGGTAGGCGTAGCTCGCCTTGTCCGCGCATCGCTGGGCCGTCTCCTTCAGGCCCTCCTTGCCCAGCAGCGACAGGTATACCAGTGCCGTCAGGGCACACAGGGCCTCGTTGGAGCAGATGTTGGACGTGGCCTTCTCCCGGCGGATGTGCTGCTCGCGTGCCTGGAGCGTCAGGACGAAGGCCCGCCGGCCCTCGCGATCCGTCGTCTGTCCCGCGATGCGGCCGGGCATCTTGCGAACGTACTGCAGGCGGGAGGTCATGAAGCCGAGGTACGGCCCGCCGAACGACATCGGGATTCCCAGGCTCTGTCCCTCGCCCGTGACGATGTCCGCCCCCATGGCGCCGGGCGTCTTGAGAATCCCCAGCGAGATCGGGTAGCACGAGATGAGCAGCAGCGCGCCCTTTTCGTGCACCGCCTCCGCGAGATCGCCGAAATCGTCGATGCAACCGAAAAAGTTCGGGTTCTGCACGATGACGGCGGCGGTTTCCTCATCGAGCTTCTCCAGGATCTCGGCGCGGTTCGCCAGGCCGTCGGCGCAACGCGTCTCCTCCAGGTCAATCCGCAGATTCCGCGTGTAGGAGTGAATCATGACGCGATAGATCGGGTTGACGCTGTCGTCGATAATGACCTTGTTGCGGCCCGTAATGCGCAGCGCCATCATCATCGCCTCGTACATCGCCGTGCCGCCGTCGTAGAGCGACGCGTTGGACACCTCCATGTCCGTGAGCCGGCACATCACCGATTGAAACTCATAGATGGCCTGCAGCGTCCCCTGGGACAGCTCCGGCTGGTACGGCGTGTAGGCCGTGTAGAACTCGCTGCGCGAGACGATCGAATACACGGCCGCCGGGATGAAATGGTCGTAGAACCCGCCGCCAAGAAACAGGACCAGATCCGTCGAATTCTTCCCCGCCAGCTCGGCCAACCGGCTGCGAACCTCCTGCTCGCTCAAGCCCTGCGGCAGGTTGAACGACCTGGCCATCAGCTCCGGCGGAATGTCGCCGAACAGGTCCGCCATCGTCAAGCCGATCGTGTCGAGCATTTGACTTCGCTGCTCGGCGGTATGTGGTATGAATTCCATATCTTCTCTCAGAAATCCGAAGTACGAAATCCGAAATTCGAGACAAATTCAAAATCGAAAATCCGAATGATCGAAACGCTCAGTCAAAGCGTTTTGAAGTACTCTTCGTATTGCTTCGCGTCCAGCAAATTACCAAGTGCCTTCGTATCGGTGATCTTGAGCTTGCAGATCCAGCCGGCGCCGTAGCAATCCTCGTTGATCAATTCCGGCTTGCTCTCGAGCTGCGAGTTGACCTCGATCACTGTGCCCGCGACGGGACAGTACACGTCACCCGCCGCCTTGGAGCTCTCCACGACGCTGATCTCCTTGTGCGCCGCGAATTCCTTGCCCACCTGGGGCAGCTCGACGAACACGATCTCGCCCAACTGCTCCTGGGCATAGTCCGTGATTCCAATCGTCCCGGCATCGCCCTCGACCCGGACCCACTCATGGTCCTTCGTATAACGCAATCCTTCCTTGACCGCCATCATCATCTCCAATCAAAACTTCGGGAACCGCACGGAAACCGTACCGGTAAGATCCGCTTCCAGTTTTTCGCCCTTTTCCGCGCGTTCTCTTCTGCCCTGCTGCACCTGGGCCGGGCTTCGCGCCAGGTAATAAACGCTCAGCCTCGTTCCTTCTCGGGCCAGGTTCCGATCCACGTAGGCCAGCGAATACTGTTTATCCTCGACCTTGGCACTGCTGAGCACCCAGCCGACGCAGTCGCCCCGCTCATTCAGCACGGCATCATCGGGCCGGACCGGTCGGATTCCCTTCGTGCCCGGCCACTCGATCCGCGCGACTTCCATGCTGTACGTCGCCGCGACGCGCTGCATGGCCGCTTTGCCGATGAAGAAATCCTTCTCTAACTTGACGGCCCAGCCGTACCCGGCCTCGAACGGCGAGATATTGAACTTGCCATCCAGCTCGTGCCCATACAGAGGCAGGCCCGCTTCGATTCGCAGGCTGTCGCGGGCCCCAAGCCCGCATGGGAGGACTCCCAGCGGCTCACCGGCGTCGAGGAGCAGGTTCCACAACCGCGGCGCCTCCCCCGGATCGACGAACAACTCGAAGCCGACGCTGGACCCGGTATAGCCGGTCCGGCAGACAAGGCAGTCGATCCCGCCCAATCGCTCCTCCACAAGCGCGAAGCTCTTCAAGCCGGCGATGCGGTTCACGACCGATTGATCGTCGGTCAGTTTCGCGAGTGTATCGATCGACGCCGGTCCCTGCAGCGCGAGGTCCACCCGTCGATCCTCCGGCCGGTTCGGATCACGCATATCCCAAACGTCCACGCGCAGGACGGGCAGCTTTGTTGTCCATGCGGACCCCGCGGTATCGACGACGGCGTTCCCTTCGATCAACTCATGCAGGTAGAACTTGATCTTGGGCTCGTTCGCCGCATTGACGACAACCATGAAGCTGTCCTCGCCCCGGCGGTAGACGATGATGTCGTCGAGCACGTTGCCCGCTGCATCGAGGATGTGACCATACCGGGCCCGACCGATGCTCATGCTGCTGATATGATTCGTGGTCACCACATCGAGGAAAGCGGCGGCATCATTCCCGCGGACCTCCAGCACGCCCATGTGTGTGCAATCGAACAGCCCGGATCGCTCGCGGACCGCCCGATGCTCCTCGGCGATGGAAGAATACCACAGCGGCATCAGGTAGCCGGCGAAGGCGCTGATATGCGATTTGTTCGTCCGCTTCACGTGCTCGTCGTACAGCACGCTCGGTCCCGGCTCGATGGCGCCCGGCTCAAATACGAACGCCCCGGTAATCGTACTTCCCTGCACGATCCATACTCCTACAAGCTATAGGTGAAAGACTTCAGCATAGGCATAATCCGCCCGCCGTCAAGCCCTCTTATAGCTGATTTGCGGTCTGGTTCTGGAGAGGCATCCGGCCGCACGCCCTATAATGCTGAACGAAATGACGCATTTGACCGTCGAATGGAAATCGGCGTTCGTATATAATGGCAAGCTCGAATGATATGAGTGCTGACGACTGGGCTCAGGAGATGGACATGAACACCGATAATTTGGATCGCCGCAACTTCCTGAAGACGTGTGCTTTCGGCACGGGCGTGCTGGGGCTGAGCCTGGAGGAGAAGACTCTCCTGGCCCAGAACACGGTCAAAACCGATGAGGCGAAAGCCGCCCAGCCCTCCGCCGACCTGCCGATGGGGTCGATCGGCAAGCTGAAAATCAGCCGGCTCATCTGCGGCGGCAATCTCATCAACGGCTATGCCCACGCCCGCGACATGATCTACATCTCCTCGCTCCTGAAACACTATTTCACCGACGACAAGATCATGCAGACATGGGAGTTGTGCGAGCAATGCGGCATCAATACGATGATCTCCACGATCGACGATCCGTACGCCGGCGGCAACGACCCCACCGGGCGCACGATCAAGAAATACTGGGACGAGCGAGGCGGCCAGATTCAATGGCTCGCCCAGTACTTCCCGCGACCCGACGACCCATTCGGCAAGCTCCAGATGGCCATCGACGCCGGCGCGCACGGAGCGTTCGTCCAGGGCGAAATGGGCGACCGGCTGACCCAGCAGGGCCGGCTGGACCTGGTCGCCAAGGTAGTCGAGCACGCGAAGAAGAACGGCCTGATCGCCGGCGTCGCGTGCCACTCTATCGAGGTGCCGATCGCCTGCGAAAAAGCGGGAATTCCGGTCGATTTTTACATGAAGACGCTCCACAGCGCCAACTACTGGTCGGCCACGCCCCAGGAGAAGAAGGGCCCGTTCGACCTGCCCCGCCACGACAACATGTGGTGCATGGATCCGGACCGGACCATCGAGTTCATGAAAACCTGCTCCAAGCCCTGGATCGCCTACAAGGTCCTGGCCGCCGGCGCGATCCACCCGGCGGAAGGCTTCAAGTACGCCTTCCAGAACGGCGCCGACTTCGCCTGCGTCGGCATGTTGGACTTCCAAGTCCGCGAGAACGCCGTCGCCGCCAAGACCATCCTGAAAGACCTGACCCGCCCGCGACCGTGGCAGGCATGATGCTGACCTCTGTCATTTGGCGGTGTAGGTTCTTCCTTCAAGGGGTCTGGCGACGATCCCCTGACGGGCGGTGAAGATGACGGGGTGAGACTGGAGACGGTCGGCGTTGGCGGCGGAATAGACGCCGAAATGCAAGTGCGGGGAGGTCGAGTACCCGGTGCTGCCTGACAAGGCGATGGGCTGACCAGCCGTGACCTGCTGCCCGATCTCAACGAGCACGCCGTCGTATTTGAGGTGGTGGTACTCCCCGATAGTACCGTCGGTGTGGGCGATGGAAACGAAATTGGATTCACTCTGAAATTTCTTCTCCGGCCCGCCAACCATCGAGGACTCCTTGAGATCGACGACGATCCCTTCTCGGGCCGCACAGACCGTCGTGCCCTCCGGCATGGCAAAATCAACGGCGTAGCGATTAGAGTCACGATGCGTCAGTCGGCCGTGGTAGCCCTGGATCACCCGGCATGACTCGCCTTTCCCGAAGGGAAGCAGGTAGAGGATCTTGCCGTTATGTTTGGCGTCCACCCTGCCCTTGGTCCAGCGGAAATTGCAGTGCCACTTCCACAGCGTGTCGGGGTCCGCCGCGGATATCCTGGCCGCCTCGGTTTGCGAGTTGCCGGGATACGTGGCGGTCTCAGGGGTGATTCGCGCGACGGACACGTTCTCGGCCGCAATGATCAGAGCCACAGTCGCCTCATAGGCCTTGCGGTTCTCCACCACAATGCTGATATAGCCCGCCTTCTCGACGCGCCGCACCCGGATCACATGCCGGTCCTTCGGCGACTCCACGCCGGACGCCGCGGGGAGCAAGATCATCAGCAGCACGGCAATAGCCCACGACATGAATGAAACCTTGGAAGAACCGTACTGCCCGCCCACTTGTCGATTTGTCATCTGCATCCTGACCCCATCCGGCACCGGCCGTGTCTGCCCACGACAGGAGCACCAACTCCACCACACAAGCCGTATTCATCCTATCAAATCCGCAGCGAGCCCGCAACCTTGCTCTCATGACACGACAGCGTCGGAGACAGCAAAGCCGACAATTGGTAGGGTGTGCTGTGCACACCGAAAGACCATTATTCACCAACCGTGCCCATCAAATCGGTAAAATCGGGCGGTTTGCGCGAGTGTCCTACACAGTCACACAACCAGTCCTGCCGGTAGTATCCGTCTTTCACCCACCGATGGAAACTTGAGTAAGGCCAATCGTGAGGACACCGGACCAAACCGTGCTTCACCGGATTGTAGTGGATGTAGTTGACATGATGGATCATGTCCTTTTCGTCACGAATCCGATGCTCCCAGAATCTCCTTTGCCAGACTCCATGCTCGCGATGCAGATGGTTCGGCAGCACAACAACGGCCACAAGTTCAAACGGCCAACGCGTCCTTACCTCGCTGATCGCCTGCCTCAGATTCCCGCGCGCCCGCGCCTCTTGGAAAAGCTGTCGGCGATGATGCGTCACGAGGGTGAAGAAGAACATCCCTCCCGCCTCAATCGCCCGCCGATAGTCCGACATATCTCCGCTCCCAAATTCTGTTTTTGAGGGGGTGTGTACAGCACACCAATGCAACCATGTATGGTCACCGCCATTGGTACTCTTCAATTGTACCAAGCTTAGGATGGTGTGCACAGCACACCCTACCCGAAGAGGCTGCGCTACTGGTTTGGCGTCGATTCACTATGACCATTTACTGCCAGGCGGAGCGCAGGATGTGCACGTCGAGGGTATCGACGCGCAGCGGAGCGCCTTCTGCGAAGATGTGCAGGGATCTCTCGGCGTCCGGCGGGATCACGCCCATGGGCATGTACACGCGGCCGTCGTTGGCGAAGACCTCGATGGATGTGCGGTCCACGAGTAGCTCCAGCCGGACCACGCCCTCGACCGGCGCCAGCGGGGCTGTCTTGTCCAGGCACGTCACTCGCCGCTCGTTCACATCGTACGTCACCTCCACGCCGCGGATTATGAAACCGACCTTCTTCGCCTCGCCGGGCCTGAACGCCGCACAAATGTGCAGCAGCTCGCCCTCAACGCCCGGAATGGGGTTCTTGCCCATTGGCAGGCTCAGGTCCTTCCACTGCCGGCCACCCTCATACAGCCGCTCGATCTCCCGCGCCGGCCGGGCGAACATGCGTACGCCCTCCTCCGTCGTCCGCAGGGTAAGCTCCGCCGGAAACAGCATCATCTGGTTGAAGGGCATCGCCGGCATCTCGACCCGCCCCCAGGCGATCTGAATCCGCCGCCCATCCTCCGCCGGCACGTTGTTGAACGTCTGCGATGCGTAGAAGCAGTTGCCGTGACTGTACTTGTGCTTGCCTGATTCCGGCGTGAACGTCTTGCCGTCGAACGTCCCAACCATGTAGTCGCCGTCGGCGGCGTGCAGCACCCACTTCTTCTTGGCCGTGTCGCCATCCACCGCCAGCTCGAAAATCTCCGGGCACTCATAGAACCCGTCAATCAGGCTCGCGTATTCCCACTTCCTCAAATCGGGCGACGTATAGAACGCCACCGTCCGCTTCCCCTCGACCTCGTGATACAGCGCCATCACCCAGTGTCCCCCGGGCTCGTACCAGATCACCTTCGGGTCTCGACCCTCGTGCCGGACCACCGGATTGCCCCTGAACTCGGCGAACGTCCGCCCTCGATCGTTGCTGTACGCGATGCACTCGCCCCGTCCCGTGCTCGTATACGCGGCCACGATCACGTCCTCCCCGCCCTTCTTGAACCCTGCCGTGTCGTTCACGTCGACCACCGCACTTCCCGAGAAGCACCAGTCCCCGAACTGCTGCGGGTACAGGGCGATCGGCAACTCCTGCCAGTGCACCAGGTCCTCGCTGACCGCGTGCCCCCAGTGCATATTGCCCCACTGCACGCCGTACGGGTTGTGCTGGTAATACAGATGCCATTCGCCCTTATAGAACACCAGCCCGTTCGAATCGTTGTTCCAGCCCCGCCGCGACGAGAAATGGAACTGCGGCCGGTACTTCTCCTTGTACAGACTCTCCGCTCCGCGAATCTCGTCGCTTTGCTCGACCAAATCCAATCCGTGCGAGGACCGCGGCAGATTGTCTACCTGGATCGTCACCTTCTTGCCCTCCAACGGCGTCAGGTCCACAAAGGCCCAGAAGTCCGGCTCCGCGTCCGCCAGCTCGATCTCGAACTCGCGCACGATCCTACCCGAGACCATCATCCGCATCCGCCGCTTCGTCGCCCCGGTCTTCACCGGCAGGTTCAAATACCTCTTACTCACGACGATCTCTCTGCTCTTGTCGGCCGCGTTTCGCTGGTTGATTTGCACGATATGATCGACGGTGATATGTCCCCACCCGGCAGTGCGCCGGTCCACAATCTCGATCCTCGCCATCTGCCCCATCAGGTCGGAGACGTCCCACACCTGCCATTCCAGCCGCTCCAGGCCCCCCGGCCGGTCGTTAGGCCCCGTCGCCGTCCTCGCAATTCTCCTGCCGACGAGCAAATTCATGCACGTCTGCCCCGGATACCGTCCCCCGCCGATCAGAAAACTGATATGCATGCGCTCGATCTTGAACTCAGGCGAAGTGAGCGTCCCCATCGTGCGGTCCCCATCGAAAAAGCTGTTCACCAGCCCCTGGCCCAGATACCCTGTGACCTCCATCTGGTCCCGCAGCCTTCCCTTCGCCGGCCCCCTCCCAAACGCCTGCCCGGTCGCCACCCACTGCCCATACGTGGATTCGTCAAAATCCGCAATGATGATCTCCCCTTCCTCCCCCGCCGCCACCCACACATTCAAGATGAGGATCACAAGGCAAAGCACGACAACGGTTCTCCTCACGGCACTGCCCACGTTCTATCCTTTCGTTTTCACAGCCATTTTCTGGCGAGACCTCTTACACATGTGCCCATTATCCATCGAATGGCCTGACCAGGCAAGACATCGCCCGATTCATGTCGGCCTCTCCAATGCGTTGACAACGTCCCACGTTATTGAGATTGGGCCGACACACGCTACGCCGACGGGTGGCAGCGTCAAGGCCGAAGGCCTTGGCGATGGCTCTTTTTCCTGTCGAATTGAACCATCGCCAAGCTGCGCTTGACGATGCCACCCGCCACAGACCACAAGAAAGCCTCAAGAATGTGGGACGTTCTCAATGCGTTTATCGTGGCGCAGGGAGCTTGCGAAGCCGTCGTTGCGCGCGTATAATTCGCTATGTCGTTTGGCAGGGTTGGAGTGCCAGCGTCTGCTCTTTCGAAGAGGGGAACTGCATGAAGGGTTATATCTGGAGTTTTGTTGCCGCCTTGGTCTGCTCCTGCTGTGTCGAGGCGGGGGACGATGTATTTCTGCTGAGCTACTTCAAGGGCAACGGCGAGACAGGGGTGTTTCTGGCCTGCAGCGAGGATGGGCTGACGTTCAAGGACCTCAACGACGGCCGGGCGGTTTTCGCGCCGCCGGCGTGGGAGGGGCAGAACCTCACGCGGGACCCCTCGATCGTCTTTCACGACGGCCTGTTCCGCATGGTCTGGACCTCCAGTTGGGTCGGCACGTGCTTCGGGGCGGCGACCTCGCCCGATCTGAAGCGGTGGTCGGAGCCGGTCCGCGTGGAGCCGTTCCGCAACTGGCCCGCCAACGATCAGCCGCAGAACACCTGGGCCCCGGAGGTCCACTGGGACTGGAAGCAGAAGAACTACGCGATCCTCTGGTCCTCGGCGACCGCCGGCGCGGAGGGCGACGGCGGCCACAACTCGGGCGGGCTGGAGAAGGACCCGAATCGCAAGGTCAAGCCGGACCTGCGTCACCACCGCACCTTCATCTCACGAACAACGGACTTCAAGAGCTTCACGGATGCGAAGGTATTCTTCTCGCCGGGCCTCAGCGAGATCGACGCATGCATGGCGTATGACGGCGGGCGCAAGGCCGACCCAATCTACGATCGCTGGGTGATGGCGATCAAAGATGAGCAGATGCAGGAACTCGGCGGCAAAAACATCCGGCTGACCGCCGCGATGGCCGACTTGACGAATCCCTTCCCGCCAAAGTTCCGCTCCCTTACCGATCCGAACAAGCCGTGGACGGACCCGGTGGTCGGCCCCGGATCGAGCGTGCAGCCGAACCAGTGGGTGGAAGGGGCGACGCTGCTGAGAGTCGGCAGCGAGTGGTGGCTATACTTCGACAGGTACCGGATGCGTACAAACCGGTTCGGCCTGGCGACTTCGAAGGACCTCGTCCAATGGACCGACCGGACCGACGAGGTGAAGATGCCGCCCGATGCCCACCACGGCACGATCTTCCGCGCTCCGCGAGCCGTCGTGTTCAACGCCTTCCCCCAGCCGTGAGCGACACCCCGGCTCCTCCGCGGCGACCTGCCGCGCCGGCGCTCTGAATTCGCGTAAAAAAAGTGTATTATTGCCGCTTTTCCCTTGACACGGACAAGAGAGTGCTGGTAGTATTACCACGCCATTTCACGGAAGAAATACACCGCACGGATGTCATCACCGCTTCCGGACTATGGAGTACGTCCTGAGGCAGGTGGTGATGCCATTTCACAGGGTCTCACGGACGGAATACTCGCGGGGCTAGATAGGATAGAGGCCGCTGTTCTTGGCTTTGGCGAAGATCACCCACAGAACGGCAGCAGGCAAACGGAGAGAGGCAGGAAGAGAGATGGCAGAGACAGGAAGTCGGACAGGGGAGGCCAGGATAGCTCACCCTGGAGGTTGCGGCAGATCCTCTGCGCCGTCAATATCTCACACCGATTATCACTACGGGTCCGGTATCTGGGCCCGTCCGCCCCCGGCATCCCCCAACGGGACACACGGCCAGTGCCGCGAATTGCCCGGATTCGTGTGCAAGACGGGAAAACAGCGAAGACCGCGACAAAACTGGATATACAAGGTCGGTTGGAGGCGGCCCGGGTGTCCCACTGCGAACGCAGTGGGACACCGTGGATCCCAGTCCATGACCGCCCAACACGCATTGTCGCAAACCCGCGCATGAAAGTCAAGTACCCTTTGGACACTGAGTGCGCCTCTGCATAGGTGATTGGGACTGTCCTTGGAAAATGGAGGAGCACAAGATGAGAAGAGCGGTGGTAATGAGCGTTACTCACGGGGATTGGCACGGGCTTGATCGGCTGGCTCCGCAAATGCAGAGCGGTCTGACGAACCTCAAGGAACTCGAACCAAGGAGACAGGAACGGGCCGTGCTGGGTGAATAGGTTGCTGGGCATAGAGTGAGAAGTAGATAACGTTGAGAGTCAAAAGAAGAAAGAAAGAGGAGATCAGATGAAGAGATGCATCATTTTCAGTTCGGCGGCAATTGTGTGCGTATGTCTGTCTTCGGGTGCTAGTGCCGCCTCGTTTGCGCTGGGTGACGTATTCGCAGGTGTAGGCTCCAGCGGGATAATTCAGCACTACGACAGCAGCGGGAATCTCCTGGAGACGCTCTCAAATGGTGGCCAAGGCGGCTTTACAACAGGCATGGCATTCGACAAGGCTGGGAACCTCTATGGCACTAACTTCAGCGCCTCCACCGTTTCGCGGTATGTCGGACCCGGTGATCCACACACCCACTCCATCTACGCTACCACCGATCCGGGTTCAGCCGTGGAGTCTATCTTGTTCGACAACACAGGAAACTTCTACGTTGGTCAAGCAGACGGTACGGGAGATATCCTGAGATTCGATGCCGCAGGCAACCCCGTCGGGCGTTATGACGTGGCAAGGGAAAGACGAGGCTCCGATTGGATCGATCTAGCGGCGGATCAGCGAACAATCTATTACACCTCCGAGGGCCATAGGGTGCTCCGATACGATGTTTCAACCAGCACCCAGCTCTCTGATTTCGCCTCTGGCCTACCCGGCAGCGTTGCCTATGCACTGCGTCTTCTCAGTGATGGCGGCGCCCTTGTTGCTGATACTGAATACATTGTTCGCTTGAACAGTTCAGGAAGTGTTATCCAGACGTACGACTACGGAACCAATAACAGTTGGTTCGCGCTCAATCTTGATCCGGATGGAACGTCCTTCTGGAGCGGCGACTTTGGCACTGGGGATTTCACGAAATTTGACATCGCGACGGGCAATGTGCTCGGCGCGTACAATGCCGGAGGAGCAGTCTGGGGCTTGACTGTCTTTGGTGAGATCACCCAAGCGACGGTCGTTCCTGCGCCTGGGGCATTGCTGCTCGGCGGCATCGGGATGAGTCTCGTGGGCTGGCTGCGCCGGCGCCGGATGGTTTGATCAAGCATAAACTCTACCTGACAGAGTTTTGATCCTGCGGACGGGCCGTCGCCCTTGAATGGGGCGACGGCTCGCATTCCCCTCCCTGAGGGATGAATGCGATGTCCGCGATCGATGGCTCCGGCGAACTGGGTGCGCCGGGGTCGGATGGTCACATCTACGTGACTTCCACCCGAGTTTGACAGTGCCGAGCAGGCGCAAAGCGGGCCGCCGTTCTGGAGAACGGCGGCCCGCGAGCTTTTCAGAGGAATCCAGTTCGCCTCGGAGTGCCAGTTGTCACATGCCCCCCCCAAATGACCTATAATATTTGCAAAAAAGTACTTGAAAACGCCGGAGATTGTGTTATGCTGTTTCTTGTTGGGAGGATATGTGGGTCTGCCGTGTGGCAGGCCGGTGGGTAAGGGCCGGTTTCTGTACGGGAGGAGTGGCTCCGAGGGCCCGAATGTCACATCTTTTGAGGAGGAACGGAAATGAAACGGCACATCATCTGTCATCCAGTCACTGTGGCAGTCCTGCTGTCGGTCTGTCTTGCGGCGGGTGGCGGCCCCGTCGCCCTGGCAGGCCAAGGCGGGCTACCGAATGAAGGCACGCCTCGCGTGATGTACACCACGGATTTCGTTCCGGGGACACGGGTCGTGCTGCTCGACAACGAGCCGGCCGGAGGACCGGGACTCAAGGCGGGCATGTCCGGCATCATCATCTGCTGCGACAAGTCCGATTGTTCCAGCCGCATCCTCGTGAGTTGGAACACGTGGCGCGGCGGCCGCAACGAAGAAGCCTCATGCGCCAGCGCGGTGGTAGGTCTGTACCCTGAAGGCTCGACGATCTGGGTGGACCCGTCCAAGGTCCGGCTGGGCCTTCCCTTCGAGGGAATCGGCGTGCTGCTGGGAGGGCCCGAAGGCTGCCTGTACCTCTCGACCTATGAGGGGGGCCTCTACCGCCTGGTCATCGGTCCGGAATTCCGCAAGCAATGGTGGACCGTCCTTCCCGGGGCCTTCTTCCGGGTACGCGGCCTGTTGAACACGAGCAAGCCCGCCGCGGGCCAGGCGTGTTCCCAGGCGGATGGCGACGTGTATCACCCGATACTGACACCTCCCAGTTGGGACCTGACCCCCGGCAGTTGGTCCAGCGGGCCCTTCTTCAATAGCGAGCGGGTCGTCCTGGTCGGCGAGAGCAATCCGAATGGCGCCGTGGGGCTGCCGCGAGGCGCCACCGGAACCATCATCTGCCACAACTCGTTCGAGAAGGAGCACCCGTTCCTCGTCAGTTGGGACCTGTGGGACAAAGGCGGCCATCCGGAGGAGTACCTCGATTGCACGCAGCGCTTCGGCGGCCTGTTCCCGCCCGGCTCCACCTGGTGGGTGTCGGCGCGGGATCTTGCCAAGTACTACGAGAGCGACTGCGGCGTCGTGGAGGAAACGTTGATCTGCTGCCGGGACAACTCGCCGAACGTCCCCATGGTCGGGCTGTTCGTGCCGTTGGGAGAGGTGTACTGTCTGCCGGATATTGCGACGGGAAAACCGCTGCCCAGGGGCTTGGTCAAGGCGGCGGGCCTGTACACGCCTTATGAGGAGCTGATCGGCAGGCAGACCCCGGCCGATCCGGCGAAGCGCGACATCGGCGGGATCATCTTCGACTCGATCGTCATGCCCTGCCACGTGCCGAGCTGCTGCGAGCCGCCTTATGTCCCCGGCGACAGAGTCAGACTGCTGGTGAATCAGCCCGGCGGGGCACAGGGTCTGGCGGTCGGAGCCGGCGGCACGGTCCTGTGCTGTGACCCGGATGACCCGTTCACGCCGATCCTTGTCGCATGGGACGACTGGACCGGCACCGGTGATGACGACAGGATGTGCCAGACACCCACGTGGATTCGCGAGAACGCCGGTCTGTGGATGGCCTGCACGGAGATCAAGCAAGTGGTGCGCGCCGACCTGTGTGACAAACCGGAATACCGCCGCTTTCTGCCGCAGACGGTTGGGGGAGATAAGCATCTCAGCATCCGCGGCGTGATCTATAACCGCGGCGGCGCCGATTCAGGGCCCTTCTTCGTCAATATCTACCTGTCCAAGGACACCCAGATCACCAGGGATGACTACCAGCTCTCGCAGACCGCCATGGACATCGACTCGGGCGGATCGATCGAGCTTTCCTGGCTCAACCCGGTTCCGGAAACCGTCCCGCCCGGCACGTACTACGTCGGGTGGCTGATCGATCCGGAGAATCAGGTGATCGAGGAAGATGAGAAGAACAACATGGTCGTCATCGAGCCGGGCCAACTGACCTGGGCAGGCAAATAGCTGCCCGTCATTGACCCATCGTCAGGACCTGCAAGTCAGGTAGGGATGTGTTCTTCGCGTTGCTCGGGCTTGTCCCGAGCAACGCGAAGAAACACCGATAAAGGTTTCGCGGACCGCCCGAAGAAGTTCACCTCTCCGGCAGAATCCCGGCTACTCGCCTAACGGTGTCATCTGCACCCACGAGGTTTAGAGCCTATCCCATTATGCCTCTTGCCTGGCCGGGCGGCATCGTCGAGCGTCACAGCGGCCCCGGCAAGGATCCTGTCCGTCGCTGGCAAGTGTTCCGCACCCTCCTATCCACGCCGCGGACGCCGTCGGGACTGATGGAAACAGGTACTATTCGAACACCAAGTGATGGTTCTCGAACAAGAGGAATTGCCTCTCAGAGATAGTGTTGATCGTCACCGCCATCTCTTTGATTTCATCCGGCTTGGCACCATACCATGCATCCAGACAATCCACTTGTTCTCCGGCGGAGACGAGCGAGAGGATCACTCGATACAACTCGGCGGTGGCGTGCACGTTGTCTTCGTCCTCCGGGCACCAGTCCTGCGGCTCGATGAAACCCAACTCGGTGGTGGAGAGGTGCCGAAACGTGCAACTGCACTCGGACTTCGACCCGATGAACCACTTGTGCTCGTACCGCAATAAACCCGCCCATTTCGCGTCCGCCGGCTCGGGCCGCCTGAAGCGGAGAAGTTCCGAGTTGTGCTTCGTCAGATCCTCGCGGCTGCTCGTCGATAGATACAGCGAATAGCACATGGAACGCCAACCACATGCGAGTCTATTCCTTCTTCGCAGACTCCTTCGGCGACACCAGGCGCCGGTAGAATGGCCCCAAGATTGGGTCTTCTGCAACTTGTTGCATCTGTACTTGGCGAGCCTGGGCAGCAGGGATGTGTTCGAATTCCTTGCGAATCCGCCGCTGAATATCCCATTTCATCTTAACGCAGTCAAATCTCTTGTTCTTCATTTGTCACCACCTCTTTCGGTGAGTAGATTCGTATTTCTCTATAGCCATGGAGGAGATTCACAGCTTGGTATCCCGCTATCTTCTCGAAGTGCACAATATGCCGAAAATTCCAGCTCACGACGAAATCTGTTTCTGCCACGGAAGCACACGCAATGTGCTCGGCGTCCGCCTCGTGCTCGGATCCGAGTATTCCCGCATCAACATAAGCATCGCGGAGGCTCTCGACTTCCATCCCAACGTCAACCATCTCGACCGCGTCAGGTGGCAACTGAGAGAGGATCCTTCTCACTTGTTCGGGGGCACGCTGCAACTCCGCGAGGACGGTGGGCGAGATCACGAGCGTGAACCTTCCGCTCCTGATCAACTCGAAAAAGGCCCTGCTTTCCTCGGCAAACTCATCATCAAAGCACCCGCCAAAAACGGATGTATCGGCGTAAACACGAAATCGCTTCATTCTTCGTCCAACCGACTCATACCCTATCGGACTCCTGGAATCAGTCCTTTCGCATCATATCACACGCCGCCCATGAGAGCAACAGTCGATTATCCATCGACGATTCAGCGTTTGGCAGTCTGAACGAAGGGGGAAAGCTCGCGGAGACGGTTAATGATCTCGGGCATTCTCTGGATCGTGAAGTCCACTTCGTCCTCAATGTTGTACCGGCTGAGACTGAACCGGATGGAGCCGTGGGCGGCGGTGAACGGCACGCCCATGGCACGCAGGACGTGCGACGGCTCGAGCGAGCCGCTGGTGCAGGCCGAGCCGCTGCTGGCACAGATCCCGTGACGGTCGAGCAGCAGCAGGATCGCCTCGCCCTCGACGTACTCGAAGCTGATATTGGCAGTGTTGGGCAGGCGGCTCTTGACATCACCATTGACCCGGCTATCCGGGCAGGTCTTGAGGATCTCGCGTTCGAGCTTGTCCCGCAGCCGTTTGACCCTCGTGTTCTCATCGTCCATGTGCTGTGCCGCAAGCTCACAGGCCTTGCCTAAGCCGATGATGCCGGGCACGTTCTCGGTGCCGGCGCGTCGTCCGCCCTCCTGATGGCCGCCGAGCAGGAACGGGGCGATCCGAGTGCCCTTCTTGACGTAGAGCACGCCGACGCCCTTGGGGGCATGGAGCTTGTGGCCGGACAGGCTCAGCAGGTTGATGGGGCTCCTGGCGAGGTTCAGAGGCACCTTGCCGACGACCTGCACGGCATCGGTATGGAAGGCGATGCCCCGGCTGGTCACCATCTCGGCGATCTGCTCGATAGGAAAGATCACGCCGGTCTCGTTGTTCGCGTACATGATCGTGACCAGGGCGGTGTCACTGTCGAGCTGACGCTCCAGCTCGCCGAGGTCGAGCCGGCCGAGCTTGTCCACGCCCAGCTCGATTACGGTGTAGCCGTGGGTCTCCAGGTCCCGGCAGACGGCCAGCACCGCCGGGTGCTCGACGCGGGTGGTGATGACCTTGCGCTTCTGGGGCACAGCCGCCAGGGCCCCGTGGATGGCGGCACTGTCGCTTTCCGTGCCGCAACTGGTGAAGATGATTTCGCTCGGATCGCAGCCCAGCAGGCCGGCCACGCGCTCGCGGGCCTCGCGGATCTTGAACCCGACCTGACCGCCGAAGGTGTGCATGCTCGATGGGTTGCCGTAGAGAGTCGTGAAGTACGGGCGCATCGCCTCGTACACCTCGTCCGCCACTCTCGTCGTCGCGTTGTTATCGAAATAGATCACTTTCATCGTTTATCCCTTGTGCTCGTGCCCCTGCTCCAGCGACTCGGTGTCTTCCTCGACGTACAGGCTCTCGGACACGAACTCGCGCAGCTTGGCCTCGACCACGTCCTTCATCGTAAACTCGCTGACCTTGCACTGGGCGCACATGCCGCGAAAGGCAATGAGCACTTTATCGCCGGCGACATCGATCAGCTCGATGTTGCCGCCGTGC
>Ga0214473_10001643_pt1 | contig 29012 bp, 22 predicted proteins | sample RVTome_7_FD_203509 | JGI IMG/M metagenome (GOLD analysis project Ga0214473, IMG submission 203509) | Soil microbial communities from uranium-contaminated site in the Upper Colorado River Basin, Wyoming, United States - RVT98D197 | ecosystem: Environmental > Terrestrial > Soil > Contaminated >...
TTGGCGATTTTCTCTTCCGCGAAACCAAACGCAACCCCATGGTCATACCAGTGATAATTGAAGCGTAAGTTAGGCGATATGAATTAACTTACCATTAGGCGGTTCTGGGCTCGCCCCGCGAAACCCGCACTGTTCGTAGAGGACGAAGTCCCTTGAACAGTAAGGGTGTAGTGGGGTGGTCATACCAGTAATTATAGAGGCCTAAGGCGCTAAAATTAACCTAATTTCTAATTAACCTAATTGACCTAAACAAGCCCCAATGACAAAAATCCCAATCGGGAATTGGTGCTTGCGATTTGATTAGAAATTACGTGAATTAAGAAACTGTATTCACCTTGTCATTGCGAGGAGCCCCGACTACTGTCGAGGGCGACGCGGCAATCTGACACAGCAGTGTCATCCTGAGCTTGCCGAAGGATCTGGGCCCAGATTGCTTCGCCAAGCCTCGCAATGACACAACAATATTTAATTACACCTGTTGAGTTATTTAATTGACGTAAATTAGAAATTTGACATTAGAAATTTTATAGTGCGCGTTTATGTTATAATCAAATTAGTCGTATGATGCTAAGAAATAGCATCTCTTAATAATAAGGAGGACTATGTTACCGGTACTTTTAGCGCAGGGGGTTGATAGTTTAAGCCAGTCAGCGGATGATTTAGCACAAGCGCAAGCCGATTTAGCCAATGCCAGTACGGCAGCAGCCGTGGGTTCGACGGCAATCTTTGGCGGTTTGCTCATTTTCTGGATAATTGCCGTCATTATCGGCCTTGTATTCTTCATCTGGTGGATTGTACTGCTCATAGACCTTACGAAGCGTGATTTCCCCCAGAAACAGACCTATATGATTATTATGATATTAGGGTTTTTCCTGGGCTTTGTCTGGCTGGTAGATTTGATCTACTACTTCGGCATTGTTAAGAAGGGTATGGGCACGAAAACCGGCGCCGCGCCGGCCAAACCGGCAGTATAACTCGAATGATTGGATATAAAAGGCCCGCGGTCACTCCGCGGGTCTTTTGGTTTATAGAGATTGGTCGAAGACCATGAGCGCTCCATCTGCGAAGCAAATAGGAAGTCGAATGGCAGCGCATAGGGGAATCGAACCCCTGTTACCAGGATGAGAACCTGGCGTCCTGCCTCTAGACGAATGCGCCTGGGTTTTTCGAGTCGCTAGGTTGAATAATAGCATTAAAAAGCCCATAAATCAACCAATGGGGTTGAAATTTTTGCGCATTGATGATACTTTAGAAAAGTCCTCTTACGAGGACTACTTCAAGTGAAGGGGGAAGTGCTCTATGGCTAACGGCCGGGTAATCTGTTCGGCAGAGGAACTTCTCGGGCAAGGCGGCACTGTCACGTGCGTTGACTCTCGCGGGAACGGGAATAGGATTTACGTGAGGGAAGATTGGGATGACCCCAGTCGTGCGCCGATGGCGAAGAGCCGTAGTCATAAGTGTCGTGGCTCCCGCAAGAGGGAAGACCGCCCACGTCGGGTGGCGATCTGTGAGCTTGCCGAACAGTCTCCCGCAAGACACGACCGTGTCAGCGCAAGAGGTCGACCCAGAAAGCGAGAAGCAACAAGACGTCGATCTCCGCGCGCTCCAAGCCGAGCCGTTTCCTAGGTAGCGAAGCACTTCGCAGTCCCCAGCCCCGCGGGCTATCACAGCCGCGGGGTTTCCTACAACTTGACACTTCCACACCACGGCGTACAATAAATCCTGTTTGCGCCGATTTCGGAAAGCGCGAATGACCTGTAGTTTGGTGTCGGAGGCGGTAGTTGTGGGGAGGAGCGGCTTGTATGCTTCTCATCGTCAGGCGCCGGAGTCTGCTGGGCCTCTGGCTAGGTTGGCCAGAGTGGAAAGGCAGTGCGCGTGTGGTAAAGTGTCACGGCGGTTGAGGTTCAAGAGTGCACTGCGCGCTTTTCTGCATTTGGCCTAGCGGCTCCCGTTCGGCGGTCGCCCTCCGCTCCTTCTGGAGCTACGGGCGACCGCCTTTCCTATCCAAAAACCCACCCTTGACATTGCCAAAGAAATCGTATATCATAAGGTCTGCTACGTAAGGAAACCAGCTGTGCGGGAGTGGTTCCGGGACGGTCTTCCTCCGCTATGGCGACTATCCCGACGGATTATTCTGTTTCCGCGTAGCTTCCTTATTGTGGCCCTCGTCCACCACCCTGCCCTGGGCTCGGATGAGGCCTCGCGTTACCCTCCGTTCGCAGTAATTGTATTACCCTCACTGCGAACGGGGGGAGTTTTTTTATCCGCACTGCATTGACAAGCTTTAGTTATTATGATACGGTTATAACATCGTCTGTTTCGGAGGAGCAGGCGGTGTGTCCCTGAAAAAGCCGAGTTAGCCGACTTTCTTGGCGCGAAGGGACAGAGCTTTGAAAACTAATAGTCGGTAATCACTAGGGCAGGAGTGAAGTGAGTGGCGAAAGCAGTAGGTACAAAGGGCCCGCTAGAGATCATAGCGGACTTGTTGCCGGAAACGATAGGCGACATCGACGGGTGCGACCTCCGCATTGGGGAGAGGGAGATCAGTCTCAGGAACGGTACGTGTGACGTATTGTTCCGGAGAACTCCTCCTCCTCACGACTTTGAGAGGTACGTCGTGTTCGACCCAGTACAGTGTTACATGGGCGACGAGCTCGTATTCGACCCCCTCGGAGTGCCTCGCGAAGTGAGGGGGACGCTACAGAATATCTTCTTCGATGAGCGCCTCTGCTTGGTGGGGACTGGCCGTACGTGGCACGTAATGCTCAGGGAACAGGTGCCGGGGGGTCCGGCTTGCCGGGTTGAGGTCGTGCCTAAGAATGGCCACGGCCACCAGCCGGATCTGAACGCCACCTAACACATCCGCAGCCAGCTTCTGATGGATGCTTCCATAAGGATCAAAAAATACCCCAGAGGGGGTGGAAGCTACAGAGCTCGTTGCGAAGCATTTCAGCTCGCCCGCGACATGCACCAAGTCGCGGGCGAACTCTATTTATAGACCATAAATACAAAGTCATAAGGGCGTATCGAAGAAGCTTATGCTCGAGTGGGGGCAATCACCGAGAGAACAAGCAATAAGAGAAGTACCGTACCGATAAAGAATAAACTCACCGTCAGGCGGCTTAGAAATCTCTCAAAACGGGTCTTTGCGCCGGGTCTCGCCACGCGGCGCCAGACGATATCAACAAAGAGCGCCGTGCAGATAAAGACGGTTATCCCGAGCGCGAAATTAAAGATGAGGTCGAAAGTGGCCAGCGGCATAATATAATTATACATTAAATAGAGGTGTCATTGCGGGGAGTCCTTTAACTTCGCTCGGGATAAATCTGCGACGCGGCAGTCCGGGCCCAGATTGCTTCAGAATACTTCGCAATGACATCCTTTTCCGCCATTCGAGCAATTTGTTGGTTTGCATCCGCGTGAGATTCGAGTCTCATTCGAGCTATTCGTGTGATTATTCTCGAGTGTAATAGAGCGATAATATGGACTGGCATTCGGTGGCTTAAACTGTTAAATTGTGATTATGGCGGATATATTTTGGGCTGACTCGGTCGCCCGACAAATAGTTGCTCAACATCGCGGCAGTGTTATAACACTCGAAACCGGCATTACTCCGAGCGGCCCGTATCATGTGGGGCACCTGCGAGAGATGATTATTACCGACGCCGTACGGCGAGCGCTCATTAAACAGGGCGCGAAAACCCACTTTGTTTATTTCGTTGACGACCTTGATAATCTGCGTAAGCTCTATCCGTTTTTACCAAAAAGTTTTGAGACACATGTCGGCAAGCCCATTTGCCAAATACCCTCACCCGACGGCTCGAGCCAAACCTACGCCGATTACTTTTTGACGCCGTTTCGCATGGCTCTTGAGGAGTTGGGCATTGACGTTGATATATTATATGCCCACGATTACTACACTTCCGGCAAGATGACAGAGGTGATAGATAAGGCGCTCGAACACCGCGATACCCTCGCCGAAATTTTATCGAGAGTTTCAGGGCGCGCGCTACCTGAAGACTGGCAGCCATTTGAGCCGCTGGATGAGACAACGGGAAAGATTCGCGGCAATAAGATTACTGAAGTTGATGTGAAAAATCACCGCGTCAAATATGTCGCATCCGACAATACGGAAAAATGGGCTGATTATGCCAAAGGTCAGGGCAAGCTGCCGTGGCGGGTGGATTGGCCGGCTCGCTGGTCTCTCCTTAATGTCGCGTTTGAACCGTTCGGCAAGGAGCACGCCGCCGCGGGCGGCAGTTACGATGTTGGCCGCGAAATAATCGCCAAAGTGTACGGCGGCAAGCCGCCGATTTATGAGGTCTATGAGCATATCTATTTGGCGGGGGAAGCCAAAAAGATGAGCGCGTCGCTCGGTAATTTAGTAAGTATTGAGGACTTTTTGCAAGTGGTGCCGCCTGCCGTGGCGCGCTACTTTGTCCTGCGCTCAAAAAACGAGCGCCATCTGGTCTTTGACCCCGGGCTGGGGCTTATGCACTTGACCGACGAATTCGCGCGCCTTGAGGCCAAAGTGGCTGATGGTCAAGCTGACGCGGTGGAAAAGAGCATATTGGCTTATTCGCAAACTTCTGCCCGCCGCGCGACGGTTGAGGTGCCCTTCAGCCACCTCGTCAATGTGACGCAGGCGGCACAGGGTAACGCTCGGGAGATTAAGCGTCTCCTTAAGCGTACCGGTCACGGGGCGGCTCATGCCAATACGGAAGACCTGAAATCGCAGATTAACAAGGTCCAACAGTGGCTCGAACTCTACGCGCCGGCAGAGTACAAATTTTCCCTCTCCCAGAAACCGCCCGTTGTTAAGGTATCTGATAAGGAGAAAAAAGTCCTAGCCGAGGCCCAAAAAACGATTGAGGAGGGGAAAGAGGGGCAAGGGTTGCATAATGCTATTTATGAGTCGGGCAAGGCCGCCGGGCTGGCGCCGCGCGAAACTTTTCGAGTATTTTACCGTATTTTTTTGAATCAAGATTCAGGCCCCAAGCTCGGCTTCTTTCTGTCGATGCTCGACCGTGATTTTGTCTTGGGTCGCCTTAAGCACTATTTGACCTAGCCAGCGACAATTTTCAGGAGTTCTCGGGGAGATTTTTCTCCAGCGATGATAATTTTTATCATCGAGAGCAGGGGGTAATTTTTAATGTTGGCGCCGAGAAGATGAGATATGCCCTTGAGAGAAACGGTGCCTTCACTCCGGGGGGATGGTTTTCGGTTTTCGGTTTTCGGTTTTCGGGCAGAAGGGAGCTTACGGCTGACCAGCTTTTGTCCCAAGGTAAAATTATGTGATTTGTCAGACCAGCCAGTGGCCAACAGGTCTCCGAGTCCCGCCAAACCAACGACTGTTTCTTTTTGGCCGCCAAGTTTGGGGACTATTGCCAGCATTTCACGGATTGCCATATCGGTGAGAACGCTTTTGAAGTTAATTTTTTCGCCCAGGCCCTCGGCCATGCCCAAACCGGTCGCGTAAATATTCTTGAGTGCCGAGCAAAGTGATAACCCCTTAAGGTCGGTGGAAAATGAAACGTTGAGATTAGTATCGCTAAAAAGAAATCTTAATGGGTTTTGCCACCGAGTATTGGAGAGCCCAATAACCGCCGCGGTCGGTTCTCCCTTTTTCAGTTCCGTCGCCATCATGGGACCGGCGATGACACCGTAATCGGCGTGATGGCCAAGCTCTTTTTTGAGCACATCTTCCATAAGCTTTGACGTTTTTTCTTCAATGCCTTTAGAGAGACTAAGAATGAGCTTATCGTTTGACGTGGGTTGTTTGCCGTTTGTCGACCGACGACCGACGTCCGACGTCCGACGTCCGACGATAGCTTCTGCGATATTGCGAGCGATGCCGCGGTTTGTCCAGGACGGAGTGCAGATAAATATTACTTCCGCTTTTTGGACGGCGGCCGTGAAATCATGCTCTCCCTTGATCTTCGACTGGTCTTGGTCCCAAAAGCCAACGTTGGCATTGGCATCCACCACCTTGCCAATGGCCTGGCCGATGGCGCCGGCGCCGATAATGAGGACTGACATTTTTGACGGCATATTTCTCCTTTTTTAGTTCTCGCCCAATGGGGTTCGAACAATATCGTTCGAGCGGAGCGAGAACTATTACTTTTTAGTTCTCGGATTACCTCGAACAATAAATTATCGTTCGAGCCCCAGTGGGGTCGGGGCTCCCTCGAAGAATAACTGCATTACTGCCATCATTGTATGCGATACTGCCGAATAATTAAAGCGAATCAAGCAACTGTCATTACCCTGTCTTATGAGTCATTCCGTGCGGAGACACGGAATCCAGTACCATTTGTTGGAGCAGAGAGGTCTGGATGCCGCATCTCGGGTGCGGCATGACAATTACTAGTTAAAGTTGTTTAACTCACGTAATTAAAGAGATTAGAACATATCCTCCACGGCATTGTAAGCCACTTGGTGGTCGAGGAGCATCTCGTAAAGCTGGTCCCGAAGCGATGGCCCGATTTGGCCGCTCGGTTCATGGGCAACCACAATGTAGCGATAGCTTTTTTTATGGTCGCAATCGGCCGCGGCGAGACAAACGGTATGATTGGTTAAGCGGTCATTGTGATGAGCGGCAATCTGGCGAAGCGGCGCGAAGAGCACGGCCGGTTTCGTGACCGGCCGACAATCCTCGCAAACGGCGGAAATGGTATGGCTTTCGAGAATAAGGTCGAAAAAATCGGCGCCTAGTCGCTGGCGAGCTAATATATCGCTGGTTGCATGACGCTCACCGGAAGCGAGTCCCGCCAACACTATACCCTCAAAGCGATTTAGCTGGTACAGGTCATCGGCGGCCGAAAGGTGTTCGATAATTAAAATAGGGTGTTTGGTGGTTTCTTTCATCAGCTGGCGCAAGTGCGGCGCAAGGATGTGGTACCCGTGTGGCTGCCAATCGTGGTGTTCGACGGCATAGTGGTAATTGATGCCTTCAGTGTCAAATATCTTTTTAACGCGACGCAGTGTCGCCAACCGGCCGCGGGGAGTGCCTACCACTGCGATGCGTCCCGCGCCTTTGGCAAAAAGGCCGTCGATTTTTGCATTGACGATAGAGGGCAAATTGACTTCAACCAGGTTATGATCGCTCTGCTCAAGGCGAGGCCTTTGGAAGTAATATAGCCATTGGCCGTTGCCCGCCGGCGCCGCGCTAAAATTTAAGTAAGTTTTCGGCGGCAAATTAACCATCAGGCGCCACATTTGAGGGTGCTTGATGGCTTGCGGCAATGCTCGGCGCAAGGTGCGCGCTAACATATCGTAAAGAGCGGGTGGGAGAGCTTGAAGGTTTTTTTCGGGCGAATAAAAAGTAATTTGCTGCGGGTTGATGCTCAAACCCGCGTCACTTGCTCCCAAACTATGAAGCAAACTGCGCAGTAATCGTTCGCCGGGCGGCAAATGGCGCTTCGACAGGTCAATGTAAAGAGGCGACATCGGCGCGCGGTGGCGAAGGGGCGGGATGCGCGGCCGAAAACGAATGGGGATGGGAGTACTGCCGGCTCTAGCGTTCGGTAATCTGTTTTCGGTTTTCAGGTTTTTTTCTGACGGATAGCTGATAACCGACAACCGATCACTATTTTTCAGGGGTGAGCCGAATATAACATGTCTCAATTTATCTTTGAATGTTCGGCTGGTGCGAAAATGAGGGTAATATCGGTCAAGCACCAAAAGTTTTTGCTGGCGGTTGTTGGGATTGGGCATAGTTTTGCTACTAAAGCGCGCTCGCTTAATAATACCCAACCCCAAAAAGCGCACCTCTCGGCCGCTCGCGAGCGCCTTGCCGACCTCGTCTTCTATCATATAGAGCATCGGTTTGGCGTCCTTTAAAGTGGTGCCGGTTTTTGCGGCAAACCGCTGAAGGAATTCAGTGGAAGAAGTAACTTCGGGGGTCATAAGAAAATTTCTAATTATTCTAATTAACCTAATTAACCTAAACAAATCCCAAATCCCAATTTCCCAGTTAGAACATTAGAGCTTGTGATTTGATTAGAAATTAGTCATTAGAAATTTTAGCCAGAGGCGGTCATCGTCTGGTCGTTGGTTGCCGGAGGCGGCTCCGGTTTGGGCTCGGGGGCCTTGGGCGGCGCGAAGGGAGCGGCGGGCGTGGAAATAGTGTTCGGTATTCGGTTGTCGGTGCTCGGTGGTTGCTCCTGAACCCTGAACCCTGAACCCTGAACACTATTAGCGATGCGGCGGAAGATGAAGGTTTGCGCCGCGCCAACATCAACTAGCGCCGTATCGCCTTTCTTAAGAGCGCCGCTAATCATATAACTGGCAATAGGATTCTCAATACGGTCTTGAATGGCGCGGCGCAGGGGACGGGCGCCGTAGACGGGGTCATAGCCGATTTGCGAAAGCAGCTGCTTGGCGGCCGGCGTAGCTTGGAGGCCGATGCCCTGTTCAGTGAGCATTTTACCGACGCTGGCAATCATCAGCTCGACGATTTTGGCGATATCTTTGGGGCGCAGGGGACCGTAAACAACGATTTCGTCAAACCGATTAACGAACTCCGGCCGGAAACGCTGGAGCAAAGCATCCATTATTTTTTTCTTGATATCCGTAGAGCCAACATTTTGCTGGATTAACTCCGTTCCGACATTGGAAGTGCAAATGATAATGGCATTGCGAAAATCAACGGTGCGGCCCTTGCCATCGGTCAGGCGGCCGTCTTCGAGGATTTGCAAAAACAGATTGAATATATCAACGTGGGCTTTTTCAATTTCATCAAAAAGGATAACCGAGTACGGCTTTTTGCGCACCGCTTCGGTGAGTTGTCCCCCTTCTTCGTAGCCGATATAGCCCGGCGGCGCGCCTATCATGCGCGCGCTGGCATTTTTCTCCATATATTCACTCATATCCAGGCGAATCATCATCTCTTCATCGCCAAAAAGATTTTCGGCCAGTGTCTTGGCCGTTTCTGTTTTGCCAACGCCGGTCGGGCCCAAAAAGATGAATGAGCCGATGGGCCGCTTGGGATTTTTGAGGCCGGCGCGGTTGCGGCGGATGGCTTCGGCAATGGTGCGTACCGCCTCTTCTTGGTCCACTAAACGCTCGTGCAGTTTGTCTTCAAGGTGGATGAGGGTTTGTGTTTCGTCTTCCGTCAAGCGCCCAACGGGGATGCCGGTCCACTGGCTCACTATTTGGCGGATGAGCTCCGGCGTCACGGCGTCGGTGCTGTTACGAAGGTGGAGGGAACTGGCGGCTTCGTCGATTAAATCAATCGCTTTGTCGGGCAGGTAGCGGTCGGTGATGTAGCGCTTGGAAAGCTTGACGGCTTCATCGATAACCTCGTCGGGAATTTTAACACCATGATGCTCCTCGTATTTACTTTTTACCCCCTTAACTATTTGCATGGCTTGCTCGACGGTCGGCTCGTTGATTTGCACTTTTTGGAATCTGCGTTCAAAAGCGGGGTCCGGTTCTATTTTGCGCCGCCATTCTTGGATGGTGGTTATGCCAACGACTTGCAAGCGGCCTTTGGCAAGCGGCAGCTTTAAGATATTGGATGCGTCGAGCGTGCCGCTGCCGCCCGCGCCGGCGCCGATTAATGTGTGCATCTCGTCGATGAGCAGTATTATTTGCCCCGCGCTTTTTTCAACTTCATTTATAACATTTTTCAGGCGTTGTTCGAACTCGCCGCGGTGGCTGGCGCCGGCAATCACCGACATTAGGTCGAGCGAGAGAATTTTTTTATTTTGGAGAAGCGCCGGCACTTTACCTTGGGCGATTTGCAGCGCCAGCCCCTCGGCGACGGCGGTTTTACCGACACCGGCCTCGCCGATAAGGACGGGGTTATTTTTGGTGCGCCTTGTTAGGATTTGCATGACGCGGGATATCTCGTCGTCGCGGCAGAGAACCGGGTCAATCTTGCCCGCTTTGGCCTCTGCTGTCAGGTCTGTGGTGTATTGGGAAAGGGCGCTCTTTTTTTCGTCTGACGTCTGACGTCTGACGTCTGACGAAACTGCGGAGCTGGCGGAGGCGGATTGCTCGGCGAGAGCGGCAGCAATATTGCTCTTAAGCGGTTCAATGTCAATTTTTTCTTTTTTGAGAGCTTTGGCCATTTCCTGTTCACCGAGAGTGCCGACAAGCAGAGCTAATGGGTCGACAATGGCGACATTATTGGCTTTGGCGAAGGCGAGAGCGGCGCTAATGGCTTCCTTGGCGCGTTCCGATAGCCGCGGTTCGGCGGTTGAGTGTCCCGAACGAGTGGCTTTCTCGGTGATACTTAAAAGCAAATTTCGGTCAATGCCGGTCGTGCTTAGCGCTTGGCCGATGCCGGCAACGTCAAGAAGAGACCGAAGTATGAGTTCCGGTTCGATGGCTTCTTGAGTCAAGCTGACGGCTTGTTGGCGCGCCGCGGCGAGCACCGAGCTGGTTTGGTCGCTCAACTTACTCAATACCTCAAAATCAGGATTAAATCCTGTCGGCAAACAGTCCTCCTTCAATAAATTCATTTTACCAAAGAATGGCCGAAATAAGAAAAATCACATTTTCGAATCCAACAAGGTGAGCTAATTGTTAATAATTCACGTCCTATGAGCTTTCGCCAGCAGGTTTCAGCTTCAAAATTGACTTATCCTGATTTGGGATATTCTATTTTAGGATATAATGTGGGTTATAGTTGAGGTAAATATGCCAAACAACATTTACTCTGACGAGTACAGAAAAATTACCGAAAAATTAAGAGAGGCCAGAATCGAAGCTGGCTATACCCAAGAGCAGGTTGCCGATAAACTTGGTAAGCCCCAATCTTATGTTTCAAAATCTGAAGCCGGAGAACGACGGCTCGATATTACCGAATTGAAAAAATTTGCCGAGCTTTATAAAAAATCAATAAACTATTTTACCGAGTAAAATGTCAAAGATTCAAGAACTATTGAGCGACAAAAATCATTTCATTGACTATGACCAAATAATTGAAAAACATCCATGGATTGTTGCTAAGAATCAAGATTGTATTATAAGCCCCGACAGCGATGGACTATTATGTGGTTTGTTTATGTCGAATGTATTAGGATGGAAAATTCGCGGCTTTTATGATGGAAAAGTAATGCTTCTCGATAAGGATGTTGCTGCAAATAGCTGTATTTTTTTGGACATGGAAATTTTTCGAAATAATATCAGAAGCGTTGGTCATCATATGGTTCAGTTTAATAAAAACAAAAAGCCGATCAACTGGGATAATTTTAATAATTGTATCCAGCCGAATAATTTAAGGAATTATGATGGTTATAAGGACTTTCGCTTAAAATATCCTTTGGCAACAATCCATTTATTAATTGGCATCCTCGGGTCAAAGATTAAACTTTCAATTCCCAAATCAGCCATTTGCCCTTTGTTATATACTGACGGCGTGTTTAAAAATTTATTTGGCTATCCAGAAAATTGTATCAATTGGTTAGGATATCTAAAGTCCGGTTCAAGTCATAATGTGCTGCACGATATTTTCTTTAATGATCATTATACTGTTTATAATTTGATGGTGGCATTAAAGGACTTTTTTCTACAAATCAGCCAAGTCAGCGAAGATAAAAAAGGTAACGATAAAATAAAAATTTCAAATTCAAAAAGTGAACCTATTAATACCAAAAAAGAAGGGAACGCCCGTGTAATGAGTGAAGATGAAAGAGCAAAAGTTGAAAAGTTTTTGAATATTTTGTCTATCTTAACTGGCTGGAGCTATAAAAGAGATAATTGGCAATGGGGTAATTTCAAACTCTATCAGTTTAATAAATCGTCCATTAAACCGAACAATCGGAACTTTGAAGCGATGATCGACAAAAGTCCGCTCTCTTGGGCAATGACAAGTGGACTGGCTATAGAATACACAGTAGATACAAACGGTTTACTAAAGTAGTTTTCGAGTAACAGTTCCTTCTTCTCGGATTCTTTTTTCAGTTAGATCGCAATACTCTCTAGAAATATCAAAACCAATATAATTTTTTTCTAATTGTATTGCGGCCAGTATAGTCGTCCCGCTGCCAACAAATGGGTCTAATACAATGCCATTGGGTGGACAGAAACATTGGATAAAGTCACGAGGCAGGTGGTCGGGAAACGTTGCTGGGTGTTGGTGTTTGAGGCGAGTGCCGTCTCCTGCTGTCATATATTCCCAAATTGTGCCGCGACACTTTGTCGGATTGATAGTAATTGAGCGAGTAGCAATTCTAACGCCATTAGTTAGACGAGTACCCCCGCCAGTCATTGTTTTACCACCATGCTTTGAGGGAATTTTCAAAGGATCCTTATCAAAGTATTGCGGTCGTTTTCCTTTTAGAAAAATTGGCATATATTCATGATCAACTCGAAAACGTTTATTCCACCAGGCGCCTTCTGCGCCAAATTTTCTATAAATAACTGTTTCGAATAATTTAAAACCTATATTATCGACCCAATCCACAATAGCTCTGAACGATGTTAAAGACTTGCCAAAATCTTTTGTTTGGTCCTGGATTACCATTACTGCGATACCGCCTTCTTTTAGAACTCTATAAATCTCCTTTCCGGTTGCGTGTAGGTCGAATTTAAACCCATTGTAATTTCTTATTGCGTCATAAGGAGGTGATGTTACTATCAAGTCTACAGAATTGTTTGGCAATTTTTTCATGCCTTCTACGCAATCGGTACATTGAATCGTATTTAACCATCCATCTGGTATAGATGATTGTTTTTCTCGTTGTCTCGTGACTTTTTTAAGGACGACATTTTTTTGGTTAGCTTTCTTTGATTTAACTATGTCCACAACTACACCTTGCACTTGTAATTGGTTATTCCTTACAATTATTGGGTCATAATTTTGATTTGCTGGCTGCAAACGAACTCGTCCCTTTTCCCTGTAAAGCTTTTTTAAAGTAGCTTCTTGGTTGTCAATTAGTGCGACAACTCTTTGCCCGTTTTCTGCTACTGGTTGTCTCTTTGCAACTACAATATCTCCGTCCTCGATATTCTCGTCTGTCATACTATCGCCCTTAACACGGAGTGCAAAAAGTGTGCCGTTCTTTGGAAGTTTAGACCTAGGAACAGCAATCGATTCGTGCTCGGCGATTGCTTCTATCGGATATCCAGCTGCTATAGTACCCACTAATGGCACCTCCACCAATGGTTCACCTAGATTAATATCTATCCCTCTTGGTTGATTTTCCTCACGTGCAAGAAGCCCGAGTTCTTTCAGGGCATTAATATGGTGGTGAGCAGTAGAGACCGAAGCTAAACCAAAATGCTTTCGAACTTCTTCGAGAGACGGAGAATATCCCTTCTTTTTTATGAAGCTTTTGACAAAATTATAAACTTCTTTTTGTCGCTTTGAGATCATAATTGCCCCCCATTTGACTTTCTATTTTCTTTCTAATATATTTATATTGTATAGAAAGTTAATAGAACATGTCAAGGTCTAAAATTGGATGTTGCTATGGAAGATAAAGTACCATTTCAAGAAGTAAAATTTTACAAAAAACTTCAAAGTTATTTTGATATTAATGAAGAAATTCGTAGATTTACTGACGAGGTATTCCAAAAAAATACTATTTCACACAGCAATAAACCGTTAAAAGGTGTGGCAATTTTCTTTTTCACAAAAGCCATAAAAACAAATGCCGCTATTTGGCATCTTTGTGCAGATGGTTACGGAGAGGATGCTGCAATTCTTGTAAGAAGCTTGTTTAACTTGGTGGTCAACTATTATTTTATACTATCACAAGATTCGGGAAACAGAGCCATCGAATTTATAGAACATCACAAAATTACAAGAAAACAAATCCATGACGTTATAAAAAAATGGCCAGATAAATTTAGTGATGTAAAGATTGCAAACAATAAAGAGAAGGAGATCCAACAGGAAGCTGTCGAGGTTGTTGAAAGATATAAATTTGATCCTCGAAAACCATGGTCAAGAAAAAGTATCTTAGCGATGTCTAAAGATATCGACGCTCATTCCGAACCAAACAATCATAGCTTTGAGCAAAATTATGATATTTTATACACTTATTTATCTGATTTTGAGCACTCAAATGTTATGTCTTCTGGCTCATATCTAAGTGAAGACAGCAACGGATGGATTGCAAACGTTAATCCATCAGAGGAATTAGTACAAGAAAATTTAGCAACCTCGGCAGGATTACTACTGATGATCGCCGAGAAATTTTACAATATATTTGAGCTCAAGTATGAAAAAGAGCTTCAGGATTTTCTGGAAAGACTTGAAAAGTTAGGAAAACCACTTCTTGCCGCTAAAGAAAACTTGAGACCGTAATTCCCAATCCTTTTCCGTTAGAACTCTTTCGAGCAAGGGAGGGGCTACTGGTGGTTTTAGTTCTCTGGCTTTGCCCTCGAACGATACGGCTATTAACCATTTTGAATCTATTCCGGCTGGAACCAGCACCAAGGCCAGTCGAGGATGGCGTTTTTATAGTCCACCAGTGGATGCGCTCCCTCGTAGCCGCGCGCGATGGGCGTTTTGTTGGTCGGGTCGGACGCGATTGCCGGATTGATATATTTATCTACACTGGCGCCTAGCACTATGCCATCGGTGCCAATTTTTGCCATTTCGGTTTTTAAGTTGCTCAAGAGTGTTGCCAATTCGCGCCGGCTACCGTTGCTCCCCCCTTGGTCGCGCTCGCCGAACGTGCCGCTCGCGCTAATAATTTCGCGGTTGGATGCCCGTTTGATTTCTCCGAAATTAACTTTGTATTTTGAATGGTTGAAAGCGCAGCGGAGACGCTCGGTAACTTGGCTGGGGATGGGATATTGGGCGAAACAGTCGCACGGGTCAGTTTTATCTAAGTTGCGGGCAATGGATTTAACGCTGTAGAGCTCAATATCGCCGCCTGTGTCGTTTTTGAGTGCTAAATTCAACTGTTTGGTAAAGGCGTCAATATTAAAGCCGGGAGCGGTGAAATTGGCATTGCCTGTACCAAGGTTGCTAATTAACCCCGCCACGCCATTAAGCGGCCAGATAGTTTCGTACATAATCCCCAATTTAGTGCGGTCGTTGATTGTTTTTTGGGTGATGCTCGGATCGGCAATGGCGTCGCTATAAATTTTGGGCGCCAAATACCAGGAAAATAGAGTATCAAGAGCAATATCATAGCCGGCGGCGTGCTCGTTTAACGAATCGCCTTCGGTGTCGGGCGGCGGCGCGATGTGAGATTCGCTGGTGAGGCATTTGGGATTATTGGAGCGATGGAGCCGCGCGATTTCTTGGGGGTTTTGGGCTGTGCCGGCGGTCAGAGTTCCTCCTACCGGCGCGGTGGGCACGGTTGTGGCGGAGGAATTGGTCGGTGTTGTGCCGTTTTTAGTGTAGCGGCAAGTGCCGAACTCCCACGGCGGGGTGAGCCCGCCGGTATCCGGTTTGTCGCAACTTTTTTCAAAGAATTTATTGTACTTGGCGACGGAATAATAAACATCAAAATACAAGGGCTTCGAGGTTTTGTATTCGGCGCGCTGGGTCGCTCTAAGTTCCGGCGGGTAAAGCGCGTAGCGGTCGGGGCGGTAAAGAACGTATATGACCCCCGGATAATTGTCGGTTGAATTATTTTTATCAGGTTTAAATTCTTGCAGTTTGAAGCCGAAGTATTTACTTTCATTCATAGTATAAATTTCGGCTTCGCTCTGCGCCCCCCAGCGTGTGTCAGGGTTGAATATCTCGGTCAGCGGTTTCCTAAGGCCAGTGGCGGCGTCAACATCAGAATCAACGAGAGGGATAAGCATAGAATCGGTAATCGAATTGCTAGCCAGCGGGAAACCGCGAAATTTCTTATCAACGAACGACTCAACACCCTCATCAACCTTATAGGCCGGAATGGGTACCTCGTTGGCGTATTTGAAATAGCGAAGGACATTTTTGTTGGTTTTTTGCCGGTTGTTTTTCTGATAGAAATATACATCGATAGTTTTGGTTAAATTCACCTGTTCCCACGGGTAGGCACCGTCGCCAACACTCTCTTTGGTGACTCCCTGATAAAACGGACACTTGAAGTGGTCGTTATCCGCCCCGAGGACGGAGTTCCAGGTTTGGGAACTGCCGGAGTAATCATTGGGCGACAAAGTTTGGCTAATAAAAGAACAGCCCGACAAAATAGTCCCAAAAATAATCGGGACACAAACTTTACTCCGACGCCAGAAAGCCACCGATTTGAGTCGGTGAATGAATGGCTTTGTGGGTCGGAGTGCCGACCTCCGAAGGAGCGTCGGAGCGACCAAAAAACCACCGCCTTCAGTCGGGGGAGCGTCACCCAACCCTCGAAATCTTCGAAATCGCAAAATCGCCTCCTAGAACCATTCTATCATTCATGGGAGTTCTTATCAGGTGCTATTCGGGAGTGTAATAACAAATATTTGTATCTTTTTCGGAGATGCCGGGCGTATTGGGGTAAGGATGAGCGCCTTCGCTACCGGGACTGGGTTGGTTATATGGGCTCGAGTTAGCGTTGGACTGGGCCTGCAGGGCGGCATTTTGAGAAGCTTTAGTCGCGTCTTGCATGCCACTGCCCATTTTTCCCGTCCACTCACTAATTTGCTTGAGATATTTCGCAAGTTTATCCGGATCGTATTGGCCAAGGTTCTGCAGAAGTCCGTGGCCGAGCTCGCCCATAATATCGCCCTGATTGCCCCGTCCACTGCCGCCGAAACTGTTCATATTATCGCCGAAACTGACTTCGTACTCAGCATGGGCAAAGGCGCATTTCATAATACCATTAAAATCTTGAGTTCCCTTCGAGTCATAAAAAGTTGAGTCGTTATAGCAACCACCACGATTATTGGGGTCAAGGTTGGCCTGAAGAGCGCTGACGCTATAATATTTCGTGCCCGGTTTGACGTTGAGCCCCAATGCTTTAGACCACTTATCCGATTGGAGCGATGGTTTCCAGAGCGAGGATATGCCGTCAAGCGCGGCTTTGCCGAAATTGAGCAGTGTTGGCCAAATTGCTGACGGCGATCCTCTGGGGTTATCGCGATTGGCATCGTTTGTTAGGTAGCCGACCCAGTCAAAATTCAACATATCGCTTGACCATGGTTGGGTGATTGACTGTTTAGTAAATGAACTGAAGGCCGGTTTATCGAAGACCGTTAATGTGGCGACAATGTCATTGATGTTAATTGGTTGAAGCTCTTTTTCATTGGCGCACCATTTTTCTGTGCGGTTCGTGCCACATTCATGCGCCTGGCCGGAATAGTCGCCCAGGCAGGAAAAGGCCGGCGTGGCGTTTTTGGCATCGCTCGGAGTGGAACACCTAAGAGCACCCAATGAACAATCCGGCGTGGTGGCGTAGCATAACTTATTTTTAATATCATCGCCGCAACCGTCGGTGCGAGTCGCTTTTTTGGGACTAAGCGGGTTGGTGCTGGGGTCGGGGTAGCAGGCCACGCCGGCACGGGTGAAATCATTACTATTGCTCATTAGCCAAAAAGGATTCCATGTTTCCGGCCATTCTATGTTTGTTGGCCCCAAATCGCATTTTTCTTGGCATTTAGCCACTTCTTCTTTGTGCAGTTTGGGCTGGTTGAGATTTTTGCCCTGTTCCCCCGACTCGTAGGTTCTTGAGTCCGGTGGTTTTTGCTCTCCCGACGCCGGTTCGGGGAGGCCTTCGGCGACATCCGCGGAAGTTTGATCCGCGGGCAGAGGAAGCCCTTCGGCGACCGGTACGTCCGTTGAGGCAGTATCGGCCGAAACGCCGAACCAAGATTTTATTTTTGCTATGGCGCGAGACCACCAGGGTTTACTTTTTGGCGGCGCAGGACTGGCTTGAGCGGCGCCTGTGTCGGCGGCGTAAGCCACATCGGTAGAGAGCAGGCATCTCGACAGCCTGCTAATGTTGTTAAATGCTGTCTCCACAACGCCAGGCGTATTGTTAATAGTATTTTTTGAAACCGGACCGGCGGCCGGTTGATTGGCATGGCAGTAGGCAAATTGTTGGGGCGGAGTGAGTCCTAGGGGGTGCTGGCTGGCGGCGCAAGTTTTTTGGTTGAAATGCAGATTGTATTGGGCGACGCTATAGTAAACATCGAAACGAAGGGCATTGGAAGTTTGATAATCGGGAATCTGCGCCACTCTTTCCGCGTGGGTCAGTTGGGCGTATTTGCCATCCGGCAAATAGAGGATGAATATGATTGCCGGAACATTGGGCCATTTTATGGGCTTGTAATAATCGAGAGCGGAAAGGTTGGCATCGAAATAGAAGCTCTTATTCATAGTGTAAATTTCCGATTGGCTGGAGCGCGGCCAGCGGGCGACAGAGGCGTTTTGCGAGGACGGCGTGATAATATTGGTCATCAATTTACGCGCCGGAGTGACCAGGGGAACGAACATAGTATCTTGGGCCAGATTGGCGCTCTTGGTTTGGTCAATAGGGATATAGCCGTTCCACATCTTATCGACATAGGTCCAGATACCGAAATCGGCTTTGTAGGCCGGCACCTTGGCGCCTTGGTCGATGCGGAAGTATTTGAAAGTATTGGTGGTGTTGGGTTGGGGGTTACCATTTGAGTCGAAAGCCACCTCGATAATATCGTTTTGATTCCAGGAAGCGGTGGGGGTGGCGTAAGCTCCGGCGGCCGGTGTCTGGACACCATCGGCGGGACAGAAGATTTTTTGGTTGAGAGCTTGCGCGTCCTGGTTCCAGATGCTGGAGCTACCGCCCAAGAGGTCGGTGAGGGCGCAGCCGGACAGCAGAACACCGGCCGCGAGGGCGGGCAGAATTAATTTCGCTCGAAGGAATATCTTATTCATCGAATTAGTTTATCGCGCCAACATCTCCATATTACCAAAATTGAATCATCAAGTATTTCAGGTGTTTTCTTCAAGGGCTGACGTGAGCGGTTTAGATACGGCGGTATTGTGTTTTTCGAGTTCAACCTTCTCTTCTTCCTGCTCTTGCGGTTGCGCTTCGTGGCCGCCGGTCGGCTCTTTTGCAACCTGCTCGGCGGCGGCGATTTTGGCTTTGAGATATAGGATAACTTCGGTGAGCGAATAGTCGCCCATCAAAAGGAAGGGCATAATTTTCGAAAGCTGGTCAAGTCCTTCGCGCCGCGCGGTATAATCTTCACTGGCGATTTTACTTAGCGCGGTTTGCTGGGTGGTAATCTGGCTTTGCAGCCAATCGTGGCGGTCCTTTATCGTTTCACTCACCGGCACGGCCGCGGTGCGGTAATACTTCAACCACTGCTCGCGCGACTCTTCATAATCATTGACCATTTCCGTGTCCGGTACGGCTTCGTCGAGGTTCGTCGTGCTGGTTAGAAGCCGGCCGATTCCCTCATCGCTTGAGGTATATGAAAGTTCGCTGGTGTTTAAGAAATGCAAAGATTTTATGAGCGCGCGTCCCGGGTCGGTGCGCCGCACCGCGAGGCCGGCCGCCAATCCGCCGCCCGGAGCACTGAAGGTCGCTCCGGCGCGCTGCTCTTCGCGCTTATCTTGCGTCGTCATAGCTTGCGCCATCGCTTCTCCTTGGCGCAGGGCGGCGGATTGCGTCTCGTGCTTGGAAGGAAGGGCTTGTTCGATTTTTTCGGCGACTACTTTAGCCATATGGTCTATCTGTTGGCCCAAGTCAGTTTTCTCCCCTTGCTTCGCGCTGGAAGTTTGCTGGTATTGAGTAATGAGATTGGTGAGCTGTTTGACTTGAGATTGCGCCTCAACATTAGTCACCTCGCCTTTTTCTATGACCTTAGCGGCATTTTCCTTAATGATTGAGTATGTTTTTTCGCGCATCTCGCCTTTGATGCTTTGGGTCGCCAGTTTGTTAGTATCGTTTTTCACGGTGGTAATGATGGCGCGAGCAGTATGGTCGGCTTTGGCCTCGTTCACAATAAGGTGGTCTTTGAGGTCGCTAATACGTTGGCGGTCGGTGGTGTTACTGATTACTTCCGGCTTTTGCAGCTTTTCAATTTCACTTACCACCTCACTTACGGTTGTTGGTTTCTGCTCGAGCCGCGTCAGCTCGGTGAGTGACTGGTTTTCCTCGCGGCTGCGAGTCAATTTTTCTATTACATCGCCCGTTTGAGCCAAGCCGGCGAGTTTTAAGGTATTAGTGGTGGAGATGGGCGACATGAATTGTTTTTGGCGCGCTATTTCTTCGGTGATTTGAGTGCCGGCGCGCGCTGGCTCTTGGGCGGCTCGCTCCGCGGCGGTACGCGCTTGGCGTGAGGCGGCGGGGGCGATATGGAGCTGGCGCGCCGGCAAGAGCAGTTTTTCTTTAAGTCCCAACATACTGCCGGCCGGCCCCGTCGGCTGACGCGGCGCCGGTAGGGGCTTCATAATCCGCTCCAGCTGTTTAACAAACGACGACTCCCTGTTCCGCTCGTACCACTTAACCGATGCTTCATTCATAAGGTTGATGGCAAAACGCAGCAGCAGCCACGGCAGAAGAATTGACACCCAGAGCATAATGAGCGAAATAATGTACTTTGTATAAGAATCGGTGGAGAGCGGGGCATTACCAGTACCGCCCTTGATATCAAACGTTGATGGTGCATTGATAGAGGTTCCTGTTCCAGCTCCCGTTGTTGATGACGGTGACTGGATGCCAATTTCAGTAGCTGAATCGTAACCCTGTGTGGAGTTAGCATTGGTTGTCGGTGGCGGTTCAGGAAAATCTCCGCTGGTCCAGATTTTATTGCTCACAAAAAGAAAAAGAGCGATGAGAGGTCCGACCAGGAGCCAGCGGACAAACTCGCGCACCCAAATTCTGCCGAGCGACTGGGTAATAGGGAAGGCCACGAAGGGCATAACAAATGGCACTACCACGGTTAGCATCCACAGTACGACAACGCGCAAGAGGAGGATGCCGCCGACGGCGTAAGCGGTGGCGGTGGCAATGCGCAGAAGCATAAGCGTATTGCGGACAATCTCGAGCTTACTGATATCGGCGCTGGTAAGTCCCTGGACTTCGCCGTACTTATATGAAATCTGCAGGAGCGCATCGGCGTTAATAGTTTTCATAAAGATTGCCATGGCATTGGCGACCAATTGCATAACAAAGGTTAGAATGACGTAACTTAGCGCCGCGGCGACCAAAGAGACAAGAAGCCAGGGGAGATTGCGTCGCCAACGGTCGATCCATTGAGCTTTAAAAATAAAGCCAAAACCGATAACCAACGCGACGGCCAAATATAGGAAAAGGCAAAGCTTAAAAGCGTACCACCACATATCCCTTAGGGTTTGGCCCTGCGAAACCTTTTCTTTCTCGAAGAAGTCGGAGGCGTTCTCATTGCCTTGGTAGAGTCTAAGCGACCAATCCAAGAAATCACCGGCGCGCCGTAGCCCTTGGCCGGCGACTAAGGCGTCGGGATTGATGACGTCGGTTTGCGCCTTGGTTACAATGGGATTGGCCAATGCTAAAAGTACCGCAAATAAGCCGCCTAAAGCCAGCCTAAACCAAAAATTTCTCCCAACAAGTGTGCGAGTCCTCAAAAACCTCCTTAACCTTCCTTATTTTATCATAAAAACACTGATAGTTTTCATCGATCTCGCCTAACCGCCTTGCACACTTCCGAAGTGTGCAATTAGCAGGTTCACCTGCCCGCCGAAGCCCGCCTGAACGACGCCCGTCCGAATGGTTTGGCCGGGCGGGTAGTCGGGCAGGCCTCGGCGCAGGCGGGGAAAATTGAGTTTGGGCATAGTAGTGTTATGGGAGTTTTGTAGGCCACGCTTTCCTGCCCGTCCGAAGCCCCACCGAGGCGGAGCGAAGGCAGGAGCCAGGACAACCCTCTTGACAATCAGGTTCAGATGTGCTATATTAACCTAATCAGTTGGACAATTAAATTGAACATTAATAATCTTCAATAATCCTCCTGCAAGTATTACGTTTTCTGTTGCTTCCAACAAAACATCAACCCGATTAAATGTTGAAAGCAGCAGAAAACAACGAGCCTTGGGCTTGTTAGTACGGGAAAGGAGAGATTTCGGTGAGCGAATCGGGAACAGAGACCCTAGAGCTAGCGGTCAGCTACGAGTTAACCGTGGAAGACCTGGTAACCGCGGGCAAGTACGACTGGTCGAACGACGACATTATCTCCGGGAACTTCCCAACCGACCGCAAGGGCAAGTTTGAGGGCAAGGCCTACATTGTCCACTGCGGTCGCTTCATAAGTTCCGAGGACGTATTGGCCGAACTGGACAAGATGGGTCTGCGCGCGGCTGAGCTACACGAACTGCTGGCTCTGGGCGTCCAGCACCCCGACAAGCAGCGCGACTTTATCGTTGCCGCGCTCGGCTCTGTCTGGCAGCGCCCGAGCGGCGACCGCAGCGTTCCGTATCTCGGCGGTTGGAGCGACAGGCGCGGGCTGTTCCTCGGTTGGCTTGACGGCGACTGGTACGAGGACTGCCGGTTTCTCGCCTTCCGCAAGTAGTTGCCCCTTTGTCCCTTTGCCCTTGGTATCACGCCAGAAACACTAGGACAGAAGGAGCAAAACTGCTTATCTTGACCCCCTCGCATTATGCTACACGCGAGGGGGCTTTTTGTTGACGGAGAGGAAAAACCTCCTTTCCAGCTCCGCAATAACCTTGTAGGTCTCACCATATTTCAACAGACCAAGATATGATTGCCGTGTTTCTTCATACGGAGAATCTATAATATGTTTATATAATCTTCTTTTTGTAGTAGGCCTAAGAATGCGGTGATGAGGAAAGTGGACCCAACCTAGAAAATCAATTCCCGAAGATAGTGTTTTTATGAACAATTTTTCCGGATGAATTTGGAGTTTAAGTTGATTCTCTAGGTAATTATTCAGTTGTGGCACAAGTTTCTGTAAATATTCTCTGTCTTGGCTCAGAACAACAAAATCATCTGCATAGCGAATAAAATAGTGTACCCTTAATGAGCGCTTAACAAACCGATCAAGTTCATTGAGATAGATATTAGCAAATAGCTGACTTGTTAGGTTGCCGATAGGAATACCGCGTCCGTGGGGTTTTACTCTCTCTCTCTCTCTCTCTCTCTCTCGAAAAGCGTGAGCTGTGTTTTTGCTCTGTCAAAACTACCTATCGTTTCGTTGAGCAGCCATAATATCTTTTTATCCATAATTTTCTGAGCCAAAATATATATCAATATTTTATGGTCTATCGAGTCAAAAAATTTCTTAATATCACATTTTAGAATCCAGCATGTTCTGGAATTGTTCCGACTAATTATTTTTGAGAAAAATTCAAATCTTTTTACCGCTTTGTGGACTCCTTTTCCAATTCTGCAAGAATAAGAATCGGCGATAAAAAACCTGTCAAAAGCAGGATAAAGTTTTCTATGAATCGCATGATGAAGGAGCCTATCACGCACAGTCGCTTTGTGGATATTGCGCGGCTTTGGATCATTGATGTTAAACTCTTGATAACCACCATGTCTATAGGTATAGTCGGAAAGACTACGGTTTAGCTCAAAAATATTATCCATTAGGCCGAGAGAGAATTTTTGGATATCCTTTTTGCTCTTTTTGCCTTTTATAAATTCAGACCAAGCTCCTAGAAGATTATCGGCTGAAATTAATTCTTTGTATTTGTTATGCAAAATTTTCATAAAAATAATTTTATTCAAAAATATTCCGACTTGCCAATAATAATCAAGTCAGTATCGGCTTACAGGAAATGGCAAGAGGTACTAATTCATTTTCCTAAAAGCTCACGATTTTCACTTGGGGCAAAAATAGATTTGTTATTAGTCGAAACAATAGAACTTGTTTTTGTGTCCGCCAATTTAGCAAAAAGTTCAAAACTTCCGCTTCTCGTAAAAGCGAATTCCAAACTTGACTTGGCAAAGTTTTTTCTGCAAATAGCTTGGCAGATTAAAGCAGTTGACAATAAAAGGTACATTGCTGTTTCTGCTGACCTTGATGAAATTGGTAAAATGCTCGGTGGGTGGATTAAAGATACAAAAAAGAAACTTCCGCTTGAAGCGGAAGAATAAAGAAACTTACGGAAGGCGAGAAACCGGCAGTTCTCGTTCCAGTCGTTGTCAAGCCAATTGAGGTTCAGCTTGCGCTTGTCGCTCCAGTTGTCGAGATACGGAACGTTGTGGTTGCCGTTCGGGTTCTGCCATATGCAAAATACCATCTATATCACTGCCTCTTGAATTGCGCTTTCGCAAAGCTTGAAGCTGAATTTTATTTGGGGTCTTACCCGCCAGTATTCTGCACCAAGTATCTTTATTTTTACGATGTTTCCATATCGGGATTTCAGTATCCTGAAGCCTTAGCCGCAGAAATATTAACCTACTTTCCATCTAATAAGATAACATAGATTTCCTGAATATTACAATTAGCAACTTCCAATGCTTTAGCTTTGCATTGTCAATTTGGCTTTTGCATTTTGAATTGTAATATTATGTTATGTTGAGTTTATGAACTCCATGAACCCCACGAACCATTCTACCTTATAAACTTTACGAACCTTATAAACCAACCTATGTCCCTCTATCGCAAATATCGGCCGCAGAAATTTGAGGATTTGATAGGCCAAGACCATGTGGCTAAGACCTTGGCGCGTGCCGTCAAGGAAGATAAAGTCGTCCACAGCTATCTTTTCAGCGGCCCGCGCGGCACCGGCAAGACGACGGTGGCGCGCATCTTGGCCAAAGCGGTAAACTGCGAGGCGAAAGAAGGAGAAAAGCCGTGCGGTAAATGCGTCGCTTGCCGCACCATAGCCGCGGGGAAAAGCATTGACATTCTAGAAATTGACGCGGCCTCCAATCGCGGCATTGATGAGATTAGAGAGCTGCGCGACAAAGTGCGCTTCGCCCCGACCGTTAACCGCTACAAGGTTTACATTATTGACGAAGTCCATATGCTCACCAAGGAAGCGTTCAACGCGCTTCTCAAAACCCTGGAAGAGCCGCCGTCGCACGCGATATTTATCTTGGCGACGACTGAAAGCCATAAGGTTTTGCCGACAATTATTTCTCGCTGCCAGCGCTACGACTTTCGGCGCGCGACACTGCGCTCCGCGCTTGAGCTTGTGGAAAAAGTGGCGAGAGCTGAAAAAATCAGCGCCGACCGCGAAGCGCTGGCGCTCATAGCCCGCGCCGCCGACGGCGCGTACCGCGACTCGCTGACTCTTCTCGGACAGATTGCCGCCGATTACGAGGGGAGCATCACCGTTGAAGATGTCCGCGCCAAACTGGGGCTCATAGCCGACCCGCTCATTTGGCAGCTCATAGGGCAACTTTTGGCTTACGACAAACAGGCGGCCCTCACTACCCTCAATAAATTAAGCGACCAAGGCATTGATTGGAAGTATTTGACAACCAATTTGCTGGAACGGTGCCGGCAGTTGTTGTTTTACATTATCGCGCCCCGAGCGGTGGCGGCCGATTTGACCGACGAAGACGTCAAGCGCTTGGCAAAATTGGCAAGTTTGACGGAGGAGAATGAAATTGTGGCGCTCATCAATATTCTTTTGCGCGCCGAGCGTGAGCTTAAAACCGCCACCTTGCCCGATGTGCCGATTGTCGCGGCGATGGTGGAATTTTTGAATCGCGGCGATTCAAAAATAAACTCGAAATCCGAAATCCGTCCTTCGACTTGCGCTCAGGACGCCCTGAGCCTGCCGAATGGGCGAAACCCGAAACAAATTTCAAATCTCCAGCCCAAGGATGGTCCGCCTCGGGCGGAAAAAATCGAAATCAAAAACGAGCCGCCAGTATCTAAATCACCAACACCCCACACCCCACACCCCACATCAGACGAGTCTACGGCTCTTGACCAAGCGAAATGGCAGGAAATCGTATCGCAAGTTAAAGAAAAGAACACGACGCTGGCGGGATTACTAAATCAATCGCACGCCATACTCTCTGGCGACGAGCTCGTGATTGAGGTACCTTATCCTTTCTGGGAGGAAAAAGTCAAAGCCGCCAAAAGTGCCCAGTTAATCGGGGAGGCGGCAGGTCAGGCATTGGAAAAAAAAGTTAAAATATCAGCGCGCGCCAACGGCAAGATGCGGGAAAAATATAAGACGAACGCCACCGAACAAGAAAAGCGCGTCAAGGAAGAAGCCCAAGAAATTTTTGGCTAATGACCAAAACAACCAATACCAATCTTGACCCTGGTCGTGTGCCGCCTCAAAACGAAGAGGCGGAGCGGGCGGTGCTGGGCGGCATCCTCCTTGAGCCGGAGGCAATTGTTAAAGTTGTCGATATTTTGACACCGGAAGATTTTTACCGGCCCGACCACGGGGTGATATATGAAGCGTGCGTTGACTTATTTACCAAACATCAGCCCATAGACCTCATTACTCTGACCGAAGTTCTCGAATCGCGAAAAAAGTTAAAAAACGTCGGCGGCGCGGCTTACCTCTCGAGCTTGGTGGCGCAAACGACATCAGCCGCCAACATTGTCCATTACGCGCAGATTGTTCAGGGAAAATCGGTTTTGCGGCGGCTCATCCAAGTTGCCAATCAAATAAATGCACGGGCGTACGATGACGAAGACGATGTTATAAATCTTCTGGACAATGCCGAGAAGTCATTGTTTTCAGTGGCGGAACGGCGGCTGGGGGCAAACTTCATACCGGTTAAAAATATCTTAAGCGAATCATTCGAGCGCATTGACGAGCTCCATCGCAACCGCGGCACTTTGCGCGGGGTTCCGACCGGCTTTCGCGAGCTTGACAACCGCTTGTCCGGCCTGCAGCCATCCGATTTAGTAATTATCGCGGCACGGCCGAGTATGGGAAAAACAGCGCTCGCCTTAAATATCGCCGCCAATGCCGCCATCAAACATAAAAAAACGGTCGGGCTATTCTCGCTGGAAATGAGCAAGGAACAGTTGGTGGACCGGTTAATCACTATGGAAGCGATGATTGATTCGTGGCGACTGCGCACCGGTAATTTACAAGAAGATGATTTTGCCAAAATAAATTTCGCTATGGGGGAACTGGGCGAAGCGCCGCTTTTTATAGATGACACGCCGCTTTTAGGCGTCATGGAAATAAAAGCCAAAGCGCGGCGCCTGCAAGCGGAGCACGGTTTGGACTTAATCGTTGTTGACTACCTGCAGCTGATGGAGGGGAGTCGCCGGGGCAGTAATTATGAATCCAACCGCGTGCAGGAGGTGAGTGAAATCTCGCGCGGTCTCAAAGGTTTGGCGAGAGAGCTTAAAGTGCCGGTACTGGCATTGTCCCAACTTTCGCGCGCCGTCGAATCGCGCCCGGGCTCAAAAATCCCCCAGCTTTCCGACTTGAGAGAATCGGGTTGTTTGACGGGCAATACATTAGTTTATCTGCCTAAAGAGGGACAATATGTGCCTATCGCGGAGCTTGAGGGTAAGCGCGATTTCGAGGTAGCCAGCATAAACGAGGATACTTTGCGCGTAGAGGAAGCGAGAGCGACTTGCGCGTTTTGCACCGGCACAAAAAAAGTTTTTGCCTTAAAGACCAAGCTCGGTCGAGAAGTCAAAGCGACTGGAAATCATAAATTTTTGACTATAAGGGGATGGAAAAGGCTGGATGAACTGCAAGTTGGGGAGCATATTGCCCTGCCGCGCACGTTATTTTCCCCGTCCAAGAAAACTTTGAGCGACGCCGAAATTGCGCTTCTGGGGCATTTGATCGGCGATGGCTGCACTCTGCCGCGCCACGCCATACAATACACCACCGGCAACAAAGAGTTAGCGGAAAGGGTTGCAGGACTTGCCGACAAGGTTTTTCAAAATCAACTTAAAACGCGCATTGCGCGCGAAAGGAATTGGTACCAAGTTTATCTCGCGGCTGCCGAGCGGTTGAGCCGAAAAACGCGCAATCCGGTAGCAGTTTGGTTGGACCGTTTGGGAGTATTTGGTCTTCGAAGCTGGGAAAAATTTGTGCCGCAAGAGGTTTTTGCCCAACAGAAGGAAAGTATTGCTCTCTTCCTTAAGCACCTTTGGGCAACCGACGGTTGCATCAAACCAAGCCACAGCAGTAGCGGGCATTATGCGGGTATCTACTTTGCGAGCAGCAGTGAACGATTAGCGCGCGACGTGCAATCTTTGCTAATACGGCTTGATATCAATGCCAAGTTGACGAGCCGATCCCAGGGCGCCAAAGGTCGTGACCAATACCATGTTATTATCAGCGGGCACTATGACATAAAAACTTTCATTACGCTTATTGGGACGGTCGGCGGTTATCGCCAAGCGGAAATTAGAACTTTGCGAGAGTATCTAAAAACTCATCCGGCCAATACGAATCGTGATGTTATCCCCAAGGAGATTTGGCGTGATTTGATTGTACCGCAGATGAAAGCTAAGGGTGTAACATCACGGCAATTGCAGGAAAAACTTGGGTGCGAGTATTGCGGCACAACGCTCTACAGAGCCAATATCAGCCGAGACAGGGTGGACAAACTGGCAAAAATACTGAAGAGTAAAAGATTGCGCGTCCTGGCAACGAGTGATATTTATTGGGACCAAGTGGCGGGGGTAACGCCGAACGGCCGCGCCAAAGTTTACGATATCACCGTGCCCGGCAACCATAATTTTCTGGCCGGCAATGTGGTGGTCCATAACTCTATCGAGCAAGACGCCGACGTGGTGATGTTCATCTTCCGCGAGGAATATTACGAACCGGATACGGAGAAGAAAGGCATCGCCCAGATTCTCATTCGCAAACACCGCAACGGCCCGACCGGCGAAGCCGACCTCTATTTTCACGCACAGTATTCTCGCTTCGCCGATATCGATAAACAATCCGCCACCCCCATAGAATCCCTCGAAACATAATCCGGTTAAATGGAGGATAGCATTTTAAAAAAGCAATATTAGAGGTATAATTAACGGGTGTTCACCTACTTGCGCTCAATGATTTTCAAAGAAAACTCGCTTAAAGGCGCGAGTTGGATTTTAATCATCACCCTTGCATTTTCAAATATTTTAGGCGTCATCCGCGACCACTTTTTGGCGAGTTTTTTGCCCACCGACCGGCTCGATATTTACTACGCCGCCTTCCGGCTGCCCGACTTGGTCTTTAATCTGCTGATTTTAGGCGCCATCGCGGCGGCGGTTATTCCCGTCATGAGTCGCGCCCTCAAGGAAGATGAGAAGGACGC
>Ga0214473_10001644_pt1 | contig 29009 bp, 28 predicted proteins | sample RVTome_7_FD_203509 | JGI IMG/M metagenome (GOLD analysis project Ga0214473, IMG submission 203509) | Soil microbial communities from uranium-contaminated site in the Upper Colorado River Basin, Wyoming, United States - RVT98D197 | ecosystem: Environmental > Terrestrial > Soil > Contaminated >...
AGGGATCCCGGGCACGTGAAGAAACGAAGCTGCGGCGCGCTTCCAAACCAGCGTTGCCGAGGCGCCGATCCTTTTTTTCAAGAGATGTTTGGCACATGATCCATTTTAGTCCGGCAGATTCGAGTCTCGCTTGTGGCCCCGCCGCGGCGAGCGGCACAGCGACCGGGAATCTCCTAACGCGCCACGGGAGACTCTCCTTTTCGCGGCGCACTGCGATCATGGCCATTCTCAATGTGACGCCGGATTCTTTTTGCGACGGCGGGAGACGGCTCGATCCGGAAAGGGCGATCGCCGATGGGATCGAGATGGCGGAAGCCGGCGCGGACGTGATCGACATCGGCGGCGAATCGACCCGGCCGGGCGCGCGGCCCGTTTCCGAGGACGAGGAGTTGGAGCGCGTGCTCCCGGTGGTGCGTGGCTTGCGCCGCGGGCTGAGCATCCCCATTTCCATCGATACTTATAAATCCGGAGTCGCGCGGGCGGCTTTGCGCCAAGGCGCAGACATCGTTAACGATATCAGCGCTTTACGCTTCGATACCGCAATGGTCGGACTCGTTGCCGCCGAAAAAGTGCCTGTGGTGTTGATGCATATGCAGGGCACGCCGCGCACGATGCAAGCGGAGCCGCGCTATCACGATGTCGTGCGGGAAGTTGGCGATTTTTTGGCGGCCCAAATTCGCTACGCGGTGGAGCAGGGGGTCGAGCAGGATAATATCATCGTCGACCCAGGCATAGGCTTCGGTAAATCCCTCGATCACAACCTGGCTCTGTTGCGCGGCTTGCCGGAATTGGCCAGCCTCGGGCAGCCGTTGCTCGTGGGCGCGTCGCGGAAAACATTCATCGGCAAGATTTTAGGAGCTGAACCCAGCGAGCGTCTGGAGGGGAGCTTGGCGGCGGCGGTGGCAGCCGTGCTGGCGGGCGCAAATGTAATCCGGGCGCACGACGTGAAAGAGACCAGGAATGCCGTCCGTATCGCCGACGCGATTAGGTTCGGCGCGGGGGAGTAGCAAGGGCGCGCTCATGCTGGAAATGGTCGGTCAACTGCGCTGGCAGGATTTCATCGATATCGGGATCATCACGTTCCTGGTCTACCGGCTGTTGCAAATCGTGCGCGGCAGCCGCGCCATGCAGATGATCGTCGGCCTGGCGGTGATCCTGGTGGCCTATATCTCGTCGCGCGCTTTAGGTTTGTTTACGCTCAATTGGATCATCGACAACTTCCTCGGTTCGATCATCCTCGTCGTCATCGTTATCTTCCAGAGCGACATTCGCCGCGCGCTCACCCAAGTGGGGACGGCGCCGCTGTTCGGCGCCGCCGAGCGCATGGTCCAAGCGCGCGGGGATATCATCGAGGAGGTCGTCGAGGCGGCCGAGGCGCTGGCGCGGAAAAAAGTCGGCGGCCTGATCGTGTTGCAGCGCGAAGTGGGGTTGAACGAGTATATGGAGATCGGCACGCGCCTGGACGCGCGGGTCAGCCGGGAGCTCCTGGAAAGCGTTTTTCTGCCCAATTCGCCGATTCATGACGGGGCGCTGGTGGTCCAAAAGGGCCGAGTCACGGCGGTGCGCTGTTTGCTGCCGCTGAGCACCGCCCCGAATTTAAAGAAGAGTTGGGGAACCCGCCACCGGGCGGCCCTCGGGGTCACGGAAGAAACCGACGCGGTGGCGATCGTGATCTCGGAGCAGGAAGGGACCATCGCGCTGATCGTCAGCGGCAACGTGACGGAAAATATCGATGCTCCAAGACTCCGCGCCGCCCTTGAGGGATTGGTTAAATCGTGAAACGGCTCTGGGAAAAGATCGTTTCGCTGGCAGGCAGCAACTTTGGGCTCAAAGTGCTCGCCTTGGTGATTGCCTTAGGGCTTTGGCTCGGCGGCCATCGGGACATCGAGCGCGTTGTCGAAGTTCCAGTGGAGTTTCGCAATATTCCGTCGGACTTGATGGTGATGGATAATCGCGTGGACTACGTCGTGTTGCGTTTGAGCGGCCCGCGAACTTTGGTTTCCACCATCGATTCCGATGATTTGAAACTGTCGCTGGACCTAAATGGCGCCAAGTCCGGTTCAGCGAGTTATCCGCTGGGTTCCGGTTCTTTCAACATTCCGCGGGGCGTAACGGTTTCTCGAATCACGCCACCGGTGGTCCAGTTAAGACTAGAGCCCGTGATCAAGAGAACTCTGCCGGTGACCGCGCGCTTCTCCGGCAAGCCGTCCGATGGTTTCAAGATCTCAGAGACAACGGTGCTTCCGGAAAGTGTCGCGGTGCAGGGCCCGGCGGACGAGGTGCGACGCCTGGCGTCGGTGGAAACGGTCCCGGTGGATATTGAGGGGGTTCGCAGCGGATTTAAGCGCAAGGTGAGACTCTCGACCGACGGAAAGCCTTTTTCTTTCTTTCCGGACCAGGTTGATATCGCCGTCCAGATGGTCGAGGAAGAGCTGCAAAGGGAGTTCGGGAACGTCGAGGTGCAGGCGAAGGACTTTAACGGCGTGTACAGCGTGAATCCGCAGTCGGTTTATTTGCGGTTATCCGGCTCAAAGCGCGTTCTTGAAAATCTTCGATTGGGCGCTGACCAGGTTTATTTGAGCCTCAAAGGATTGGGAGTGGGGGAACACAGCGTTTCATTAGCTTTCAATCTGCCGAGCGGTATCAAAGTCATCGAGCAAAAACCGCTGCGATTTAGAGTCCGGATCACAAAGCCTGCGGCGTAGGCCAATCAAACATAGGAGTTAACCCCATGGGCCAAGGGCAAGCTAAAAACAAGAAACCGGTGCGTCACCTCTTCGGCACCGACGGCGTGCGCGGCATCGCCAACCAAGAACCCATGACTTCTGAGATGGTGCTCAACTTGGGACGGGCCATGGCCAAGGTGCTCCATGATGCAGCAGCGCTGCCGAGCGAGGAATCGGGCCGCTCCTTACCGCCGTCGTTGGCCAAACGGCGGGCCGGGAGCAAGGAACACCGCTACAAGATTCTCATCGGCAAAGATACGCGGCTTTCCGGGTACATGCTGGAGACCGCGTTGGCCTCGGGCATCTGCTCGATGGGCGCCGATGTGCAACTAGTGGGGCCGCTGCCGACGCCGGCCGTGGCGTTCTTGACCCGCAGCATGAGGGCGGACGCGGGCGTAGTGATTTCAGCTTCCCACAATCCCTACCAGGACAACGGCATCAAGTTTTTTTCCTGGGACGGTTTTAAGCTTCCCGACGCCGTCGAAGCGCGCATGGAAGAAATGATCTTCAACGGCGAAACCGAGCGCGACCGGCCAACCGCCTCAAAAATCGGCAAAGCCTTCCGCATCGACGACGCTCTGGGACGTTACATCGTGTTTCTGAAGAACACTTTTCCGCGCCACCTGACGTTGGAAGGGCTGCGCATCGTCGCGGATTGCGGCCACGGGGCGGCCTATCGGGTGATTCCCGAGGTGCTGACGGAGTTGGGCGCCGAGGTTATCCCCATCGGCGTGCAGCCCGACGGAGAGAATATCAATCGCCGTTGCGGCGCTCTATATCCCGAAACGGCGCGCGAGGTATTGCTCCACGAGCATGCGGATTTTGCGGTATCGTTGGACGGCGACGCGGACCGGGCGATTTTCACCGATGAGACCGGAGATATCCTCGACGGCGATCAAGTGATGGCCATGTGCGGGGCGGACATGCAGGAGAAGGGCCTGCTCAAGGGCCGGGCGGTGGTAGCGACCGTGATGAGCAATCTCGGATTCGAGCTCGCCCTGAGGCCGTTGGGCGTCAAGGTCCTGCGCACCGAAGTCGGCGACCGCTACGTCGTCGAGCGGATGCTGGAGGGCGGTTACAATCTCGGCGGCGAGCAGTCGGGACATATCATATTTCTCGACCACAATACCACCGGCGATGGCGCCATTACCTGCCTGCAGGTACTGGCCTTGATGGTGGAGAAAGGCAAGCGGCTGAGCGAGCTGAAACGAATCATGACCCGTCTCCCTCAGGTGCTGATCAACGTCAAGGTGAGAGAGCGAAAACCCTTCGAGCAAATGCCCAAGGTCAACCGCGCCATTGCCGAGGTGGAAAAATTCCTTAACGGGCGCGGTCGCACGCTGGTGCGCTACTCCGGCACGGAGATGCTCGCGCGGGTCATGCTGGAAGGCGAAAATGATTCGAATATCCGCGCGATGGCCCAGACGATCGCCGACGCGATCACCGTCGAAGTAGGAGCCAAAGGATGATCCGTCTCGGCGTCAATGTCGACCATGTGGCGACGGTGCGCCAGGCGCGCATGATCGACGTGCCCGACCCGGTGGAGGTGGCGCTGCTCGCAGAACGGGCCGGCGCGGACGGGATCACAGTGCACCTGCGCGAAGATCGCCGCCATATTCAGGAGCGCGACGTTCGCCTGCTGCGCGAGCGCTCGCGCAGCAAGCTCAATCTGGAGATGGCCGTTACGACGGCGATGGTAGCGTTTGCGGAAAGCGTCATGCCCGACGACGCCTGTTTCGTGCCGGAGAAGCGCGAGGAGCTTACCACCGAGGGCGGGCTCGACGTCGTTTCGCATAAAGCCAAGATCAAAGAGGCGGTGGAGCGGCTTGAGGGCCGCGGCATCCACGTGAGCCTGTTCATCGATCCGGAACCCGCTCAAATCGAGACCGCGAAAGAAGTCGGCGCCCACGCCATCGAGATTCATACGGGGAGCTACTGCAACGCCTCTGGCCGTGAACGGGATGAGGAACTCGGGGCGATCGTTTCGGCCGTAACGCTTGCGCGAAAGCTAGGCTTGGAAGTCCACGGCGGTCACGGCCTCAACTACGACAACGTTCTTCCGATCGCTGCCATCGAGGAAATCGTTGAGCTCAACATCGGCCATAGCATCATCGCCCGCGCCGTGATCGTCGGCATTGAACAGGCGGTGCGGGAAATGAAAGAACTGCTCGCTAAAGCGAGAGAATAACCCGTTCAAATCGTTCAAAACGTTCAAGGCGTTCAAACCGTCGGAGCGGAGCGGTTGAACGGAACGAGCAGAGCGAGCGGTTGAACGATTGGAACGGCTTGAACCTATGCTTGTCGTCACCGCGGCGCAGATGCGCGAGATGGATCGGCTGACGATCCAAGAGTATGGCGTGCCGAGCCTCGATCTAATGGAGCGCGCGGGCGAGGGAATTGCCAAGGCCATCATCGAGCATTTTTCGAAAGCCGCCAGAAAAGGCGTTCTCATTGTCGCCGGCAAGGGCAACAACGGCGGCGATGGTTTCGTTGTCGCGCGGCTGCTGAAACGAAAACGCATCCCCTGCGAAGTCGCGCTGATCGCGCGCCGGGACGAGCTTACGCCGGATGCCGCGCACAATCTCAGCGCTTTTCTAAAGCGCAAAGGGAAAGTCGTCGAGATCGGCGTAAACGGATTGGAGCAGCTCGGCCAGCGGATGAGTAAGAATGGTTTGCTCGTGGACGCCATTTTAGGCACGGGGGTGAAAAGCGAAGTGCGCGGACTGTACGCGGAAGCGATCACGCTGATGAACGCATCGGGCCTGCCGATCGTCGCGGTGGATATTTCCTCAGGCCTCGACACCGACCGGGGAGTCCCCCTCGGCGTTTCAATTCAGGCGGAGATGACGGTTGCGCTGGGCTATCCAAAGCTGGGTGAAGTGATCTATCCCGGTTTGAGCTACGTCGGCGAGTTGGCGGTTTCGGACATTGGTATCGATAGCCGCGCCGTCGAAAAGGTCGCGCCTAAAACGGAATTTCTTGATCGAGAAACAATTCGGTGGCTGGTGCCGAGACGCGATCCCAATACCCACAAGGGAACCTACGGCCATCTGCTGATTATGGCCGGTTCGCGGGGAAAAACCGGCGCGGCGATCTTGGCTTGCCGGGCGGCGATGCGCATGGGCGCAGGGCTGGTGACCTTGGCTGCGCCGCGCTCTTTGAACGACATCTTCGCGAGCTCGCTGGTCGAAGTGATGACCGAGCCGCTGGGAGGCAAGAAGACCGAAGATCTGGAAACTCTAAGCGACGAGGAATGGCGGCGGCTCTTGGAGCGCAAGGATGCGCTACTCCTCGGTCCGGGGATCGGCGTCAACGATGCGACCCGGAGCGCCATGCGCTGGCTGCTGCGCAATTTGGAATTGCCCTGGGTAATTGATGCCGACGGTCTCAGCAATCTGGCGCTGGAGATCGATCGTTTGCGCAACGCCCAATCGCCGCCCATCCTCACACCGCATCCCGGCGAGATGGCGCGTCTGATCGAGAGAGATGCGGCCGCCGTCAACAAGGATCGCGTGGGCGCCGCCCAATTTTTCGCCGTCGAGCATCGCTGCCACGTTGTGCTCAAAGGAGCCCGAACCGTGATCGCCACGGCCGACGGGAGAGTTTTTATCAATCCTACCGGCAATCCCGGCATGGCGAGCGGCGGCATGGGCGACGTGTTGGCTGGGATGCTGGCGGCGCTGCTGGGTCAAGGATATTCTCCGGAAGACGCCATGAAACTCGGCGTTTATCTCCACGGTTTCGTCGGCGACCAGGTCGCCGCCGATAAAGGCCCCATCGGCCTCATCGCATCGGACATAATCGAGGGGTTGCCGGCCGGCATGCGCCGGTTATCGCCGGTAACCCCCTAGTCCGCATTGTTCATAGTGGACAGAGGCCGAGGAGCAAACCCTTTCGGGAGAAGGCAATGGGCCTGTGCCTTGGAGCGGGCTGCGAACGGCTCGTCTTGAGCAAACGACCGTGGAAACAAGTTAGAGCGCGCCCCGAGGGCTACAAGTCAACGCAACTGTATGTCTGGGTGCCTTCTCCCTCCAGGCTTCACCCCTCGGCCTTTGGTGCGTTGTCGATTCACCTGGGAACACGGATAATCCAGGTCAGTCTCGAAATTCCGCGAAGAATGTAATACTTTTGTTCGGTGGGGCTGCCCCCGGATGAATTCGTATACCGTCGTTACCCGTTCGGATCCAGAAACCCGCAGGTGGGGAATTAAGCTGGGGCATTTGCTTTTGGGAGGTGAAATCATCGGGCTCATCGGCGAATTGGGGGCTGGCAAGACCTGTTTTGTGCGCGGGGTGGCGGAGGGATTGGAGGTAAGTAAGAACGCTTGGATTCGCAGCCCGAGTTTTACTTTGATAAACGAGTATGAAGGCAGACTACCGATCTATCATATCGATCTGTACCGAATGGGTAGCCGCGAGGAAACCGAAGGGCTGAATGTCAGGGAGTATCTCTACGGCGACGGCGTGAGCCTGGTGGAATGGTTCGAGCATCTGCCCGCCGGGGAAGTCGATGAATATCTCGAACTGCGCATGACTCATGCCGGGGGCAACCGGCGAAAATTGAATTTTATCGCGCATGGCGAAAGGTATGAAAGATTATTGGCAGAGTTCAAAGTTCCACGTTCAAGGTTCAAGGTTAAGACTTGAACCGAACTCGGTTTTCGGAACGTTGAACATTGAACCTTGAACGGAAGCGCATGTCCCTACTAGTTCAGAAATACGGCGGAACGTCTGTGGCCACCATCGAGCGCATCAAGCAGGTGGCGGCGAAGGTGTGCGCGGCCAAGCGCGCTGGCAACGATTTGGTCGTGGTTGTCTCCGCGATGGCGGGAGAAACCAATCGATTGATCGCTTTGGCCAACCGGATATCCGAGATTCCCGATGAGCGCGAGAAGGACGTGTTGCTGGCGTCGGGCGAGCAGGTCTCGGTGGCTTTGTTGAGTCTCGCATTAAAAGAACTGGGACAGATGGCACGGTCCTACTTGGGGCATCAAGTGCGAATCGAGACGGACAATGCTTACGGCAAGGCGCACATCAGAAACATCGACTCGACGAAGATTATCGAATCGTTGAAAAACGGCGAAGTCGTCGTCGTGGCGGGCTTTCAGGGCGTGGATGAGGACGACAACATCACCACCCTGGGGCGCGGCGGCTCGGATACCAGCGCGGTGGCGTTGGCGGCGTTTCTCAACGCCGCCGCCTGTGAGATCTACACGGATGTCGAAGGGGTTTTTACCACCGACCCCGGCATCTGCGCGAACGCGCGAAAATTGGCGCGCATCTCCTACGACGAAATGATCGAGCTGGCCAGCACCGGCGCCAAGGTGTTGGAGATCCGCTCCGTGGTGTTCGCCAAGAAATATTCCGTCCCCGTCCATGTCCGCTCGACCTTCAGCGGTGTGGAGGGGACCTGGGTGGTCGACGAGGAGGCAAGTATGAACGATGTGTTGGTTTCCGGCGTGGCCTGCGACAAGAACGACGCGAAAATTACGCTACAGCGGGTGCCGGACCGCCCCGGGCTGGCGGCGCAGATTTTCGGCCCCATCGCAGGCGCCCATATCGTCGTCGACATGATCATTCAGAACGCCAGCGAGGACGGCACCACGGATTTGACTTTCACCGTGCCCAAGGCGGATCACAAAAAAGCGCTGGCCATCGTGGAGAAGACCGCGCCGGCGGTGGAGGCCAAGGGGGTCAAGGTCGATACCGATATCGCCAAAGTATCCGTGGTCGGGGTCGGCATGCGCACCCACGCCGGGGTGGCGGCGAAGATGTTCGAGGTGTTGGCACGCGAGGGCATCAACATCGAAATGATTTCAACTTCGGAAATCAAGATTTCCGTCGTCATCGAAGCGAAACACGCCGACCTGGCGGTGCGCGTATTGCACGACGCGTTTGTCGAGAAACAGGGTAATGTATGAAGGATGTTTTGCTTTACGATACGAGTTTGCGCGACGGCTGCCAGGCGGAGGATGTCTCCTTCACTCTGGAGGACAAGTTGCGCATCGCCGAGAAGCTCGAAGAATTGGGCATCGACTACATCGAGGGCGGATACCCGGGCTCCAACCCGCGGGATGCGGATTTTTTCAGGCAAGTCAAAAAGCTCAAGCTCAAAAACGCGAAAATCGCGTCCTTCGGCACCACGCGTAAACCCGGCGCCAAGCCGTCGCAGGATTTCAATCTAAAAGTTTTGCTGGACGCCGATACGCCGGTGGTGACGCTGGTGGGCAAGACCTGGGATCTCCACGTGCGCGACGATCTGCGCATCAGCCAGAAGGCCAACCTTGAAATCATCGCCGATTCCATCGCCTATATCAAACGACGGGTCGACGAAGTGATTTTCGACGCGGAGCACTTCTTCGACGGCTTTCGCGCCAATCCGGATTATGCCCTGGAGTGTCTCAAGGCGGCGCAGGAAGGCGGCGCGGACTGGATCGTGCTGTGCGAGACCAACGGCGGGCGCCTGCCCGGCGAGGTGCGCGAGGCGCTGACGCATGTCAATCGGGTGATCAAAACGCCCCTGGGCATCCACTGTCACAACGACAGCGAGCTGGCCGTCGCCAATACTTTGGCCGGCGTCGAGATGGGGGTCACCCAGGTGCAAGGGACCGTCAACGGGTTCGGCGAGCGCTGCGGCAACTTGAATCTGATCTCGGCAATCGCCACCTTGCAATTGAAAATGGGAAAAAAATGCGTGACGCCGGCGCAGCTGAAAAAACTGCGCGAAGTCTCTCAATTCTTTTATGAGCTGGCGAACCTCCAACCCCATAAGCGCCAGCCCTACGTCGGCGACAGCGCTTTTGCTCACAAGGGCGGGCTCCATGTCGCCGGCGTGCTCAAAAACCGCGAGACCTACGAGCATATCGATCCCGAACTGGTCGGCAACCGGCAAAGAGTTCTGGTCTCCGATCTCTCCGGCCGGAGCAATATCGTCTATAAGGGAAAAGAGTACGGCATCGATCTGAAAGACAAGGGCGAGGCGATTCGCGAGATTCTGCGCCGCACCAAAGAGCTCGAAGGCCAAGGCTATGAGTTCCAGGCGGCCGAGGCTTCCTTCGAGTTGTTGATTCAGGAGGCGCTGGGGAAGAAGCGGAAGAACTTCAAGCTGGTGGGGTTCCGCGTGATCGACGAAAAGCGCAAGGAAGGGGAGGCGCCGATATCCGAGGCAACGATCATGGTCGAGGTCGATGGTGAGATCGAGCACGCGGCTGCGATGGGCAACGGGCCGGTGAACGCGCTGGACCAGGCGCTTAGGCGGGCGCTGACGAAATTCTATCCGGCGTTAAAATCCGTCGAGCTCTTGGACTACAAAGTCCGGGTGCTTTCGTCGGGCGAAGGCACCGGCGCTTCGGTGCGCGTGTTGATCGAGTCCGGAGACGGCAAAAACCGCTGGGGCACTGTCGGTGTTTCCCATAATGTTATCGAGGCGAGCTGGCAGGCGCTGGTGGATAGCATCGATTACAAACTTTACAAGGATTCGCGGCACGCCAGGGGAGTAAGGCGTTAGGAGTCAGGAGTCAGGAGTCAGGAGCTGCCTCACCTTGTACGCCTGAGGGTTCACCGAGACAAATGTTCGAGACTTTGAAAGAGGACATCCAGGTCGTTTTTCACCGCGACCCGGCGGTTCGGTCGGTGTTGGAGGTGGCGCTTGCTTATCCCGGCTTTCACGCGATTCTGATCCACCGGCTGGCGCACTGGCTCTGGCAGCGCCGCCTCACCACGCTGGCGCGGTTTGTGAGCCACGTCGGCCGCTTTCTTACCGGCATCGAGATCCATCCCGGAGCGAAAATCGGCCGGCGTTTTTTCATTGATCACGGCATGGGCGTCGTGATCGGAGAGACGAGTGAGATCGGCGACGATGTGACGATCTACCAGGGCGTCACGCTGGGCGGCACCTCGACACAACGCATCAAGCGCCACCCCACCATCGAGGACTCGGTGACGATCTTCAGCGGCGCGGCGGTCCTCGGGCCGGTGACCGTCGGCCGCCACAGCCGGGTGGGCGCCGGCTCCGTGCTGGTGACTTCGGTGCCGCCGCACTCCACGGTGGTCGGCATCCCAGGCAAAGCCGTAAAGATCGAGGCGAGGCATACGCCGGCGGGCAAAGCGATCATCGACCTAAACTCGGCTGACTTGCCCGACCCGGTGCAGCGGGTGCTCACCAGCGCGCTCGAACAGGTCGAGCTTCTCGAGAAACGGGTCAACGAGCTGAGCGCGCGCCAGGGCGGGCTGGAAGTGAAAACAGCCGAGGAGAGCGAAGAGCTGAACAAGATCAAAGAGCTGTTGCGCAATAGCGGCAGTTGATGAAGGCAACAGGCTTGCGGGTCGTGGTTCTATTTGGGTTCAACGACGCGTCAACGTAGGGGCAGACCTGGGTGTCTGCCCTCTCGGACGGGTGACCACACAGGGTCGCCCCTACAAATTTTTGTGAAACTGAACCACTACTGGCTTGCGGGATGTAAAGGCGATGCCGGCGACAGGAAAAAATAAATGACCGGACGAGAGAAGATCGTGGTTGCCATGAGCGGCGGCGTCGACTGGGAAAAGGTGTCGGGAACCATTTAGGCGTTTCCAAAACCGCTCAGTCAGGTGGGAGAAGGAAAAATGAACAGAAGAACCGCCATCCGGCGACTGGCAACTTTTTTTCTGACTACTGCTTCTCTCGCCGAGGCGCAGCAGGCAGGAAAAATCTTCCGCATAGGGTACCTGGATAATAGCACTGCTGCCGGTAGCGCGGTCCTCGTGAAGGCGTTCCTGCAAGAGCTAAGCAAGCTCGGCTGGATTGAGGGAAAGAATATCACCATCGAGTACCGATTTGCAGAGAACAAAGGCTCTGAGCACCTGCCTGAGCTTGCGGCGGAGTTAGTTCGTCTAAAGGTCGATCTGATCGTGGTCGCAGGGGAGCCATCGGCGTTAGCGGCGAAGAAAGCGACTACTACCATCCCCATCGTGATGACGATCGCTGCGGATCCCGTAGGTTCAGGTTTGGTTGCCAGTCTGGCGCAGCCAGGAGGCAATGTCACCGGTTTCTCGAGTTTAGCGACCGACCTAAATACCAAAAGGCTGGAGATACTCAAGGACGCAGTCTCCAAGCTCGCCCGAGTTGGACTTCTGCGGCCGTCGGGAGGATCAGACCGTCAACTCAAAAACCTCAGGCCTGCGGCTCTGGCATTGAAGCTAAAATTGGAGGAGATCGAGACTCAACTCGACGCCAAAGGATTAGAGAGCGCCTTTAAAACCGCAAAGCAGAAACAGGTGGGCGCGATTATGACGACCCAGGCTACCACCTTCTTCGCCGAAAGAAAGCGGATCGTCGAGCTTGCCGTCAAATACCGCTTGCCGGCTATTTACTACCAGAAAGAGTTTGTCGATGAGGGCGGCCTCATGTTCTACGGGGCGGACTACGATGACCTGTACCGCAAGTCCGCCCACTATGTAGACAGGATTCTCAAGGGAACGAAACCTGCCGACCTGCCGGTACAGCAGACGACGAAGTTTGAATTCATCATTAGCCTCAAGGCGGCAAAGAAGATCGGACTAACACTTTCGCCGGCGTTTCTCTCGCGGGCGAATCAAGTCATTAAATGAAGCGAGATCCTTCGCGTTCGCTCAGGACAAGTTTTGGATTTTCGATTTTGGAAAAAGGGGTCAGGAGCCATTTAATGATTCTGCTGAAAAACCCTATGAATGCTTCGACGAGGCTCAGCATGAACGGAAAATCTCCAATGATTTCACCGGCTCCTCCGTTCGTCCTGAGGTTCTCGAAGGATGAACGGAGGGTTTTTCAGCAGAATCATTTAATGTGCTCAGCCATTAGAACTCCTCAAACTTGAGTTGACATAGATACGCCTGTGACGTAGCCTGCACTGGTGTTCACGTTCATCGAGTCCGCGGTATTCGAGCGCGTGTGCGCTCTGTATCTCGATGATGATGAGTACGCTGAACTGCAACAGTTCATGATGGAAAGGCCAGAAGCGGGGAACCTGGTACCCGGCTCTGGAGGTGTAAGAAAGCTGCGCTGGAAACGCAAGGGCATGGGCAAACGCGGCGGCTTGCGCGTGATCTACTACGTGCGCTACCGACCCAATGAGTTCTGGATGCTAAACCTCTATGCCAAAGCCAAACAAGAAAACGTGCCAGCGCACGTTCTCAAGCAACTAAAGGAGACGTTTGAGCATGAGTAAAAAACTGAACCGGCGCGCGCTTGCCAAATTCGAGGCCGGACGCGACGTTTGGCAGGAAGTATTGGACGGTGCGCGAGAAATCAAAGCTGGCGGCGGCCGACGGACCCTGGTTGAGCCCCGCTCGCCCATTGTACATGCCCGCTTGAAAGCCGGCCTCACTCAAGCGCAGTTCGCTGCGCTGCTCGGGGTCTCGCGACGGACGCTGGAGCAGTGGGAGCAAGGCCGCCGCAAGCCGAGTAGAGCGGCAAAGACGCTCATCAAGGTTGCAGAGCTTCATCCCGAGGTGCTGCGCAAGATCGCAGCCTGACCTGTTTTCTCACCCCGCTCTAGAATTGCCCAAGGGTGGACACAGGCGGAGATTCTTCTTTATCTCGGCCGGACTGAACTTGGTTCTGAACATGGCGTCTTTGCCCTTCGATTTTACTCAGGGTGGTGAGGTTCTCGAACCACGCCTGGGCGCGGCAAAACAAATTGGGACCACGATTCCGTACGAACTGCTGGCGCGGGCGGAGCAAGTGATTAAGTGAAGAAGGCACGGTAATAGCATCAGACGAAATGAGGGGGAGGGGACTATTGCCTAGTGCCTATTTGGATATGAAAATCGCTATCACCACCCTCGGCTGCAAGATCAACCAGTACGATTCCGCGGTGATTCAGAGCCGGCTGGAAGACGGGCACTGCTTCGTGCCGTTCGACGAGCCGGCAGATTGTTACATCATCAACAGCTGCACGGTAACGGACCGCGCCGATTGGGAGGCGCGCCAGTTGGTGCGGCGCGCGAAGCGGTTGAGTCCTTTGGCGAAAGTGTTGGTCACTGGTTGCTACGCGCAGGTGAGCCCGGAGGAAGTTGCGCGTTTGCCCGGCGTCGACTATGTCGTTGGTCTTAATCGGCTCGACGATCTACTTCGCTTCGTCGCTGAGCCGGCTGCGGGCGCCGGCGTAACAATCGCCGTGAGCGATGTGCAGCGCGAGCGCGGTGTCCCGGTCTTGGGAACCCGGGCGCTGCCGGGCCACACGCGGGCCTTCCTCAAAATCCAAGAGGGCTGCAATTATTCCTGCACCTATTGCATCATTCCAACCGCGCGCGGCCTGAGCCGCAGCGTGACGCCGCGCGAAGTGATGGAACAGGTGCACCGGCTCGCCGACGCGGGATACCTGGAGATCGTGCTCACGGGAATCCATCTCGGCGGCTACGGGCAGGACTTGACGCCGAAGACGGATTTGACGTCGCTGGCGGAAAAGATCGCGGCGAGTGGACTCGTGCCGCGCTTGCGGCTTAGCTCTCTCGACCCACGCGAAGTACCGGACCGTCTGCTCGATCTGATCGCTGGGTCCGAGGTTATCTGTCCCCACCTCCATATTTGCGCGCAAGCCGGCGACGACGGCGTGTTGAAACAGATGCGGCGCAACTACGATACGGCTTATTACGGTGAGCTAGTATGCAAAATTCGCGATCGAATACCCGACGCTGCGCTGGGCAGCGACATTATCGTCGCTTTCCCCGGTGAAAGCGACGCGGTTTTCGAGGGGTCCCTGGGATTTTTCGCGTCGCTGCCGCTCACCTATTTTCACGTATTTCCATATTCCAAGCGGCGCGGTACCGTCGCGGTTTCGTTACCGGATCACGTGCCGGGAAACGTAAAAAAGCAACGAGCGCGGCGGATGCGCGAGCTGGGCGCGCACAAGAAGGAAGCATTCTGCCGGAGCTTTCTCGGCAACCGGCTTGCCGTCCTGGTGGAAGCAAAGGCCGACCGATGTTCCAGCGGCCGGCGCGGCTTCAGCGAGAATTATCTCCCAGTCGCAGTGCGAAATGGCGAAGGATTTGTAAACCGAGTCGTCACCGTGCAACTCGACGGTTTCGCGGCCGGTTGGCTGAGCGGAAGAGCCATGGATGGCGCGCCGCTCCATTTGGCAAGCGCAGGCGGGATCTCGGTAAGCCCATAACGATGGCGTCGAATAATAAACCTCAACTGCTCACTTTACAGAAAGAATTGGGCTACAGTTTTGCCGATCCGACGCTTCTCGCACGGGCGCTCACTCATGTTTCCCACGAGCGCGATGACGGCGCCGACCACAACGAAGTCTTGGAGTTTCTCGGCGATGCGGTGCTCGATCTGGCGGTGAGCGATCTCTTGATGCGCCGATTTCCGGCCCGTAGTGAGGGCGATCTTTCCAAGATGCGCGCCGGGCTCGTCAATACCTCGGCTCTGGCGGAAAAAGCGGCGCAGCTCGATCTCGGCGCGTTGCTAAGTTTGGGCAAAGGGGAGGAACGGAGTGGGGGCCGCACCAAGCCTTCCATTCTCGCCGGCGCCTTCGAGGCGGTGCTCGGTGCCGTTTACCAAGACGGCGGATTCGAGGCCGCCCGCCGGCTCGTGGAGCGCTATTTCACTGGCGACGTCAAAGAGAAAAAACTCGGTCAGCAGGACTACAAGACCCGGCTGCAAGAGATCAGCCAGATGCTTTTTCACGCGCCGCCCACCTATCGGATCGTCGCCGAAAGCGGCCCGGACCACGACAAGCGCTTCGTCACCGAAATCGCCGTGGGCGGCAAAGTGCTCGGCCGGGGCGAAGGGAAAACCAAAAAACAGGCCGAGCAGCAAGCCGCGAAGAAAGCGCTGGGCGAACTGCAAAAAAGCGGCGGCCGGGAGGCGCGAGAGTAGAGTCGTTGAGCGCAGATTAGTCTGTTGCGACGAAGTCGCAATCAAGAAAACAAATTTCTCACCACGAAGGACACGAAGAGCGCGAAGGGAAGATCATTTAACCGCAAAGAACGCAAAGGGCGCAAAGTCAGCAAGGGACTGGCTACTTTTTCGGTCGCGAGACAGGGGGACAGGCAGCTTTTTGAAATACAAAAAGCAGCCTGTCCCCGAAAAAATTGCCTGTCCCCTTTTCGAGTTCTTAATGCAGCAGCTTACCACTGACGTTCTGATCGTCGGCGCCGGCGGCGCGGGCATGTATGCCGCAATCGCCGCGGCGCGCGTCGGCGCGTCGGTCATTCTGTTGGACAAGAGTCTCGTCGGCCGCGGCGGGGCGACCGTGATGGCGCAGATGACGGTGGCTGCAGCCCTCGGCCAACAGGAGGCCGACGCGTGGTCGATTCACCTGGAAGACACCCTCAAGGCCGGGCGCGGCCTGTGTAACGAAGAGCTGTCGGCGCTTTTGTGCCGCGAGGGTCCCGAGCGCATCTTGGAGATGGAAGAGTGGGGCACACGCTGGGCGCGAGAGGAAGGTCACATCAAGCAAGAAATGGCACCTGGGCACAGCCGCAAGCGCTGCTGTTACGTCGACTTCCTTAACACCGGTCCCGCAGTGGCGGCGACCCTGCGCCGCAAAGTCGGCGAGATTCAAGCAATCCGCCGCATCAGCAATATCGCCGTCATCGAAGTTCTGGTCAAAGACGGGCGCGCCCTCGGCGCGGCCGGGTTCCACGTTGCCGACGGCGAGTTGGTCCTGTTTCACGCCAAGGCGGTGATTCTCGCGGCCGGCGGCTTGACCAAGCTCTATGCGCGCAACAGCGCTTCGGCAAACATGGGCGGTGAGGCCTACGCCCTCGCGCTCTGGGCCGGCGCCGAGATCGTCGACATGGAGTTCGTGCAATTTTTTCCCATCGGCCATCTCGCGCCGCGCCTGGTCGGCATGGATCCGATCATGTGGGATCCGTTTCGCTACAAGCTTGGCGGCAAGCTGCTCAACGGGCGATTTGAAGAATTCGTCGACCGCTACGGCGGGGAGGACTTTGGCAAGTACACGGCGACGCGGGACCTGGCGGCCTACGCGATCCTCAAGGAAGTCGAAGCGGGCAGAGGCACGCCGCACGGCGGCGCCTACCTCGATTTTCGCCATGTTCTAGAACACGATCTGCGCGCCGCTTTCGGCCCGGTGATCGACCGCCTGTTCGCCAATGGAATCGATCTGACGAAAACTCCCGTGGAAGTCGGGCCGATGGCGCACTATCACATGGGCGGCGTGCGAGTGAATGCCAATATGGAAACGCGCATCGAGGGACTCTACGCCGCCGGCGAAGCCGTGGGCGGGGCCAATGGCGCCAACCGGCTGTCGGGTAACGCGATCACCGAAGCATTCGTGTTCGGCGCGCGCGCGGGCGCCGGCGCCGCCGATTTTTCGCGGCGCGCCGAGCTGCGCCGGGAGATTGTGCCAGCGCGCGCGGCGTTCGAGGGGCTGGAAGCGTTGAGTCATAGTGGCGCGAAAGAGAAACGGACGCCGGCGGCGCTGCAAGCGGAGTTGCAGCAGCTCATGTGGGAGCAGGTCGGGCCATTCCGCACCGGAGAAAAGCTGGCTGCGGCGCAGCGCCGCATCAAACAGATGCAGCAGGAGGATTTGCCGAATCTCCGGCTGTCCCAGGGTAACGCGTACAACCTCGACGTCCAGGACTGGTTCGAGCTGCGGGCGATGCTGGCGACCGCCGAAACCGTGGTCAGCGCGGCGCTGGTGCGAACGGAGAGCCGGGGCGCGCACCAGCGCGAGGATTTTCCGGATTCGGATGAAGCTTTGTTGAAAAACCAGGTGATGGAGCTTAAGTCCGGGAGGCTTGCCACGCGCTGGACTGCGCCGGTGCGTTTGTAGCGGAGCGGAGCGGGTCATGAATGAACAAAAGGCACGCTCCACGATCGTCCGCGTCCGGCGCGGCACTTCGAAGCGGGCCGGACGGTTCGACGACTTCGAAGTCGCCTATGAGGACGGCATGTCGGTGCTCGATGCGCTGCGCTGGATTCGCGCCAACCTCGACAGCACGCTGGCGATTCGCTACAGCTGCATCAATGCCAATGCCTGCAAGACCTGCATGGCGCGGGTGAACGGCAAGGTTGAGTATACTTGCATGGTGAAATTAACGCCCGGCGTTATCACCGTCGAGCCGCTGCCCAAGCGGCCGCTGATTCGGGACTTGGTGACGGATATCGTCCCGGATGAGGAAAAGTTAGAGATTTCTCGGAAGCACCCCGAGTGACCGCAAAGCGGTTTTCGATCCTTCGACTCGAGCCCCGGGCTTGGCGGGGCTCTCGCTCAGGATTCCGCCCCAAGGCTGTACTGGAGGGTGCCACGGTCTTGCCCGTGGAGATCCACCTACGGAAACTTAATTAAGGGAAGGACAGATCACGACCCGGGTCATTCGGTCAATGTTCTCATTAATCCGGATTCCGCATTTGAAATTTAAGGCCCTGAGCGAGGTGCGAGCCTTCCGTAGCGAAGGCAATGGGCCTTTGCCTCTAAGAGTTTTGAGATCACCGGCGCCCTAAGTGGCGTGCGTAACCCGCTGACAACAGATTGCCAAGCACGTAAAACGACTTTGATACTGCGGAGATCGGTGCCTTCGCTACTCCAGTCTCACACCTCACTCAGTAAAGATTGTAACTTCAACTGCGGAATCTGGGATTAACGCTCGTTTGAAGGCTTGCTCAGGAGTTTCTCAACCGCAATCTGTAACTGCTTGTGGGTAAAAGGTTTGGCGATGTAATCGTTACAGCCGCTGTCCAAACATTTCTGCTTATCGCCGGACATGGTTTTTGCCGTGGCTGCCAGAATTGGGATCACTTGGGTCGTCGGTTCTTTGCGTATTTGAGAGGCGGCATGGAGACCATCCATGACGGGCATTTGTATGTCCATCACAATAAGGTCCGGAAGCTCGGCGATGGCTTTCGCTACCGCTTCCGCGCCGTTTTTCGCCGTCGTCACCCGGTAACCGAGAAACGTCAACTGTGTTTGCACTAAGTCACGTGTGGTTTCATTGTCTTCCACGACAAGAATCAAACTTTTCATACCCCCTCCATAGCGGACAATGTGAGGGAACGGGGAAGCGGCGCGTAAACCCTATCCCGTGAGCCTCTACGCTTTTTTGATGCGACCAGAAAAATGCAGACGCTACGAAGCTTTCCGGAATAGCTCCTTGAGGACCAAATCTATTTGTCTGGGGGTTATCCAGCCTTTTTCAAAAAGAATATGGCCTACCAGCCGGTGCTTCTTGTGAGCAAGGTCGTCGCCTAACTGTTCTGCCATAGCGGCTTTCGCTTGTTCGGCGGTTATGAATCCCTTCTCAACGGCGATCGTGGCAAAACGTGCGCAGTGCATCATGGTTGGAAACTCCTTCTGAGCTACAGCTGCCCAGCGCAGCTTTCTAACTATTAATCGAGAAAGTTGGCGGCAACTTTAGGCATCGCCGGCTAACATAGTAGTCCGGACTCTCTCCAATTCGACTCGACTCACGGAATTAAAGCCTGTCTACGGTTTTTAACTTGCTTCTCCCAACACCTTTCTAATGGTAGCTAATAGCTCATCGTTGTCGACCGGCTTTTGAACGTAGGCCTTTGCGCCGGCCCCCAGGGCGCGGTCTCTATTCCCCTGTGGATCTCGCGCGCTCATAACTATGACCGGAACGGATGAAAGGGACTCTATATTGTCCAGTCTTTCCATCACCACGAAACCGTCTCCGGCCGGCAGACCCAGATCGAGGAGAATGAGGTCGGGGTTCTCTTTTACCGCTTGACTGATAGCTGAAATCGCGTCGGCGGCAAAAACGGTAGCGTAGTTGTTCGCTCGCAATCTCACTTTCAATCCAAGCGCCAGGTCCTGATCATCATCGATGACTAAAATCTTTTTCTTGTCCATGCGAGTCCCTCCTTATAATTGTTCCGGACAGTGTAGGGGTTTATTTTTCCGATTGTTTCATGGTGGCACCTAAACATCGACGTGACTCGAAGCCTGCACGGCGTGTTAGTGGAGCCCCACGGGCAAGGCCGTGGCACCTTCCAGTACGCCCGTGGGGCGGAATCCTGAGCGAGAGCCCCGGCCAAGGCCGGGGCTCGAGTCGAAGGGTCGGTTGCCTATTCCTCACGGCGGCGGCCCAATGATAGAAATGTTTCAGTGACCGGCTCCGCGTCAAGCCGCAGGACTTCACGGATTGCGGCCAAAAGCTCTTTGTTTTCCACCGGCTTTTGCAGATATTTTTTGGCTCCCGCAAGCACGGTTGCTTCCTTATAGACCTCTTGCGGGCGGCCGGTTACAACAATAATTGGCACCGACGACAAAGAAGGAATATTTTCAATTTTTTTCATCATCACAAAACCATTATCGTCGGGTAGGCCGAGGTCGAGAAGGATCAGATCGGGGTTTTCCTTCGACGCCACCTCGATGCCTGAATGAGCGTCGCTAGCCCAGGCCGTGTCGTAGCCGTTGGCTTTCAATCGTACGCTTAACCCCATCGCGACATCTTTGTCATCCTCCACGATTAGAATTTTTTTCTGCTTCATGACGTCCTCCTTAGTTAGTCGTAACCGCATGCGCAGGTACCGTTACGATAAATGCAGAACCCTTGCCGGGCTCGCTCTCGACAGCTACCTTTCCACCAAGTAAGTGGGTTAAAGTTTGGACGATATATAGACCCAGGCCCATGCCGGTCATGGGATTTATTTGGGACGGTTGTAATTGGAGAAACCTATGAAAAATTCCAGGGATGGCTTCTTTGGCTATGCCTATCCCCGTATCGGTCACCTTAAACTCCAGGCTTTGCGATTTTGCGTTAAACTCGGTAGATACTTGCACGCGGCCCTTCTCGGTAAATTTAATGGCGTTATTTATGAGGTTTCGAAGGATCAATCTGAGTTTGACCGCATCGGTCACCAGGACAGGCAATTCCGCGGGCTGGTCCCAGGTTAGTAAAAGTGCTTTATTCTGTGTGGTTCCATAATTCATCCTTAATTCTTCCAGTAGTTCCAAAACATTCAATTCATGATTTTCCACCGAAACGGTCTTGTCTTTGATTTTTTGCACCTCCAGGACATTGTCGAAGGCGACAATAAGATCGTTGGTTTGCGCTATGACCTTATCCAGCGCCTCCTCCTGGGATGGGTTTAGATCACCTAACAGCTTATCCCGCAGCATCCCCGAGTAGCCCAGTACCACGTTAAGAGGTGTTTTAATCCCGTGAGACATTCCGGCAACGTAGGTCTGATCTTTTTCATTCTCCCCGTCAGAAACGGTTAGGAGCATCTGTCCTCGAATAGTCGTGGCCACCTCGTCAACAAGGCGTTCTAGAGAAAGATTGGTTCGCTCCGAAGGAGCGCTTACCATACTGTAGGACACGGCTAAACCACCGTCGGGTAATTGCAGCGCTTTGGACTGCCTTAACTGTTCCCGGATGTGTTGCACCGTTAGCTCGGTTCCCTGTGGGTCGAGACATTCCACAAAATAAATAACGTCGGATTCTCCTCGATCGGTGACGCTGGGTAAGAGTAGTCTGGTATCGGGAAGGCTGCAGCCTTGCAGGATCTTACGGATCTCCCGGCGCATGGCATCGGTCATACGCCAGGGTGACGAACCGTTGGCCGGGATCCGTCCGACGGTAATCAGAGCGATATTTGCTTTTAGCCGGCTGCCATCCGTGATGACGGGATAAAGGATCTTGGATAGCGAGAAGAGGGGCAAGGTAAAATAGAATGTGCTTCCCTTGCCGAGATCGCTTTCAACCCAGATTCTGCCACCGTGAAGGTTAACCAATTCCTTACAAATATACAGCCCAAGCCCGAGACCTTGACGATTACTGTCGATAGTCTCGGTTTCCTGAAATAGCCGGTCAAAGATTTTCTTCGTGCCTTCGGGGCTAATCCCGCAACCGCTATCAGCGACAGCTATACGAAGGAAATCAGGGTCTTGGTTGTCGATCTGTGAACGAAGGGTGATTTGCCCTTTTGCCGAGGTAAATTTTATGGCGTTTTCGATGAGATTCGTAAGGATTTGCTTGATCCGCGCGGGGTCGGCAAAGACGAACGGCAGGTCGGCTGGGGCGTCACCCGTAAGCGACACCCCTTTAGCGACGGCGGTAGGTAAGGTTGTCTCGAGCACCTCGGATGCTAACTGGCTCAGAGAGGCGCACCGTGGCTCAAAGGCCAACTTTCCTGTTTCAGCGCGCGTCGCCTCCAGGAGATCGGTGATCATGTTACGAAGCTGCATGACGTTGCGAAGAACGATATTCAGATATTCCTGTTGCTCCAGGTTTAAGTCACCCGCCAACCCATCGATCAAAATTGTGACAAACTGATAGATAGCCGTTAGGGGGGACCTGAGCTCGTGCGAAACATGTGAGAGAAATTGATCTTTCGTCACAAGCCGCTGCTGCATGGTTTTTTCCAAATCGGCTTTCTTTCTCTTTTCGACTTTGACCTGCTCGGCCAGGTAGCCGTAAAGAATGGAGGCGCCAAAAAGCAAGGAGACTCTGAGCAGGCCGTCGGGACGCAAGCGGAACTCAAGGTTGGCGGGGGAGATAAACACGGACGTTAAGCCGAGCAGGACGGCGGTAAGGACAACTTGCAGGAGGTTTTCCGCGATCGCCGCGATGAGGATGCCGAAGAAAAAAATCAGCAACAAATCCCATGAACTCTCGTTGTTGAGATAGATTGCGGCGGACATCAAAATGGTATCTATGATCATCAAGGCCTGGCAGAAAACCGGCCGATTGAAAGCGGACTCGGGGAGCCGTTGGATGACGATGGCGCTGGCGAGCGCCAGCGCGAGCAGGAAATAGGCTAAAGGGTTCTGCGAAACCTCGCCGTTCCTAAACAGCAAGAGGTAGGCGATTGCAATTGTTACGAACCACTGAACGCCAATCGTGTTTTTCTTTTTATCCGCGAGCACGTCAAAAGACAGGCGGAATGACGAAAGGGCATCGAAACGAGCTATCGCAAATGGGAAAGTCATTTTTTTCTTCAGAGAGTTCGCTCTAATCGGTCGTCTCGCCCTGGGGTGTACCCTGCGGTCTCGTATGGGATCGTGAGGGTAAACGTTGAACCCCTGCCAAGCTCGCTCTTGACCTCAATCTCGTCGCCGAGCAGCTCCGTGTATTTCTTAACGATGTACAGACCCAGGCCCAAGCCGCCGTGCGCCCGGGTATTCGAACTATCCAACTGATGAAACATATCGAAGATAATCGACAGCGACTCCTTGGGAATCCCCGGCCCGGTATCTGCGACCGTAAACCTCAGCGTTTTGCATTTCGGCAAATGGCGCGCTGCTATCGTTACGGACCCCTTCTCGGTAAACTTAATCGCGTTGTGAATCAGATTGACCAGGATATGCCTGAGCTTTTCGCTGTCAGTCTCGACCGTCGGAAGCTCCGAGGGAAAGTCCCAATTGAGGGTCAGTTCATTAGTCGCGGGAAGATCGTAGGCGTTCTTGATCTCATCGAGGAGTTGACCTAGATCCGTCCTGGCCCTTTCTACTTTGATTTCCCCACTGCCCATCTGGGTAGCGCGCAAGAGATTGCTCACTATGCTTAAGAGATCATTGGACTGGCTCACCACTTTCTTCAGGGCATCGTCTTGCTGCGGGCTGAGCGCGCCAAACATGCCTTCCCGGACCAACCCCGTATAGCCCATTATCACGTTGAGGGGCGTTCGCAGTTCGTGCGAAATCATCGCTAAGAATTCATCCTTGGTCCGGTTGGCCTTCTCGAGTTTGTCCCTGGAGGTCTTGAGGCTGTAGAATAGTTCGCGGTTTTCCAAGGCGATACTCATCTGGCGGGCAATCGCGGTAAGGTGATTCTTCTGCTCTTCGTTGAAATACCCCAATTTGCAGCTGGCAACATGCAGGATGCCACGGACCTCGCCATGAACGTTCAGTGGAAGTATGGCGCAGGAGCGAAGGCCCAATCGAAGCTGAACCTTGCCCGTTAGTCGCGGTTCTGAGGCAATATCCGGGGCGATAATGGGCTCGCTATTTTTGATGACCCAGTCCACCGCTCCTCCGAGCGGCGCCGTTTCAACCCGCTGCAGATAGTGATCAGAGAAGCCGCGATGACTGACAATAGGGAGGGTGCCGGCTTCTTTATCCCAAACACGGATGAGAGCAGCATCGGCGCCGGTTGCGTCCATGAGTCTCTCGATTATTCCCCCCATCAACTCTGGCATCGATGCCGCAGGGTCGATGGGAGTCAGGGCCGTATAAAGGCCGCCGAGTTGTCGCAGTGATTCTTCCAGATACTGGTTTGTTGACTCCAGTTCTTTTTTGGAACGACCAATCTCTTCAAACAGCTGGGAGTTGTAAATCGCGATGGCCGCCTGGCCTGCCAGCGTTTTTAGGAACTCAACCTCATCGTTGCTAAAATCGTGTTCCTGTTTGGTATAAAAGCCTACGACGCCCAGCGTCTTTTCTTTGGCGATCAGCGGAATTGCCAGGTAGGAAAGCAACTTGTGTTTTCGATAAAACTCCGGGTCCCGCACTCGGGGATCAGTTTGAGCGTTGCGGATCATGGTGGGCGCGTTGGTTTCAAAAGCTGCGTTGGCGAGCCCCCGGCCTCCTCTCCATGCTTCGGTCTTCCATTCCTTTTCGTCAAGATTCCTGCAAGCCACCGGTTCTAACAGCCCATTTTCCGGATTGAAAAGCCTCACGGTAGTGGCAGCGTAGGGTAGGACGAGATCGATTTTCTGCAAAAGGACATGGAGGATTCCGTGGAGATCTAACGTTGAGGTTATCGCCAAGTCAATTTCGTGCAGCGCCCGGGTGCGAGCCAGATTTTGCTGCGTCTCTTCGTAAAGTCGCGCCTTCTGCACGGCAACGCCTATCTGGTTGCCGATGGCTTCGAGGAGCCTGACCTTATCGGCATCAAACTGTCGGGGCGTTCGGCTGCCAACCTGGAGAATCCCCTGAGTTTTTTCTCCTGCGCGCACAGGGGTGAGCACGGCTGACTGGATTCCCTCTCTTTTGAGCGTCCGTAATCCCTCAGTCTGCGCGACATTTTCGACCACAGTAGTGTTACGATACCAACCCGCCCTGTATCGACTCCATTTCGTTGCTTCCTCGCTGGGCCGCCTTTCTATATTTGCCGGATCCCGATAACCGCGGCTTGCCGCTGCCTCGATTTTTTCCCCGCTTGGGTCCACAAGGAGGATCGTTCCCAGGTCGAAGGAATCAACAGCGACTGCCTCAACAAGGATTTTCTCCAAGGCGGTTTTTAAATCAGGAGAAGTTAAAACGGTTTGGCCGATCCGATTAAGTGTTTGGAATTCTTGATAACGGGCGTGCAGAGCGTCTTCTACTCGCTTGCGCTCGGTCAAGTCATGCGTGACCTTCGAATAGGCGATGAGTTGACCTCTATCGTCGTGCACTGGGACAATAACAACATTTGCCCAGAATCGTGATCCGTCCTTCCGCAGCCGCCATCCTTCATATTCGAATCGACCTTCAGACGACGCCATCTTAAGTCCGTGCTCAGGCTTTCCATGCTCGATGTCATCGGGTGGATAAAAGCAGGAGAAGCGCTTTCCGATGATCTCTTTTGCCTGATAGCCTTTGATACGCTCTGCGCCGCTGTTCCAGGAGACAACATATCCATCAGGATCGAGCATGATGATTGCGTAATCCTGTACCGCTTCCACCATCATGCGGAAGCGCTGGTCGCTGTAGTGAATGGCCTTTTGGGTCTGGTCGATCTCAGCCTGGCGCTTTTGGAGACTCTCAGCCATACCATCAAAGGATCGAGCCAGTTGCCCCAGTTCGCTATCCTCGTAGGTCAGAACGGTGCGCGCGCTTAAGTCGCCTGAGGCAAGCCTCCTTGTTGCGCTGACCAGGTCATCCACCCGACGGAGGACGAAGATGTCACCTCCGAACCAAGCTGCACCGAACGCCAACAGGCCGACGAGCCCCAGCAAGATAAGATTGCGCCTGAGCGTCCGGTTCGCATCGGCGAACGCGACCTCAATGGGAATTCTTATGCCTACGTAGGCACGGGTATCGCCGCCGACTCTGATGGGTGCGAAAGCATAAAGCCGGTGAACTCCGTCAAGACCCACTTCCTGACCGATCTCCTCACCTTTCGAGGCGAGGAGCCTTCGGACCAATGGTCGGTCGGCCATGGATTTTCCGACAATTCTCTGCGGGTCGGGATGATGTACGAGAACGGTTCCTTTGCCGTCGATGAGGAGCATTGCTGAGTCCTCCGGCAGCCTCGCGTTCTTGATGAGATCGCTCAAGTGACTGAGGTCCAGCGACGCGGCGAGGACGGCGGTAGGCTTTCCGTACTCGTCCAGCACAGGCTGTCCGAAAGCGAGCGTAGCTTTCCCCGTGACCCGGCCGATCTGGTACTCACCCACGGAGAAGTTTTTGCGGGTAACGGCGAGTTGGAAATAGACCCGGTCGGAGGCGTTCACGCGCCTCGCAAATGGCCGACCACTGCAAACCAGCTCGCCATCCAGCGTTAGGACAAAGACATTGGCATACTCGGGATGCTCGATTAATATTTTTGCGAGGAGGGCCGGGCAGGTATTAGCCTTGGGGTGCTTGATCTCTGGATACTGACTTAGTTCGCTCAGAAAGTCGCGCGCTTGACTGAAAGAGCGCTGCTGTTGGATCGTCGCCTCCCGTGCCAGCTTGAGGGTACTTTGGCCTGCCTGAGCGACCGCTTGCAGGCGTTCTTCTCTAGCAATGTAAATGATCAACCCCAAACCGGGAATGATGACCAGAAGAACGAGCATCAGCAGCCGGGCACGCACGCTTGAGAAGGCGAAGCGAGTCATAGCTTGAGCATAAGATCTTAAATCTGCTTGCCACATAAGATCGTTCTCTACGGCATGGAGATACCCAACTGAGGTAGCAGCAGTATTGATGCCACCGCCCCATCAAGTTCTAAGTCTCTGATTTCAAGGGTAATTCGGAGATGATGGAGCTACGGCGCGGGAGTTTTAAGTGACAAAAATGGCTAGTGATTGACAAGAATTCGAAGCAGCGACGAAAGTGGAAACGGAGCCTCTTTTCTACGATTTAATCGCTGCGGGTTAATTCCCCGCAGCTTGCTGCACCGCGATTCAGGCGTAGGATGGGTTGAGCGGTAGCGCCAATTTTCCCTAGCCATTTTTTCTGATCCTCGTTGACCGAGCCGAACAGACCCTCACGCATCATCTCCGCCACGCCGATCACGTTCGTCAATGGGGAGCGCACAGGTTGAAGGTGTTCTGCTATTGCCGTGTGGCGAAGCGGGTGGACGATGAAGTACCATAGGAACGGCGCACTGAGAATAACCAGCATGGCAGCATCGGCGATGGAGATAGGAACGATGTGCTCTTGCGGAAAAAGAGTGACGAGGGAAAACATTATGACCGCTTCCACCGAGAAGATGATGATCGGTAGGCGGAACACAAGCCGTCAGGGAGAAAGGAGAACAGCCTCTTTGTTGTAGTCGTGTTCCATGCTTATGACTCAATCATCCAGGGATCGGCAATCCTTGATTCCGGTGTTACGGCGGGCAGAATGGATTCGCGGCACAGGCTAGATTCGTACGGGAGCGCAACCATAAACACGGACCCCCTCCCGGGAGCGCTTTTCACCTGTGGCCGCGATCACCTTCGCGTGAGGATTGGTGCTCTTCTGCATGGTGGGATCGGACCTTAACGATCCGTTCGATAGCTGGCATCAGATCGCTAAACACATTGTCTTTTTGAATATAATCGTCAGCGCCGGCCTCAAATGCCGACTTGCGATAATCAGGTTTGTCCTGCAGGGTGAGAACGATGATACCCGCTTCGGGGAAGAGCGATCGCAGACGGGCAACGCAAAAAAGCCCCATCAGTCCTGGGAGCCCATTATCGACTATGATTACTTCGGGTTGAAGTCTCTGGGCTTTGACCGGGGCTATTTCGAACCTGGTGACCGTGCCCACGACGGCGATTTGGTTGGGATACTCGTCATGTAAGAACCGATTCAGGATTCGTCTGAAGATGGGATTTTCATCCACAATCAGGATGCGTATAGCATTCATGGAACCCACTCAAATGCCTGGACTGGCCTGAGATGCTCTCATATAATCCGTCCGACCACAGACGAACAGCAGGGCCACATCGCAGACCACAAGCGTTCTCTTTCTGATATGGATAATCGACCCTTCGACTCGACCCCCCGCCATGGCCGGGGGATCTCGCTCAGGATTCCGCCCTACGGGCTTGCCCGTGGAGCTCCACAAAACTGCATTCACTCATCTCGGGGGCTCGTTTTTTCCTGGTCATTTAACTGGACGCGTCAGCAAGGCACCCGAGTCCATTCATAATGACGTTATTGTCCGGTCCCGTCAACTCATATAAGAATGTAACCCAAGTGTAAGTTCTATTGAGACACCGTAAATACGTAGTGCTACTTAAACTGAAGCAAAGAATCCCCTATATGGCAGGAAATGAAGCGGCCCGTGCCCGTTTTGCGCCATCTTGTATGATACAATTTGCCGATGGTTCCGCGATGACGGTAAGTCGGGGCTGACCACGCCAAGACTGACGCCTGATCTATGAAACCACTCGGTGAGAGTGAGCCAAAGGGATGGGTGCTTTACGACGGCGCCTGCGGTTTGTGCAGCCGTTGGGTGCCGTTGTGGGAACGCGCGCTGGCGAAGCGCGGTTTTCTCATCGCGCCGCTGCAGGCCGATTGGGCGGCGGAAAAACTTCGCCTGGCCGACAAAGAGCTGACGTCGGACTTTCGTCTGCTCTTAGCCGACGGCGAGCAACTGGCAGGCGCCGCGGCTTATCGTTACTTGATGCGGCGCATCGGCTGGGCGATGCCGCTTTATCTGCTCTCGATCTTGCCGGTTTTTCGTACTCTGTTCGACCTCGGCTACCGGCTCTTCGCGGACAACCGTTTCTGGATCTCGCGCCGCTGCCACTTGCCCCCAGTGGATGAAGGCAAACAAAAGCATCCGCGCTAAAGCCGCGGAGCTATTCGAGTCCCATGAGCCTCGCCGGATTGGCGCCGGCAACCTGTCTCACTTCCTCTATGCTCAAGCCGCCTTCGTGCAGCATGCCGAGATACATGCGGAATAGCTCCGCCGGATTCGGACTGTAGGGGCGGAAATAATCCGTGCTCACGACGATCTGGCGCAGGCCGACTTCGCGAAACTGCTTGACCAGCTCCGGCGAGTCCATGCGCCCCGGCGCCAGGGCGTTCCAGCAGGCTTCGAGGAACGCGCCCATTTCCGCGGCGCGCTTCATCGCGTCCACGGGCATGGTGATCATGTGGCTCTGCACATGGTTGACGACGATTCTGTGGCTGTATTTCATCTCCCGCGCCGCTTCGATGAAGGCGAGGGATTCCTGCCACGAAATATGGCCCATGCCCAGAGT
>Ga0214473_10001645_pt1 | contig 29008 bp, 23 predicted proteins | sample RVTome_7_FD_203509 | JGI IMG/M metagenome (GOLD analysis project Ga0214473, IMG submission 203509) | Soil microbial communities from uranium-contaminated site in the Upper Colorado River Basin, Wyoming, United States - RVT98D197 | ecosystem: Environmental > Terrestrial > Soil > Contaminated >...
GCTGGAGCCGATCGGGAATATTCCCCCGACGGAGTTCGAAGAGGTATATTATCGCAGTGGAAAAGCGCAGGTCCACGTGGCCTGACTCAACAAAAACAGTCTCCGGGAAAACCGGGGCGGTTCACACTGTGAAGAAGATCATTTCGTACACCAAGAAAGTGCGCTATGACAGAACGCGAAGGGAGGAAATGCTCACGTTTTTCAGAGCCGGTGTTCTGGTGCCTGAGGACGCTTATTTCCATTGGTTCAAAATCGTGGAGATTCTACGGTTGAAACCTTGGAGAGTATTGAAGAAACCAAATGACATTTGGGTCTGCCCCATAGCCGGTGTCGACGGAGAGTTCCTCGGAGACTTGCCGCAACTTTCAAGGCATATTAAGGACTCAAAGAGAGTCAAGAAGACCAAACTAGCGAAGTGGCGTGGAATGAATTACAAGGATCATCTTAAACCAGTTATGCAGTACTTCATCGAAAACTATTGATTCTTAGCTCCCGGTAGTCAGGATATATGCTGTTGGTGTGTCATACTGGCGAAAGCCGGTATCCAGTCTTTGAACCCGCACCTGGATTCCGGCTTTCGCCGGAATGACGTATCATCTTTCGCATGCGCCCGTTGCACCGTCATGCTGAGCGGAGTGCGGTACCGGGTAGGGCAGCCTCCCTGCGATGCTGCTGCGCGCGAAGCGCGAAAAAGTGGTTTGCCACCTACCGCCGCGCCAGGATTTCCGAGATCGCCTTGTTCACCGGTGAGTGTTTTTGGAACAGTCGCTGTGTCGCGGGAAGGCTGTCGCTGTATCGTCTGATCGAATCGATAGCCTGGCTGTCGCCGATTTTCCCCAGCGCCTTGATCACCGCCAGCCTCAGATCGTCCTTAGAGACACCCTCGCCCACCAGCCGCACCAGTTCGTCCTCGCAGCCCAGCAGCTTAATCAAAAAGCTCCTGGACTCCTCTCCCCCGATTCTCCCCAGGGCGTGAATGGCCCGGGCCGAGAGCGACGGATGCCGGTGGGCCACGTCGATAAACAAAGGTGCGGTCTCCGGTCGGCCGATGATGCCGGCGGCGATGACGGCCGTCTCGCTGATTTCGCGGTCGCGGTCGTCGGCCATCACGATGAGCAGATCGCAGGCATCCTCGCCGCCGATGTTCTCCAAGGCGCGCACGATTTCGCGCCGCACGCGAATGTCTTTGTCGTTGATGCGCAGCCGCAGCGCCGGGACGCCCGCGAAGTCTTTGAGCGAGCCGAGCACGAAGATGGTGTTGCGCACGACGTACCATCGTGCGTCGGGCAACTCATGGCGATCGCGGTCGCGCTCGAACAGGCCGTCGTCGGCCATGAGACGAGTGAACACCTTGAGCGAGGCTTTCCCCAAATCAGCCAGTATTCTCAGCGTCTGCTGACGAATCTGTCGCACCGGGTGTGAGATGATGTGCGATAGCGCGAGCGCCACTTCCTCGGTACCGATGGCAACCAGAATCTCCTTGATCCAGGCGGCTGTTTCATGATCGGCCTTGACCGTTTCATCGATCAAGGTATTGATGACTTCGAGCCGATTGATATTGGAGAAAGCGTGCTTGACCGCCATGGAATCGTAGATGGTGACGGAGTCGACGAAGCGGCGACGCCGGGCCATAGCCGCGGTCAGTCGGGCCAGCAGATCGAACCTTTTCAGGGTCAGCGTTTTCTCGATCAGTCTCCAGATCACCTGTGAGTACTCATAGGTTTCGGACCTGGCCTTCAGGCGTTCGATCACGCGGCCTATCACCGCCTCACAGACGACCCGGTCGGAAACCAGCGTGAACGATTGCACGGCCCCCTCCAGCAGCGCCAGGGCGGTCTGACGCCGCGTCGGTTCGGGCGCTTCCAGCATCTCCATGAGATCGCCGATCACCTGGACGGCTTTACCCTGCTGCCCGGTCTTAAGCAGCCGCGCGAACGTAGCGGTGAACGACTCAACATCCGGCGTCTCACTCTCCTCTTGCAGAATCCCTCGAATCTGCTGATCGATCCGGCTTTTTATTTCGTGGCGAACGGCGCCGGACGGCGTGGTCATCCGCGAAACCAGTTCGGGCGAGACCGAATTCGCGTTCAATGATTCGTCCAGCGCTTCAACGATCCTGCTGCGGTCGTGGTGGTAGTCGGCCAGCCGATAGACAGCCTGGTAGGCGTCCGCCAGTTGTTGCTTCTTGTCCTCATCCAGTTCGGTGGAGACTCTCGCCGCCAGGTCGGACAGGCGCGTCCGAAAGTCGTCGGTCGCGATCGAGGCGATCTGTTCAGGCAGCAAGTAACGAGTCAATTCGAGATCAAAGTCGATACCGTGCTCATCCAGCGCCGCTTGCCCTCTCGAATCGATGTCGGCCATCAGCACCAGGTCTCCCCCCAGCCGCCGCATGACGAAACTCTTCAGGGAGAAGTCCGCCATAACATCGCCCCGATACTGCGGGTTGCTCTCGAACGTAGCCAGGGCGAGTTCCGAATCGACCTCAATCGTGTCGATCTTGTGCTCGCGAAGCACCGCCGACAGGAGATTGCGATGGTCGGACTGATTGACCCGTTTGACCAGGCGGTCCACGAAGCGGCTGAACTCGTTCATGGTCATGCGCCGCTCGAACAGAAGCGCTGCCACGTCCAGTTGCTGCATGTAGCCGGTGATCTCGCGAACAAAAACACTGTCTTTCAGACGAATGCTGATGGCGTGCAGGTCGCCCCGAAAGATGTTGAGGTTGACGTAACGCTTGTAGCGGAAGATCCGCTCAAAGACGAAGAACGGCTTCTCCAGCGACCGCTCGGCCATGGGATGGCCGGCGCCGTAGATCGAAACCTTGCGGCAGGCCATGGCCAGGTCCCTGACCAGCGTGTGGGCCAGTTCGTTGAGATCGGTGGCCAGAGTCGATTCGTTGATGGCGGTTGACTTCTTCATGTGCATCCCCAAGACAGACGATTTCTCCTTCGTCGGTGGCGACAAACAGCCGCCATCCGTCGGTTACCGGAGGCACGGCGATCGCACCGTCCAGTTGGCGCTGATCGACCACCGCACCGGTGGCGGCGTCCAGGCAGAAGAGCTTCCCGGCCATGGTGCCGACCACCACAAACCTCCCGACCGCCGTGGCCGAGGCCCGGACCACCTCGACGGTGCGGAAGCGCCACCGTTCCGAGCCGGTGGCCGCGTCCAGCGCCACCAGTTCGCCGTCGCTGAGACCGACGAAGACTCGACCGTCGGCCACGGTCGGCGTGGTCCAGACGTCCCCTCCCACCGAAGCCTGCCAAACGATGCGGCCGTCGTCTCGGTCCAGGGCAAAGACGGCGCCTCTAATGCCGGCGGCGTAGATCAGATCGGACACGGCCACACCGCCCGGCAGAGGCTCGTTCAGTTCGACTCGAAACAGTTCTCGCCCGTCCTCGACGGCGATCGCAATCAGGGTCCCGTCATCGACCGGTTGATAGACTTTGCGGGCGTCGCTGCTCGGGCCCGCGACCAGTCGACCCGGCGCCTCAAAACTCCACAGCAGATTCCCGCTGTGGGCGTCGTAGGCCTGTAACAAACCTGCGCCGGAAGCCACGATCAGGCGGTTTTCTACTATTATCGTCCCGGCCGCGGCATCCTTTACGTGCTGCCGCCAGACCTGTTTTCGATGCACCAGGTCGACGCAGCAGAGCCGCTCGTCGGGTGGGGAAGTACCGTAAAAAGCCAGCGAGTCAAGCATACTCAGACCGGTCTGGGCCGGCCGCTTGGCCTGCCAATAGCCCAGGTAGTCGCCGCCGGACTGGTCGTAAAAGTTGATTCGCCGTCCTGACCCGGGATAGATCAAGGCACCGTGGCTCAGGGTGAGAGGTCCGGCCGGCTTTGAGCCGACGCGACGCTGCCATAGGAGGGTCAGTTCTCCGTTGAATCCGTCCGCCCCAATACTGCCGAGACCATCGGTATCGCCGCGGCTAAACGGCCAGGCGGACGGCTGGGCCAGACGCTCCCGGCTCATCCGGAAGCGATGAGAACAACCGGACGTCAACACCAGAAGAGCAACCAAGCCGATTACTGGAAAGCGCCGCATCATTAGAAGTTCCACCCGAAGAAGAAGTCGAAGTCGGTGCCGTCGCTGATCGTTTTAAAGTCGGTAGTGCGCGTGAAGTCAAAGCGAAGCAGCACCACGTAGCCCAGCGCCACCCTGAACCCGAAACCGAACGACCCTATGAATTGATCGAAATGGTCGTCCCAGGCCGAGCCGGTATCGAAGAAAAGAGCGCCGCGGATGCCTCGGAAATCGAAGCCGCCGAACGGCAGGCCGATCAACAACACGTCGATCAACGGAAAGCGCAGCTCGGTGGAGGCGAACAGGACGTTGCGATTATAGAAGGCGTTGCGATCATAACCTCGAAACGACCAACTGCCGCCAAGGTAGATTCTCTGCGGCTCACGACCGGCCGAGGTGTAGGCGAAAAGGCGATTGGCCACGGCCGAATAGCGGCCCAGCCGGAAGTAGTGGCGGACATCGGCCAGCGCGGTGCGGCTGAAGTTCTTCCCCTGGTCCAGCGAGTTGGTCAAGCCCAATGTGAAGTTGTAGCGTCGGCCTTCGATCGGACCGGAAACATCCCACAGCGAATTGTCGAAGACCCAACTGAGATAGTGGGTCACCAGGAAGGCTTGCCGGTCATTGAAGCGAAATCGACTTTGCCGGTCGGAGTAGCGCGCCAGCGTGGTCAGGTCGACGCGGTGGAACTTCGATATGGGATAGCTCAAAAGCGCGATACCGCCGGCCTGGCGCTCGAAGTAATACTGGTCAAAATCGTTGTAGTACTCATCGTAGAGATGGAAAGCGCCGATACCCCAGTTCAGCCGACGTTCTTTGTTGACGTAGGTTACACCGACATTGAACGACTCCAAAAGCTCGTCTTTGGTGGTCGCGGTGTTGGTCAGCAGAAAATAGTAGGCCCGATTGCCCAGCACGTCGGACATGGCCGCCTGAAATCCGCCCAGGGATCCGTAGGCGGGATCGTAGCCGACCGCCGACTGGGCGATGTCGAACGAATACTCGGTGTCGTACTTCACCGTCGATCGACCGTACTTCTGATCGATCTGCGCCGGACGCCACGAGGAATGATCCGCAGCGGTTGGTTGTGGAACCGGTGTGACCGTCGCCAGCACGTCCATCTCATAGATGCGGTAACCCATGTCCTGGTAGCCGGTGTAGGTCAACCGGCCGCCGTCCCGAGTCAGCCGGGGATCAAAAGCGCCGGTGACATAAGTGGACTGCTGGGTCAGCTTGCCGGTGTCGTCCAATAGAAACAGGTTGTAGGTGCCGGTGCGATTGGACGAGAAGTAAACGCCCCAGTCGGCGCACTCCGGCGCCTGGTCGCTGTATCGGCCGAAGGTCAGCGGCCGGATCGAGCGACCGTTCGGATCGATCTCGAAGAGATTCAGGGCGCCGTCCGCGCCGAAAGCCCCACGGTCCGAGACGAACACGACCCGTTTTCCGTCGGTGGTGAACACCGGATCGGTGTCATGGTAAATGTCGTCGGTAAGAGCCTGGTATTCGCCCGTCGGCATGTCGAGCAGGTAGAGGTTGGTGAAACCGTCCTTGCGCACACCCGAGAACACCACGCGACGACCGTCGGGCGACAGACGGGGGGATCGAGCCTCGACCAGTTCGTCGAACTTATAGCGTTGCGTGACACGGTCCTGGTTCAAATCATACAGATAGACCACATCGGCGTCTTTTGACTTGGACGAGAAAACGACTATACCGGAATCATTGGCGTCGATGCCGGAGCGCAGCAGATGCAGCGACTCGTAAGCGGCCGACCGCTCACCCTTGAGCAAAGTCCGGGGTTTGGCGTTCTTGTCATCGGTCGGGCGCATGTAGATTCCGGAGTAACCCATGCGAAAAGACTTGTACACGATCCAATCGCGCTCGCCGTTGCCGTCGTCCCAGCGGATCGGCACCCCCTTCTCAGAAAAAGCGTCGGTGGTAATCGGCCGCGACTCCATCTCAGGCAGACCCAGGCCCTTAATCTCCGGGTAATACCGCTTTTTCAGATGGTACTCCCAATTCTCCGACAGTTTCTTGAGGTCGTCCCCCAGCGTCAGCGTCACCACTTCGTCGAAGTCTTTGCCCTTGTGCCAGTTGTCAAACAACCGGCCGATCTTGTCCGGTCCGTAGGTGGAGTCGATGAAGTGGCAGATCGACTGGCCAAGCTTGTACAAATAATACGACCCATACAAGGTGTACATCCTGCTGATAGGGATCAGCTTGTCGTTGATCACCATGTCTTTGATCACCATGTCGGCATCGGTGCGCCAGTCGGTCGACCAGTACTCGGCCAGTCCTTCGGTAAACCACAGCGGCGGATAGAACTGATGCGCCCGCGGTCGGCGGTCGAGCGCGGCGTCAAGGCGATCTATCATCATCACGTGCACCATTTCGTGACGGATCACATGGGTGAAGTCGGCGTAGGAACCGTTGAACGGCACCACCACGCGGCCTTTCATGAACTCGGTAAAGCCGGCCACCGATTCCGGCAACAACCCCGGCAGGATATTGGTCTGGGAGAAATAACTGGGGGATGAATAAATGATCAGCGGAATCTTCTTCGTGACCTCGTGGTTGAACTTGGCCGCCAGACGTCGGTACGACGTCTCGGCCAGCCCGGCCGCTGTCTGGGCCAGCGATTCTTCCTCAGTATAGAAGTATATGCGGAAGTGCTCGGTGGTCATCACCTGCCAGTCGAAACTAGCGTACTGCACTTTGTTCTTACCGAAGTAGAACTGAGCATGGCCGAAGCTCACCACCCCCACGACGAACGTCGCTGCCATGACCGCAATCCGCAGCCGGCCGAGAAGGTCCGGTTGCGACCGGAATTGGAGAAGACCGTTCTGTTCACGAGGACCGAGTTTCATCGTTGTCACCGCTGAGGACACTCTCTACAGACGCGCAGGTTATTTCTTTCGTTCATCGAGTCACCTTATGACGCCCGTCGCGCCGCCACAGTTGGCGCAGCTCGCGCCGTCGAGGCCGACAATCTCAGTGTGGTAACCGTAGCGCCGGATTAGAGTGTGGCCGCAATTCGGGCAATTGCTGTCGGAACCGTCGTCCAACGTCACATTACCCAGAAATACGTACTTGAGTTTTCGGCGCGCGATCGCAAGAGCTCTTAACATGGTGTCGGCAGGCGTCGACTCGACTTTCAGTCTGTATTGCGGATGGTAAGCCGACAAATGCAGCGGGATTCCATCCGACACCGAGGCGATGAAATCGACCAGCGCCGTGATGTCATCATCCGAGTCGTTCTTTCCCGGAATCAGCAGATTGGTCAGCTCGAGATGCACCGGCGACGCGGCCACCGTCCGGATCGTGTCCAGCACCGGTTCGAGCTTCCCCTTGCAGACCTTTTTGTAGAACTCCGGTCGCATCCCCTTGAGATCGATATTAGCAGCGTCGACATGTTCAAGCAACGGCGCCAGCGGTTCCGGGTTGATGTAACCGTTGGTGACCAGGACCACTTTGTAACCGGCCCGCCGCAAAAGCGGCGCCGCGTCCATTATGTATTCATACCAGATCATCGGTTCGGTGTAGGTGAAGGCGACGCCGATGGAGCCTTGCCCCCCGGCTGCCTTGACCAGCGTAGTCGGTTCGATGTAGGTAGTATGTGCTTTGCTCTGCGAAATGGTCCAATTCTGGCAGTGCAGGCAGCCCAGATTGCACCCGTTGGCGCCGGTCGAAACGATGTTCGTGGTGGGATAAAAATGATACAGTGGCTTCTTCTCAATCGGATCGACCGCCAGCGTCACCGCCTCGCCGTAGTTGTCGGTGTACAATATTCCCTGACGGTTGAAGCGGCAGCCGCAGATGCCGACCTGATCCTCGGCCAGCTTGCACTCCGCCGGGCAGAGCAGACACTGCAATTTGTAGTCGGTCATCTTCCGGGAAAATGCCGCTTCCTTAAGCATGACGACACTCTTTCTCGATGAAGTTCACGGCGGCCGCCAGATTATCGAACCGCTCAACACCGCCATTAATACAATAGTCGCTAAGCCGTTGTTCCTCGGTCGTTCCCTTGCCCGAACGCACCAGCAGGCCGCGCACCGGTGAGGTGAAGCCCAGGTGCGCGTCATCCAGCTTGTCTCCCACTACGTATGATTCTTTCAGATCAACGCTCAACTCCCGCGCCGCCTGTTCCAACATGCCCGGCGCCGGTTTGCGGCAGTGACATTCGACGGCGTATTCCCGAATCATTCCCTCGGGGTAGTGCGGACAATAGTACACGGCGTCCACCTCGACACCCCGCCCGGCCAGCAGTTCGACCAGACGGGCGTTTATTCGTTCAACCGTCGCAGCGTCGAATAACCCGCGCGCCACGCCCGATTGGTTCGAGATGATCACGATCTTAAACCCGATCTGTCGCGCCCGCCTCAGCGCTTCGACGGCGCCGTCCTCGAACTCGATCTGATCGGGATCGGAGAGGAAATGTTTGTCGGCGATCACCGTGCCGTCACGATCGACAAAGAGGGCGCGCTCACTTCCGGTGCAATTGTCCAGTATGTTGAAAACCTCGGACGTTACCACTGCCGGCGTCACCCGGTCGAGGCAAAAGCGCTGCTCACGATAACAGGGCGTGCGTCCGTGACGAGAACAGGGACGGCAGAACTCATCCACCTCCACCACGCGATCATACATACCCCGGGGAGCGAAACCCAGAGCGGGATGAGTGGGGCCGAAAACCGCAACTACCGGTGTTCCGACCGCCGACGACAGATGCGCAATGCCGGAATCGTTGGCGACGGTGGCCTTGGCCGATGCGATAACCGAGGCCAACTGGTCCACCGGCATGCTTACGAACGGGAGAAACGTACCGGGAGGGAATATGCTCTCCAGTTCCGGCCAGGCGCGTTCGTTCTCGGTGGCCGCCCACACTATCGAGACACCACGCTCCTCATGCAGCTTCACCGCAACTTCGGCGAAGCGCTCCTTGGGCCAGCGCTTGTTGTCGTGGGCTGCGCCCGGAGCCATCACAATGAAAGGTCGATCGTCCTTTAGTTCATGCAAGAGCGCGTTGACCCCTTCTCCCTTCTCCGGACACATGAGGGGACGACGACAAAACGCTCGGCCCCCCAGCGCGCGCACGGCGGCGTTGTAAAGATCGATAGTGTGGGGAAACTGCTCGGGAATTCTCTTGTGGCGCCGCGTGAGAAAGAACCGTTCCAGACGTCGCTTGGGATAGCATACGGTGTTGTCGGCGGTGATCAGTTTGCGCGCCAGGAACGAGCGCAGATTGCCGTGCAGGTCGACGATATGCGTAAAGTGTATCTGGTCGAACTCACTCAGCAGTCGATAGATGTCGGCCAATCCGGAACCATCGGGGATCGTGACCAGATCGTCGACCGTCCCAAACCGCCGGACCACCGGACGGAATCTCTCCTTGGTCAGAAACGTGATCCGATGGTCGGGAAAACAGACTCGGAGATTGGCCAGCGGCGCCGACGTCAGCAGCACGTCCCCCAGCGAACCGAATCGGATAACTAAAATCCTCTTGCTCATTTAGAGGAAAAGATACAAACCGAGTCCGCCGGCGGCAAAGCAATAATACGCGAAATACTCGAACCGGCCGCGGCGCACCGCCGCCAGCACCAGGTAGACGGCCACCAGGGACATAAGAAACGATACCAACGCCGCCAGCAAGTACCGGCCGGCCAGGTCGGCGGGAAGATCGAGAAGCTGTTTGGCTTTCAGCAGAGTGGCGCCGCCGATGGCCGGGACGGCCATCAGAAACGAAAATTGGGTCGCCTCCGACGGTTCCAGGCCGGCGTGCAGACCGGCCGAAATAGTACTCCCGGAGCGCGAGATACCCGGCAGAATGGCCAGCGCCTGAGCCAGCCCCATCCCCAGCGCGGAACGCCAGGTCAGACTACGGCGGCGGTTGACGGCCAACCTGGTTGACAAGAGGATGCCACCGGTCACGAAGAGCATGAGTGCGGCGTACAAGGGACGCGAGAAGGCGGCGGCGAAGTAATCCTCCAACAGAACGCCCAAAATCGCCGCCGGAAGGGTGGCGACGATCAGATAGCCGATAGTCGCTCGCTCCCTCTTCAATTGACGATCGAAAACAGAAAAAATCATGCGGATGATCGGTCCACGAAAGAATATCAACACGGCCAGCAGCGATCCGAGATGTACTATCACCTCAAACGACACGCCCGGTTGCTTGACTCCCAATAGCGATTGCGCCAGCACCAGATGGCCGGACGACGACACCGGCAGGAATTCGGTCAAACCCTGAAGGAGTCCGAGAAAGAGAGCGTCAAGATAGGACATACGCACTATAGTGTGTCATCGCACAACGCACCACGGACGCTATAAGACGCGATATCTGAGGCCCGCGAACAGGCCGTCATTGCCGTCGAACTGTAACTCGGCATACAGACCGAAGTCGGCCGACAGATCCCAACACGTCCCCATAGTAAGTCCGAACTTCAACTCCGATTCGGACCATGAACGGACCGGTGTCGATGTCTTGTACCTTTCCAGCCTGACGTTAAAGCGTCCGTAGGGCGAGAGGGTGGTGTTGTTGTCGAGTGCGAACGGATATGATCCGAGCATATCGCCGCCGATCTGGAAGACGCTGAGACCATCAAAATCAACATACTCCAGGAAAGCGCCGACTGAGAGGTCAAGCGGATCACCCTGGACGCCGGGGTCAACATCAAGCATCTGGTAGTGGAAATCGAATCCGAACGTCAACTTAGCGTCGACAGGCTCGTCATCGGCGATTCCCAGTTTGAAACGACCCTCGGTCGACGCCGACATCCCGTACGCGAAAAAACCGACAAAAGAGTTCATGTCGGCAGCACATACGCCCAGCCCGATGTCTCCGGCGCCGGCCCCTATCACCTGTGCTTTGCTCAAGGTCCCGAACGCCGACCCCCAGGCGTCCGGCCCATCACCATATGCCGCCCCTGCCATCAGCACTGCCGCCGCAAAAACTACTGCCGTCTTCATTACTTACTCTCCTGTCGGAAAAGCGGTTTTCAAGTACACTCTACACTGTCAGTTCGCCGCCATCGTAGCGACGCTCGCTGCGACGGTCAACAAAAAAGCAAGTTCGCCTACCTCTAATTGTTGACGGACAGGCGCCGGCAGTTTTCTTTGCCGACTGATGCGCCGGGGGTGGCCCGCCGCCCCCTAAACCCTTGGAACGGGAGAGAGGCGCCTAATCCGGCAAGGTTCCGGCTGGCTGGGCGTGGCCTCTGGGTTTCTGATCCTGTCGTTTTACAGTGTTGTGGCCGGCTGGGCGCCGGCCTGCCTCTTCAAGGCGGTGGTTGGTTTTGAAGGCGGCACGGAACAAACCCAGTCCGAGTTCGTGCAGTTGGCGAATAGCCCGGGGCCGTCGCAGGGCGGCATCCCTGCGAGGCTGCCGCCGCGCGAAGCGCATGAAACCCATTTATGGGTGGCTTGACCGTGCGTCACCCTGAGCGGAGTCGGAGGGCGGCGTAAAAAAACGAATCACTCCTCCACCGCCAGGTACTTCAGCGCCTCGCGCTTGAGGCGCTCGCGGTCGAAACCCTGCACGTCGGCAATCTCCAGGAATTCGAGAAAAGCCGTATCGATTCGCCCGATGGCGCTCCGCCCGAACGTCCCGGCAGCCTCGTCGGACTTGTCCTTCTCAAAACGGACGTCGAGAGCGAACGATTTTTGCTTCAGCGCCGCGATCTGAGCGGCCGGGATGGTCTTGAGCGTCTCCTCGGTGACGCCGGTGACGCTGAGTCGGACGATCTTGTCGGAGCTGTCGATCCGCTCGACCGCCTCGGTCAGTAACTGCGCCAGTTGATCCCCCCGTTTGCCGGCGGCGTTGATCGCCGGCACATCGACCATGGCGCGACAGTGCACCGGCTGGAACAACACTTTCAGCGGGTCGAGTTCGACCAGCAGGAACCCCTTGTCGGCCTGCCGCTCCGCCTGTGACAGTCGTTCGGTGGAGCCGGCGTAGTAGGCGCGCTGAGAGACACGGCTGAAATTGTGATAATGCCCCAAAGCCACGTAGTCGAAACGGTCCAGCAACTCAAGCGGCAACTCCTGCTCGCCGAGATCGGCCATGGAAAACTCCGGCATCCCGGCCGCGACCCCGTGAGCCACCAAGATGTTGAACCGCGCCTCGGGATCGAGGGCGACCATGGCCAGTTGTTCCTGCTGTAAGGCCGTAGTCAGGCAGTGGGGCAACGCCTGTATGTGGGTATCGTCGATCCGTATGGTCTGAAGCCTCCCGGAGGCCGCTATGTATAAATTCTCGATCTGCCGAAACACCTCGATAGCCGCCCCGATGTGCGGTTGCTTGGGAGCGTCGTGGTTGCCACAGATCAGGACCGTGGGTATGCCGTTCTGCTCGGCCAGGCGGTGCAGTTGCTCGGCGGCGATGGCCATGATACGATTGATCGGCCGTACGCTGTGAAAAAGATCGCCGGCGTGGAGGCAGAGATCCGGTTTGATCGCGATGATCCTGTCGACCGCCTCGACAAAGGCGTTGATGACGTCTTCCTGTCTTAGCGTTAGACCGCTGGCGCCTCGGCGGGGATGGTTCTCCCCCGCGCCGAGATGGCTGTCGGCCAGATGGCAGAGTTTCATGGGGATATTATAAGGTGCGCCGCCGTCAATAGGAATCACAAAGTCGCGTGGTTCTTGACCGCACTATAAGCGGCGAAGCGCGCACGTTACCTTGCCACACCCACGTCACCCAGAGCGCTCCCGCAAACGTCACCCTGAGCGGAGTCGAAGGGTGGCGCTCAGCATGGACGTGTCGAAACCGCAGGGGTTTCGACCTACCTGTAAGACTGCTTCGATAATTCTCAATAAATCCCGTACCGCGAGACACGGTCGCGAAGGGTGTTGCGCGAAATGCCCAGAGTCTCCGAAGTCTTCACCTGATTGCCTTCGAAATGCTTCAGGCAGCTTGAAATCACCGCCCGCTCGAAAGCGCTTTCCAGGAAATGGAAAATCTGCCCCGGCGAGTTGGCGATCATTTTCGGCATGATCGGATCGATGATCCTGGTAAAGGTCTCGGCGTAGTCGTCCTTAAGCGTCGACAGATCGATCTGCAGTTTCGACTTGTCCTCCGAAAAGACCGGAAAGTCCTCCGGTTGCAGCGTCTCATTCTTGGACATCACCAGGGCGTTCTGGATGTTGTTCTCCAGTTCGCGCACGTTGCCCGGCCACTGATACTTGATCAGCATCTGCATCGCCTTCTTGGAGACGCGGCGCACCGACTGATTGAGCTGGTTGGCGAACCGTTTGCAGAAAAACGTCACCAGATGCGGAATATCGACGCGGCGCTCGCGCAGCGGCGGGATGTAGATCGAGACCACCTTGAGACGGTAGAACAGATCGACGCGGAACGAGCCTTCTTTCATGCACTCCACCAGCGACTTGTTGGTGGCGGCGACGATGCGCACGTCGACGATAAGATTCTCGGAGCCGCCGACCCGCTGAAACGTCTTATCTTGCAGCACCCGCAGTAGCTTGGATTGCGTCAGCATGGTCATATCGGCGATCTCGTCCAAAAACAGTGTGCCGTCGTCGGCCTGCTCGAACTTGCCGATCCGCTTGAAATAGGCCCCGGTGAAGGCCCCCTTCTCATGACCGAACAACTCGGATTCCAGAAGGGTCTCGGGTAGAGCCGCGCAATTAACCGAGAGAAAAGCGTTGGTGTACCGTTTGGAATGGCGATGGATGGCCCGTGCGACCAACTCCTTGCCGGTGCCGGACTCGCCGACGATCAGCACGGCCGCATCGGACTTGGCCACCTGGCCGATCAGCTTGGCGATCTCCACGATCTCCGGTGACTGCCCGACGATCTCATACACGCCCAGATCGGGCGTCTCATTCAGCGCGGGCGCTACCGGCGCGAGGTTCTTCTGGGCCGTGGAGAACCCGCAGGCCTTGTTCACGGTGGCGATCAGCTTCTCTATCTGGAACGGCTTGGTAAGGTATTCGAAAGCGCCCTCCCGCATCGCCTCCATGGCGTCATCGGTGGACACGAAGCCGGAGATGACGATGATAGGGAGATTCTCGTTGCGCTGTTTGATCTGCTTGAGCACCTCGAGACCCGACAGGCTCGGCAGATTAACGTCGAGCATCACCAGATCGATATCCTCGTGCTCGTCCACGAACCGGCAGACCTCGGTACCGTCTTCAAGGAAACTGAAGTTGAATTTGTCAGGATCGAACAGATTTGCCAGCGACTGGGAAAGATCCTTATCGTCATCAACCAGCAGAATGTTCTTCATGGGCATTTTACCTTACATCTTCCGTTATATCGCTTATATCGACGGTTTTCATGATTTTTGAAGAGACAAAAACCGGTTATCCGGCTATAGAGGCAGGAAAAAAGAGGGCGTCCGCCCGCCCCCGTCCGAGGTTCCGGCAACGGTACAGGTCGGGGGCGTAGGTCTACTGCCAGGCGTCTTTAATCGACTTCTTTGAGGGCTAAAAGGAGGCGAATACCGACCGAGGGACCGGAAAGCGCGTCGAGTACAGGTTACCGCCGTGGCTCTTAACGAGCCACCCGTGGCCGGCGATTTACTCTTCTTCTATAAGGAAACGTACGGCCGTGCCCATCCAGACGAATGAAGCCAGGGCGTTGACCACCAAACCGATCAGCAGGACCCAGTAAACCAACTCCGGTCGGAACTTTTCGATGATCGTCACCGGTCGCCCGGCCGCGAACGAGACCAGCACCTGCCCGAACAAAACAGCCACGGCCAGCACCAGGCAGGAACCCGGGTTGCTGCGGAAAACCGCCAGCGAACGCTTCAGCGCCTCCCAGACGTTGTCGCCATAAATGGCAATGGACGGAATCACGAAATAAAGCAGCGCTAGCAGCACAGTGAACAGGGCTGGCAACAGCCCTAACTCGAAAGCGAGCATCCGACGCGGCGACCCTTGCATCCAGGAACCCAATACCGATGGAAGGAATATGGCCAACGCCAGCATCAAGCCATACAGCAGCGCCCAGCCGAGGATAAGCTGGACCCATGACGCCCATACCAGCTTGAACGGCGAGGCTTCCGGCTTTTTGACCTCGAGAAAACCGTCGAAGAACATCAGTGCCACCACGCCCAGCGCCACCCCTTCAAAGAGCAGCCCCACCACCATCCTGGCCCAATCAAACATGAGCGGTAAGACCAGAAAATGACCCGGATAGTGAAAGAAACCGGTAGCCTCCCGAGCGCCGATCAATTCCGCCCACAGTTTGATGGGACCGTAAAAGATCGGCGACAACGCCTTATAATGAGCGTACAGCACCAACCAGTTCAGAATAAAGAAGAACAAGAGCACCAGCCAGATACGCCCGCGCCCGACCTGGCGAAGAGTGTCGAGAAACAGGGAGATCAACCGGTTGATGGTTCTGACGAAGTTCATGGGCTGTCGCTAATACTCGCTCACGGCGTGTGTATTTCGTTCGATCCTGCCGACTCGCCGTGGCCGTCGAAGACGAATAACCGGTAGTAGGTCCGCGTGAGGGGTAATCTGGTCTCATACCGGCTGGTCGTGACCGCAGTGATTATTGTGATCGGATCACCGGTCAAACCCACGGGCGAGGACGTGCCGCCGTATACTCGATAGGAAGCAAAATCCGACTCAGTGCTGAGCGACCACGTCAGCACGAGCGTTGAATCGGTCATGTCTACAGCCAAATCCGCGGCCTCCGGCGGCATGTTGATATTCAGAAGCTGGGTCGAGGAGAAACTCTCGGCTCGGTTACCGGCTGCGTCCGTGAAGTTTCCGGTAACCACGGCGTCAAGCGCCGTCACCCCATACGGCACCGTGTAAGTGCCGGAGTAGACGCCGTCATCGGCCGACAGGTCGCCGTCGCTTCCTTCATCGTTCAAAGCGAAGTTCCTTACCGACGCGAACGATACCCATGCCTCTCCCCCGGTCTCCCCCGCGTCGACTTTGAAGGTGGTTGCGTCATCCACCCTGAGAGTCCCGTCAGCGTAGAAGGTCAGCGATGAAATCTCGGCATGGGTGTCCAGGATAATGTCATCGGACAGCGGTTCGCCCGTTTCCGAACCGTCGGGGTATTGCATGCGGACGTAGACCATCTTTACGCCGTCCCCATCGGACAATTGGAACGACTTGTTGAAAGCATAGTCTTCCCATTCGGCGTCGGTGAAGTCCGCCTGCTCGGAGATCATGACATAAGACGCCGAGATCCCGGTACTAATCTGCACCTGGACATCCTGAGACTTGGTGAATTCGCTGCTCCCGTTGATAGCGACCGACATATGGATTGGCGCCGCCGTCACGCTCTCGGACGGCGACGACTCGATACCGGCCGGCGTCACAGTAGTCACATGGAAATACTGCCGCTGATCCAGCGGGAGATCGTCCAGCGTCAGACTGTATTCCGACGTCGAGTCTTGCAGCTTGTACTCGCCCGCTTCGCTGTCGGCGACGTAGACGCGAAACCGCGCGACGTTGCTGCTGTCCGTTAGTTCCCACCGCAGCGTCACGCTGCCGTCGTCGAGCCGCGCCGTCAAGTTGACCGGTATCGAAATTTCTGTGGGCAGCGAGCGCACCGGATCTTTGGAGACGATATAGCGATCACAGGCCGCCGACAGCGCCAGGATCAACAGCGTCACGGTCAGAATGTATTTGAACATCACCATCCACCACCTTAGAAGCACGTGCCTACCGTCAACCCGACCTGTTGGAAATCAGCCGTGGGCGTCAGAGTCAATCCTTTGACTCGGAAGCCGGTCGGGTGATGAGGGAAGAAAAGGAAGTTGTCCAAAACGTTGAAGGCCCACACGCCCGCGGCGACGCCGAGGGCGATGCGGCGGACGTTCTCGGCGTCGTACGCCTCGCGCTGCGCCTCCGCCAGCCCCGGCTGGAGCCGCACCAGGTCGTCATAGTTGGTGGTCGCGTCATACTCTTGCAGCTTCGTCTGATAGACGTCGTACTTATCGTCGAAACGGCCGTCGGCAATCAGATATGCCACCGCCGACCCGGCCGACAACAACAGCAGCGCCGCCGCCTTGGTCTTCTGCCCGCTATAGTGCTGACCCCAGCCCGGTATGACCACCGAGCGCAAAGCCGCCTTGACCTGCGTCCGGGCGGCCAATGTCACGCTTAATTCCATCGGTCGCGCCGGATCGAGATTCACGCGCGTGGAGTAGGTCTCGTAGCCGTGCAGCCGGATCACCAGACGATAGTCGCCCGCCAGATTGTGCCGAAACCTGGCCGGCGTCACTCCCGATACCGTCGCTTCCCCCTCCAGTGTCGCCACCGCTCCGGGCGGATCGGAAACAACCGACACGTCCCCCTCGGCGCTGTTCTGGGCGAAACTCGACCCAGCGGTTACAGCCGCCAGCAGACAAGTCGTCAAAATCCTTTTCAACGCCATTAGACTATCCTGAATGAACTGGTTTCTATTCCGTTATCGGAATTATACGATATTCAATGAATCGGGACAAGTTTCAATACCAGGAAACTAAGAGGAGTTGCGGCCCGCTTCGGAGCCGGAGAGATCGGGGGTCTTAGCAGGCGCCGCGTCCCGTCAGCACGACGGTCACGGTGCGGCAGAGAATCTTCAGGTCCAGCCAGAGCGACCAGTTGTCGACGTACTTGAGGTCGTAGTCCAACTTGATCCTCACCGATTCATCCGATGAGTCGTACCCGGTCGACACTTGAGCCAACCCGGTCAAGCCCGGTTTGACATTGAGACGCCCGCTGTAATCGTCGAGCTTGGCGCTGTATTTCTTGACGAAATTGGGACGCTCGGGGCGGGGACCAACCAGAGACATATGCCCCAACAGCACGTTGATGAACTGCGGGATTTCATCGAGACGGCTCTTGCGCATAATACGTCCCAGCCGCGTTACGCGCGGATCGTTCTCGGTAGCCCAGACCGGTCCGCACTGCGCTTCGGCTTTGTCCACCATAGTGCGGAACTTGTACATGATGAAGGGGATACCAATGTTGTCGACGCGACGGCGGGAGCGCTTGCGGCGGTCATCCACGTCGGTCCGCTGGCAGTAGCGGCGGTCGCGCTGCCGCCGATTGCGACCTACCCGCGTTTGGGCGTAAAACACCGGACCGCGCGAATCCAGTTTGATCAGGATCGGCAGAATCATCCAGACCGGTAAGGTCAACATCAACCCCACCAGGGCACCCATGATATCCATCGACCTCTTGACAGTTAGTGCCAGCATTGCCTTGACCCGCGCCGGCCTGGCCAGGAAGGCCGGCACCACCAATATAAACATGGTAGTGGCCAGAACAAAGAGAATGCCCTTGAAATACTCGCCGTAGTAATAGCTTAGTTGATACCCGGAACTGAAGGCGGCGTAGCCTCCGCGGTCAATCGAGACGGTCGGGACAGCCGAGACCGCACCGTGCCGAACCGAGGCGGTCGGCAGGGCCACGGCCGATCTGGATTGGATTGAAGCGTTCGACGTAAGCTCTGTGTTCATCCGAAAACTAGTCCGATGCTTTGCCGCAATACGAGGTTAGTCCGTGTCGTGTGGCGTTTTCTGTGTGGACACGGGCTGTTAACGACCGCGTTCCTCCACTTCAACGCCAATGCCGAGCAAAAGCTCTGCCAACATGGCTTTAGCCCGGCTGTGTTTAAGGGTTTTAGTCGGCTTCGGTTGTGTTCGTAACCTGCTTAGCTGTAATAGGTTCTGTAGGGTCTCTGTTTTACCAATAACAGACCAAACAGGTCCTCATAGAAACTGCGTGCATACTGACCCCTTTTTGCGCAGGGCGACACAATATCTGCAACCGTTTGCGTCTATGTTGGAATCGGACGGCGGGGCGAAAACGGGTCCGGCTGGGTCGTTTTGGGAACTGAAGAGCGCCCCTAACCGACCGTGCACCACGGGAACGTGGACCGACGATGGCGATGGTGGCTCATTTCGTTCCGGCAGGCGGCGCCCTCAGACTTTTCTGGGGATGCCATTCCTATGACTGGGACCCGCTCCAAACAAGTTTGAAACGACCACCTGACACAAGCTTGGCCGATTCGTGAACAACTTTTGGGGTAGGGTGCGCGAAGCGCGAAAAACAGGCTTGTCTGTCAGGACCTCGGGGGTCCTGTCCTGCAAATCACCCCCCGCTCTTTTTCGGTGGCAGGCGTCTGAGCATCTGTTGATAGCGGGATTCGTTCAGCGTCAGTCCGGCCGGTAGTTGCATCTCAGCGATCTGAGCATGGGCGTTGGCGATTCGTTCCTGTGTTTCGGGGTGGGAGCGAGCCAAAGACTCGAACACGTTTGACGAGTCGCCTCCTCCCAGTTCGGCCAGCGTCTCGAACATGCCAATGGCACCCTGGGGATCGTACCCGGCCCCGACCATATAATGAATGCCGAACTGGTCGGCTTCTCGTTCGGCGTCGCGCGAGTAGCCTGCGAAAACCAGGGTCATCCCCACGCCGATGGCGGCGTCCATAGCCTCGCCGGCCCCTTCCCCGCCGAAAACCAGTTGGTAAGCGAGCGCTACTCCCAGCGCCTGCTGCAAGCGTTTTATGCCGTGGCGGCCGACGACGTGCGAGATTTCATGGGCCATCACGGCCGCCATCTCCGCCTCGTTGTCCATCTCGCGCAGCAGCCCGGTGTAGAAATAAACGTACCCGCCCGGCACCGCGAAGGCGTTGACCTGGTCGGACTCGATGACTTTGAAATGATAGTCGATATCCTGCCGATCGCACACCCTGACGATCGACTGTCCCACTCCGTCGAGGTAGTTCTGCCAGAGAGAATCCGGCAGCACTGTTTCGGTAGTCTCAACCTGCTCGGCCATGCCGGCGCCGATGCCGACTTCCTGGCCGGTGGGGATGATTATCAGCGACTTCTTGCCGCCGGGACCGGTGGTGGCGCACGACAGCAGAGCGACCGCCGTCATCGCGGCTAATAAGAACCGCACCCAGGTTGTACGGGTAAACATGAACGCTCCTTTATCCTTCGGTCGGATCATCCCAACGCCACGAGTAAAACCGAGCGTGACGCGACCGCAAGGCGACCTCAGAGTTTTGCCTTGTCGGCCAGGTCGCCGATAATCGGCAGGCGGTAGTTCTTGCCCTGAACAGCGAACACGATCCCGGCCGCCGACAAGGCAACCGCCGCGATCAGGATGCCTTTGAACACCAGATCGGAAATGGCGTCGACCAGAAACAGCACGGCCACCAGTTCGATGAGGAACAACAGCACCCCCTGCCGGGCATGGAACCGCGCCTCCTTGTTCTCTTTCATGCTCAACAGCGGCACGAAACACAACAGCGGGAGGTACGCCATAATCGCGGCCATCCGACCTTCATCGGAAACGAACCGTTCGGTCGCATCGCGGTCGGGGGCGGCTTGATTCAGCGCCGGTATCTCGCCGGTCGGCTTTTCGTCGGCGTTGTTTGTAAAAAAGGAATCGGTCATAGTTTCTCCCTGGCGCTCCGATGCAGCGGCCTAGGCCGGCCAGAACATCTCCTTATCCTTCTCCGCCACGTCGATTTCAATCGGTCCGTCCTCCGGCCAGGATTCCAAACCATCCTGCCCGTCCAGCAGGGTTGCAGTTAGTCCGACGCGACCAAATCCCTGCTTGAAAAGCCAGAACCGGTCGACGGCTAACTCAAGCAAGTCGCCCAGACAGTACTGGTAGCCTTCAGCCTCACCGGACTTCCCCGCAGCGCGCTGAGGCGTCAGAGCAATTTGACGGCCCTCCGGCGTGAGAAAGCCGAATTGAAAGACCGGCTTATCGAGTAATTCTAAGGCTTTCAAGTCCGCAAAGTCAAGCCGAATATACAGGCGATGATGATCGTAGGCGAAGTGGATCCTGGAGATGTATCGCTGAACCCTATGCATGGCGCCGCCGGCCTTGAGGCAGTCGAAATATCCGGCGCCGGCCCACTCGTAGAAATCGGTCAGACGACCGTCGATCTCAGGCGTGACCAGGGCATCCGGCGGCACCGCTTTAAGACCGGCGCCGGCGCGGTAGATCGGGTCATGCAGCCGAGCCGGCGGGTCCATATCGAGCAGCTCGTACACGGCCATGAGGTGCTTGCGAAAGATGCGGTCAAACCCTTCATTGCCGGCGCCGCGATGTTCATCACCGTACCACCAGCACCAATCAGAACCTTCGGCGATATAAATCTGCCGCCAGGCGGCGGCGATCCGCTGGGGATCGTAGTCCGGATGCTGCTGTTCGAATGTCACCAGGCTGTCGCGGGCGTTGCTCAACAGGTCCCAGGCGGCGTTGTCTTCCCCGTGGCCGATCCATATCATAAAGTTGTGATTGATCCAGCTTCCCGCAAATAGCGCGGGCAGCGCCGTGGGCGTTATGGTTTGCGCCGCCTCGGTCATGGTCACGGTCCTGATAAGGGGATCCTCGTTCAGCCGACGATACAGTTCGTGCAGGAAGTCCTGACCGTCATTGGGAAAATGCTCCCAAGCGTTTTCGCCGTCCAGAACCACCGACACCACCACCTGATCGAGCCGATCGACCAGCAACTGACGCAGCGTTTTCAGGTGGGTCACAAAGTCGTCCGCCGCTTTGGCCGCATCCCATCCGGAGTATACGAAACCGATACGATCGGACAGGGCGTGGTCGCGAAACAGGAGCTTCAGCCCGGGGCCGTATTCATAGACGGTATGGACCGGATACTCACGCGGCTCCACTTTCGACTTCCTCAGCGAACAAAGGAGGATTTCTTCGTCCGTGGCCATCCACTTCACCCCCCGCCGGATCAACATGCCGGCAACTTCCTCGGACACCGAACCCTCCGACGGCCACATGCCGACCATGGGAGCATCGAAGGTCTCCTCAAACCGCTCCATCGAGCGCCGGACGTGCCACTCGGCATCCTCTGGATGGCGAAATCTCTTGGCCGGCAGAGTGAGCTTGGGTGTGGCCTCGAGGGCGGCCTCGGTGTCGCAAAGAAGCGGCAGGATCGGGTGGTAGTACGGCGTGAACGAGATATCCACCGCGCCGCGTTTGAAAGCCTCGCGGTAGGCGGGCATCACCCGGGCCATAAGAGTGCTTTGCCAAGCCAACAGCGCCTGCTTTTGTTCCTCTCTGAAACTGCGCCCCTGGGCCAACAGTTCTTTGACCGGCGCCTCATCGTGGAACATCGGATCCACCCAGACCAGATTGGACCAGACTTGCAGGTCTCGGATTTCCTGCGATGAAAACAACGACGGCAATACCTCGCCGCTAGGTCCTTGCCTGGCTTTGCGGTACAACTCATGGTAGCGTCGGTGCGGCTCGATCATGTGGGTGAGATTAGCCGCGAAGAAGCTCCCCAGAATCTCGCTCTTTTGCGCCGGCGTCATCGACTCGGCCGGCAGCCGGGAAAGATCGAGATGCGGATCGGAGCCGCCGTCCAGATACATCTGAAGCTGATCCAGCAACGATGGCACCAGATTGAAAGTGACCCGTATGTTCTCGTACTCACCAACGGTGAGCAGCATATCGAGATAGTCTTTGGTGGCGTGCAGGCGAACCCAGGGAAGCACCATATGCGCGGAGCCGGGATCCTGGTAGTTGGGTTGGTGCATGTGCCACAGGATGGCCAGTTTTATGGGAGTTTCGTTCGTCAAGCCGCCCCCATCATCAGTGCTCGATGTTGTCAGCCCGGGTTCTTCTCAACGAATTTCCGCATCGCGCGACGGGCCAGTTCGGTTCCCTCAAATCGCGCCTTGATAGTATCGAGGCCCGACCTGGCTTTTTCCGTCTCGCCGATTTCCAGGTAGTTTCGCATAGCGCTGTTGAGGTAATCCCCACCCAGCGGGCCATCAGGATACTCGTCGAACGCCCGCCGGTAATTCTCGGCCGCCTCGGAATAGTCTCCCTGGTCCTCGTAGCAGGCTCCGAGCCCGGCCCACGCCGCGGCCCGAGTCAGCACGTCGTCGCGGTATTGATCCACGTACATCTCATAAAACCGGATGGCTTCATCGTAATTGCGAATGCGGTAGTTGACTTTACCCAGCAGGAAGGTGGCCTGCTCGGCCGCCTCCGCCCCGGAGTAATCATCGACGATTTGTGTAAAGCCCATTATCGCCACCTGGTTGTTGCCGCCGCGAAAATCCAGAAGGGCGCGCGCAAACTTGGTCGTGGCTTCGTCAGCCTTGGCCGTCCGCGACTGAGTGTAGTACACCGACGCCACGATAATCAGAGCCGCCGCCGCCACTCCGATCACCACCAACTGCCAGTTCTCAAGTAACCAGGTGCGAGACCTGAGCATAAAGGTGGTGAATTTGTCTTCCTTGATCTGTCTCTTGGTCAGTTTAACCTTCTGGTACATCAACGACTCCTCAATCGCATTCTTCTTTCGTATCGTTTATCGGCCAGGCGACCCGACGGGTTGAGTCGGCCGAGTGCGCCCACCGCCCGGCCTCAGTCGGCCCATGCGGTGCACAACACGATCCAATTACGCCCGCAGCCCGATGCACGCCGATCGCATCCGGCAGCTTAAGTCTAAAACACCCCCGTGAACGTAAAGCCCACATGGTGGTTTCTCACCTTCGCCTCGACGCTCGTTTCGCCCCAGTTCCTGTCCACGGCGCTGTAGGAATAAGCCAGGTCGAGTTTGATCTGGCTCCAGTGTATGCCGCTGCCGACCGAGTATACGTAGCGGATCGGCGTCGTGTCCTTGTTGAGCGCCTTCACCAACGGCAGAAAGATGAAGTGGGGGAAATTGAAGCTTCCCGATGGTGATTTCGACTCCGACCGGTTCGGCCACGGGATCGGCACCAACCCCAGTCCGGCGCGAAGCGGTATCGTGCCTATGGACGTCTCGGCGCGGTACTCGCCGCCGAAACGCATGGAAAAAACGTTGTTCCACTGCGCGTCGATGTCCGTGAAGTACTCCTCGTTGTTGCCGGCAGGATCGATCCGCAGCGAATCACGCCGCTTGTAATTGGTGCTGCCGTATCCACGATACTCGGCGTCGGTCGTGATCACGGCGTTCTCGCTGGCGTGAAAGGCCGCTCCGACACCGATCGTCAAGGGCAGCGTGTACTTGGTGAGCTGGTTGTCGATAAACGTCGTGTCGGTGCCCTGTTCCTGTGGCACGCCGTTGAAGGACGTCAGGACGTAAATCGAACTCCCGGTCTTGACGTTCAAACTGAAGGGCGTGCGCAGCACCAACCCGGCGCTGACCCGATCCGAAGTCGTTTTCAGACCCAAGGTGAAGTTCACACCTGAGAACTTGCTGGTATCCACGACGTAAACGTCCGCAATTACGTCCACCTCTTGCGCCCCCGGCGGAATAGGCAGGTCGGGGAGATGGTTAACCTGGAAAACCTCCTGGATGTTCTTCCCCGTATAGATATTTACGCCCAAACCCATCGAGATGTTCTCATAGACGCGGGTGCCGAACGAGAAGGCGACCGAATTCACCCCTCCTTCGCGGAGGATTCTGGTGTTTATATCGATCAGGAAGGTGTCCAGTTCGAGGATATTGTGGCGCGGCACAAGCAGGGCTGTGTCAAAATCCATGTTCCATCCAATGCCCAGGTAGTCCTCGAAGTTGCGCGTGAAGTTGACCGAGCCGACAAAGGGATGTCCCTTGATGCGGAACGGCGCCACGAAATTAAGGCCGGAAAGGTTCCGCAGAGCGCCGCTCTGATTATACCGCCACAAGCGAGACTGGATACTGTAATTGGTGTAGCCGCGCGGCACGGTCGAACCCAGACTGAAGCCCAGCGTGGGGCCTTCAAAACCGACCAGCCCGGCCGGGTTCCAGGCGCCGGCCGTGATATCATCGGCCAAACCCAGGTAGGCGTTACCCATCGCCTCGGCCCGAGCGCCGCCCCATGCGAAATCGAAGCTCGAGTGGGGCATGATGGTCTGTCCGGCTGCGGTAGTGGCGATAAAGACGGTTACAACGAATACCTTGAGCATTGACTTGAGCATACCTGGAACTCCTTTACGGCATAGCACTATGTATTATCTTCTTTACCGACTGCTCGGCGGGGCGGTCCTACAGATAGACGCACTACCGACGCAAAATAATCAACGAATATATGATTTAGTCCGCCCAATGTCAAACATTCTGCTCGACAAAAAACCGACCCCTAAACGGGTGATTTTGAGGGGGGTTGTACCATGCTCTGCCCCGCAAAAAATACCCCCGGCAGGAATCGAACCTGCGGCACTCGGTTTAGGAAACCGATGCTCTATCCTACTGAGCTACGGGGGCATCAAGTCAGACCCGCTCTCTTTAACGAGCCGGCATGAGTATCTGCCTCTCCACCAGGCCAAACATACGAAAGCGCCGGCCCCAACGCAAATGGTAACTGCTCACAACCTGCTTGCCACCTACTCCGAGTCGTACGACACCAGATAGTCCACGTCGTAGGCAGCCAGCTTCTCCCGCCAAGGCAGAAACGACAAATCGATCACGGCCGAGATGCCGACCACCTCGGCCGCCAACTGCTCGACCATCCTACACACCGCCTGAAGCGTGCCGCCGGTGGCGATCAGATCATCCACCACCAACACCCGTTCCCCCGCCGCCACCGCGTCCTCGTGGATTTCGAGACTGTCGGCGCCGTACTCCAGGGCGTACTCGGCGACGATTTTCTTGTAGGGCAGCTTGCCCGGCTTGCGGGCCAGCGCGATGCCGATTTTCAACCGATCGGCCAGAGCCGCCGCGAACAAAAACCCGCGCGACTCGACCGCCAGAATCTTGTCGGCCTTCTTGCGCCGGGCGAACGCCTCCATGGCGTCAAGCGCCATCGAAAACCCCTTGGGGTCCTGCAGCAGGGTGGTGATGTCGTAAAAGCAGATGCCCGGCTTGGGAAAATCGGGCACACTGCGGATGTACTTCTTAAGTTCGTCGCCGCGCTCGGCCATCAGTACCTCATTTCAATCTTGAAGTCGGGATGCTCCCCGCTGAACTCCCGCCACTGCACGCTGACATCCTTTACTGACGACGCCGGCGGCCCCGCTTTCAGTTCCACGATTAAAGCCTCCACGGCCGAACGGTCCCCCTCGGCCAACAGCCGCACCGAACCATCGGGTTCATTTTTCACCCACCCGGTGACGCCCAGGTGGACAGCTTTGCGGTAGCAGAAGTATCGAAAACCAACCCCCTGCACCATGCCGGAAACTCGGAGCTCGGCTCCGACCGAACTCACCCCTCCCCTCCGTCGTTCTCCCCGCCGGCCAGCTTCATAGCCAACTCGGCCGCTTCCTGCGGCGAGTCGACCTGGCTGATCTCGTCGGAGAGCCTCCAGGCGTTGATCGAGATTACCGGCTTCCTGGCGTGCAAGGCGAACGCCATTTCGGTCAATGTTCCAAACTTGCCGGGGAACGCAATCACCGCGTCGGCGGCGCGCACCACCATGATGTTCCTGGCTTCTCCGAAGCCGGTTGGAATTACGAAATCGATGAACTCGTTGGCGTCTTCCTTCAGATCAGACGGCAGGATACCGATGGTGACACCGCCGGCTTCTTTAGCGCCACGCGCGGCCCCCTCCATTATGCCACCCATGCCTCCGCATACAATGACGCCGCCCTTCTCCGCCACAATCCTGCCAACCTCAAAAGCCATATCACGCAGTTTTTTGGAGCACTTCCCTGCCCCGATTACGGCTATCACTGGCTTTCTTGGAGATGACATGTTCTTTGTCCTTTCACCCTCGCGCCAATTCGACTATTGAGATCCTTCGCCGTAGTGGAGATAAACCTCTCCACAACCATTTAGAACTCAAAAATCGGGGCGACTGGATTTGAACCAGCGACCTCTTAGTCCCGAACCAAGCGCGCTACCAACCTGCGCCACGCCCCGATTCTCGCAACCCAGGTAACCCAAAATATGTCATTTGCTTCGCTTGTCAACGATTTTGTGTGAGAGTTTTTTCAAAAGCCCAATCTTTTACAAAACCGACTCCGCCGGGCCGACCGCATCCCGCGACGCACCGCCCCGGGACTACGGCTTGAACTTGCTTTTCTTCAACCGCGCCAGCACCTCGCCGTCGGTGAAATTCAATCGCGTCGGCGTTATCGACACCACGCCGCGACTGACCGCCTCGAAATCGGACCCGCGCGTCATCTGCCACTGCGCCCGGCCGCCGATCCAATAGTACGGTTTGCCGCGCGGGTCGGTCTTGCGAATGACGATGTCCTTGTAGCGCCGGGAGCCGAGCGAGGTGAACTCAAAAGCGCGGTACGGCCGGCCGTTGTCCAGGGGCAGGTTGACGTTGAGGAATGTGGAGGATTCCAGTCCCAGTTTGGCAACCGACGATACCAGCTTCGCCACGAACCGGGCGGCGCGCGTCATCGGCGTCCGCGGTTCATAGTTGGCCATAGAAACGGCTATCGACGGCACGCCGATAATCGACCCTTCGATCGCCGCCGCCACCGTGCCGCTATAGGTAACGTCGTCTCCCATGTTGGCGCCGTGGTTGATGCCGGAGATTATCATGTCCGGCAGCTTGTGCTCGAACAGCAGATGTACGGCCAGCATGACGCAGTCGGTCGGGGTGCCGTCGGTGGCAAAGCAATTCTTGTCCAGCTTATGCACGCGCAGCGGCGTGTGCAAGGTCAGCGAATGCGAACTGGCCGACTGCTCGCGGTCCGGCGCCACGATATACACCTCGGCCGTTTTCTTCAACTCCTCATACAACGCGGTGATGCCGTCACTGAAGTAACCGTCGTCGTTGGTCAGCAAGATACGACGTTTCTTGGCCCTAGGCACCCGCCACCCCACCACAGTTGAGCCACAAACCCACCAAATTCATACTGCCAAGGGTACGGAATTGTCAGGGTAAGCGCAAGGCCTAGATGTGGAGATGCCGATCTCAGACCTGTGGGCCATACTCAAGGGAACTTGACGGTGTTAGGCAACGCTGCTCAGTAGGTGTCAGTCTATGAAGCCGGCTTGTCTCAGGATGGTCCGCGCCACTGTCACCTCTTTCTTAATGGCCAAGCATTCGCCGGCATGGTGGCTGAACGCGGTCACATATGAGGCGAGAAGAAAGCCGAAGCCGAAGAAGGCGAACATCGTTGGACTGAGAACAGACTTGCCCGGTTCAATACACCAGCACGTTAACACAAAACCAACGAACATGCCAACGGCTGTCATGACGAGCATGCCGTTCTCAGCGTGCGCTATGTCAAGTTGCTCGGAGTTGTAAAAGAACCCACGTCGACGTAGCGCGCTATAGGCAGCGATTCGCCAGCCGCGCCTGACCTTGAACTCACCACCCAGGAACCGCGTGGGACTCACCGAGTCCTTTATTTCTGGGTGTTGCAGCAACGGCACTTCATAAAACCAAAACATAAAGCAGAGCACCAGGTGATGGACTGGAATCACGACGCTTCTGTGTAGGGCATACACTCCGGCGCTCAGTATGAAAATGCCGAAGCCGACTATCAACGAGGAACCGCCCGAAATCTTGCCATAGTTCGCCCAAATCCAATTGGGAAACAACAGGACGACCAAAGCAGCAAACAGGGCACCTCCATAACCATAGCGTATCAATCGTGACACACCTAAAGAGAACATATTCATCGCTATTCTCCTTTCTGCAAACATCAGCAAATGTGCATGGGAATTCTGATCCTTCTAAACAGTGTGCGTTACTCCTCCTTTGCCTGGTTTCACTTGAAGCCGCCTCACGTTGGCCTACTGATGAGGTAGCAGACGCCACACACTAGAACCGCAGCCGTTCTCTTTCCAAGAATCCTTCTACATTGATACAGTCTACACCGAACTCCTTGCACACTGTGGGAATTCGAGCTCCGTCTGCTTTGAACTTCTCCTCTGTAACTACGGTACATTCGTGGACACTCGCCGCTGCGATTATAAAGGGGTCCGCCACCGGCCAGCCCATAAGCATGTGTTTACGCTTGACCAGACCTATGAACTCAGGACGTTGGAATATCCGCGATACGATCTCCTGTTCATCGAGGTCTGGACGTGAACCGTTCCGGGCTTGCCGGAGACAGAATTATGTGAGAGATTACTGTCATGGCAAGACAAAGCAGGTATTCACCGGAGGTCCGGGAACGGGCCGTGCGGATGGTTGAAGAGCA
>Ga0214473_10001646_pt1 | contig 29006 bp, 37 predicted proteins | sample RVTome_7_FD_203509 | JGI IMG/M metagenome (GOLD analysis project Ga0214473, IMG submission 203509) | Soil microbial communities from uranium-contaminated site in the Upper Colorado River Basin, Wyoming, United States - RVT98D197 | ecosystem: Environmental > Terrestrial > Soil > Contaminated >...
AGAGAGATACCTAGAACTGGACAAAAAAGGACAGCGCCCCATGTCGGGTGTCACCACACTTAAACGTGGTCAAGATGCCCATGGTTGAGCGAGTTTGAGCATAGCCGAAGAAGGTCTACCACGCCGTGGAGGGATTTCCCAACGGGGAGGCGGAACCTTAAAGTGGAACAACTCGGCAGGCGTCCACTGGTGATCGGTGAGTTTGGATACAATGGCAGGAGTGCGTTGTACCCAGCGATAGCCAAAAGAACCGACGGACAATTTCAAACGCAGGCTATGATGGAAGTCGCAGAAATTGTAGAAGCAGCCTACGATATACATACCTGCCACCAACGTCTCAGCTCGTTGTGCTAAAGTACGAGTGCGACGCGTCAACGAATTGATGCGTTGACGAAAGGTCGCATTGAGACGCTCAATGAAGGCAGTATTGATGACGCCTTGCGTGGTTATGATAAGGCGCTCAACCATGTTTTTCGCACCTTGCACGATCCGTCGTTCCACGTTCAACACGCGTTCGACTCGCTGTTTGACCACTTGCACAATGGCGATGTCTTGCCAGGAAACCAGCTTGCACCGTCCTGTCTCTCCCTCGGGTCGAGGAAACTTGCTGCGAAACGCGTTCCGAAAAGCGCTGACGTAACTGGCTAATCCATCTACTGCCAACCAAAGCGGACGACATAAAGCCATACTCCGCACCTTGTCTGCCAAGGCTTGGATTAAATCCAGATCGCGCTTGGGACTGACCACCCCGCCCATCCATAGACGGGTAGGCACCCAGATCGCTAAGGCCATCCAGAACGTGCCTTTCTGTGTTTTGACTTTGATTTCATCGGCTTGCACTTGTTCCAAATCATGCTGACTACTTTCTACCAGATGTTCATGGACACTTTGACAATGCTGACCTGCTCGTCTGTGCCAATCACAAACCGTGCGTTCATCCAGCCCAAAGGCTTTGACAATCGCTTGAATCGGACAGCCATACGCTACCAAGACGATCACCCACATCACCAATTGCGGGTCTGAGCGCAACCGATAAAAGATTGTGCCTGTCGTCGTTGCAAATGTCTGTTTACAAACATCACAAATGCACCGCTTGTCTTTCAAACTGTGAGTATGGATGTTTCCTTTTCCGACTTGTCCTCTTGCCGCACAATCCATATTCGGGCAAAATAGCTCTTGTGGGTTCATTGGCGTCTCGCGTGATTTGGTCGTCGCACGAGTTTGCCAATGAACCCCGGTCTTGACAAGGTTTATGCCCCTCCACGCTTTAGTGAAGTGCTACCCCATGTCGGGGCGCTGTCCTTTTCAACCGAGGAAAGTAAAATCCGACCAATCTAGGTCAATAACTCACCACCGGTAATTTTTTCAACCACTTCGATTCGGTCAGTTCTTTCAAGATAAAGCCCGCGCCATCCGCGCGGGAAAGTTGCGTCCCCGAATCTTTGCTCACATTTCCAACCTGATATCTACTTGTATGTTCGCCATCCATCAGGCGCGGGAACCTCACCACGGTCCAGTCCAAATCAGACTCCCGAATCACCTTCACGTTTGCAGCGGAATCCAGCACCACATCCTTCGCCAGCAGGTTAAGCAGAAAACCGATAAAGTGATCGATAATTTTGGGTTGATCTTCCGGCTGACGCACCCCCGCACCGGTTGTGGATACCAGCCGGCGCACACCATGCTTCTTCATCCCGGCTACTATGTTTTTTGCAGAGGTTTCCATCATGTGGGGAACCGGTGGTCGGGTCGGTCCCAAGGCGCTGATCACCGCTTGCTGCCCTGCAATCGCCCTCTCGACAGCATCGGCGTCCATCGAGTCGCCCTTGAATACAATCAGGTTGGCATCTTTCACTGTGAACTTATCAGGAGAGCGCACAAATGCCGTTACAGTATGCCCCGCCTCCAATGCCTGTTTGACCACATCCAGACCAACCCCACGTGATGTACCAAATACTACGATCTTCATAAGACTCCTTTGAGTTTTTTCTTCTTGTCTTTTGATAGCTATGAAGCCAATACGGCTTTCAATTGTTTTGCCACCAGGCGCAGCGGGTCGGCGGTATGTGATGTACAACTCAGGATGATGCAGGAATGAAATTTAATTCCTTGCGGAAATAGGAATCAAGCCGCAGATCGGTCACGTCCACGAGGCGGACGAGGAAGGGGTCTTGTAGTTCCTCCAAAAGCGCACGGGAACGGGCTATCATTTCCTTGCTGCGATTGTAGGTCTCGCGCACGCGGACAGAGTCAGAGCGTAACGTTTTCGTCATTTGCTTTGGGCTTGCGCTGCGGATATTCTCCGCGCCCAGCGTCACGTAGGAATAGTATCCCACCATCAAATCGCCTTCCAGGTCTGTCCAGTCGTCAATGATCTGGATGACCGCGCCGAACAACAGGAACACCTCCCAGTATTTATCGATCCATTGCGCTTTCCCTAGGCGTTCCAGGCTCAACATGAACGGCGTGACAACATGCGCGCCTTTGGCGCCGCAATCTTCGGGGGCATCCAGGTGATATGGGCTGGCTTTGCCGCGTATATTCTTTTCTTTGATCTCCGCCGCCAGAAAGATCGAGCGCATTCGGTGAAGCACGGACAGGTTAACCGGCGTTACGCCAAATACGTTCAGGATGATGGACTCGTATTCACAGATCAAAGCCTGGGAAGTCAGAATTTCAACGGGGGAAGGGGCGGCGCTATCCACGTTTTCGTCCAGGATCCCATATCCCGCCACGCCAAACACCGCTGAGCGCAGGATGTCATCGAAGAGATCCACAAAATCGGTCAAGCCCATTTCATCCATCCACACCGCGAGGAAGGCAAAGATCGGGTAGGCATCTTTGAAGTATTGAACGCGGTTGCTCTTCCACTGCGTTACATCAATGCCAAGAGGCGCGCTGAACTCCTGCAGGATACGCTGCGCTTCCTTATCCAAGCCTTTGAAGGCAGCGAGTAATTCCACATCCACTTTAAGGTGATGCCACCAGTCCAACAGGGATATTTGATTTGCAAGAAAAGGCGCCATGACCGCCGCCCAAAACGCCTCTTTATCCTGGCGATAGATTTTTAAAATGGCAGGAGCAAATTCCTGGAAGGGGTCTTTATTCTTCATATTCTGATCACGTTAATCACGAGCTTGTCAATCGCTGCTTGAACACCATGCTCAACAGGACACCATTGATGATCAACACCAGCCAGTCGATGGAAATGACCGCGACTTCAAAACGATCCTGCCTGTCCAGCCCGTAATTGATCGAAATGAGAGTGAAGGCAATTACGGTCAGGACAAAACTAACGACGAATACCCATCGGACGGCGGACTCCAGGCGGTTCTTGTTGATAAAAACAGGCGCCATGAACAGGAAGGAGATACTCATCAGCAGATAGCCCAGTTCCTCCAGAACGATGAAGACCCCATGTGCGTTATATTGGGTCAACAACGTGATCCCTTCCGTTTCCCCGCTCATCAGGCTGATCGGGACGACCGAGAACTGCACAAAATAATCGCCCACCAGAGTCATCGTCGCCATGAGCGCAAAAGCCAACCCGATCTGGCTGAAGATCTTCCTTTGGTTGGAAGCATACACATGGATGGAAACCATCAGCACCAGATAGGATAGGGTCAGAATGATCGCAAGCGGCATCCAGAGATAGTCCTTGGGGAATTGGGACAAGGTGTTCAAGTATGGATACTCAATGCAGAGATCGCCGCAGTTGGCTCCCGAAATGGGAATGGCGGTGATCGCAAAGCCGAACGTGACCACGGTCATAATCACAGTGAAGATCGCGGTATAGAAACCAACCGAGTGGGAAATCGTTTGATCCGAGCCGTTGTCAGAAATGCTTGCAGTAGACGTTTTTCCTCTTTTCCATTTTGGATACTCACTGCCCGCGGGCGCGGATGTATTCGCTGACATCCACGTTGTAGGCTGTTTCTTCCAGCGTGAAGAATGCCCAGGGGCTGCCTTGATCCAGCCAGGTGGCGGAGCCGACAGCGCTGATCTTCATATCAGGTAGATTGTTCCCAGGTTCATTGCGTGTGATCCACAGGATCTTGGATTTGCCCTCGCCAGCTTCGCGGTAACGCATGGCTTCCATCGTGTCGATCAAACCGGTTCGTGGATTGAAGCGTACGACAAAATTCTCGACTTGATCCTCGAACGGGACGAACAACAAGCCCGTGTTCTCGTCCACTGCCTCCCACTTGACCCGGGAATCGGTCAGCCAAATGGACGGGAACCAACCCGCCTCTGCCCAGACCGCCAGATTCGCGCCCTGGTTGGTATTTGGGTCATCATAGAATGTGCCCATTGGACTCTCGAAGAAACTCTCGCCATCCAAATAGCCTTCATTGACCTTGAGGAATGGCAGTCCAAAGAAAGTTGCTTCGATGTAGTGGCGATAATCTTTTCCAGCGTTATGGACAAAGACAAAACGAGCGGGGAGCCAGACCCCGAATGGACGAATCCGTCCGCGCCCGACAAACACTGCGGTCTCGATCACGGGAATCTGGTCACCGTACACGGTGCGATAGAATCGCTCTACAGGCGCAGGCAAACCGCCTGGAAGAGGAACAGTTTTCGGGTCCGTTGTTTGAAGCGCGGGCATGACGAAAGACTTGGGCTGAATATTCAATCCGATCCAGCCGATGAGGATCAGGGCTGCAAAGATCGCAGCAAGGATGTATAGGATTTTCATTTTTTTCTCTTTATAAAAGGGTGGCTACTCGTCACCCTTGGAAGTTCCCAAACGGAACAGTCGAATGGTAAACAGGATCATCCATACCAACAGCAAAAGACCGCCCGGCATCGCAAATGCCATTGCCATATCCTTGACCGTTGGCACGAAGGTGACCAGAACAACATAGATCAGCATAAAGGCGTTCCCCACAATACCAATATAGGCATTTGTCTTGCTGAAGATACTCCCCGGCAACATTACCAGGGACATAATGAGGGCCGCTATTGTCGGCAGGAGAAAACCAAAAAAGGCACCCAAACTGCCGTGTTCACCCCGGGCAAGCATGGCTTCGCCGGCCGCGGCAAGCATTGCCTTTTGAGATTCATCTGCGGCGGCATACTTATTGCTCAATTCCAACATGGGCAGGGCGGTGTTGTTGGCAACGAAAATTGTTGTGCCAAGCAGAAAGATGATTAATCCAAACAACGCATAGGGCTTGTTCGTTTTGCGGAGGGCCGCAAACAGGGCGAAATAGACGGGGATCGAGATTAATTGGTTGACCGTATTCAACAGATCGAGGTTGTACAAACCCAGCCAGGTGTTCTGCTGGAATTGCGCGAACCTCTCCATAGCCGTCTGCGGAAGTTGGGACAGATTGCCGCCTGTGGATGAACCAATAACAATATCCGCCATGACGGCGATCAACGACAGGATGGCGGCAACCCCGCCAAAGATATAGACACTTTTCCATTGACATTCATTTTGTTTTAGCTCAGACATTTATATGTTCCTTCCCGCAAGATTTACTTCAGAAAACGGATGATGATCACGATTAGGATTGCAAGTGATGCACTCAGGTAGATCCAGCGAATGTACCTGCGACGGTTTACCCGCCTTGAGTCCAATAACTTAATGGTGGAAAATAAAATCACGCCATCCATAAACAGAAATGGCGTAACATACAGCCATTCCATCCAACCCAATAGAAATGGCAGAGCATTGATGACGATCACCAGAAGGAATATTGCGGCGCTGATCCGGAGCGCGCTTTCCTGACCGAACAACACCGGCAGGGAGCGGGAACCGGCCTGCCGGTCGCCTTCCACATCCATTGCATCGGCAGCGATCTCCTCCCCAAGATTGATCAGCGCTGCCAGGATGCCAAAAAACCAAACCACCGTTTCAAGGGGTTTGCCCACCGCAATCCCACCAAAGATGAAGGTCATGCCGACTGAAAAGCTGACCATGAGATTCCCCGGCAAGCCGCTCTTCTTGAAACGCCAGTTGTACAGAAATCCAACGGTCCATGCCAGAAGCCCAACCAACAAGGACATAAAACTTAATAACGCACTGGTGACCAGCCCCACGATAGTCACACCAATGAAAAGCAGAATCACATCGCGTTCGGTCACAAGCCCGGCTGGAAGCGGTCTGGTTGGAGCGTTGATCCTGTCACTTTCAAGATCGAAGTAATCGTTGAGGATCAGGGAGGCAGCGGAGATCAGGAAAACACTTGAAAAGCCAAGGATCAATTCCCGGAAAGCAGGTATTTCACCCAATGCCAGTAGTTCCCCTAGAATGACGCATATCCCTGCTGACAAAGGCACTTCAAAACGAAACAGGCGAAACAAACCTTGTAATTTTCTTTTCAACCTGACTCCTGCGACTGCATCAGTGGACCAAGAGTGGCCCTAATTCCACTGCCCACTGGCGGATGGCGTCCCAATCGCGGTGATCGCCTTCCTTCCAGACGCCGAACAGCACGCTCAATCGGAATTTCAAACGGTCGCTGAACGATGGAATTTTGCGGATGTCCAACCCACCTGCGAACAAACCTTCGCTAACGGGCTTTACCAGCGCACGGACAGGATCCAGCCATGAGGACACATGACTGCGGTATTGCTCGCCGCTTTTCATGGTCAGCGTCATGCAAACTAAAAACGCGGCAAACGGTTTGCGCTTCAACTCGGACTGATGCTTGCGTACGAACTGCAGGGCTTCAGGCAACCATGCTCCGCCGTTGACCGCATTCCCTGCCACTATTGCATCATACGGGGACAGGTCTTTGACATCGCGCATCGGCAACACATCGACCTTCGCGCCGTTTTCGGCGAGAGTCTTCCCGATGGCTTCCGCCACTCCCACCGTCCAGCCTGTGTTGCTGGCATACGTTACAAGGAATTTTGGTTTCATCTTTTTTCACGTTCATTTCCAGGTTTCATGTTGGCATAGAACAATACACTTGCGATCAGTCCAAGCACTGTCAATGTACCCCATAGAGGGAGTTCACTGGTCTTCGAGATGCCCGCATTCACAACGAGAATCGAGTTCACGGCAAGGACAAGGGTGTAGAGAGGACCCTTCACATTGAGAATCCCAGCGATGACAACCCCCCACGGCTTGCGTTTCATCAGCCAGAACGCGCCGACGATCAGCCAGGGGATGAGCAGGGTCAAGTCCAATGCAAAGACAACATTGGTGGGATGTCCGCTCATCGTCACGATGGCGGGAACGCTGCCGGTGAAGATAAAGCCGATGGACTGGATCAAGTACACCAGCCCAAGCCCTGAAGCGACAAACAGGAAGTAACCGCCGATCCACTTGACGGGCGCATCCTTCCTGACCTGTTGGCTGATCCTGTTTACGTCGAGATTTGCCAACCCGAAGATGAGCGCAAGAATCGAAAGTGCAAGTAATGCTGCATAGAGGAGGAAGAACCAATTGAATGCCGCGCCGAAAATGTAGAAGGCGTAGTTGTAGAGCATGTAATCGAGCGCGCCCATCCAAGTGAGGTAAGACCCTAGAGGTCTCTGAAGACCTTTAGGGTCTTTTCGAGTGGACACTACCATCGCACCGACGAGAATCGGAACTGCGAGGAAGAGCGTGACCGCGTCGTTGCCCAGCCAGGTGGTGGTAACGAAGGCGTTATCGCGGTACAAACCGTCGAGAAGCAGTCCACCTGCCGAGACAATGGCGGCGAGAATGGCAATGAGGATGGAGAGGATGGTTACGGGTTTGAGTTTTGTCTCAGGCATTGGAGATACCTTTGTTTGGTTTCCGTAGAATCATTTCGATGAACGAACGGTCGAAATCGAATTTGAACAGATAGGCTTCGGCGACGATCAATCCCAGCCAGGGGAGTTGCAGCCAGTCCAGCGGCGCCATGCCAGCGAGGAACAGCATGGTTCCGATCAGGCCGATCTTCACGGACTTGTGTTTGTGTAGCAGCAACAGTCCCATTGTGATCTCGAACGCCATCAGCAGGAGACCGAACAGGAATGGGCTGATGCTCACGACAGGCACGACCAGGTTTCGGTAAAACGGGATCAACGCGCCCTCGGCGTAGTTAACGTAGGCTTGCGGGTTGCCAAACGTGAAGGAGCCGTTGACGCCCAGGGCCATGACGAGGAAGAACAAACCGAGGACGATGCGTCCCGCGTTGGGTTGGGCGAAACACAGGACGACCACGGCGAAAACGAAAATGGTACTGACGAGCATGGGAGACATGATTTATATCCTTTTCTCGGCTCGCTCTTTGATTCCGAGCATACACTTGCTCATCATCACGATATCGCCGAGATCATAGAGAATGTAGTAGATGACCCAGGGGAACTTAAAGTCGTATTTCGTGCGCAGGCGGGTGAGCAATCGGGTGCCGCCCTGTTCGGTTTTTCTCAGGTGCCACAGCCAGGAGGCATCCCCCCTTTTGTCCCACCATAGAATGGTTTCTGGCTCCTTGAACTCCTTGACCCACATGCCGTTCTTCTGGTCGGGGGTGAAGGGGATGAAGTAATTGTTCTCGATCATCTGAAACTCGGGCAGGATCGTGCGTGAGCTTTCCCTGCCGCCGTTATCAATCCAATCAATACTGTACCAGCCTGCGCGCGCCGAACCGATCTGAACGATCCACTTCCAAACTTCGGAGGGAGGCGCGTCAATGGTCACTGCACGCGTGGCAACGAAATCGGTCATTTGCACGATGTCATCGCCAGGAAGCGGACGTGCGGCTTCCTCTTTGGTCGCGCCCCAAGTCAATGTCCAGGGGCGGATGAAGAGAAAATAGAGCGCCGTCAAAATGGCGAGAGAGGCAAGAGCGTACAAGAGAGCGTTCATTTATTCCTTGTTGGCGTTATATCTGTGACAGTTTCTTTGCGCGCTTGTCCGCAAACCAGATTACGAATCCCATCAGGATCAAGGCTTCGAAGAAACCCAGGCTGGCGATCAACGGAAGCGACAAGCCGTCTTTTATCAGTGTGACCAGTTGCCCCATCGGTTGGAAGACAGGCCAAAGGATGAAAACACTTTTGGTGATGCGGAAGGCAACTGCGTACATGACGCCGATGAAAAATAGGAAGGCCATTTCGCTGGCGGGCATGCCGTAGCCGATATGGTAGAGGGAATACAGGATCGAGCCAAGCACGATGGCGGGAATAATTCCGAAACAGTCTTCGAGCCTGAGCAAAACCCAACCGCGCCAAAAGATGGCTTCGAAAAGACCGATGGTCAGTGCGAGCGCGATGAGCGGCAGGAGATTTTCAAAGGCTGGGATTTGTAATCCGCGATACGCGCCCGCGAATTGCAGGGCGGCAAAAACCAATTGCAGGATGATGCTCACTCCCAGGCTTTTCCACGTCAGCCCAAGGTCAGAAATGGGGCGCTTACGAATGGCAATCGTCCAGTAGAGCGGAATTCCGATCCCAAAGATGGTCGCGCCCAGCACGGCGTACAATCCAAAGTAGGGCATCCCACCACCAACATTCGAACCGACGATGAAAGTCGCCGTGTAGAGTGTGACCACCACCAACACCCACGAGACAGCAATGGCGATGAGATCCTTGTTGGGTTGCCAGCGAACGGCAAAGATGTTTTTCATGGTCTCAGTGAAGTTCTCAGACATATCAATTCTCCTTTTAGTAATGAGGCGGCAATTGAATGACGGAAGCAGGTCCGCGTAACACACCCGCGATATGCATGATGATATGGCTCAAAATGGAGGCAAGCGGATTGCCCGTCAATAAGTAGCCCAGGGTCATGGTCGTGTTGCCGATGACAGTTCTGAAAACTTTTCCCGGCCGATACTCCGCATACCCCAAGTGGTATGCAACGGTAACGGCAATGCTTGCAGCAACCGCGAGTAAACCTACAATTATTTTTCCCAGCCAGATTGAAGTCCAGCCGAGCAAGGCGAATGCCTGCCAGGTTGCCAGCACTGGCAGAACGGATAGCAATAATGCGTCTGTCAATCCATAGAAATCAACTTCACTCCCAACCGCAAAGGCATACAAGAATAAACCGGATAATCCAACATAAGGCATCACATAAAGGCGACGGGAAAGGCGCTGCCAGCCTGAGAAGAGAAGGGAAATTGAAAACCCCACCACCCCTGCGGCTAGACTCCAGCCCAAGTAGAGAAGCCATGCAGGATGGCGTCGAGGGCGAGGGGGAGGAGGGAGAACACGCCGAAGTAGGGAACGTAGAGCAGGATGGATGCGATGGACGCGGCAACGATCAGGGGCGTGAACCAATGCGCGGGGACGAGCCGCCCGAATAGGGCGAGGAGCGAGGCGATGAATCCGAGTGTCGCGACTCCCGCGAGGAATGCGGTCACGAGTCTGCCCGAGGCGGGCAGTCCGCCGATGAATCCCAGCCAGGGTTTGGAATCCGCTTCGAAGGGCCAGTAGAATTTTGCCGTCTCAGCAAGGGCGGGAGCAAAGGGCGTGGCACTGAAGCGCGCGGCGAAGACGATCATAGTAATGATGATGGCTTTCATTTGCTCTCCTGAGTTGGGTTTGACTTTATGTAGACCACTCGCTATAATACTTGTGATCCCCCAAACTGAAAGGTGACAAACATCATGTCCTCCGCCCGTGAAAAGATACTGAAAACCGCCAGCGAACTGATGGAAAAACAAGGTTATCACGGCACTGGGTTAAATGAGATCATCCAAAAAAGCGGTGCGCCAAAAGGATCGTTGTATTACTATTTCCCCGAAGGAAAAGAACAACTTGCCAGCGAGGCAATTTTGGAGGCGGGAAGGATTGTTTCAGAACGGTTCCGCGAACGGACGGCGGCTGAGCAGAACGCCGCGCAAGCCATCCGCGACTTTTTGTACATGGTCGCCCAGCGCATGGAGGAGACGAAGTTTTATACAGGTTCCACGATGACAATGATCGCTATGGAGACTGTCGCCAAATCGAAACGGATCAATCAGGCATGCCAGCAGGGATACACGATGTTGATCGAAGCGTTCAGGGACAAATTGAACTCAGACGGCATGGACACAACGAGTGCGGGCGATATGGCTGAGATGATTATCGCGGCGGTGGAGGGGGGAATCATTTTGAGCCGCACGTATCAGGACGCGAATCACTTGAGACGGATTGCGGATCATATCTTTCAGATGTTGAAAGCGGACAATATATAGCCCCTATTATTCAATTTCTCGCATTACGCTTCATGAAGAGTTTTCTCGGTAATAAAGACCAACTCCCCTTTGTTTTCAGCAGGGGAGTTGGAATGCAGTTGTATCGACTGCAGATACATGATGTGAAGCTCTGGATTCTGTTTGCAATAATCCTACTCTTTCACCTCAATGGGTCCCGCATTCCCGATGGGAAGATCCGGCGGCTTTGACCAGCAGATCACGTACACCGGACCTTTTTCAACATTGATGGCATAGGTGTTATTCGTGCCAGGCTCCTGCTCCTCCATCAAAAGGATGTCTACCCAGGAGGGCGGCATACCGACAGTGGATGCCATGAGATCAAGAATATCCTTATCCGCGTCCAGATTGAACATGGTCAAAGCATACAGGTCTTTGTCCTGATCCTTGATGTTCAAGGTTACCTTGATCTCGCCCACTTGAAGCGGGGCGGGGTTGTCGATCATACAGGTTCCGCTCGCAATGGTGACCGTCATCTCGGATACCGGTTTTTCGGTTGACGGCGAGGCGGACTCTTCCGCGGGCACGACTTCTTCAAAGGCAGGAATAAATCTTGCGAGCGCCTCCGCTTTAATAGTCGTCCCATAGGTCGTGATTTTCCCATCCCTGACTTCGTAGACATCATGATATTCAAGCGGTGCAACCCCGAGTTGACGTGTGAAGTCATGCCAGGTTTTTGCCTCGACGTTGACGATGTTCCCATGGGTGCTTGGGATGTTCACTTCCCATTGAAAGTGGCTGGCAACACTATCCTGCCACAGGGCACGGATCTGTTCCTTCCCTGCGTAAACTTCCATGCCTGTGGGCGGTAGTCCGATGATGTATGCCCTGGCGTCATCGGCAAAGTACGCCAGCGATGCTTCGACGTCACCGGCGTTCATGTGTTCCACCATTGCCTCGATGATTTCAGAGGCTGTTTGTTGTGTCCGTTCTGTCGCTGGGGGGGATGTAGGAACGGACGCAGGTTGGACCGTCTGCCCACTGCAACCCGTGATGCCCAATGCCAGGATTACAAGGGGGACAGCAATTCGTGAAAGCAATGTTTTCATCGAAGAATCCTTTCCTTTACCCGCTTTACGGCTCCAGAATATATCCTTCAGCGATGACGATCCCTTCAGGCTCGCCGATCCCTGCGCACATGGCAGGCAAGTTTTCATATAGCGGATCCTCCGGAGCAACATCGTACACTTTCAAGAAGAGGGTCATGCCTGCCAAAGCGCCAGTCCCATGTGCCACAGATTGAGCAAAGCCTCTCCCTTTCGTTCCGATGAATACCCAGGAACCCTTCCAGGTACCATCTATGCCCTCCGGCTGGAAACTCAACGTGCCTCGAATGACCATTCCCCCTGTATTCATGTTGACTTCTGCATCAGCGAGGGTCGTATTGATGCCATTGAACTCCGGCGTATCGGAAACATCCACGTTCACATGCAGGACATCTCGCAAATGCATGACATTGCCTTCCACCCGGGGTTCTGTATCCATACCGACAAAGCAGTCATACTCCACAGCTTTCAGGTAGGTACGGTTCGCCTGGGCACTTGCCGCGAACGTTACAGAAATCAGCAGGATGAGCGCCAGCACCACAGACCATATAGCGTTTTTCATTTTTATCTCCTTTCCTTTGATCGAATGAGAAAACAAACTTTCGACAATTGATTCATGGTTCCTTCCAGTAGCACCTCCTTTATCGCTCATGTTTCCATTGGCAACAACCAACGTGTACAGCGATCATTCAAAAACCTTGATTTCATCCTAGCATTCCGCCCAGCGAGTTTCTTGACATTTTTTGACAAAAGCACCCATTTGCGCAAAAAATCACTATACTTATAGTGAACGCAATCGAGGAGGTCAGATGCCCACTGCCATTCTGGACGTTGCCTTTGAGCGCTTCACCACCTTTGGTGACCTGCTCAAATTTTTGCGCCGCCGCGCTGGTCTCACCCAGCGCGAACTGTCCATCGCTGTTGGTTATAGCGATGCTCAAATCTCCCGCCTCGAACAAAATGAACGCCTGCCCGATGTGGCCACAATTTCAGCCCGTTTTCTCCCGGTCCTGATGCTCGAGGACCTGCCGCAGGTGGTGGAACGCCTGCTGGAACTCGGCTCAGCCGTTCGCAGGGAGGACGCGCCCGCTTCCGGTCTGCCTCCCTATAAGGGATTGTTCTATTTCGACGAATCGGATTCCGATCTCTTTTTCGGGCGGGAGAAATTGACCGCGTCCCTTGTGGAGCGGCTCCTATCCGGACTTAGGGCCGGTCACCGTTTCCTGACAGTGATTGGCGCCTCGGGCAGCGGCAAATCCTCGCTCGTCCGAGCCGGGCTGATCCCTGCGCTACGCTGGCGGAAGGAGTCATCCGGCTGGCTTGTCCAGGTGATGACGCCCACTGCACATCCGCTTAAAGCATTGGCGGAAGCGCTCAATGGACACAACCCAACCCAGATCATGCTCGAAGAGTTCGCCGGCAGTACTTCACAAGGTCTTCAGAGAACTTTGGATCGCATGGCAGAGGCTTCCGGTTCAGAGAAAATCCTTCTCGTGATCGATCAATTCGAAGAGTTGTTCACGCTCTGTCGAAGTGACGACGAGCAGCATTTATTCGTGGAGAACGTTTTAACCGCTGCGCTTCAGCCCAATGGCAGGGCTATGGTGGTGATCATCATGCGCGCCGATTTCTACGCGTATTGCGCACAGTTTGACCTGCTGCGTCAGGCAGTTTCCAAATACCAGGAATATATCGGACCGATGAGCACGGATGAACTTCGACGCGCCATTGAAGAACCCGCGAAACGCGGTCATTGGGAGATTGAACCTGGGCTGGTGCAGGTGCTGCTCCATGATGTGGGTGCAGATGTCGGTCGGACTCCGGAACCAGGCGCGCTGCCATTACTTTCGCATGCCCTTCTCGAAACCTGGCAACGCCGACGTGGTCATACCATGACGTTGAGCGGTTACATCGCTTCGGGCGGCGTGCGCGGTGCTATCGCTGAAACTGCCGAGACGGTCTTCTACGACAAGCTCGATCAACGCCAGCGGGATATTGCCCGTCAGATATTTCTGCGCCTGACCGAACTGGGTGGAGATTCCTCGACCGCCGATAGCCGCCGGAGGGTAGCCTTCGATGAACTTGTTTCCAAACAGGAAGACCGCGATGTCGTTCGTGAGGTATTGTTAACCCTGGCGGATGCGCGCTTGATCACCACCGATCAGGATGCGGCAGAAGTCGCGCACGAGGCGCTTATCCGGGAATGGCCTACTTTGCGAAATTGGCTGGAAGAGAATCGAGAGGGACTGCGCCTTCACCGCCACCTGACAGTGACCGCTCAGGAATGGGAAACCTCACAACGCGATCCAAGCATGTTGTATCGCGGGGCGCGTCTGGCGCAGTCACTGGAATGGGCGGCTGAACATGGGGATGATCTGAACATGCTGGAACGGTCATTCCTCGATGAATCAAAAGCCCTTGTTGAGAAAGAGTCCATCGAACATGAGGCACACCACCGGCGGGAGCTGGAGTCCGCACAAAAACTGGCAGAGACGGAAAAGGCTCGTGCAGACGATCAATTGCAGTCGAATAAACGATTGAGGCGGCGTGCCATTGTTTTGGCAACAGCCCTTCTACTGGCCGGCATACTGGCATTGATTGCGGGAATATTTTGGCAGAGAGCAATTCAATCCAACAGGCTCGCCACCTCGCGTGAACTGTCTGCGGCTGCAGTCAACAATCTTCAGGTGGATCCAGAACGAAGTGCCCTGTTGGCATTACAAGCATTGGACGCATCGGACACACTGGAAGCGCGCAACGCATTGCACCAATCCATCCCTGAGATGCACTTGCTAAGGAACATACCTGCATCGACTGGCGGAGTCCCTGGTGTAGCCTACAGTCCCGACGGTAAATTGATTGCCAGCATGGGCGCTCGGAAGGAAATCAAAATATGGGATGCAAGTTCTGGCGAACTGGTGCGCACACTCTTGGGAGCGGATGAATCATGCTCAAGTGTTGCTTTCAGCCCTGATGGATTCACTTTGGCAACAGCGTTTGTCACCCAAGTGATTCTATGGGATACAACGAGCGGCGAAAAGATTGCTACACTGTCTGGAGAATCAGTTGGCACTACGGTTGGCTATAACCTGGGCGTCGGGCAGATCGCCTTCAGCCCAGACGGTAAGTACCTGGCAACTGCCAATATAGACGGCGCGCCTACGATCTGGGAGCTCAATACATATCGTAAAGTTATGTCCCTTGTAACCGAGATGTTGCCACCCAAAGCCGTTGCCTACAGCCCGGATGGCAGATTTCTCGCCACTGGCGGGGATGAGGGTATCGTGCGAGTCTGGAACGCCCGGCAGGGTACAGTATTATTCTCACTGAACCTGGGAGGCATTATCCATAGGGTCTCTTTTAACCCGGTTGGAACCCACTTGGCAGCAGCCAGTGAACACGGCAGTATCAAGGTCTGGGATGGACTGACCGGGGAAATTGTTTCTGCCCCGCCACGCCAGTCTGGGATGTATGATGTGGCTTTCCTGGCGAATGGCAGGCTCGCCACTGCCGGCCAGGATGGCACCACTCGGGTCTGGGATCCAGTTTCGGGTCAACAATTGCTTGTTCTTGCGGGCCCAACCAGCACTGTAATCAGTGTTGCCGGCAGCCCGGATGGCAAGCGGATTGCCACGGGTGGTTATGATGGCAGCCTACGGATCTGGGACGCTGCACCTGGACGGGAACGAATTACATTACCAGCACACGATGATACCGTCTGGGATGCTGAATACAGCCTGGATGGTAAGCGTATTGCATCAGCTAGCATGGATGGGACCGTAAAACTCTGGGATGCGGATACGGGGCAGTTGCTATTGACATTACAAAAAGGCAACAACCCCACGGATGGATTTACTTGTCTCGCCTTCAGCCCGGATGGGGAACAAATTGCCACCGGGGGCTTTGACGGGACGGTGACGCTTTGGGACAGCCGCTCTGGGAGTATATTGCGTATCTTGACTGGTCATAATAGTTTGGTGTTCGATCTTGTTTTTAGTCAGGATGGCGCACGTCTTGCCAGCGCGGCTTGGGATGGAACCGCAAAAGTCTGGGACCTCCAATCGGGAAAAGAGATCACAACTTTTTCAGGTCATGGAGCGACATCGTATGTTTCAGGGATTACTTTTAGCGCAGATGGCAAACGCCTGTATAGTGGTGCAGATGATAAATTTGTCCGGATCTGGGATGCCGCCACGGGGCGGGAGTCAGGCGTTATTTCCGGTGAAGGGAAAGAGATGTACGGCGTTGTTCTCAGTCCGGACGGCAATCTCCTGGCGGTGAGTGACCAGGATGGGGTCATCACGCTATGGGATGCAAACTCCCTAAACAAGATACGTACTCTTGTCGGTCATGCTGGACTGGTAAATCGAATCGCGTTCAGCAGGGATGGTACCCTGCTTGCCTCGTCCAGTTTTGACCGTCTCGCCAAAGTATGGGATGTTTCCACTGGCGAGGAAGTAGCCAGTCTGTATGGTAATGCCAGCAATGTGTTTGGGGTTGCATTCAGCCCAGACGGGAATCAACTGGCAACAGCTGGAGCTGATGGAACAATTCGCGTATATACATTACGAGTCGAGGAGCTGATTGAGCTGGCAAAATCGCGTTTGACGCGCTCATTGACCGCAGAGGAGTGTCGCAAGTTTCTACATATCGAGTCGTGTCGGTAAACAAAGCAAAACGGTGATGCCTACACAATGAGCGTGAAGGTAATTTTGAAATAACACAAACAGACGCAATCCATGCAGGGAGATTAAAACATGAAAGAACTTTGCACAGAGATCGAAATTCAGGCATCCCCTGAAAAGGTCTGGCAGGTGTTGACAGATTTGGATAAGTACCCGGAGTGGAATCCGTTCATCTGCCACGCTATTGGCAAAGCGGAAATCGGCAAGACAGTGGACATTGACTTCCAGTCGGACTCAAAAGGAATGACACTTCACTGCACAGTCGCCAGATTACAGCCAAACCGGGAATTGAGTTGGAAGTATCATGCCATGCACCCGATGTTGTTCCGTGGCGAACACATTTTTACCATCGAGCCGCTGGGAGAGAACCGCGTCCGCTTCATTGACCGCGAGGAATTCCACGGCTTGCTCGTCTTTACACAAGCCAAGGATATCGACACAAATACTAGACGCGGCTTCGAAGCCATGGATAAGGCACTCAAGGCGCGCGTTGAACAAAACTGATCCTTTCCCGCTTAGATCCTGCCATATGGATGTGTTCGATTAAGCACCGGGAAGAATGAAAAGGAGAAAAAAACATGCATCCTTGTGACGAACTGAAAAACATTGTCCTCCACCACTATGGACAATTTGACTCTGGTGAGCAATCTGCATCCATTGAGAATAAACATTATCCGGAATTAATTCGGGACGCTGATTCACGCTGACAAACGCAGATTTTTCTTCTTGAATTAGCGAAATCTGCGTTTTCTGCGTCCCCGAAGACTTATTACGGATAAAGTCTAATATTTATTCGTTTCAGGAAGGCGTGGTGATCATTGGCAATGATCCGAATGAATGGTTTGATGATCGGGATGCGATCGTCGCTTTCATGCAGGCGGGCAGCTCCAGCAAGATGGACATCACTGTTCAGAATCTCAGAGCATATTCCGAAGGAACAGTCGGTTGGACCATGGATCGGGTCACGGTCAAATTACCCAATGGCGTTGAAGTCCCCATCCGCCATACCCGTATATTTCACAGGGAGCATGACGCGTGGAAAATGGTTCACCTGCATGTTTCCATTCCGGTGCCGAATGACAAACTAGGAGAACTGCAGATTCAGCAGTTCATCGAAAAAGACCGAGACTAGAACAAGTTCATGGATAGGCCAAAGAACTCAAAGTGGTACAAGGACTATTCAGCTTAACATAAATTGCCTAACAAGAAACCGCATAGAATGTGCTCTCTAACGCATGAATTGGCGTTAGAGAACGCCAATTACGCAAAGGGATTGTAAGTTAATCAAGGTTAACATGAATAATAAAAGAGAAAGATGCTATGCGTATTACGTTCTTAGCCCTGGGCACACATGGTGATGTGCAACCCCTGCTTGCATTGGCAGTGGCATTGCAACAAACAGGACGGCACAGGATATGCTTTGCCGCCCCCGATAATTTTGAGTCGCTCGTTAGAGAATACCATCTGGACTTTTTTCCGCTTGGCATCAATACGGAACATTTGATTGGAACGGCTGATCTAGCGAATGGCATGGAGTCGGGCCGTAATTTCCTTCCATGGTTCATCCAGGTGCTACGCGCGATGCGCCCCATGCTTGCATTGCTCATGGAACGGACATGGTTGTCGTGCAAGGATGCAGAAACGATCATCTATTCATACATAGGCATTGGCGCTTACCATGTTGCAGAGAAGGGAGGCGTGCCCTGTTTCATGGCAACATCCGTTCCTGGGCTTGCTCCAACACGTGCATACCCCAATGCCAGTGGCATTTTCCCGCCGCTGCCCTTCGGTGGGGGCTATAGTCTATTAACCTACTTTTTGTCGAAGCAGATTTTGCAGGCGCTGACCGGCCCATTCATTAATCGCTGGCGGCGAGACAAGCTTCATCTTTCGCCAATCCCTTTTGGGCAGTTTCCCTATACCCAGTTACACGGACGCCCCGTGCCAGTTCTGGGTGGGTATAGTCCTCTAGTTGTTCCCAAGCCATCTGATTGGGGCGAGCATATCCATGTTACCGGGTATTGGTTTCTGGATCCTGCATCGGATTGGCAACCGCCGGTCCCGCTTGTTGAATTTCTGGAGTCTAGCCCGCCGCCAGTTTACGTCGGTTTTGGCAGCATGGCGAACCGCAATCCCCGGCAAACAACCCGGCTTGTCATGGATGCCCTTGATAAATCAGGACAGCGCGGCATTCTTGCTGCAGGCTGGGGCGGATTGCATAAATCAGGCTTGTCCGCCAATATTTTTACATTGGATGCCATTCCTCATGCGTGGCTGTTCCCGCGTGTATCCGCGGTTGTGCATCACGGCGGATCGGGTACAACCGGGGCTGGTTTACGTGCCGGTGTACCAGCAGTGCTTGTGCCGCACATAGGCGATCAACCATTCTGGGCTCAACGAGTGGCAGAATTAGGCGTTGGTCCTCAAGCTATATCGCGCCGTCAATTGACTGCCCTGCGGTTATCGGAAGCTATTGCCAAGGCGATCACAGACACGGACATGCGGATGCGAGCTGCATCACTTGGTAAACTCATTCGCACTGAAGATGGTATTGGGAATGCTGTTGAGATTATCGAAGGTTGGAACCATTGAAAGGATACCTAACCTTAATTCGGCAGAGCTATCATGTGATGGCACATAATCGCTACCCAACATTGACTCCTGCGGAATATCGTTCCGCTCCCGCCGCTGAGCCACACCGTTAACCGTTGGTAGTCACATGTTTGACAGAAATGTTGCGATTTTCACAAATTCAATTTTGTTTTGAAAGGAGAAATGAGATGAGTAACCTTGAAGTCGCTAAAAGATTTGCCGATTTGCTTGAATCTAGAGATGTGAAGGGATTGCAAGCATTACTGGCAGATGAGTTCCGAGCAAAGGGCGGAACGCGAGAACTGACCAAACAACAAGCCTTGGGCTATCTTCAAATATTCTTCACGGCTTTTCCCGATCATCGTTTTGGTTTTGCTGATTTCGAGGAAAAAGGGGAATTAATCCAATGCACTGGTCAGGAAACGGGTACGCATCAAGGTGTTCTGGACTTAAATTCTTTTGGGATGCCTATTTCGTTGCCCCCAACGGGAAAATCTTTCAAATTGCCGAAAAGCATATTCTCCTTTCGTGTGGCAGGAGACAAAGTTACGCACTACACCGAGGAACCAGTGCAGGGAGGTGGATTGGCAGGAATACTACATCAATTGGGAGTGAACATCCCTTGATTGCTTTTTGTGGCATTGAAAGATAAAAAACGGCTGATGCCAGTCGTTGGGCGTTATTGAATAGATGAAAATGAGACTCTCGAAACCCGGTCAAGGCAATATTTCAAGAGGTTTGCCAAAAAAGAGTTTCCTCAATTTACGTCACACATTCATTTTCATAAAGAGAATGATGCATGGACAATGGTGCATCAGCCTGTATCGATTGCGGTGCCGAATGAAGAGGTTGGTGGATAGATCAATTCCAACAGGAGTCCAGTTATGACGCTGCCAGCGTCCAGAATTTCCGGGTTATTTGTTTACCCTGTCGCCAATGGAGTCAGGTCACACTGAGATCCAAAATCCTCCAACAACGCCTTTGCTTCGATAAAATCCAGTGTCGAAGCCTTCCGTAAACCACCCAATGATATCTTTCAGGCAATGCCATGCACTTTCGATTTTTCCTTCTCTCGCCAACGAACGCGCAAGATGAAGTCTGGCGCGCAATTCCCAACCCTTGGCTTCCTGCTTTTGGGCAACTTCGATCGCAGTTTCCAGGTCTGATTCCGCTTCGCAAGGGCCTCCCAGCCGGAAACATAACTCAGCGCGACAGATATATTGGGATGACAATGTTTGAAGGATCCCGCTCTGTTTGCATTGCGAGATGTATTCGTCCAGGCTGGATAGTCCCTCACCTGCTTTTCCAGCCATCCCGCTGACCTCGGCCAGCCAGGGCGAGGTTGCCCGCACCACGAACAAGGCGCCCGTTCCATGGATGATGGACAGACCCTGCAGCAACAGGTGCAGACCCTCTTCGGCTTGATCCAAATGTGCCAGCGCCCAACCTTTCACAACCAATCCCTCGGCAAACCAGAATGCATTTCGCTGCTGGTTCGCAAACAGGATCAATTCTTCGGCGTTCTCTAATACATGGGTGACCTCGCGTCGCAGCAGGTGAATGTAGGCAAGCATAAAACGAGCATAGCATTGTGAGAACAGATGCTGGATTTCCTCGGCCCAATCCACGGCCTGGAGCACACGTGCAAGCGCCTGGTCAGGATATCCCAACGCCCACAGCCCGATCGATTGCGACAAAATCGCTACTTTAGGGTCATAGCCCATGACCGAAGCGAGGGATCGGTGCCGGTTTTCATCATACAGTTCAAGCGCTTTGTCTGCATGTTGCCGGTAAGCGTTGAATTCTCCTGCAAACAATAAAGTGATCCCACGATTATTGTGGGCGACGACAAGCAAGTCCGTAGCCTGTCGCTCTTCTGCAATTTCCAGCAACCATTGCCCAATCTCAAGACCCTCGTAAATATCACCACTCATCGTATAGTAACTGACCAGTGCTTTCAAAACGTGGAAAAAATTGGACCGGTTCCCGATCTGCTGGCAGAGCTGGTACGCGCGCTGGTAGACCCTCACCACTTCTGGGTGGGACCAGATCCTGATCGGCAGCAATGCTGCGCCCAAGGCGGTTTGCAGCTCTAGCTCGTACTCCAGCTTGGCAGGAGAATCTGGAAGGGATCTGAGCAGGTCCAACCCGTGATGGTAGTTGGCCGCCGCCTCCTCATAAGAAGAATGATCGGCAGCTTTCCTGCCGCTCTGAAGGAAATCCTCGATGAGTCTGAAGGTGACCCCTGTCTCATCTTTATTTTTATTACCTTGACCAGCGATGATTAATGATCGCATCGCCGGCCCGAATTGCAGCTGGGAGGTGTTTTGTGCAGTGCCAAGCCCTCCGTCTCGGATTGATTCGTAAAGGCGCATCGTTTCGGCAGATGGTTCGACGCCTAACTCATTTGAAAGAATCCGGCGACAGGTCTGGAACTGGGCCAGAGCTGTACTACGCTGGCTATCGAGCGCCAGTAAGCGCATGAGTTGCTGGTGGGCTTCCTCCAGCCATGGCTCAAGTTCCAACTGACGATATGCAAAGGGGATGGCCTGCTTATACTCGCCGTGCTGTTCATAATGATCGATCATGACTCGCAGGGCTTCGATAACCCTTCGCCTGAACTGCTCCCGAGGTTTTCTGGCTCAAAATCGCGTTTGCAGTCAGGATGCAGCTTTGACCATTCCCAAAGCGATGGAGCGTAATTTCTCTTGCCGTCTCGCCGATCTTATAGACGCGCACCACACCGGAAATCAAGAGAGCGATCGCGTCCACCTGACTGCCCTCAAGAAAGACATCACGACCTTTAGATATCTTCGCTAAAAAGGCAGCCTGCTGGAACTCGCGGATCAGCTGTATATTCGCTTGCTGGAGAATAGGCAGAGCAAGGGAGATTCGTTTGATTTGATCTTGGGTTATCATTTTTCCTATAATGCGTACGGATCAAACTTTATTCCGAATCTAAGCAACGAGTTGAAGTTCTTCCTCGAGGATCTCAAATTCAGTTGTGATCTGAGCAGTCGCACGGACAGTGGCGGCCACCGAGCAGTATTTCTCTTCCGAGAGCTGGATTGCCTGGACAACAGCCTTCTCCGTTAGGTTCTTTCCGCCGATGACAAAGCGCAAGTGGATTTTTCGAAACGTCCAGGGTGGGTCCTGATCCTGCTCGCCGCTAGTGCTGATTTCCAGGTAATTCAGCGGCATCCGTTTCTTCGAGAGGATCTCTACTACATCGACAGCGGTACAGGATGCCACGGCAATTAGCAACAACTCCGAAGGCTTGATCCCGACGCCTTCATCGGGCGTAGAGAGGACAACGGAATGCTGCGTTGAGTCGATCCCGATAAATTGTTTTCCAGAAATCCATTTTACAGTGGTGGTTCCCATAGGTCTCCTCTAGATTTATTTCCATGCTACTTTCTTGAATTGTGTGGTGATTGCCTTCCAAACAGGGCATCGATCATAGATCGCAGTGAACATCAGTATGCCACCCAATATGAGAAGAAACCAGCTATAGTGATTTAGCCAACCCAAGCCAACCACAATGCCGCCGACGCCTAATCGGATAAAACGGTCCCAACCTGACAATCCATTTGCATTCGGCATGCTTCCCATCGATAATGACTCGAAAAGAGACTTTAGTTGATGCTTGGGCTTTACACCAACATAGCGCACGACCTCTTTACCATTGTTGTAACCAATCAGAGTTGGGATACCGTAGACTTTTAACCTGTGCAGCAACTCCTGGTTCTCGTCAGCATTGACTTCCCACAAATCAACGCGCCCGGCATATTCCTGAGCCAGTTTTTCCAACTCGGGTTTGACACGTTTGCAGGGTCCACACCAGGGTGCCCAAAGGTCTACGACAACGGGACGGGGATTTTGTTGAAGTTTCTCAAAAAATATTGTGGTTCCATAAAAAAATCAGGCACAGTAATACAACTGTACGCGCGCTCCTTATGTAGAAGATTTACTTTTTTCGCCTGCTGAATCTAAATAGGGCATAGAGTGGACAAAAGCCAACGACACCGGTGAGTAACAGGATCAATCCCAATACGACAGCCATAATGGCCAAGGCGCCAGACAATTCACCACTGAAGCCTACATAGAGCAACAGTACCGAGGCGAAAATGCGAACCACGCTATCAATGTGAGTTTCATTTATTTTCATGCAAGCACCCAAAACCAAAATAGATGGTTGCTCCTATCTTTTGATGTAAATCAGGCGAGAAAGTTGCAATGGTGCTTCCTTGTTTTCATGCATGTTACAAAGATCACTACAAGTGGGTGATATTTGCAACTTTTTTGGATGTTTGGCATCTAAACGGTGATATCAAAATTGGGAGTATTGAGAAATGAATTTGTTTGAGTTGCTTTTCGGAAAGCCCGTTTCGACCATTGGTGCGGCTGAATTAAATGACCGACTCAAGAATGCCAAGCGACCTCTCGTGATCGATGTTCGCCAGCCGGATGAGTACCGAACCGGGCACATTGCTGGTGCCAAGCTGATCCCGCTGAATAAATTAAGCAATCGTATGAAGAATCTGCCTCAGAACCGGGAAATTGTCTGTGTTTGTGCATCGGGAAACCGAAGTGGTTCAGCGACGCGGATACTTGCCAAGGCAGGCCTGAATGCAGTTAATATGAAGGGCGGAATGAATTCCTGGCGGCAAGCGGGCTTCCCTGTCAAGAAAGGCGACACGGCATAATGATTCCGCTGGAACTGGCTTTGGGATTTGGAATTGGTCTAGCTCTTGGCTTATTGGGTGGCGGTGGATCGCTCCTGACCGTGCCCGCCCTCGTTTACCTGGTGGGCCAGACACCGCAAGCGGCCGTGACCACATCCCTGGCCATTGTGGGCGCGAACAGTATGGTGGGCGCCATGTTCCATAGCTCTCATGGAAAGTTGGATTGGAAGGTGGCGCTTGTGTTCGGTAGCGCAGGCATGTTGATTTCCTATCTGTCTGCAAATATTTCCCAGCAGATCCCGCCCGAATTACTGTTGGTCATTTTTGCACTCTTAATGGTTGGGATTGGATTGATGCTTTTATTCCGCCGAGTGAAAAAAAAGGATGCAGCCTATCTGGCCAAACCGCTGTGGCTCGTCTTTGCAAGCGGAGCGGGTGTAGGACTGCTCACGGGAATCCTGGGAGTGGGCGGCGGATTTCTAGTCGTACCTGCGCTGGTCATGCTTGTGGGATTGCCTGTGCAGATCGCGGTCGGTACATCGTTGATCATTATCGCTATGAACAGTATCGCGGGTTTCTTAGGTCATCTTACAAATGGTTCCATGGACTGGATGGTCACACTCGTGTTTACGTCTACCGGATTGGTGGGAACTTTCATTGGCATGAGATTATCCAGGCTTATGTCTTCGTCAAGACTGCAGAAGGTGTTCGCAGTGTTTGTGATCGCACTTGCGATTTTTCTGTTGGTCGATAATTTTCCAAAACTTGTTTAGATGTAAGGAGAAATAAAAGGTTATGTTTACACAGCAATTTTTTGTGGAGGGGCTGGGGTGCACGTCCTACATTGTAGGTTGTGAAGCGAAGGGCATTGCAGCGGTGATCGATCCCGATCGCGAGGTCCAGAAATATCTCGATGTGGCGGCCAGTCGGGGATTGAAGATTACGCACATCATCGAAACACATTTGCATGCCGATCATGTGTCAGGCAATACGGATCTGGCTGCCCGCACCGGGGCAGATATCTACGTCCATGAGGCGAGTGGTGCGGAATACCCGCACAAAGCTCTGAGACATGACGATGTGATTGAACTTGGTAATATCCGCCTGCGCGTGATGCATACACCAGGTCACACCCCCGAGAGTATTACCCTGTTGATCTCGGATACAACCCGTGCCGAAGAACCCTGGCTTGCATTGACAGGGGATACCTTGTTCGTGGGTGATATCGGTCGCCCTGATCTGGTAGGTGTGGAAGCCGCGCGGGGACTGGCCGGGAACATGCACGAAAGCCTGTTCGAGAAAATACTGCCGCTGAATGATAGTTTGCTGATCTACCCGGGACATGGCGCGGGGTCGCTTTGCGGGAAATCCATTGGTGCAATGCGCTCAACCACATTGGGTTTCGAGCGCAAGTACAACTCAGCACTGGCTCCGCGCGAGCGTGGTGAATTTGTGGAGTTTGCGACCAGTGGTCTTCCCGAGCAGCCCGGCAACCACAAGCGTATCAAAGCGATGAATCGCAAAGGACCCAGACCGCTCGGCAAAGTCGAGAGTCGCCCGTTGTACATTCGAGAAGCCATTCCACATTTCCAGCGCGGCACAGGCTTGTTGGATACGCGTTCGAAAGATGCCTACGTACAAGCTCATATCCCCGGCTCGGTGCATCTGGAAGCAGACGCCCAGTTGAGCAACCGAATTGGGTTTGTATTCCCGCCGGATGTACCCGTTATCCTTCTATTGTCAGAGCCGTCTGATTATGAGCAGGTTGTGTATAGTCTGGCGCGCGTCGGCTACGATAACGTTGTTGGTTACCTTTCTGAGGGCCTGGATGTTTGGGAGAAAATGGGGCTACCGATCGCGGCAGGTGACATCCAGGATGTAGAGCCGATGGAGCTACACCAACTCCTGCAAAACTGCAAGAATGGAGATTGCCCGGTCGTTGTGGATGTGCGCGAACCCTGGGAATACCGGCAGGGGCACGTCCCTGGTGCACTACTCATTCCATTAGGGCAGCTGTCCACACGCGTGAACGAGCTTGATCCCGAACGGCCAGTGGCAGTGATCTGTGCCAGTGGAAACCGCAGCCAGTCTGCCGCAGCGCTGCTGGGCCAGAAGGGGTTCAAAACGGTTTACAATGTTTCCGGCGGAACCGGTGCATGGAGATATAGTGGTCTTGAGCTAGAACGCCCATAATCTATTGTGTTTACTCGAAAGGAACTTCATCATGGCAAAACAGGCACGTCGTAAGGCACAACAACGCAAAAAGAACAATAATTTTTGGATATGGGGCGTCGTGGCTGTGGTCCTTGTTGGACTTTCGGCGGTGTGGTTGATCTCTCGCGGCACAAATGAATCCACTAGCTATCCACGCGAGATCTCAGTGGAAGAGGCGGTTGCCAAGAGAGACACTGGCGCGTTTATTCTGGATGTGCGCCAGCCGGAAGAATGGAATGAGTTTCATGTTCCCGACTCAACACTGATCCCCCTTGCCGAACTGGCGTCCCGTGTAGATGAGTTGCCAAAAGACCAGGAAATTGTGGTGATCTGTCGCTCTGGCAATCGGAGCGCACAGGGGCGCGATATCCTTCTTGACGCAGGGTTTACGCAGGTCACTAGCATGGCCGGCGGACTCACGCAATGGAGAGCGGCGGGGTATCCGACAGTCAGAGGCCATAGCAAGAGTCAAAGATCTCTAAACGATTTCGGACAAGATGCGCTATCTGACTATATCCTGATTGCGACGAGACTTACTCACCGTTACCCTCCTATCCCTTTTAAGAGCGCGCCAACAACGTAAGCCACACCTGCTGCCAGCCCTCCGACGATCAGCATTTCCAACCCGCTGCGGATCGGGTTGAGCTTGGTCACCATCACCTTCGCCGTGCCCAGCGCGAAGAGCGCCAGACCCGAGAGGGCAATGGCCACAGGAAAGGCAACCTGCGATGGAATGGGAAATGCCAGACCGAGCAGGTAGATAAGCAGTGGCACCGCGCCCGCGGCTACGAATGAGCCGAACGTTACCAATCCGTTGATGAGGGGATTGCCCTCATCTTCCAGCATGCCCAGTTCATCCAGCATCATGGCTTTCACCCAGCGTTTCGGCTCGCGGCTTTGGATATCCACCAATTGGCGCGCTTCGTCCTCCGCATAGCCTCGCTGGCGATAGACCTCCTGAAGTTCAGCGCGCTCTCCATCGGGAAAGTGTTCCACTTCCCAGGCCTCGCGTTCCCATTCCTTGTGATAGTATTCATGCTCGCTCTTGTTGGATAGGTACGCGCCCGTCGCCATGGAAAAGCCATCCGCCAGCAGGTTTGCCAGCCCAAGGATGAGAATGACCGAGGTTCCTAATTCCGCGCCTGCCACTCCGCTGACAACCGCAAACGTGGTGATGATGCCGTCCAGCCCGCCATAGACCATCTCGCCGAGATACTGGCTGCCTGCGCCGCCATGTTCCTCGTTGGCTTGCATGATGGCTTTGTGAGTATGGGCGTGAGCTGAAGCCTGAGTATCGCCATCCTTAAAAGCCTTGCGCGCTTCTTCGAGCCGTTTGGAGGGACCGGTCATTGGATGCTCTCCTGTTTTTTCAAGACTGCCCGATGCAGAATAACAAGAAATTCATCCAGAGGCACGTGATGGAGCTTTGCCGCCCACTCCACGGTCAGCACCTTGGTGAGGAACATCCGCAGGGAATAGCGCCCCAGGCGTTTGACGCCGAAGATTTCGATGACATCGGCAATGTCACCATATTTCAGTAAGATGTCTGAGACACGAGTGTCTTTTGTGATCTGCATGATGCCTTATTCCTTTCGACCTTAGCCATTGCGAACCAGTGTGCGGTCGAGATATGTTGCCAGCAGGTTTGGATCGATGCTCTCGCTCCGGTAAGCAATGTATTTATCCGGCCGGATCAGATACAAAGACGGCGCCCACGAGGCATAGGCTTGATGGATACTTTTATCGGCATCCACGAGAATATGTGCCTGATCGAGGAAATGATACAGTGGTTCCGCAACCACGACATAAAATTGGAGGGGTGCCCGATACTGCGCCTGTATCGTCGCGCCGATTCGGATGAGGTCCTCTATGTCTGGCGAATCTGTAACGCCCGCAAAGATCATCAACGTGTAATGGGTACCACGATATAGATCGAACAGGCTGGATGACGGTCCTATACGATCAGATGGCAGCGTGACATTCGGTGCTCGCATCCCCGCGGAAGGTCCCTGCCCAAAGTCATGCTTGCTGTCGCGGAACAAATTTTTGAACCTGCCCCAAATCTGCTCTGCCACACTGTTCGACGCCAGATCTTGAGCAACCACCGGGCTATCTTTGTATGCAATGTCCAGCATGGCCACTCCACGCCCCATTCGGCTTCGCACCAGGTCTGTGTTGAGCACGATGCCAGCCAGTTGATTACGGAGTTTCTGCACGAGCGGCTTTTTCAGCGTGACAATTTTTGTGGCCATACCCACATTTGTAATGAGGCTCTCTGCGGTCTTATGACGTTCCCACGCATAGCTATCCAGTAAGCTCGGCAAGGCTTGTCCACGCTGCACGAGGGCCAGTTTCCACATCAGGTTATAAGCATCCTGAATACCGGAATTTAATCCCTGCCCGCCCACGGGACTGTGAATGTGGGCCGCATCCCCGGCCAGGAAGACCCGGCCCTGGCGATGTTCGGATACAACAAAGTGTTTGCTCGAAAAAAAAGAAGACCAGGTCAGATCAGACAAGTGCATCTTGAAGGGGGTGCGCTGGTCAACGAGGTCTTGCAGAAGCTCCAGCGTGATGTGCGGCTGATCGGTGATCGAAAGCGCTGGCATGTGCGCGATGATGCGATAGCGCCGCGGCTCAGGCATGGGCACGATCAAAACA
>Ga0214473_10001647_pt1 | contig 28999 bp, 24 predicted proteins | sample RVTome_7_FD_203509 | JGI IMG/M metagenome (GOLD analysis project Ga0214473, IMG submission 203509) | Soil microbial communities from uranium-contaminated site in the Upper Colorado River Basin, Wyoming, United States - RVT98D197 | ecosystem: Environmental > Terrestrial > Soil > Contaminated >...
ACGGCTTGCGCACTCCAAAGGCCCGTTGCCGGGGACAGACCACCTCCGTTTTCATTCAACGTCCCGCCAAAAGGCTAACAAGGTGCAAGCACGCATGGGCAGGAGTAGAGGCTTTAGCCTCTCGGCGCGGGGCCGTGCGAAAAGAGACTAAAGTCTCCACTCCGTTCGTTCTAGCCTTCTGGCGGATCATTGTTTTCATTGCCTTTCAGCGCGTGGGAACCCTCATGAACGGCTGTTCTAGCCTCCTTCAGGAGGCTTCGCAACCGGAGCGCGAGGCTTCAGCCTCCGCGACACCGCGCTTGGCGGCCCGCTGCGGAAGGGTGCTTACTTTCATGCGCTACTCGTACCTGAGCGCCTCCGCCGGGTCCAGCGAGGCGGCTTGATGGGCGGGGTAAATTCCGAAGACCAGGCCGACCAGCGTGGAGAAGACCAGCCCGCAGACGATGGCGCCGATTGAAATCACGGTGGGGAAATGCACCGCCTTCGTCACGGCGCTGGTGAGGGCAATCCCGAGCGTGGCCCCGACTGCTCCCCCAATCAGACTCATCAAAGTCGATTCCGCGAAGAATTGAAAGCGGATAAGGGAGGACGAGGCGCCGACTGCCTTTCGGAGGCCGATCTCACGAGTCCTTTCCTTGACGGTGACGAGCATGATGTTCATGATGCCAAGGCCCCCGACGAAGAGGCTGATTCCCGAGACCCCGCCCACGAGCAGTTTGAGAATGAGCGAGACGGTCTCAAAACCTTGGGTTTCCTCTTTCAGTGTGACACTCTTCATGAGCTGGGGATGGAGTCCCACTTCCACCAAAGCTTCATGAATCCTTTGACGGAATACCTGCTGGACCTCCATGCTTTTCGCCATGCCGACGAACCAGTAGATCCTGCGGCGTTCGGGTTCCCGGCTGACTAAGGTCCCCAGCGGGATGTAGATCGCGTCGTCGTAAGAGCGCCATTCGAAGAACGACTTGCCTTTCGCTGCGAGGACTCCCACCACGGTGTACCGCTGGTCGCCGGCCCGGATAACTCGGCCGAGAGCCGGTTCGCTTTGGAACAACTTGCGAACGACCTCGGCGCCGACGATGCAGACCCGTTTGATGTCTTCGTTGTCCAGGTCGTTGAACAACCTGCCTTCGTCCAATCGGAGACCGTTCGCATCGAAAAAGTCATTCGTGGTCCCCGAAAGCTCCGCATGGATTTCCCGGTCTTGGTACCGGACTCGTTTGCGGCTGTTGACTTGGGCGGTGATGGTCCCGTAGTTTCTGCAGCGGTCGACGACCTGCACGAACTGGTTGTATTCGAGGTATTCGATCGGTTTGTTTTCCTGGCGGAGCTTCTGAACGTAGACCCAATTGGGAAACACCCAGAGCATCGTCGGCTTGGCGACCTTTTCGATCTCGTCCAGGACGCGTTGCTTTCCGCTGTCCCCGATTGAGACGACCGCCACGATGGCGCAGACGCCGATGATGATTCCGAGCATGGTCAAAAACGCGCGGAACTTGTTGGCGGTGAGGGCACGGAGGCTTTCCACGAAGACGCTTATCAGAAAACGCATCGTGGAACGCACCCGTCAGGTTTCCCGCTGCTTTTTCTTCGCAGCCGGAAACAGGATGTTGTTGAGGATGAGGCGATAAGCCGGCGAGTTCTTGTGGAGCGAGAGATCGGTGGCCCCTTCCCCCACATGGTGCTCGTAGTCTTCGGGGTCATGCCCGGCAAGATAGGTCAGGGTTCCCTCACCGTAGTTGCGGTGGATGTACTTGACCGCGCCTTCACCCGGGAATTCAGCCAAAACCTGGACGTCATCCTTCAGCAGCGACTTCCGGAAAGCCGAGGTTTGCCCGCGAAACTCGGCGATCTCTTCGACGTGGCATTGGACGAGCATGGACGGCACGGGATCGTGCTTGGGGCTGAACTGCGTCAACGTGAAGCGTGGGTTGTTGTAGATGGGAGGGTTCGGGTCCGCCGGTCCACAGTCGATGTCGCTGAATTCATACCGGTAGGGGTCCGGAAAGATCGTGAAGTTCTGAAACGCGAGGCAGTTTCCGAACTGCAACTTCTCCTGGGCGTCAGGAGTCACGGGGGTTCCATCGATCTCCGGTCGGATGATGTCGATCCCCTCGGCGGCGAGCGCGATGTCTAACGTGTCACACGCCGAGCACATCGCGAAGAGGAATCCTCCCTGGCTCACGTAGTTCGCGAGGTGAACCGCGACGGCGCGCTTGTGGGCGGCCACGCTTGGAAATCCCGCTTCGCGGGCCGCTTCGCTGAAGAGTCGGATCTGCTCCCGGTACCACGGGGCGTCCCGGAAGCTGCCGTAAAACTTCCCGTATTGGCCGGTAAAGTCCTCGTGGTGGAGGTGGATCCAGTCGAAATCGAGGATCGCATCCGAGATGACCTCCGGGTCCCAGATCTTGGAATACGGGATTCCCGAGTATTCGAGAACCAGCGTAACCGCATCGTCCCAAGGTTCGTGGTTCGGCGGGACATAGACCGCCACGACGGGGGCCTTCTCGAGGGTGACCAATTCCATGTTGCTCGATTCCACATTTCGGAGGATGGAATCTCTTGCCGCGGCCTGGAGAGGTTCCACCGTGACACCCTCGAGCAGACACTTGCGTCGTGTTTCCTCGTCGTTGTAGATGATGAAGGAGCCGTCCCTGTAGTTCAGAACCCATTCAACCACCCAGTTACGGGGAGATTGAAGAGCCCAGTAAGCGACGCCATAGGCCTTCAGATGGTCGGATTGGGTTCCGTCCATGGGGATCAGTGAGAACTGAGCTTGACTGCCGAACTGCATCGACAGAGACAGCAGGGCAACAAGCAGCGCATTTCGTCGGTCGGTCGTCATGAAGAATCGAATCTCTCAAGAAGGATCCGGGAAGGTCCTTCGGGTGCAAACGCTCGTCCGCCACTGGCGGAAGGGCGGGTCGTAAACCCGCCCTTCTTATTTAGCGACGTCTCCCGAAGTTTTCAAGCATCGTCCGTCCCGCCTCGCCCGGTTCCGGCGACAGCAGGTACGCTTCTTCGACCGCTTCCACGGCGGGTTCTATCTTCGACCGCTCGCTCGTGTGAAGGGTTGCCAAAGGTTCGCCTCGCTCGACTCGTTCACCGACCTTCCTGTGAATCTGGAGACCAACCCGGTGGTCGGTACTGTCTCCGCGGTGTTGCCGGCTCCCTCCCAGAGCCACCCAGGCGCGACCGAGCGCCTCGCAGTCCAGCGCTTTCACATAGCCGGAGCGTTGCGTTAAGACATCCCTTTTCCCCTGTCCTCTCGGTAGCCGTTCGGGGTTGTCGAGGGCCATCGTGTCGCCTCCCTGGTTGGAGACGAGGTCTTTCAATTTCTCGTAGGCGCGGCCGTTTCTCAGCGCTTCCTCGGCCAACTGGCTTCCTTGTGCGTGGTCCGTTGCCAGCTGGCCGATCACGAGCAGCGAGGAGGCGAGATCGACCGCGACTTCTTTCACATCGGCAGGGCCTTCTCCCCTCAGGACATCCAGCGCCTCGCTCAGCTCGAGCGAATCCCCTACACAGTGTCCGAGAGGGTTGTCCCGATTCGTGATGCTCCCCGTAACGTGGAAGCCCAGTCCTTCCCCAACGTTGAACAGGTCGTCCGCAAGCCGGTGGGCCTCCGTCAGGTTCTTCGCCATTCCCCCTGAACCGCACGCGATTTCCACCACCAACCCACGGACACCGGCTGACGCTTTCCGGGCCAGAAGACTGGCGACGGTCAACGCGGCCCCTCCGAGAGTCCCTGTCCGGGTCCGGAGCTGGTTGATCTTCGTGTCGGCCGGGGCCATTTCTGTTGATTGACCCGTGACGGCTATCCCGAGACTACGGACCCCGTCTTCGAACTCATGGACCCCCAGGTCGGTGCGGAAACCGGGGATTGACTCGAATCTATCGAGCAAGCCGCAGAAAATCCCGAGCGACCGGTCCGCAACGACAGGGAGTTTGGCCCCATAGGCAGCTGCCACGGGTATCGCAACCAGTGCGGCATTGCTTCCGAACCCGCCCGTCTCCCCAATATCCACCGTAGGATACCCAAGATCCCGGAAATTCAGAGTTTGCCCCGAATTCATGAGGGCCTTTGTCAAGGCCACGGACTCGTCTTCGTCCAACCCGTTCAGCACGGCGGCCATGAGAAACGCGGAGGCCTGCTCCGGGACAATTTCGTCCCGCATGATTCCTTCCACAAAACGCGCTATCTCTTCGGGTTCCAGACTCTCCGAGTTTTTCTTTCTGATAATAATGTCAATCCACTCATCCATGAGAGATACCTTCCTGTCTAGACAATTCGTTTCGTAAAGCCCTGCATCGCCCAGCCAAAGAAACCATCATAACACGGAAATCCCGTGTTAAATAGACTTTCTTTCCGGGGTTTTTCAGGCTTGAGAAAAGCGGTCCCGGGGAGGTCCCTTCCTATCCGTCCTCTTCCCCGGGTGAGGCGAGGGGATGGGCTTTGACGTAGCTTCGCCTCAGTTGTCTCAAGGTGACGTGCGTATACTTCTGAGTTGTCTTCAGGGATTTGTGCCCCAAGAGTTCTTGAATCGAGCGCAGGTCGGCTCCGGCATCGAGCAGATGCGTGGCGAAACTATGTCGAAGAGTGTGCGGGGTGACCCTTCCGACTCCGAGCTGTAATCCCAGCTTGCGTACCAACCTTTGAACGCTGCGCGAGGTGAGCCGACCGCCGTGGTTGTTGAGGAACATCGGCTCGCCCGGCTTTGGCATCGGCCTTTCGGCCAGGTAGCTTTCAAGCGAGTCCTGAGCCGGCTCGCCGAGGGGGACGACCTGCTCCTTCCTCCCCTTCGTAGAAACCCGCAGCATGGCCGATTTCCGGTCGTAGTCCTCAACGTTCAACATCACGAGGGAGCTGACTCGGATTCCAGTTGAATAGAGCACCTCAAGGACGGCCAAGTCACGGGCAGGGATCTCCGCACCTTCCAGCAGCCGAGTCATCTCCTCAATCGGCAGGAATCGAGGCTGGCGCTGGGACTGTTTGAGGCTTCTGACGTTCGCAGTCGGGTTTTCCTCGACAATCCCCTGGGAGATCAGGAATCGGAAGAAGCCTCTCACGGCTGAGAGCTTTCGATTGACAGACCGCGCATCCTGCCCCTTTCCTCGCAGGTCGGCCACGAACCCTTTCACCATCATCGGGGTCATGGATTTCGGATCGAGATCGGGAAGGTGCTTTTCCGGGTCGAATTCCTCCTCCTTGGAAACGGAGGCGAAGAACTGGACCAGGTCGCGGCGATAGGCGGCGACCGTATGGGGACTACAGGCTCGTGCACCACGCAGGTAGGAGAGAAAGAAGTCAAGGGTCTCAGCGGCGTTGGATGGCATATCTCAATTTTCGGCCGCTCCGACCAAGATCCCAAGCACCATGCATGTTTCCCATTGCCCGGAAAGAGAACAAAGACCCGCGCTCCAACCACGGGCAACGCTTCATGTGCGGCGTGGGCCAGTACCAGCCGAGAACGCCTGGGGCCTCCACGCCGTGCGGGAGGGCACGCCCGGGCAGACGGGGCCGGAACGTGCAGCCTCGATACCGGATCAGTCCGAATCACGCGCCTCGTGCCTGAGTCGCTCGATCCAGTGCACGAATTCCGGGTCTTCGGACTTCCGCAGTCTCATGTGTCCAGGGCCGTGGAGAATATAGTCGAGATGGCGACGCAAAGGGGGAAGTCCCCGCAATTCACCTACAAAATCCTCCAATATTCCCAGGTTGGCTTCTGGGATGGCCTTGTAGGCAACCTTCAGAAACGACTCCCAGTCATCAGGGCCGCCCACTTCGTATCCGCGGAGGACTTCCTGGGCAATCGCCAAGTTTCCCAGAGACGCGTGTGCTTCCGCAAGGAAAATCTGGATGGGCCGTCCCCGGGCTTCCTGCTCAGAAACGACTTCGACGATTCGCTCCCAGTCCTCAAGCGCCCGAAGGGCCTCGATATATGTTAACCGAAAGATCTTGGAGTGGATTTTGGCCTCGTCGCCCTCTATGGCTCGAACCACCTCCTGCCAGGCGTCTCTAGTGCGCGCCATACGGAAGTAGCGACCGAGCAACTTGGCGTCCATATTGTCCGCACCGAACGCTTTCAGGCGGGCCGCGACTTCGGTGCGTGGCTGGAGTAGCGCCTCAGGAACGGAAGCACACACCTCGGCGAACTCGGCCAGGGCTTGCGAGTCCTTTTCGCGATGCTCGAGGTATCTCAGGTAGTTGGCCACGCACTCCGCGTCGCCGTTCTTGGCGATCCGATAGTAGCGGGCGGCTTCGAGAAACACCTCGGGCCGAGGAAACAGAGTCCGCAGTTCCTCGATGAGACGTTCGTTGTCCTGTACGGAGCGGCGCGTGACGCCCGAGCGGAACCCGTCGAGGCGTTGCTCGATGTAGGGGAGCATGATCTCGGGACTGAGGCTCGCGAACAGCTCCACGTAATCGTCCAGGATGTCGGGGTGTACCTCGGCGAAACGGTCGAGGGCGAGGTATTCCTCGACGGACATGTCGCGCTGGTCGAACAAGTAGTAGAGCCGCTCGATGGGCAAACCCACCCGCTCCTTCATGGCGCGGTCGAAGCTCGGCAAGTTGTCCGGCCGCGGGATCCGGGCAACCACGATGCGCAGGTCGACCTCGGTGCGTCCTCCGGCCCGCCGATTCACGATGGGGCTGTCGCGGATGCGTTTGTAGATGCGCCTTGTTCCCGACAGACTTTCGCGGCTGGCGCATGTAAGCAGGATAACGTCGTCCGGAAACACCTGGGTGCAGAGCCCACCGATCTCGGTCAGGCCGGTCCTCGAATCGATCACCAGCACATCGGCCCCGAACGACCTCTCGATCCGCTTCACCAGGTCCAGACAGAACGCGAGGCCCTCCGTCTCGTGCAAGAAGAAGTCCCACTGCAACTCCGACAGCTTCGGGTAGTAGTCGCAGCTGGTGTAGTCGCCCGCCGGGATGAGGTGGAGGCTTCCCCCGGATTGTACCACGTCGTCCGGGAGCGGGATGGTCTCGGCATCGAGGTCGGGTGGCGCTCCCTTGGTCTGGAAGTCGTGGAACTGGTCAATCATGCCGCACGAAATCCGAGCGACATCGACACCGGGGAACTTCGAATCGAGGCCGGGGGCCTCGAAATCCATATCGGCAAGGACCACTTTCTGCCCCGTCTTCGCCAGATAGAGACCGAAGTTTGCGCACGCCAGCGTCCGGCCGACACCGCCTTTGTACGAGTAGAACGTCACCACGCGCATTACCAGACCCCCCCCGCCTCGACGGCCGCGCACAGTTCCTCGGCCTCTTCTTTGCTGTCGGGCTCAGGCTCGTAGTCGATGCCGCTGGGCAACGCAAGCGCCGCACTGCCTCTTCGCGGGGGCTGCAGATCGAGTCTCCTCAGTCCGATCTCGAGGGCCATGGCAGCCACCTGGCCTGCCGCCACGCGTCTGCCCTCTTCGCCGAGGGCCTCGGCGCGCCTCTTGCACTCGTCCCAAGTGGCGCTTTTCATCGGAACCTTTCGGGTCACGTCCCACGACTTGTCGGTCGGGCGTCCTCCTTGACTGACAAGGCGCCGCCCGACTTGCGTTGCCAGAACGTGCACGGTCAGAGGATCCGGAGAAATGTGCCCGAGGGGCACTGGCGACTTGGCGCCGAACAGTTTCACCGTCTCCTCAAGCGACAGTGGGGGACCTTTCTTGCGTCTATTCTTCGATTTGCTCATAAGCCGTATCCGGGATTTCGATGTAGTGACCCATGAGAACCAAGCCAACGGCTCCCTGCTTCGTCTCTCCACCCATCCGATAGACGAAGTCGCGCACTTGGGTCGCTGCCTCTTCATCCCACTCCTCTCTCTCGTAGAACGACCAAACGATGGAGACTCCTTCCTCCTTGATCTCGTCGTTTCGCTCCTCGTCAAGCCATCCCCCATAAGCGGCCAGGGAGGTGGCGCCTCCGAACAGCCCCGACATCAGTCGAACCGTCTCATTTCGCCACCTCTGGTGGTCGATGGAGTCGCCGTCGCGGGTGCGGCTTGGAACGAAAACGGCCAGGAATTCCCGCTTCAGCTTGACATCCTCGACGCCTAGCCAAGCCGCGAACTGCACCGCGTCCCCTTCATCACCCATCCCGCTCACTCCCCCCAAACAAATACTCTCAACCGATTATTGCACCAAAAGTATGCCCTGTCAACACGGCATCATATTTCTTTTGGTGCAATAATTGGTCACTTTTCGTGGATGCACGGTTCAGAACTCCTGAAAAGGGAAGTCGCATGGACCGATGGCGGTCTAGAGCAGTTCACGCTTCAGGTAGCGTTAGGGCGCTGGAGGGACGCGCTTTGTCGCGTCCTGTGCGCGTGTCCGGTAAGAATCCTCGGCCGCGATAGAGCGTGGCCCTCCAGGCGCTACACCCGATCGATAAATGCTCTATGTACCTCCGTGAGAGAGACGATTCCCGCGGCTGAAGCAGGTCTGGCGGGATGTTGGAAAGGAAAGGCGAGAGGCGAAACCGGTCGGGCGGGAGCCAAGTCTCCTACCTTCTTGGTCGGAAAGCCGATTCCGAAGCCAGCTGCTCGAATAGCTGGCGTTCCCGGTCGGACAGGGACATGGGAATGGCGACGTCGACTGTCACCAGGAGATCGCCTGGCGCCCCCTTGGTTCGGGGAAGCCCTTTCCCTCGGAGGCGCAGAGTCTGCCCGCTTTGGGTTCCCTGTGGGATTTTCATTTTCACCGAGGAATCCAGTGTCGGGATCTGGATTTCGGTCCCCAAAGCCGCTTCCCAGGGAGCGATATCCACCCGGGTTCTCAGGTCATGACCATCCACGGTGTAGCGTGGGTCGTTGCGGAGACGGATTCGTAGAAAAAGATCTCCGTTGGGTCCCCCGCCAACCCCCTTTTCACCCTGCCCCGAAAGCCGGACCCTCGAACCGTTAGTAACTCCCTTTGGGATTCTGACCTGAAGGTTCTTTCTCGAAAGGCCGGACGAACCATAGGGGCTCGAACTCGGGATTTCCAGCTCGATCGTCTTCGCGGTTCCCTGGGCTGCCTCTTGGATTGAAATCTCGATCTCAGCTTCCTGGTCTCGTCCTCGGTAAGGACCCGCGGCGGTCCCACTGGGGCCCGACGCGCGGTCGAAACCGAATGGGGCGCCGGAGCGACCGAAGTCACCGTGCCCCCTTGTGGTTCCAAAACCTCCGGTTCCTGCGAACGGGCTTCCGCCTCCGAATAGCGCCTCGAAGAAATCGCTGAACCCGCCGCCCGCGCGGCCCGGACCGCCGAAACGGAACTCGAATCCCTCAAATCCCGGTGGGGGGGTGAATTCCTGTCCCGCCTGCCAGTTGGCTCCGAGCCGGTCGTACTTCTTCCGTTTCTCGGAATCTCGCAAGACCTCGTAGGCCTCGTTGATCTGCTTGAATTTCTCCTCGGAGTCGGATTCGCTGCTCACATCGGGATGGTATTTCCGTGCGAGCTTCCGGTAGGCTTTCTGAATCTGCTGCTGTGTGGCCGATCGGTCCACACCAAGGGTCTCGTAGTAGTCCTGGAATTTGACCGGCATGGCTTGGGCTCTCTATCTGAGAACGGACTTACCTCAGGTTCAGTCCGAAATCCGTTTCTTCAGATCGGGCATGGTTTCCGGCTTGTCCGCCTCGAAGTACCGCGATTCATGGTCCAGCGCGGTAACGTTCTCGTAGACTCCCGTGTCTTTTCGGACGAGCTTGGTGAATCCCATATTCTTGTACTCCGAGTCGGTTGTCGGAGTGCTGATAAAGACGCGGGAAATGAGCCGTTTGACCTTGCGTCCACAACACGGGCACTTCTTGAGCGGATCCTCTTTCATCGACTGTTCGATTTCGAAAACCTTGCCCAGGTTGCATGCGCGACCTGCATGCTCGTAATCGTAGATCGGCACGTTGGCAACACCTCCCCTCCGTTTGTCCTTCCATCGAGTGCTTCGAAGGACGAGCGAGACTCCTTTTTATCCTACAGCACTTTGCGCCGCTTACAGGATTACCCGGGCGTGGGCGCCCCCTCTCCTTTCTCACGGGGCCGAGGGTCACCGGGCGACCGGAGAGAGACCCCGGGTTGTCTTCTGGGACCGCTAGAAACCTTGTGAGGCGGTCCTGCTTATGCGGAAGACAACCGTCACATAGTAGTTTCGAATCCCGTAGCGGTCGAGGGGAATCCTGACCGCGTAGTCGGTAGCCAATCCTGGTGGGAAGGCCAAGCAAAGCGGATACTCCCCCGCGATTCCCCCCTCACCCGCACACCGCCCGCACTCATAGGGGCCCACCCTCCCCATTCCACGGCAGGTTGGGCACTCGGCTCGAGCTGGGATCATCACGCGCGCATGGCCGCCACGCGCGGCATGTTCCGCCGAGATGGGAATCTCCAGGGTGAGACTCTCGATCCGTTCCGACTTGGGGTGCGCGAGGCGACTGAAGTTGCTCGAGAGCCGGTTGAACACCTCCTCGAACGAGGGGGAGTAAGTATGGAAGGACCGGGTGAGTGCGACCTCACCAAGATCGACGGGGCGTTCCGAAGACCGAAGGGGTTCTGCCGGCGGTCTCCGGAAGCGAAGGGGCTCGGGGCCAGGGTGTCCGAAGAATTCCTGGATTCTCACTCCAAGGGTGTCCCGGTTGTAGGACCTTCGCCGGACCAGATCGGACAGTATGGCATAGGCTTCCTGGACCTCCAGAAAGGGGCGGCTGTCGCCTCCATACCGGTCGGGGTGGAGTTCCTTCACTTGTTGTCGATAAGCGGACCGGATTTCTTCCTCTGTGGCACTGGGGGTGACTCCGAGAACGAGATAATAGTTTTTCGCCACGATAGCACCTCCGAGATCATTGGAGTCTTTCCAATGCATCGATGGGGAGAGAGGCGGAAGCCTCACTCTCCCCTTATCAGCGGACACTCACGCGACTTTCACCTGAATCCTCTTCGCTTTGTCCGCTGCTTTCATCGACTTCAACCGACGGCCCCGACAAGGAAGTCCATACTGGTGAAAGGAGGGCTATTTCCCCTCGAGGTCGTTTCCACGCCACCTTGCGAGGAAAGAGTCGAATGCCTCATTGAGATTGTCCTTCAAGTGCTGAAGTCCGCTTCGGATGTCTGCTGGAACAAGAGCCGTGATTTGGTTTCACCTCCTTGATCTCCGTATGCGCGGAATCGCTGGCCATACCAGAGTCCTTCCGGGCGCGGGGATGGAACTCGCCCGCGCCCGAGCGTTTGCCCATGGCCCGCGCCCTCAGCCGACTTTAACTTCGATTTGTCTCGGCTTGGCAGCCTCCTGCTTCGGCAGGTGGACGGTCAGAACGCCGTTCTTCGTCTCCGCCGAGATCTTCTCTTGGTCCACCTCCTGGCTCAGCTGGAACTGTCGAAGGAAGTCGCAGAGCTCGAATTCGGCGTAGATCCTGTCCCCATTCTCGCGGGCTATCACTTTGCCGCGTATGGTGAGGACGTTGTTCTCCACTCGGATGTCGACGTCCTTGCTCTCAACCCCCGGCAGGTCGGCTACGACAGCCAGTCCATCGGGAGTTTCATAGATGTCGACGGGTGGCACCACGCAACGGGATGTGTCCCGAGTTGCGGGAATGGTTGACTCCTCTTGCTGTGTAACGGGTACTGTGCTTTCAGCCATTGGACGATCCTCCTTTCTCTGTCTTGCGTCCTCAGTCAGAGACTCCGGCCGGTTACGGTGCGCTGACCGTAACCGGTTTCGGTTTGGCCTGCTCGGCTTTGGGTAGGGTGACCAGCAGCAAACCGTTCTTGTACTCGGCTTTCACCTTGCTGGAGTCGATTTCCGCCGGCAACCGGATGCTCCTCGTGAACCTGCCGGCAGCCCTCTCGTTACGGTGATAGTCTTCAGGCTTGACGTCTCCTGAAACTGTTGGCTTCTCTCCGGACAGAGTCAGCTGGTCGTGCATCACCGAAACATTCAGACTCGCGGGATCCACTCCGGGAGCGAGTGCTTCAGCGACAAAAGAATCCTCGTTCTCAATCAGATTGACGAGGGGATATCCACGAGCCTGCCTTCCCGGAAGGAACGACATTCGCGAGAAAGGCAATCTCCAGCGGCCAAGTCCCGCATCATCGAAGGCTCGGTCGATCTCTCGACGCAACGCTTCGAACTGACCGAAGAAATCATGGTTGGCACCACTGAACCTTGTTACCATTTGTGCATCCCTCCTTTCGCGAGAGTTCTTGTCCTTTCGCAGAACCTGATAACGCAAACGAAATGCCAATGCAGGATGGGCTCAATGCCATCACAGACTGAATCCAAACCCATTGAAAACAATAGATTTGAAGATCCACCCGCGGATTCCTGAAGCGTTCCGGGATGACGAATTTCTCGATCGAGGGGTTACTGAGTCATCCTGGCACAGAACATCGAACTGGGGAATCTTGTGGACGAGCCAAAATGGCACATTTTCGGAGGGATGAGAAATGTCCGCAATGGGCTGACAGGGCGAAATGGCTAACTATAAGTCTTTGCCCGGTTCCTTTCCAAGTGGTCTGCCGGGAGATCCCTTTTTGCTCATTCCGGACAAAGAGCCAGATCTACAAGAAGCACACACCGCGCAACAAACAGCTTCCCCATGCGAAAGAGAGTCGGCTTCGGAGAATGAGAGGGACAGCTGGCAGTCACGTTCTTGGGTTCGTATGATTGTGGGCTGAAAAGAACGTTCCTCCGAGGTGAGCTCCTGGGGAATATTATTTGGAGTGGTCTCTAATGGCAGATTGGTCTTGGAAGCAGGCTGTCGGAGAGCGCATCGTCCAACTTGTGGGTGAAAGGCAGTCGACGATACTGAAACTGGAGGACCTGTACGGTTTCACGGACGAAATCTCTGAGTTGTTCCCTCAGAACCGAAACATCCACGCAAAGATCCGCCAGATCCTCCAGAGATTGCGTGATGACGGGTTCCTCCTTTTCCTCGGCGAGGGCTTATACAGACTCAACCTCGACTATGCGGAACTGGAAATAGAGCCCGCGCGTAAGGGTAAAGTCGGGATCGAATGGCCCGAAACGCGGAAGGTTCTGAAGACGGTAAGACTGAGAGACACCTTCTTGGCTTCCGAAATCAAGCGGCGATATGGGAACATCTGCCAAGTGTGCCGGATTCCCCTCCCGTTGCTGAAAGGAAGATACTACGCGGAGGGACATCATCTCAAACCCTTGGGATCACCACACTACGGCCCTGACACGCCAGGAAACATCATTGTCCTTTGTCCCAACCATCACACGATGTTTGACCGCGGGGCGGCGACGATTGTTCCCGACACCCTTGAGGTACGCCATCATTTGGAGGGAGTGTTTGAGAGGAAGCAGAAGCTCCATGTGGCATGTTGGCACTTTCTTAGCCACGTTTACCTCCAGTACCACCACGCAAGGATTTTCGGCCGAACAGAGACGGAACGCTGAGGAAACGACTCAGATGCACAAGGAACGCCTGGCGAAAGAAGCCGACCTGCACGAAACTCCCCTCTGTCTCCATTGACTCCCGCATCTTCATTCCCTAGATTCCGATTGACGGGATTTGCCCTTTCGAAACCCCGCTGAAACGCAAAGGAACGATTACAGATGCCCAACCGCCGCGTCGTCATTACTGGAGGAGCCGGGTTCCTCGGTTCCCACTTGGCCGAAGAACTTCTGCAACGGGGGGACGAGGTAATCGTCCTCGACAACTTCATCACGGGAAACCCGGACAACCTGGCGGGACTCCCCCAGGACAACCTGACCATCGTCAAGTACGACGTGACCACTTTCATACCGGTCAGCGGACCGGTGGACCTCATCATGCACTTCGCCTCCCCGGCTTCGCCGATCGACTACCTCCAGCTCCCCATCCAGACTCTCAAGGTGGGTTCGCTCGGTACCCACAACGCTCTGGGACTGGCCAAGGCGAAGAAGGCGACTTTCCTTCTGGCATCCACGTCGGAGGTTTACGGAGACCCGCAAGTCCATCCTCAGAGGGAAGACTACTGGGGTTTTGTCAACCCCGTCGGCCCCCGAGGGGTGTACGACGAGGCCAAGAGGTTCGCCGAGGCGATGACGATGGCTTACCACCGCTACCACGGCGTGGACACGCGCATCGTCCGTATCTTCAACACCTACGGGCCGAGGATGCGCCTGAACGACGGTCGGGTGATTCCCGCGTTCCTCTCCCAAGCGCTGCGGCGCGAGCCGCTCACCGTTTTCGGCGACGGTCTTCAAACCCGCTCTTTCTGTTTTGTGAGCGACCTTGTGGACGGGATCCTTCGTTTGGCCGAAAGCGGGTACACCGATCCGGTCAACATCGGCAATCCGGGAGAGTTTACCATCCTCCAATTGGCGCAGATCGTCAGCGAACTGGCCGACCTTCCCCTCGAAATCAGACACATGGATCTGCCTGAGGACGACCCGAAGGTCCGCCAACCCGACATCACCAAGGCAAGGGAGCTGCTGGGTTGGGAGCCGAAGGTCCCGTTGCGAGAGGGATTGAAGACCACTCTGGACTGGTTCTCAAAAGTGATTTAAGCTCAATCCGACATGGAAGAGAAACTGGTCCAAGTTCGCCTCCGCGAGGGGAGGAAGCCCAAACGTTATCTTCTCCCGGACCACTTGGATGCCGAGCCCGGACAGTGGGTTGTCGTTCCCGACGAGGAAGAAGAGGACTGCGGGGTGGTGGCGACCGATCCGGTTCCGCTTCCTGCCGAGTGGGAAGGCAGCGGTATCCCCCGCGTTCTGGAGGTTCCATCGCAACAGGAGATCGAGAAGGCGCGGCGCCTCCGGAAGGAGAGGGAACCGGATGCGATTCGACTAGCCTACGAAAAAGTCCGTGACCGAAATCTCGAATTGAAGCTCGTCCAGGCCCGCTACTATCACCGTTCGAATAAAATGAAGATCCACTTCACGGCCGAAAATCGCGTCGATTTTCGCGAGTTGGTGAAGGACCTCGCCAGCGTCTTTCACGCCCGGATCGAGATGCGGCAGATCGGTGTGCGAGACGCCGCCGGGATGGTGGGCGGGTATGGTGTGTGTGGGGAAGAACTCTGCTGCACCCGGTTTCTGGAAGAATTCGCGCCGATTACGATTCGAATGGCCAAAGACCAGTACCTTGCCCTCAATCCCGGGAAGATCAGCGGTTGTTGTGGACGGCTCCTCTGTTGTTTGAGATACGAGCACGAGACCTACGCCGAAGCCAAGAAGTCGTTCCCAAGGCTGGGGTCCACGTCCGGTCTTGGCGGGCAACCGGCGAGGGTGACCGGAGTCAATGTGCTGAAAGGAACGGTGAATCTTTCGACTGAAGGACACGTTGCGGAGGTTTCTCTCGAGGAGTTCAAACGCCAAAACGAGGACTGGCGCCATGTTTCCATTTCCAAGTCGAACGGGGCCGCAGTCTCGGAGGACACGGGCGACCTCGCGCAAGAGGAAGTTGACGAGGAAGCCCTGTCGATGCTGGAGGACACGGTCGTCCGAAAGCAGTCTTCCGAGGAGGGTGCAAAGACCCCCGAAGGACCGACGGAGGAGTCTTCTTCGAAGCGCCGGCGAAAGCGGCGACGCAGGCCGAAGAACGATGGGCCAGGTCCGTCCTGAGCCCGTCGGCGCTTCTTGTCGGTTCGGTGACGCAGAACTTGGAAGCCCGAGGGCCGATTTTTCGAAACGGGCTTTTCGCGGGAGGGGCATAACACCGGTCCTTTCTCCCTGTATACTTGTTTCCAATACCGTTGAAACCCAGGTCCGTTCCCGTTGCCAGACAACCTAAACCGCTTTTCCGCGATCCAGACTTTCTCCCGAGTCTTGAGGTACGCCCTGCCCTACAAATGGAAGATCGCCGCCATACTGGCTTCGATGGTTCTGTTCTCCGTGGCGACGCTTGCACCGATTGCCCTGATCAAACCATTTGTCGAGAGGCTGACCGGCTCGAAAGAGAGCACGACCCGTCTGATCGCAAGCGAGGAGATCCTGGTTACCTTGACGGACGGCCGACAGTCTCTGCTGGCGAACCTCCTTCCTGCGTCGGTCCACCAACCCCGTGAAGGCTGGAAGGAGCACGTCCCTCTGGCGGCGGCAGCCAAGGAGTGGATAAGGAAGCACCCCTTTCTCAAGTCACTGCTGATGGGGTCGGAAACCGACGTACCTCCCGTCCGGGTTGACTCCCGAAGAGAGGCTCTTCCGACGGATTCGCTATTGGTTTTCACAAGGGAGGGTGTGTGGGGAAAAGGGGAGTGGAAACCGATAAGGGATTTCGACCCGGCTCTTGCCGAGAGGATGGTCTCCTTTTCGCCCGCTCCGCGCGTGGTGTCGGCGGCGGCCCCGCTTTGGCTTTACGCCTTGCTGGTCCCCTTCCTGTACCTCGGCAAAGGGGCGCTCGGGATCGTGCGCCAGGTCCTTCTGGCGTCGGTGGCCCTCAACGTTGTCCGGGATATCCAAAACGACCTGTATTCGAAGGTTCTCAGCCAGTCGGTTGGCTATTTTCGTCAAGCGCGCACCGGGGACTTGATGTCGAGGATGATCAACGACGTCATGATCCTCAGCCATCAGATCGTCAACGTCTTGCTCGACCTGCTCCAGTCTCCCATTCTGGTTGTCTCTTCCCTTGGATTGGCCTTCTGGATCGACTGGCAGCTGGCGCTCATCCTTCTGGTCGTGGTTCCTCTGCTGGCGATCCCCATGCAGATGATGAGTCGGAGGATCAGGAAGGCCTCGCGGAGAGCGCAGGAGAAACGGGCCGATATCAGTTCCGTCCTGGTCGAAACCCTGACCGGCATCGAGGTGGTCAAGGCGTTCAACATGGAAGACTACGAAAGGTCGCGTTACGCCGGGGAGACCCATTCCCTTCTGAGGAAGGAGATGAGGATCCGGAAGAACAGAGCCTACTCCACCCCCACGACCGAGATGGGGGCCTCGTTTGGGATCGCGGCGGTGATCCTGATCGCCTGGTGGCGCATGTCTCTCGACCCGACCTTCGGTCTGGGAGATCTCGGACAGATTGCCGCCACTTTCACAATCATGATCAAGCCATTGGACCGGTTCTGGAAGGCCCGGTTCGTATTGGGTGAGATGACCGAAGCCGGAATCCGAATTTTCACCGTCATGGACCGCCAGCCGAGTATTCAGGATTCTCCAAACGCCGTTGCCCTGCCGGAGAACTGGCAAAGAATCCGCTTCGAGAACCTTTCCTTTGCCTACGGTTCGGAACCCGTCCTATGCGATATCGACTTTGTCGTGGAGCGCGGTCAGAAGATCGCGATCGTCGGCAAAACCGGGGCTGGAAAGACCACGCTGGTGAGTCTGTTGGCCCGATTCTACGATCCTACGGAGGGGAGGATTCTGATCGACGATTTCGATTTGCGAGACCTACGGCTCGCCAGTTTGTTGAAACAGATCGGAATTGTGACCCAACGGAATATCCTTTTTAACGATACCATTGCCAGGAACATCGCCTACGGCCGTCCCGACATTCCTCAGTCGGAAATCGAGAAGGCGGCTCACGCGGCTTACGCGGACGAATTCATCGAGGAGCTGCCTCAGGGCTATGACACGATGGTGGGCGAGATGGGAACCCGGCTTTCTGGAGGGCAGGCGCAACGTCTGGCGATCGCCAGGGCCATCCTCAAGAACCCGCCGATCCTGATTCTGGACGAGGCGACAGCCTCACTGGACACCGCCTCGGAACAGAAAGTCCAGAAGGCACTCGACCGTCTGATGGCCAACCGGACCACCTTCGCCATCGCCCACCGGCTTTCGACGATCCTAAACGCCGATCGGATTCTCGTGCTTTATGAAGGGAGGCTGGTCGAATCGGGAACCCATCGGGAGATCTACGAATTGGGGGGGTATTACCAGCAGTTGTACGATTCGCAGTTTTCCCGGGAAGCGGAGGGAGAAGGCGACAACGGCGAAACCGAGGGTTCCTTGACTCATAGGTGAAGATCCCGCCCACTCAAGGAACCCAGAGCCATCCATCCGCGTGGGGCATTGAGGGGGCAGCCGCTATCGGTGCACGAGCGGTTCAAGAAGGCACTCGGGACGCGTTCTCAAGAGGTCCCCCTTCGACTCTTTGCCCTTGGGGGGGTCTGTACGCCCAGCTCACTGCGTTGATTCGCATTTGAGCCATGTCCTTGGGGTTTAGGTTGATGGGATCCAACTCGAACAACAATGCCTCGAACGGGCCGCCGAGGACAACGACGCCCAAGTCTGTCTTGCGGGAAGGACGCTGTAACGATGAGTCCTAGCCTTCAAATGGAAGTCCATTCATCTTTCGACACCCTCGAAGAGCACCGGGAGAGTTGGGACGAGTTCCTACTGAACCAGGCGAGCAACATCCACATGTCTTACGACTGGTGCCGAGTTTGGTGGGACTGCTTCGGCAAGAATCTGGAGCTCTCCGTCCTCCTGTTTCGCCGGGACGGACGCATTGTGGGAATTCTTCCCGTTTTCGTCGACCCACTCAAACTGGGGCCGATCGAGTTCCGATTCGCCAGACTTCTCAACTCGATGTACACCGTCTGTGTCTTGCATCCTCCCGTCGATCCCCAATTCGCAGATGAAATCTTCTCCCGGTCGCTTTCTTACCTTTTTGGCGAGAAGCGTTGCGATGCCTTCCAATTCGGTTATGTAGCCGACACTTTCCAATCCCTTCCCGCATTGAGGGAAGCCACAAAGGCAAGCGGGATACCGTTGAAGATAACAAGAGAAGAGGAGAACTTCTGTCACGCCGTCTTCACTCTGCCTCCGACATCCGAGCAGTACCTCCGCTCCCTCAATTCAACTCGGAGGCGGGAGATCGGTCGCAGGGTGAGGAATCTTGAAAAGTCGCACGGTCCGCTTCGAATCGAGGACTACACGACCTGGGAAGGAATCATGGGTGAATATGAACCTTTCCGACGGCTTCACGACGAGTTTTGGAACCGCAAGGGACTGGGGGGTTACTTCGTAGACCTTCCTCGCAGCGAAGAGTTTAACCTGGAACTGGCTCGGTCGCTTGCGGAGAAAACACCGGGGAGGGTCGGCATCCAAAAAGTCCTTGCCGGAGATCAAGTTGTCAGCTACGAATACTTCTTCCGTTTCGGCGATTGCGCCCACTGGCATGTTACCGCGCGTCGAAGCGGAGAGGATTGGGACAATCTTGCTATAGGGATTGTTACGAGTTTCGCTCTCATCGAGTATTACATCCAGAAAGGGATCACGTGCATCGAATCAGGTCCGGGGCACTTTCCCTACAAAGTCTCAATGGGAGCGGAGGAACGTCCGATGCGCTCCGTTCTTGTGGTCCGTAATACAAGCATTTCCGGTGTGAAGTTGAGGCTGCTCCGATCGTCACACTCATTTCTGAAGATGACCTATTACAGAATCTGGTATCGGGGAGTAACCAAAAAACTTCTCAAAAGACGGGGCCCGGTTCCACAATTCTATTTCCGGTACCAGATATGAGCGCTCGGACCGTGCATTCGTAACAGTCCCCGAAGAAAGGACTTCGATCGGATGGGTAGCACCCTTCAAATGGAAGTACATTCATCGTTCGACACCCTCGAGCCCTACCGCGAAGGCTGGGACCAGTTTCTGCTCGGCCAGGCGAGTAATATCTACCTGTCTTTCGACTGGTGCCGGATCTGGTGGAAATCCTTTGGCAAGAATCTCGAGCTTTCGGTCCTCCTGTTCCTTCAAAACGGCCGCATCGTGGGGATCCTCCCGTTGCTTGTGGACCCCCTCCGCTTGGGACCCTTCAGGATTCGTATCGCGAGACTCCTCAATTCGATGTACACAGCTTGTGTCCTGCATCCTCCCGTTTCCCCCGAATTCGCCGGCGAAATCTTCTCCAGCTCTCTTGCATACCTTTTCGGTGAGAAACGCTGCGACGTTCTTCAATTCGGTTATGTAGCGGATACCTTTCGGCCCTTCGACGATCTCGTGGCGTCCGTGGAATCGAGCAAGGAGGGGCTCAAAACGTGGAAAGTGGAGGAGGTCTTCTGTCACGCGGTCTATCCTCTCCCTGCCACGATCGAGGCGTATTCCCAGTCTCTCAGTCCAAAACGAAGACGAGACATATTCCGCAGGATGCGAGCCCTTGAAAGAGAAGTTGGCCCCATCCGCATTGAAGACTTTACGAGCTGGGAGGCGATCCAAGATGAATACGCGCCTTTCAGGAATCTTCACGACAAGTACTGGAATCTCCAGGGCTTGGGGGGACACTTCGTGGACCTTCCGCATAGCGAGGATTTCAACCTGGAACTGACTCGGACACTTGCCGAAAGAGGAGAGGGAGGGGTTGACCTCCAGAGAATCTCCGCCGGGGAGACGGCGATCGGCTCCCAATTCTGCTTTCGCTTCGGGGATTGCCTGCACTGGCGTGTAACCGCACGCCAATTCGGAGAAGAATGGGGGAGACTGGCAGTAGGCATTCTCTCACTTTTCCTTCTCGTGGAGGATTCAATCCAGAAAGGGATCAAACTGATCGAAGCCGGGCCGGGGCACTTTCCGTACAAGGTTACAATGGGTGCGCAAGAACGCCCCATGAGATCCGCCGTCGCGGTCAGGAGATCAAAGACCTCCATTCTGAAAGTGCTCGGCCTCAAGATGCTTTACCTCCTTCTTCAAGGTGTCTACTACAAGTTTTGGTATCGGGGCGTCTGCAAAAGGCTTTTCAAAAAGCGCGGTCCGTTTTCCCTCTACTATCTCCGCTGCCGTTTGTAGGCGCTTGCTTTTTCTCTCAATCGCCCGGAAGTCCCGGCACGTTGCTCGGCTTCCCCGAGCAAGTCGGAGGAACGACCACATTCTGCTTGACGCTTGCGTGTGGAATGGCCTATGGTTCCGTCGATAAATCCAGTCGTGAGGGAGGTGGAGTAATGAAACGGAACCGATGGATGGCGGCGATGACCGTACTGGGCGTCATACTGCTGGGCACGATTGGCATGGCGCAGGATCCGGAGCCGCCTCTTACTTGGAAAGGAAAAGGCCAAGCCACGCTTATTTCGGAGGAAGGTACGAGGGACATCGAATTCGATCTCAGGATTCATGTCGGCGAAGACGGCATCGTCTCGGGTGAGGTGTCCACGGAAGACGGAAACGCTCAACTCGAACGTCTCTACTACGGGGAAAAAGTCAAGTTTGACTTCCCCGGGCTGGAGTCGCGTCGGTTGGTACTGGTGCTGAGCCTAAGGGATTCCGACAACCCCTCTGTTATCATTATGAACGGGCAGGCTTTGGCGGACAGGTTCGGCTACGGGGAGCTTCGAGCCAGGCGGCTGAGCGCGGAGGGTCTTAAAGAGGCGCTCGATCTCGGGAACAAGGAGCCCACCTTGCTCGAGGAAGGCGCTCTTCCGGAAGGCGTGCGAAAGGCTCTCGAGGAAAGCGCCCCCATGGGATGCTTCAAGATGACCGGCGGTTTCGTTGACGAAAAGTAGGGCTTTGTTGTCTCTTCCGCGCGCCATGGGGCAGGGGCGATTCGCAAGTCATCCGGGCGCCATGGCGCCGGCAAATGCCGCTCCATCAAGGCAACAAGGCACTCGGGGACTGAAATCTCGGCCTCTGCCTCCGTGGTGGGTGCGCGCGGAAATCGAGGAGGTCGTACGCGACCTCCTCGTCATGCCGTCCACCTTTCGGCGACGGCCGCGTTGAAACCCTCAAGGTCTTCGCTCCGTCGCTGGGATGGGATAGGCTGTTTGCGGAACTCATGGAATCGAAATCCCGACCGGTCGCACTGGTGTTGTTGCCCCTCCTCTTACTGCTGCTCGCCTGATCCGGCAGTCCGGACCTAGTCTGGAACCAGACGGTCATCACCGGCCAGACCATGGGAACCACCTACACGGTCAAAGCGGTCTGCCGTGGCACTCCCGCACATACCCAGGAATCGCTCCAAGATCGGATCGATGCGGAGCTCGTGCGGATCAACAAGCTCATGTCCACTTACGATCCGGAGAGCGAAATCTCGCGTTTCAACGGTTTTTCCGCGACTTCTCCTTTTCCTGTGTCCGAGGAAATGCTGCTCGTCGTTCGGTCGGCGCGGGGACTCTACGAATCCAGCGGAGGTCTTTTCGACCCCACCGTCGGGCCCCTCGTCGACCTCTGGGGATTCGGAACCAAAAACCGCAGGAGAGAACCGCCGCCGCAGGAGGAGATCGACCGCTGCCGCGCAGTCGTCGGAATGAACCACCTGAAAGAAGGCCCCGAGAACACTCTCGCTAAAGATGTCGCCGGGCTCCACTTGGACCTTTCCGCCATCGCCAAAGGGTACGGTGTCGACATGGTGGCGGAGTTGCTCGGGAAAGAGGGTTACTCCGACCTGATGGTCGAAATCGGCGGGGAAATCGTCGTTCGGGGAAAAAACCAGGAACGCAAACCTTGGCGGCTTGGGGTGGACTCTCCGGTTCAGATCCCGGGGAAGAGGAACCTCGTTCGAACCCTGAGTCTGACGGACACCGGACTCGCGACTTCGGGCAACTATCGCAACTATTTCATGTACAAGGGCGTCCGTTACACCCACGTCCTCAACCCGAAAAACGGGTATCCCGTCCCGGAGTCGGTGGTGAGCGCCACGGTGGTTTCGCCGACCTGCATGCGCGCCGATGGCGCGGCCACGGCCATGATGGTGTTAGGTGCGACCGAGGGACTGGAGTGGGCAGAGAATCAGGGCGATATTGAAGCGTTGGTCTACGTTCGATCGGCGACGGGGGCCATCAGCGAACTGATGACGCCGGGGATGGAGAAGTCCATTCAGTATTAGTGGACGGGGCGGCAAGCCGCCGCACTCTATACAAACCTCGGCCGCCCGTCGCCGTAGTTGATGATGTAGCTCTTCGGTGGAACGTTCGTGTTCGGAGGAACGACCAGGTCGGTGGGGTGGTCGTTAATGATGAGCGTTTCCTCGCCCACCGTCACTCCGTCCCCGAACACCAGCTTTCCCGGCCTTCCCGCAGTGGAAAGGACGGTTCGGGCAACGACGGCGGCGCGGATTTTCACTTCCTTGCCGAGCTCCACGAAACCGTTAATCTCGGTGTTAGCCCCCACGACCGAGCCCTCGCCGACTTTCACCGGGCCGTAGATACCGACGTCCGTCCCGATGAGGACAAAATCCCCAACCAGCGGGTGACGTTGTTTGACTTTGTCGGTCACCCCGCCAAGGGTGCAGGGATAGATGATACAACCGACTCCGATTTTTCCCGTCTGTCCGGTTGTGATCCCCCGATGGGGGTGGTCGAAGAAGTTGGCATCGCCGATCTCCGTCTCCGGGTGCACGTCGGCTTGGTAGAGCCTGGCGGAGTGCTCGACAATGAGACGGGGGAGATACGGAGTGGGAAGCGACTCGAGACCCTCGTCCGAGCCATCCGATCCCATGGCGAGCGCGTAAGCGAAATCGTGCAGCAGGAGAGCCCGCCAACCGGGATAGGATTGTTTGACCATCTTCAGTTGGTACTCGTAGGCGTAGTCGAACCCCTGTTCGCGAAGGAACCCGACGTAGTGCCCTTGGTCCCTTTTCCGGATGGCTTCGTCAATCTCCGGAATCAAGTTCAGCTGGGCCAAATCCTTACGGCGCTCCTCTTTGTACAGGATAAACGAATCCCACACAGCCGGGTCCTTGAGAGAGGCGAATACGTTCCACAAGGCTCTCACGCGAAAGTCCGGAAGCCTCTGGATGACGTTGAGGGCAGCGCGCGCGGCCCGTTCCCGGCACTCCTTTTCCCCGCAGGCGATCGAGGTGTACCCGGCCAGAATCGAGTAGAGGAAATCGGCTGCATTTCTCAGAATCGTCTCGAAGTCGAGCTGTCCCTCATCCGCCCTCGCGGAAGAAACGAAATGACCGGGAATAACAAACTCCTGCAACGCTTCCAAGGTACAATGAACCGCTTCCCAGTCCACCGAACCGTCCCCGAACCGGGCCAGCACATCGGGCGTGGTCAGCCCCGGGAGTCGGAGGTTTTTCCGGTCGGATGGGTCGTAGGACTCGATCAGGCGTTGGGCAGTCTGTCTGACAATCTCATCTCGAAGGGCAGACTCGGATGGTGGAAATGTGGTAAAGTTATGCATGGATTCTAAACCTGTCTCAGCTGAAGTGACTTGAGTATCGGTCGTTTTCCAACCACGTCAAGGGTGGAAAAACGGCGCTGTTGGTTTACTGTTCCCCACATGGCGACTTGGGTTCTCCAACTTGGACGAGAGACCGAACTATGCGCTTACGAGCTGCGGCAAGTCTGTGCTTGGCACGGTATCGGCGTCTCCGCGACTTGGAGGGGCCTGGCCGAAGTGGAGACCGTTTCGGACGAAGACCTCCATGCCGGATTCCTCGAAGGGCTGGGGGGTGTCGTTCGGGCGATTCGTCCGGTAGAAGAATGGACGGACGACCTGGAGGCTCGATTCGTCGGGGGTCGGTTGTTGTTTCCGCAGGGGAATTGGGCTGTGTCTTCGCTCTCTCCTCAGTTGGAAAGAGAAAGAGAGGCCGTCAGAGACTGGACACGAAGAATCCTCGAAGAGAATCCGGGGGCCCGGGGGCGCGAACTCCGCCCCGTTCCGGGTGAAACGGAGGTGGTTCCGGCCAAGATCTGGGAAGCGCGCCTGGCCGAGAAGGAAAGCGAGCTTTGCCTCTGGCGAGACTGGGTCGGGAAGGTCCGGTTGGGCACAACGGTATGGGTCTACTCCCCCGAAGAGTTCGCGCGCCGGGACGTCGACAAACCGTTCCGTCCCCAGCGCCGGGGTATGATGCCGCCGAAACTCGCCCGGCAGATGGTCAACCTCGCCCGAACGGCGGATACCAAGAAGATGCTGGACCCCTTCTGTGGTTCCGGAGTCACCCTCATCGAGGGACTCGCCTTGGGTCTGGAGGTCGCGGGAAGTGACAACCGCGAGGAAGCCGTCCTGCAATCGCGGAAGAATGTCGACTGGTTCTTGAAAGCCTCTGCGGGTATCCCGCCTGAGAGGGCGCTTTTCATCGACTGCCTGGACGCACGCCAGCTTTCCTCAAAGTTGGAGCCGCTTTCCTTCGATGCCGTGATAGCCGAGGGCGACCTGGGACCGGCCATACGAGGCCGCCTCAGCCGGAAAGCAGCGGTTGGATTCCTGCCGCGGCTCGAAGCGTTGTACACAGCCGCCTTCGCCGAGATTCGAATCGTCCTGAAGCCGGGAGGCCGGGTCTGCCTGGCCGTTCCCTTCTGGCAACCTTCCGAAGGGGACCCCATCTTCCTCAACCTGGAACGCCGGCTCCGTCTCATCGGTTACCAACCCGTTCTCGACGAAAAGGGCTTCGACCCGATTCTCTATCGCCGCAAGGACCAGCGGGTGGGGCGTGCGATCTATCTGTTGGAATCGCCAGTGTAGGAAAGAACTATCGTCGCTTCGTTTGCATGAACCCTCCATCGACGGGTGAGCGACACCCGGTAGTCGGCCGCGCGAATCCTCGCTTTGGCGATCGGGACACTTTTACCCGCGCGTGCCTAAAAAAAAAGAGGCTCCCACGATGGCAGCCTCCTCTGCATAACAAACCGCACCGAAGCGCGGCCCAATTTAGCGTGGCTCTCTTTCCTAGGCGACTTTTCTTATTGTTTCCTTACGGCTCTGCCACGCGTACAGGACGTAACTCGCGACATAAATGGTTGAATAGCTGCCAACCAGACAGCCGACTACCAGAACGAAGGCAAAATCGTTGATAACGTCTCCCCCGACCAGGAACAAAAACAAAACAACTACGAAAACCGTCAACGTCGTGATGATGGTTCGCGACAAAGTTTGATTGATGCTCTTGTTGATAATGTCGCGCAAAGATTCCTTGCTTCCGCGACGGTTCTCCCGGATCCGGTCGAAGATCACGATCGTATCGTTAACCGAATATCCGATGACTGTGAGAAGCGCCGCAATGGTCGAGAGATTCAGCTCGCGGATGACTCCAAACTGGCTCGATATGCCAAGCGCTCCCAGACTAACAAGGACGTCATGGAACAGGGCAACAACCGCCGCCACGCCGTAGACCCATTGAAACCGGAAGGCGAGGTAAACCAGGATCATCACCCATGAGACGACGACGGCTTGAAGTCCTCTCCGCGCCAATTCACCGCCGAAGGAAGGGGAGAACGATTCCAGGCCCGTTATCTCAACGGAAATCTCGGGATTCAGCTTGTCCAATCCCACCGTGACGAAGTTTGCAAGATCGAGCTCCGGTTCTCCCTCCTTCGTGTAGATGACGCCGTCTCCCATTCTCTCGGTGACATCTCCTCCTCCGGGAAGCACTTTGACGACGTTCTGCTCGGGAATGGTTGTCCCTTTCTTCAGCCGGACGATGAACTCCCTGTTCTCGTTTCCGACCGCTTGAATCTGGGGTTTGTCCAGATTCAAAGCGTTGGACAACTGCGTGCGAAGGGTCTCTGTCGACACCGGTTTCTCAAACTTCAGACGGACCATCGCTCCCCCGGTGAGCTCGATCCCTTTCATGTCTTCCCAATTGATGACGGAATAGGCGGTGCCCCCGATGGTGAGGATGGCCGAAACCACCACAAAGAAGGGTCCGTATTTCAGATAGTCAACGTTGAAGACGATCGAGAGTAGAGACGGACCTATTGAGATCTGTTCGTTCTTCCTGCCGAGGTTCTTCCAATCCTGAAAAACCCGAGTCACGAACAGGGCGGTAAAAAGTGAAATGATAAGTCCGACGGTCAGTGTAACGGCAAATCCCTTAATGGGACCCGTTCCGAACTGCATAAGAACGAGCGCCGTCAACAGGGTCGTGATGTTGCTGTCGACAATGGCGGAAAGGGCGCGCCCGTAACCACGTTCGATCGCAGCCGAGGCCAGGCCGCCCACACGCGCCTTGATTTCCTCACGAATCCGCTCGAAGACCAGCACGTTGGCATCGACCGACATACCGATCGTCAGGATGATGCCCGCGATACCGGGGAGCGTCAGCGTGGCGTGGAACATCGCCAGGGCCGCCGCTAGCATGAAGAGGTTCAGGACCAAGGCAACGTCTGCAAACGCGCCGCTGAGCGCGTAGTACACGGGCATAAAAATCACCACACCTATGAGGCCGTAGAGGCAGGCGGTGATTCCCTGCTTGATGGAATCCAAGCCCAGGCTGGGACCGATGGCGCGGTTCTCGATGATTCGTACCGAAGTCTTCAGCGCACCCGCTTCGAGAACGACCGCGAGGTTGGCCGCTTCAGCCGTTGAAAAAGAGCCCCGGATGACCGCGCGCCCCTGCCGAATCGGTTCGTCGATGTTGGGGGCCGAATAAACGACCCCGTCGAGGACGATCGCCAGGCACTCGTTGACATGCTCGCTCGTGACACGGGAGAACTGGGCTCTTCCCTGGTTGTCGAATGCGAGAGAAACAACCGGTTGTGTAACCAAGGCCGTCTGGTAGTCGACCTGCGCCTTGGTCAAGGTCTCGCCACCCATCTGAATCTCGTCTTCAAGCAGGTAGAGACTGCGATATCTCTCCTTCGTGCTCTTCTTGAATTCGACCGGTCCCCAATAGAAAGAGAAGTCGGGGGGAATGTCGAGCCGCGCCAGTTCGATGGCGCGATCGACGTTCTCCACGTCCCGCTCCGCAACCTGAACCATCGGATACTCCAAAGAGAGACGGTCTTCAACCGTGGGGAGTGCGAGTTTCAGGGCGTCGATAGTCCGCGCCATGATGTCTCGCGGAGCGCAAAGCCGGAATTCCAGCTTCGCCGTTGCGCGAAGAATGGAGAGAACGTCCTCCGGGTTCTTGGCGCCGGGGATCTGGATGAGGATCCGGTTCGGGAGTTGTTTTTCGACAATCGGTTCCGTCAGGCCGAGTTTGTCAATTCTCGCTCGGTAGACGGTCAGGGCTTGATCCAACAACGACTGGGCTTTCGTATCCCTTCCTTCCTCCGGCGCCGCCTCTCCCGTAGCCGCCTCACTGATACCTTCGACCTCCAGGATGACGTGCATGCCGCCGGCGAGGTCCAAACCGAGAGGAATGGCCCATTTCCTGAGATTGTAGAGATAGTCCCGAATCCCCTGCCGTTCTTCCTCCAGCTCCACAATCCGTTCGTCGGAAGCCGGAGCGGTTTCGGTGGCCGAACGAATCTCGGCGATCTCTTCGTCGATCTCAACGATTCTGTCCGTTTGCGGGTTGGCCTTGTTTCGGACCTCCGCGGGCAACTCGTACCACAAGACGGAGGGATAGAGGTACAAGGCGCAGACCGCGAGAACGAAGAGGATCACTAACCACTTCCAAAGCGGGACGGTGCGCATCTTTCAGATGTTGCCTCCAAAACAAAAAGTCCCCGAAGAAGCTCGCCCCCTTCGGGAGAACCGAACGAGTATAGGAGTCAAAGCTGCCTTGTCAATCTTCGCCCCTTGGGCGAGGGGCGCGAAGGCGCCGGAAGGCTCTCCTCGCAAGGAGACCCGGTTCGACATCCGGGGGATCCACGGCACAAGCGGTGTTCCCTTACGGCTGCTCCCGTTAAGGCCTGACCGGGTTCGGGATCCTCCTTTGCGTGGGCCCGGATGCCGAATCCGATCTCCCTGCGACCGTTCTTCTTCGTCTCAGGAATCGCCGTTCTTGGTTTTTCCCTTCTCCAAAGCCTGGCTGAGAATCTGACCGAAATCGGAAAGGGGTTCCTGTCCCTCATCTGCAGCACGTTCCGTTTCAACCTCTTCCCGAGCCGCGAATGTTTCCCGTTCTTCCGCGGCTTTGATCGAGAGTCCGATCCGGCGCGCTTCCGAGTCGATCTTCGTCACGACGGCCTTGACCTTCTGGCCCACGGATAGCGTGTCGGCGGGTCGATCGATTCGTTCGGAACTGATCTCCGACACGTGGATCAGGCCGTCGAGCCCCGGTTCGATTTCGGCGAATGCGCCAAAGTCGGTCAAATTGTTGACCGTCGCAACGACAAGACATCCCTCTGGATACTTCGACGGCGCCGTCTCCCAGGGGTCCGGTTTGATCTGTTTCATCCCCAAGGAGATCTACCGGTTGTTGCGGTCGATCTTGAGAACCTTCGCTTCAACGACGTCTCCCTCTTTGAGGACCTGGGAAGGATGTCCGATCTTCTTTCCCCATGACAAGTCCGACACATGAATCATCCCGTCCACTCC
>Ga0214473_10001648_pt1 | contig 28961 bp, 19 predicted proteins | sample RVTome_7_FD_203509 | JGI IMG/M metagenome (GOLD analysis project Ga0214473, IMG submission 203509) | Soil microbial communities from uranium-contaminated site in the Upper Colorado River Basin, Wyoming, United States - RVT98D197 | ecosystem: Environmental > Terrestrial > Soil > Contaminated >...
GGAATATGCGTCCTTCCCCAGCGGGTCCTTCTTCGCGGGGATGCCGAACAGAAGGATCGCAGGGATCCCCAGCGATTTGACCTCCTTCACTTCCTTCACCAGGTTCTCGACGCTCAACTGGAAGACGCCCGGCATGGAGGAAACCTCCTTGCGGATCCCCTTCCCGGCGGCGGCGAAGAGCGGGTAGATCAGGTCGTCCGTCGACAGCTTCGTCTCCCTCACCATCCGGCGGAAAAGCTCGTTCTTCCGAAGGCGCCGCGGGCGGTATTCGGGGAAATTCATCGGTTCGGTCCTCCATCGGGCTTCGCTGTAGAGAGGCGGGCTTCGATCGCATCCACCAATCTTTCCAGCGTATATTTTTCGGGCATGATGTCCACCGCAAATTTTTTCTTAGCCACGGCCCGGGCGGTCACTTCCCCGATCACCGCGATCCGGCTCCGCGAGAGCACTTCCGACGCGGCGCCTTCTCCCAGCAGGAGGAAGAAGTTGCGGAACGCGGAAGGAGACGCGAACGTGCAGACATCGGGGGGGGTCGCCGCGATTTCCCGCGACGCGCGGTCGTCCTTCTCCGGCAGCCCGTTCCGGTAGACCGCCACCGTTTCGACGGATCCTCCCAGCCGGAGGATCTCCGCCGGAATCGTTTCGCGGCCTTCGACCGCCCGGGGGAGGAGGAACCGCTTCCCGGCGATCCCTTCGCTCCGGAGGGAGTCCACCAGCCCCTCTGCCGTGTGCCGCGAGGCGGTAAGATCCGCGGGGAACCCGAGGCGCTGCAGCTCCCGGCTCGTGCCGGGCCCTATGCTCGCCACGCGAACACCCCGGGGCGCCTGCAGGATCGCCGCCTGGACGGCGCGTCCGCAGAAGAACTTCGCCGCGTTGGCGCTCGCGAACAGGATCCAGTCGAAGGAGGACAGGCGCGCGAGCGCGCGGTCGAGGGGAGCGTTATCGTCGGGGGGAACCAGCCGGATAGTGGGGAAGAGCACGGGGACCCCACCGCGCTTCCGGATCAGGCCGGCGAATTCCTCCGCCTGGCCCTCGCCGCGGGTGACCAGGATTCTTTTCCCTGACAGCGACATGCCCGCTTTGCCGTCCGCCGCCTATTTGCCGGCGGCGCGGTAGACTTCGTCGAGGATCTGCTTCGCGCCGCGCGCCAGCAGCTGCTCGGCCAGCCCGACGCCGAGCGCCTCGGGATCGGCAACCGTCCCCCGGGCGCTTCCCCGCAGGATCTCCGAACCGTCGGGCCGCCCCACCATCCCTTCGAGATAGATGGCGTCCCCGTCCGTTTTCCCGTAGGCGGCGATGGGCACCTGGCAGCCGCCCTCGAGCCGTTTCAGGAACCCGCGCTCCGCCCGGACGGCGAACGCCGTGTCCCGGTCGTTGAGGAACGAGACGGCTTCCCGGGTCTCCGCGTCGTCCCGGCGGATCTCGATCCCGAGCGCCCCCTGTCCGATCGCGGGGAGGGACACCTCCGTCGGTAGGATCTGCGCGATCTTCCCCTCCCAACCCAGCCGCCGCAGCCCCGCCGCCGCCAGGATGATCGCGTCGAATTTCCCCTCTTCCATCTTGCGAATGCGCGTGTCCAGGTTCCCCCGGTTGTCGACGACGACCAGGTCCGGGCGCCTGCTCAACAGCTGCGTCTGCCGGCGCAGCGAGCTGGTCCCCACCTTCGCCCCCGCCGGCAGGTCCTCGAACCGCTTCACCTTGTCGGAGAGGAACGCGTCCCGCGGATCCTCCCGCTTCGTGATCGAGACGATCTCCAGCGCGGAAGGAAGGTCGGTCGGCACATCCTTCATCGAGTGGACCGCGAGATCGATGGCCCCGGCGAGCAGCGCCTCCTCGATCTCCTTGACGAAGAGCCCCTTGCCGCCCACGCGCGCGAGCGGGACGTTCAGGATCATGTCGCCGGTCGTCTTGATCCGGACGATCTCCACCGTCCCGCCGGTCCTGCGCTCCACTTCGGAACGGATGAACTCGGCCTGCCACAGGGCGAGCTTGCTCCCGCGGCTGCCGAGACGGATTACTCCATCGCCACTTCCCACTTTTTCCTCCATTCCGGCTGAGCTGCGGGCGCCCAGCGAGAAAGATGCGAGCCGCCAGCTCCAGCCGGAAGTTTATTATTTCTGCGGCTCCTCCGGCGTGGGCGCCTGCGCCTCGTTCTCCGGCAGGTCGAACAGCTCGCGGACCGTCGCCACCAGCTCCGTCAGATCGCGGCCCTCGACGTCCTTCTTGAGCGCGGCGATCGGCGGGTGCAGGACCTTGTTGAGGATCGCGGAGGCCAGCGATTCCACCACCTTCCTCGTCTTCGGATCCTCGGTTCCCAGCATCGAGACCGCCTTGGCCACCTCGGCGTTCTTGACCTCCTCGAACTTCTTCCGCAGCATCACGATCGTCGGGGTGACCTGCTGCGCCTCGAGCCATCGGAAGAAGCTCTGCACCTCCGCCGCGACGATCTCCTCGGCTCGCTGCGCCTCCTTTTGCCGCTCCTCGAGGTTCGTCTCGATCACGTTGTTCAGGTCGTCGATATCGTAGACGTAGACGTTGTCGATCTGGTTGGCGTCCGGGTCTATGTCCCTCGGCACGGCCATGTCGATGAAGAACATCGGGCGGTTCTTCCGGATCCGGAGGACCTCCTCCACGTCCTGCCTCTTCAGGATGAAATGGGGGGCCCCCGTCGAGGACAGGATGATGTCCGCCGTCTTGAGGTGGGACAGGAGCTCGTCGAACCGCACCGGCCTCCCGTCGAACTCCTCCGCGAGCTTGACCGCCCGCTCGAAGGTCCGGTTCGTCACCATGATCCCCTTGACTCCCGCCGAGAGAAGATGGCGCGCGGCCAGCTCGCACATCTCTCCGGCGCCGATCAGCATGACCGTCTTGTCCTTCAAGGTCCCGAAGATCTTCTTCGCAAGCTCCACCGCGGCATAGGAGACCGAGACGGCGGAGCTGGCGATCTTGGTCTCCGTGCGCACCCGCTTGGCGACCGAGAACGCCTTGCTGTAGAACTTGTCCAGGATCGGCCCGATCGTGCGGAACTCGGCGGCGTATCCGTAGGCATCCTTGACCTGCCCCAGGATCTGCGGCTCGCCCAGCACCATCGAGTCGAGGCTGCTCGAAACCCGGAAAAGGTGCTTTACCGCCTCCTCTCCCTCGTGGTGGTAGAGGTACCCGTTCAGCTCGCGCAGCGGGATCCCGTGGTAGGAGGCGAGAAACTCCTTGACGGCCGCGGTCCCCTTGTAGGATTCGCCCGCCAGGACGCACACCTCGACGCGGTTGCAGGTGGAGAGGATGACCCCTTCCGCGACCTCCTCCCTCTCCACCAGCCCCCGGAGAGCGCGCCCGACCGTTTCCGCGGGAAAGGCGAGCCGCTCGCGGACCTCGACCGGCGCGGTGCGGTGGTTCAATCCCACGATGACGATGCCGCTCATAAGAGGCCCGGGAACCCTTCCCTCACCCGGAAAGGCTGGAATAGGTATGGAGGCCGGGCAGGAGCAGGTTGACCCCCAGGAACGTGAACAGGACCGCGCAGAACCCCACGATCGCCAGGATCGCCGCCTTCCTCCCCCGCCATCCGACCGTCAGCCGCCCGTGGAGGAGCGCCGCGTACAGCAGCCACGTGATGAGGGACCACGTCTCCTTCGGGTCCCAGCTCCAGTAGGATCCCCAGGCGTACTCGGCCCAGATGGAGCCGGTGATGATCCCCAGCGTCAGCAGCGGGAACCCCACGGTCAGGCACTTGTAGTTGATCTCGTCGAGCACGTCCAGCGACGGCAGGCGCTTGAAGATCGCCCCCAGCCGCTTCCGCTTGACCTCCTTTTCCTGGAGGAGGTACATGATCCCCGCGCCGAAGGCGATGGCGAAGACCGCGTTGCCGACGAACAGCAGCATGACGTGGATGGGGAGCCAGTACGAGTTGAGGGCCGGCGCAAGGCGGGCGACTTCGCCGGACTGGAAGGCGGCGAAGATGCTGAAGATGAAGCCCAGCGGAGCGATGAAGGCGCCCAATACGCGGAGGTTGTAGCGCAGCTCGGTGACCAGGAACACGGCGACGATCGACAGCGCGAAGAACGAAAGCGACTCGAACAGGTTCGTGATGGGGGTATAGCCCGCCGCGACGTATCTCGCGACGAAACCGATCGCGTGGAGGACGACCCCGATGAGGAGGAACATCCTCCCCAGCTTCGCTCCCCTCTCCTTGAGCGTGACGATGAAATACAGGTACAGGAGGGCGCCGACCAGGTAGAAGGCGGTCGTGACCTTCAGCAGTGCGATGTGCATCTGATTATTCTAAACCACGGAACGTGCCGGTAACAAGAACTACTCCAGGCCGCCGATCACTCCCAACGGCAGCCGACTCCCAGCGCGAAGATATCGCTGTCGCGGTGAATGCCGCTTGCCACGCGGCTCCAGTTGACCCGCGTGAACCAGCGATCCCCGAACCGGTAGCTCGTCGTGAGCGACACGAGGCCCGCGACGTCGAACCGCTCGTCCTCGCCGGTCCAGCGGGGAGGGAAACGGTCGAGAAAGGCGAAAAGGCCCGCGCCGAACCCGAGCGTAAGACGCCGGTCGAGAAACGCATCCACCAGCCAGATCTGGCTTCCGAGCCCGTCCCGCCGGATCTCTTCCCTGTTGTCCTCGTGGATCCACGACAGCGTCCAGTCGAAATGCCGGGAGACCCCTCTGCGGAACTCCACGCCTCCCGCAACGCCCGGGCGGCTCTCCAGGCTGTTGTGGACCGTCCCCCCAAGGAAGGGCATCAATTCGGTTCCCGTCGTCTTCGAAGGGGAAGCGCCCTGACCCTGACGTCGTCCGGAGGTCTCGTCGCCGGCCTCTTTCCGAAGCCGGTATCCGGCGCCGAAAAGATACTGGCTGGTGACGACGTCGTTCGTCGGGTGAACGTGGTTGATCCCGAAACGCACGAACCAGGGGGTTTTCGTGTAATAGGTGGCCGTCAACCCGTAGACCGGCGCCCATCCGTGGACGTTCGCGTGTCCCTCTCCCGGCTGCGACTGCGTGTCGAAATACCGGTAGACCCCCGCCCCGAATGCGATGGATACCCGGCGCTCGAACAACGGGATGCGACCCCACAGCCGCGTGGCGAAACCGTCCCGGTGGTGGCCGCTGAGCTGCCCTTCGTTGATCCACGATCCGGACACGGCGAAGTGGGTCGCGAAGTCCTGCCGGAAGTCGATCTGCCATCCGCGGACCGTCTGCCCGATATCGACGGACTCCGTCGCCCCGCCGAGCAAGGAAAGCTCCTGTCCATGAGATGGATCCGGCAGGAGAAGGAACGGCAGCAGGAGCACCCATCGAGCGCGCATCTCTTCTCCGGGGTCGCAGCGGAAACGATTCTTTGAAGCCGGCGGATCAGTACTGCTCGTCTGTCCACATCTCCTTGGTGAACCTCACGACCTTGTTGCGGCCCGTCTCCTTGGCGTTGTAGAGCGCCACGTCGGCGAATTTGATCGCCTGCCAGAAGCTCGCAGCGTCCACGGGATACTCCGCCACGCCGAAGCTGATCTCCTTCCGCACGACGCCCCTGGCCGTCTTGACCTTGTTCTCTCCCACCGCCACGCGGATCCGCTCGGCGACCTCCATGGCGGCGTTCTTGCAATCGGGCATGACCACGAGGAACTCCTCGCCTCCGAAGCGGATCACCAGGTCGCTCGCCCGCACGCTGCGGGCGATCACGGCCGCGGTTTCGCGGAGGACGGCGTCGCCGGCGTCGTGGCCGTAGGTGTCGTTGACCTGCTTGAAGAAGTCGAGGTCGCCCATGAGCAGGCCGACCGTTGTGCCGTGCCGCTCCGCGGTCGCAATCAGGATTTCGGTGTACTCCTCGAGGAAGCGGCGGTTGTGCAGGCCGGTGAGCACGTCGCGCAGCGACGATTCCCGAAGCGTTTCCGTGAGCCGCTTCGCCTCGATCACCGGGAACGTCTCATGGATGAACCGGCGCACCTGGGCGACCTTCGTAGCGCTTGCGTCTACGTCCTCCCCCCGGAACACGAACTGGGCCACGCCGCCCGTGGCGCCGCCGATGATCATCGGGACGCAGATGTGCTGGACTCCCTCGATGTTGAAGTGCCGGCATACGCCGGGGAACTCCGCCGATGCGATCGTCTCGCCCGTCTTCTTCGCCCGGCAGAGGTTCGCGTTCACGAAGATCTCCTCCTTGCAGGCGCTTTCCATCTCGCCGCCCGACGTGAGCGCGCACCGGATGCGGTTCTTGTTGCCGTCGACGTCGTAGATGTTGTAGGCGCCGAGGCCATGCAGTGCGAACTCGTGCCCAAGGCGCAGGTAGACGTCGTCCACCGTGTCGTCCTCCTCGATCACCTTCTTGAAGGTGCCGATCTCGAGGAGCGACCGGAGCAGGCGGTTCACCTGTTCGGAAAGCGTGCCCACCTCGTCGAGCGAGCGGACGACGATCGGGGTGCGCAGGTCGATCTCGCCCTCGGCGAGGCCCTTGATGCATCGCGTCAGCTCTCCGAGCGGGCGGATCAGGGAGCGCGTGATGAGGAAGGTGAAGACGATCAGGGGCGGAATGGCGAGGAGGGTCGCCACGACGACCACGTTCCGGTAGAACGGATCGCGCGCGGCATACGCGCCGAGCGCGCCGATCAGCAGGTACCATCCGGCGGTCGACATGCTGAAGATCCAGAACTTCTGGCGGATCGGACGCCGGAAAAAGACCAAGGAGCGGACAAAGTCCCACAGCGGGGGTGAGGTCGTCATCGATGGCTCCTGTTCGCAATAGTGAATTGCCGCGCGTCGGCGTCCCCTATCTTATCGCGGGTACCCGTCGGCAATTTAATGAAAAATTCGATGTCGGCAGGGAGGCGGCGGCATAATTTTCCAGACGCTCTCTTGGCCATCGCGACACGCCGGTTCCTCATTATTATGAAACACGATTATTATGAAACACGAAGCCCGCTACAGCATCATTCACGGGCGATGGTCTCCCACGGACGACAGATGCCGGTTTAGGAACTCCCCGGCCGTCTGGATGGAGACGATGGCGGCGGGAAGAGCGTCCCCTTCCGTGTCGTTCCGGCTCCCGGATGAATTCCGCCCACAGGGCGGCGCGCTTCGCGGAGCAGGACGGGCAGAACCCCCGCTGCCTGCAGGAGAAGGCGACGAAATATTCGTTCCCGCAGGCGTTGCACCGGACGCGCGCCAAGGCGCCTTCGGGAAGGCCGCACCCGAAAAAGCGCTCGACCGTTTTCGGAGCGATCCCCCGTAGAAGTCCGAAGGTCCGCTCGAAGCGTTGTTCGTATTCCCGGGTGAAGCGGTCGAAGAACTGGTGAGGTTGCCGCCGATTCAATCCATGGCGGCACAGCAAGGAACGGGCCAGGTTACTGCCGTGTTTCAGGGCCGGGGAACAGTGGCGCCGAGTTCTCTTTCAGTCTTACCAATTATCTCATTCGTAATCTTATTGATTGGACCGGCATATACTTGGGCATCGCCAATTTTCCTGTCACTAGTCGGGGTTGCCCGTGCGCCGATTCGGCGTGTACAATCGCCGCAGGGAAATACGACGGCGCCTCCGCCCAACCCGAACTTCGCGGCCGACTTCCGGTTCCCGGCGTCGGCGTAGGCGGCGATCAGCGAAATCTCACATGTCGAACCCGGGATAACGTCCTATCGCCATCGCTGAATCAAGCGAGCCCTCGAGCCGAATTATGAACGATTCCAGGCTGATATCGGCTGCAACGCATATTTCCCTGAGTTCGAGAACGTCGAGCCGCCTCTCCCCCGATTCGTATTTGCTGACGAAGGACTGGGGTTTGCCGAGGAGCCCGGCGAGCTTTGCCTGCGTAAGCCCTGCTTCCTGGCGGACTTGCCGGAGCAGGGACAGGAAACACCCGTTCCGTGTAGAATCGTATTTCCGCACTGGCGAAATATATAATATCGTTGACATATATCCCAAATCGGGATATATGTCGCTTGGTTGTTTTTCTCATCCCACGCTTCCGGAGTTGCCGGTATTTACGACCTCGCCTCTGTCCAAAATTGCAGTGGGACCTATGATCGAACCGCGGGAAACCGCAGCCCGCCATCTCCGGATCGAGCGTTACAATCTGATGCTCGCATTGACATGGACGGTGCTGATCGGATCATCTATGTCTTGGTCCCTTTACAAGAAACACCAATATTTATTACTCGTGGCGCAAGGGCTTGACCCCCGGGAGAGTCTCATAAAAAGGTAATACTTCTTGCATGGATTGCTTACTGAAGTTACCCAGATAGCATCCTTGTCTGTTACCAGAAAAATTCTTATTGATTGAATGCTTACGGGGTGGGGGGGGTGTAACATGAACAAATTGCAGGAAACCGCAAGCCGCGATCTCCAAAGCAATCGTAACTTTTTGACCCTCGCGGTGATCTGGACGGTATTGGTCGGATTGTCCCTTTTTTATTATCACCGCGAGTCAAACAAGCACACAATACATGAGGCGAAGGCGCAAGCCCAGGCAAATCTCGACAAGGATATCACCTTACGCCGTTGGGCTACCGGTCACGGCGGCGTCTACGTCCCCGCAACCGAAAAGACACCCCCAAACCCCTATCTGTCGCATATCCCGGAACGCGACATCGTAACGCCGTCGGGCCGCCTCCTGACCCTTATCAACCCGGCGTACATGATACGCCTGTTGCATGAATTCGGCCAGAAACAGTCCGGCATCAGTGGGCACCTCACCAGCCTTAACCCGCTCAACCCCCGGAACATCCCCGACTCATGGGAAGCCGAAGCGCTCCGGACCTTCGAGCGCGGGAAGACCGAGGTAAACTCGGTCGAAACGAAGGATGGCGAATCGTACCTCCGACTGATGCTCCCGCTCATTACCGAGCAGGGCTGCCTCAAATGCCACGCAGCGCAAGGATACAAGGAAGGCGACATCCGCGGCGGAATCAGCATCTCGGTGCCCCTTGCGCCCATCCTGCTGTCCGATCGGTCGTATTACTATTCAGCGATCATCGGTCACATCGTTCTGTGGGTGCTCGGCCTGGCGGGGATCGCCGTGTGGCGGCGGAAGGTCAAGAACCATATCCGCGAGCGTGAACTGCACGAGGAAGCACTACGGCAAGACTCCGACGTTCAACGAATCCTCAACCGGATCATGAGCAGTTCCCATGGTCCCGCCACTCTGGACAAGGTCCTGGTCTTTTCCCTCGATCAGATACTCTCGCTGGAATGGCTCTCGTTCGAGGGGCGCGGGGCGGTGTTCATCCGCGACAATACCCCCGGCCGGCTTGTCATGAAGGCGCATCGGGGTCTCGGGGAAGCCGTCGAAAAGACCTGCGCTTTGCTGCCTCTCGGGACGTGCCTGTGCGGGCGGGCGGCCGAGGGAGGAGAGATTGTTTTTTCGGACGGGGTGGATGACCGGCACGAGGTCGTGTACGAGGGGATGTTGCCGCACGGCCACTACTGCGTCCCGATCATGGTGAACGATATCGTCGTGGGTGTCCTGAACCTGTATATCCGGGAGAACCGCGGCCGCCTGGCGAACGACGAGAGGTACCTGAATCTGTTCGCTGATACCCTTGGCATTGTCATTGCCCGGAAGGAGGCGGAGGAGCGGCTTCAGGAAAGCGAGGAGCGCTATCGCCGCCTGGTCGAGGGCTCCCCCGACATGCTGTACGTGTTCTCCAGCAAGCGCGGCGCGATCTTCTACTCGGCCCGGGTCGCGCAGGTCTTCGGGTATCCCATCGAGCATCTCTATGCCCACCCATTCCTCTGGAGAGATTCCGTTCATCCCGATGACCGGCAGACGGTGGCGGAGGCGATCCGGGAGATCGAGGCGGGAAGATCGTTCGACATCGAGTACCGCGTCAGGGACGCGCACGGGGAGTGGCGCTGGTTGAGGGACCGTTCCATCGGTAGGCGGGAGGAAAACGGCGAAGTATTCATCGAGGGCCTGGCGAGCGACATCACCGAGCGTAAACGTACCGAAGCGGAGAAGAAACAGCTGCAGGGCCAGCTCCAGCAAGCCATAAAGATGGAGGCGGTGGGAACGCTTGCGGGCGGCATCGCGCACGATTTCAACAACGCCCTGACGGGGATCGTCGGATTCGGGGAACTCTTGCGCAACAGGATGGCAGGAGACGAGCAGGCGTTGCATGATTTGGGTGAGATCCTGCGTTGCGCGGAACGCGCGTCGACGCTGACAAAGCAACTCCTGGCGTACGCCCGCCGCCAGGTCATCGAGCCTGTCAATTTGAACTTGAGCACCCTGGTTGCGGATTTGATGAAGTTTATCGGCAAAGTGGTGGGCGAACATATTGAGGTAAAAACATCTCTGGAAAAGAATGTCCCGACCATTTGTGCCGATCGCGGACAAATCGAACAGGTGGTCATGAACCTTTGTCTGAACGCCAGGGATGCGATGCCGGAAGGCGGACGGCTCGTGGTCGAAACCGAGGACGTGTATCTGGAGGAGGAGTATGTCCACCAGAACCCGTACATGAGGACAGGGAGATACGCTCTGCTTACGGTTTCCGACACGGGGGTCGGGATGGATGAGAAGACCTGCGAGCGGGCGTTTGAACCGTTTTTCACCACGAAGGGGCCGGACAAGGGGACGGGCCTGGGACTTGCGATGGTGTACGGGATCGTCAAGCAGCACGGTGGATTTATCCACCTCTACAGCGAACCGGGGAAAGGAACGGCATTCAAGATGTATTTCCCCGCTATCGAGGCTCAACCGGATGCTGTCCCGGAGAAACGCAGGGAAGAAATTGTGCGTGGGGGGATGGAGACAATCCTTCTGGCGGAAGACGAGGAAGCCATCCGGTCATTTATCGAGCGGACATTGAAGGAGCTTGGGTATAACGTTCTTGTTGCCCGGAACGGGGAGGAGGCGATCGAGATTTTCAGGCAGAATAAAGAGATCGTTCTCGCCGTACTGGACGTGGTCATGCCGCGGAAGGGGGGCAAGGAAGCGTTCGAAGAGATGCACAAGCAAAACCCGCGACTCAAAGTGATCTTCACGAGCGGTTATATCGGCAACGGGATCCACGATTCATTTGCGTTGATCGCCGGCACGCCGTTTTTGCAGAAGCCGTTCGGCCCCACAATACTGGCAAGGAAGATACGGGAGGTGCTGGATGCGCAATGATTCGTGGGGGGAGACACAAAAAATGAACCAGGATGAAAAAAACGCAATTCTTGTGGTGGACGACGATCCATCCGTTCTGGAATCGACTTCCAGATTGTTGAGCGCATTCGGGTATCTTGTATTTCCATATGGGAATGCCATGGATGCAGCGATGAAACTACAAGAAAATAACGTTCGTGTGGTACTGACGGACATTATGATGCCGGAGGTAACCGGCCTTCAATTCCTGGAAAAAATACGTTCATTCAATTCTGAAATCCCTGTAATCATGATGACCGCGTATGCGGAACTGGATATCACAATTGATGCGATTCGAAAAGGTGCATTCGATTTTTTATTGAAACCCTTCAAGCCTGAATACCTCGCTCATTCGGTAAAAAAAGCGATCGATCATTACAGGCTTAAGCAGCTTGAAAAAAACTACATCAGTACGCTTGAAAAATCCGTGGAAACCAGAACCAAAGAACTGAGGGATGCGCTGACGCTGGTGAAATCCGCCAGCAAGGAGATCGTCGAGCGCCTCGCGGAGGTCGCCGAGTACAGGGATACGGATACGGGGAAGCATATCAAGCGGATCGGCCTGTATTCGCAAGGGATCTCCGTGGCCCTGAACATGCCGGCGGAGTTTGTCGAAGCGATCACGTTTGCAAGCATTCTCCACGATATAGGAAAGGTCGGGGTATCTGATAACATTCTCCTGAAGCGGGGTCCTCTCACGCCGGAAGAGTTTGATCTCATGAAAACCCATACGGTTATCGGTGAGAAGATGCTCGAAGGATCTTCCTATCCAGGGATGTCAATGGCGACTTCTATCGCCCTGAACCACCACGAAAGAATGGACGGTCGCGGGTATCCTCGGGGGCTGAAAGGGGAAGAGATACCGATCGAGGGGAGGATCGTGATGCTCGTCGATCAATATGATGCCTTAAGAAGCGAAAGGCCATACAAACCTGCGTTTGACCACGATAAATCATACAAGATCATCACAGCAGGAGATGGGAGGACATCGCCGGAGCATTTCGACCCGAACGTGCTGGATGCGTTTATCCGTGTTGCGTCAGAGTTCGACGGAATATTTAAGGAGTTATGCGGATAACGGACGCAGTATCTCGATGCTGGGCGGTCTGTGTGACCCATCTCGCGAGTTCGAGGTGGCAGACTGGACCCGGGGACCTCCTTCCTGCAGAAACCCTACACACCGGTTTCCCGTTGAAATAGCTCCCGGATCGCCGGGCGGTTGCATTATAAATATTCACCGAAACCGCCGTGGTACGATGGGCGCGTGAGAGACGCCGTGCGCATCTTTCCGGCCGCGTTTCTGCTCGCGGCATTGGCCGCCGCGGGGTGCGCGCCGAAGGTTCCCATCGAGGAGGGGACGCTGGTCATCGCCCTTCCCGGGGCGCCCGTGAGCATCGATCCCCGGCTGGCTACCGACGCCTACGGCGAGCAGATCCTCCAGATAACTCACGCCTTTCTGGTCAAGAGGGACGCGGCGGGAAACCCGATCCCCGACCTCGCGGAGAGCTGGGAGGAGAGGTCTCCCACGGAGATCGCCTTCCGGCTGCGCAAGGGGGCGCGCTTCCACGACGGGCGGGAGGTCACCTCGGCTGACGTCCGGTACACGTTCGAGTGGATCCTCGACCCGAAGAACCGGTCGCCGCACCGGGCGACCTACGACACGATCTCCCGGATCGAGACTCCCGATCCGCGGACGGTCGTATTCCGCCTGAAGGAACCGTTCGCCCCCTTTCTCGTCGGGATGTCCCGCGGGATCGTCCCGGCGGGGTCCGGGGCGCGGGGATACAGCCCCGTCCCGGGAGCGGGCCCATACAAGGTCGACGATTTCCGCCCGGACGAGGCGATTTCGCTCTCCCGGCACGACGGGTATCACGGCCGGCCCCCCGCCATCGCCAAGGTCCTGGTGAAGTTCCTTCCGGACAGCAACGTCCGGTTTCTCGAGCTAAAAAAGGGGAGCGTCAACTTCGTGTTGAACGGCGTGGACCCGGATCTCCTTCCCGCCGCCCTGAAAAACCCGAACCTGGCGATGGAAGAAGCGCCGGGGAGCAACGTCTCCTACCTGGGATTCAACCTGCGGGACCCGATCCTTTCCGACGTCCGGGTGCGGCGCGCCGTCGCGATGGCCATCGACCGGGAGGCGATCGTGCGGACGATCTGGAAAGGGCATGCCGACCCGGCCGACTCGATTCTGGCGCCCGGCTTCTGGGCGCATGCGGAAGGCCTCCCCCCGATCCGGCACGATCCCGCGGAGGCGAAGCGTCTCCTCGACCGGGCGGGATACCGCGACCCCGACGGCGACAGCCCGAAGCCCCGTTTCACGCTGACCTTCAAGACGTCGCAGAACGAGCTGCGCCGCAGGATCGCCGCCGTCCTCCAGGAGCAGCTTCGGCAGGCGGGCATCGCGGTGGAGGTGCAGTCCCTCGAGTGGGGAACCTTCTTTTCGGACATAAAGAAAGGGAACTTCCAGATCTACAGCCTCACGTGGGTGGGGATCGCCGACCCCGACATCTACCATTACGCCTTCCACTCCGAGCAGTTTCCCCCGGACGGCGCGAACCGCGGCCGGTACGCGAACCCGGAACTCGACCGGCTCGTCCTCGCAGGACGCCGGGAGCCGTCGCGCGCGAAACGGAAGGAGATCTACCGCAGGGTCCAGTCTCTCCTTTCGCGGGACCTGCCGGTGTTTCCCCTCTGGGTCAACCGCAACATCCTCCTGCGGGACCGGCGGCTCGCCGGGTTCACCATTACGCCCGACGAAGACTACACGTCGGTGAAAGACATCCGGATCGAGGCGCGAAACCGGGGGGGGGCCGGGAAACCCGAGCCATGAAAAGGTACCTCCTCTCGCGCCTGGCGCAGCTCGTCCCCGTCGTATTCGGCGTCGTGACGATCGTCTTCCTCCTGATTCACCTCATCCCCGGCGACCCCGTGGAGATCATGCTCGGCGAAAGCGCCGTGGCGGCGCAGAAGGAGGAGCTGCGCAGGGACCTGAAGCTCGACCGCCCGATCGCCGCGCAATACGCGGAATTTCTCGGAGGGCTGGTTACGGGCGACCTGGGCGTCTCCTTCCGGAGCCGCGAGCCGGTGCTGCGCGAGATCCTCTCCCGGTTTCCCGCCACGCTGCTCCTGGCGGCGGCATCGCTCCTCGTGGCGGTTTTCATCGCCGTTCCGTTGGGAATCCTCTCGGCGATGCGCCGGCATTCGTGGCTCGACCATTTCTCCTCGTTCCTGGCGATGCTGGGGCTTTCCATGCCCAACTTCTGGCTCGGTCCGCTGCTGATTCTCGTCTTCTCCATCCATCTGGGTCTTTTCCCGGTGGGGGGATACGGCACCGCGCGGCACCTCGTTCTTCCGGCGCTCACGATGGGGACGGGGATGGCGGCGATCCTGATGCGGATGCTGCGGTCCTCGCTCCTCGAGGAGATCCGCCAGGAATACGTCCGGGCGGCGTCCGCGAAAGGGCTCTCCCGGCGGGCGGCCGTCCTGCGGCACGCCCTCAGGAACTCGTCGATCCCCGTGCTCACGGTCCTCGGACTGCAGTTCGGGGCCCTGCTCGCCGGCAGCGTCATCACCGAGACGATCTTCTCCTGGCCGGGGATCGGCCGGCTCACCATCCAGGCGATCGACGCCAGGGACTACCCGCTCGTCCAGGGGTGCGTCCTTTTCATCGCCCTGTGCACCGTGGCGGTGAACCTTGCGACGGACCTGCTCTATTCCCGCCTCGACCCGAGGATCCGGTATGAGTGAACGGGGCCCGGCCTCCCGCGGGCGCATCGCGGCGCGGTTCCTCCGGCACCGGGGAGCTGCGGCGGGGCTCGCCGTCGTGGCGGCGCTTCTCCTCGTCGCGCTGCTTGCGCCCCGCCTCTCCCCTTTCGACCCCAACACCCAGGACCTCGACTCGGGACTGTCCGGCGCCTCGGCTTCCCATTGGCTTGGCCAGGACAAGCTCGGCAGGGACCTGCTCTCCCGCCTGCTCCACGGCTCGCGGATCTCGATCTCCGTCGGCCTCGGAACGGTCGCCATCTCCCTTTCCATCGGCCTCCTCGCGGGATGCGCATCCGGATTCTACGGAGGACGGACGGACCATCTCTTCATGCGGCTGTGCGACGTGCTGATGGCCTTCCCGGGAATCCTCCTGGCGATCGCGATCACCGCGGTCCTTGGCCCCTCCCTGCGCAACGTGCTGATCGCGCTGTCGCTCCTCGGATGGGTCGGCTACGCCCGGCTCATCCGGGCGCAGGTGATGAAGGTCAAGGAGATGGAGTTCGTGGAGTCGGCGCGCGCGTCGGGGAACCCCCCCGCGAGGATCCTGCTTTCCCACGTTTTGCCGAACGCTCTTTCCCCCATCATCGTGGAATCGACGTTCGGGATCGCCCGCGCCATCGTCGCGGAGGCGGGCTTAAGCTTCCTGGGCCTGGGGGTCGCGCCCCCGGCGCCGTCCTGGGGTGCGATGATCAACGAGGGGAGGCATTTCCTTTTCGTCGCGCCGCACGTCGCCGCCGTGCCCGGGCTGGCGATCATGGCAACGGTGATGGCGTTCAATCTGATCGGAGACGGATTGCGGGACGCGATGGACGTGCGGGATTGACCCGGCACGGCGGCTCGATGATATGATATGCGATATTTTCCCTGATGAACCAAAGTCGGAGGAAGGAGGGCACGGTATGGCGAAATCGGGCAAGAAAGGCATGACCCGCAGGGAGTTCGTCAAAGCCGCCGGCATCGGGACGCTCGCGATGGGAGTTGCGCCGGCGATCATCATCCCCGGACGGAGCCACGCGGCCGGGAAGGAGCTCAAGATCCTCGTCTGGTCCCACTTCGTCCCCCGGTTCGACAAGGAGTGGTTCGACAACTACGTCAAGACCTGGGGGCAGGCGAACGGCGTGAACGTCACGCTGGACCATATCGGCCTCGCCGAGATCGGCTCGCGCACCGCGGCGGAAGTTTCCGCGGGGAAGGGGCACGACCTGATCGAGTGGGTCTCTCCGCCTTCCCAGTTCGAGCCGAGCGTGCTCGACCTCTCCGACGTCGTCGCGGCGGCGGAGAAGCGGTTCGGCAAGATGCACCCGCTCTGCAAGAGAACTTCATACAACCCGAACACGAAGAAGTACTACAGCTTCGTCCCCGGGTGGACCATCGACCCCGGCTGCTACCGGAAAAGCCTGTGGACCAAGGCGGGAAAACCGAACGGGCCGGTGACGTGGGAAGACCTGATCACCTACGGAGGAAAGATCAAGAGGGAACAGGGGATCCAGCTGGGAATCGGCCTGTCCCAGGAGCTCGACTCGAACATGGCGGCCCGGGCGCTGCTCTGGTCCTACGACTCAAGCATCCAGGACGCGAACGAGAACGTCGTCCTGAACAACCCCAAGACCGTCGAGGCCGTCGCCTACATGGCCCGGCTGTTCAAGGAGGCGATGGTCCCCGAGGTCTTCGCCTGGACGGCCGTTTCCAACAACCAGGCGCTCATCGCCGGAAGGGCCGCATACATCCTCAATTCCATCTCGGCCTATCGCTCCGCGCAGAAGGAAGTGCCGGAGATCGCCAAGGACGTCTACTTCACCCCGGCGCTGAAAGGTCCGAGGGGAGCGGGGTGGAGCTGCGAGCACGTGATCTACAACTACATCGTGCCCAAGTACTCACCGAACGCCGACACGGCGAAGAAGTTCCTGCTGGACCTGGTGGCGAACTACGACCAGGCGATGTACGCGAGCGAGCTGTACAACTCGCCGGCCTTCTTCGATGCGCCCATCCCTTCCGGAAGCCGCGGCTACGCGGCGGTGAATGGCGCGAAGAAGGTCCGGGACCTCCACAACGCATGGTTCAGCAGCGACCCCTTCGCGCTCCCGGGGGAGGAGAAAGGGAAGCTGGCGGTGCTCAAGGACGCGGAGAAGTGGAGCACCAACGTGGGGCACCCGGGGCCCGCGAACCCGGCGGAAGGCGAGGTCTTCGCCACCTTCATCCTGCCTAACATGATGGCCAACGCCACAAAGGGGATGAAGCCGGAGCAGTCGGTGGCGGAGGCGGAAAAACAGGTTAAGGCGATCTTCAAGAAGTGGCGGGAGAAGGGCCTCGTCGGCGGGAAAACATAAGCGTCAAGGCAAGGAAGCGCGGGGGCGGGGGATTTCCCGCCCCCGCCGCGTTTTTTATTAACGCTTTCGATTAGATCCTCGCACGGAAGAAGCCGAAATCTATAATAAATAAAGTACCGGGGGCTGCTGGCGCCATGGCACGGGTCGAAATCCGCGGAGTCTCGAAAACGTTCGGGGAGGTCCGGGCGGTCGACCACGTGGACCTCGAGACCGTCGAGGGGGAGTTCCTGGTCCTCCTGGGTCCTTCCGGTTGCGGCAAGACCACGCTCCTCCGGATGGTCGCGGGGATCGAGGAGCCCACCGCCGGCGATATCCTCATCGACGAGAAGATCGTGACGAACCAGCCGCCGCGGATGCGGAACATCGCGATGGTGTTCCAGAGCTACGCCCTCTATCCGCACATGTCGGTTTACCGGAACATCGCTTTTCCCCTCCGCACGCGGGGGGTGGACAAGGCATCCATCCGGAAGAAGGTGGAGTGGGCGGCGGGGATGTTCGGGATCGGGCGACTGCTCGACCGCAAGCCCCGCGAACTCTCCGGGGGAGAGCGCCAGCGCGTCGCCCTGGCCCGCGCGATGGTGCGGGAGCCGAGCGTGTTTCTCCTCGATGAACCCCTCTCCAATCTCGACGCCCTGCTGCGCGCCTCGGCGCGGGAGGAGCTGCGCCAGTTCCAGAAGCGCGTCGGAGTCACAACGATCTACGTCACGCACGACCAGGTGGAGGCCATGGGCCTCGGCGACCGGATCGTGGTGATGAGCAAGGGGAAGATCCGGCAGGTGGGGACCCCCATGGAGATCTACCACTGGCCCGCCGATACCTTCGTGGCCACCTTCGTCGGCTCTCCCCCCATGAACCTTCTGGGGGAGGACGACATCCTGACCGGGTTCCGCCCCGAGACGTTCCTGCCGGCCGACCTGGTGTACGGAACCGAAGGAATCGTCACCTACCCTTTTGAAGTGACCTGGATGGAGTACCTGGGGGCGGAGAGACTCCTCTATGGAAACGTCGGGGAGAAATCCCACGCCCGCCACGTCGTTTCCCGATTGCCGGGCAGCGTGAACCTTCCCATCGAGGCGGGGAAGACGTACCCCTTCGCCGTATCCCGCAACGATCTCCGGTTCTTCGACCGGAAGAACGGGCTGCGGACGGACCGGGGGCCGGCGTGAGCGGGACGACCGGGGAACAGGCCATTAACGGCACGGTCGAAAATCGGGGCGTGAACGGCGGCGGTCGGGCCGGCATCCGGGACCGGGTGGGGCTTCTCTCCAAGCTGATGATCGCACCCGCGGTCTTTTACGTCGCCGCGATGATCGGCTTCCCCTTCATCCTGGCCCTCCTGTACAGCATGAGCGACGTGACGACCGGCGACCCGGCTCTTCACCTCGTCGGCCTCCGGAACTTCCGGGCCATCCTCGATGATCCCGTCTTCCTGCTCTCCATGAAAAACACGTTCTTCTTCGCGATCGTCTCGCAGGTGCTGGTCATCCTCCTTTCGAGGGTGATCGCCACCGCCCTGATGAAGGAGTTCCGCGGCAAGTGGCTGGCGCGCTTCCTCATCATGCTCCCCTGGACGGCGCCGATTTCGCTCGGGACGATCGGATGGCTCTGGATGCTCGATTCCATCTTCAGCCCCTTCGACTGGGTCCTTCGGTACGCGGGGCTGCTCGGCGCTCCGGGCGCGCTGCTGGGGCCGGACCTGAACCTTTATTGGCTGGGCGTGCCCGCTCTCGCGATGGCCTCCGTGGTGCTCGTCCACGTGTGGAGGATCCTGCCGCTGGCGACGGTGATCCAGCTGGCGGGCCTCTCTTCCATCCCCCGGGACCTCCTCGAGGCCGCGGAGGTCGACGGGGCCACACCGTGGCGCAGGACGCTGGAGATCACGATCCCGCTGACGCTCCCCATCATCAGCATCGCCTTCCTCTTCGGGCTCGTCTTCACCTTCACCGACGTGACCGTCGTCTACGTCCTCACCCGGGGCGGCCCGATCCACAGCACGCAGGTGCTCTCGACATGGACGTTCTTCAAGGGGATCGAGGGGGGAGACCTCGCCCAGGGGGCGGCCATCTCCCTCTTCCTCTTCCCCGTCCTTGCGGGGATCGCGGCCCTGATGCTCCGGATGGCCCGGAAGAGCGAGGTGGTGTGATGAAGAGCGTGCGGAAGATGCTGGGCCGCGGCGGCCTCTACACGCTGGTGGGCGGCTTCGCGTTCTTCGGGGCATTCCCGTTCTACTGGATGGTCATCGCGACGTTCAAGCGGGACCACGATCTGTTCAACCCCGTGGCCAACCCGTTCCTGTTCAACGAGCCCCCCACCCTGGACCACCTGAAGCTCCTGCTGTTCGACACGCACTTCCTGACCTATCTCGCGAACACCTTCTGGGTCGGCGCGGCCGTCGTCGTGATCACGCTCGCGGCCGCCGTCCCCGCGGCCTACAGCCTGGCGCGGTGGGCGAGGGGATGGGGGGAGACGCTGGGGATCGGGATCTTCCTCACCTACCTCGTTCCGCCCACGATCCTGTTCATCCCCCTCTCCCGGTTCGCCGCCGCCCTGGGGCTGCAGGAGTCCCTCTGGTCGCTCATCCTCATCTACCCCACCTTCACGATCCCCTTCTGCACCTGGCTCCTCATGGGGTTCTTCAAGACGATCCCCAAGGACATCGAGGAGCAGGCGATGATCGACGGGCTCTCCCGCCTGGGAGCGATGTTCTGGGTCGTCCTGCCGCTGGGGATCTCGGGGCTCCTGACGGTCGTCGTGTTCGCCTTCACCCTCTCCATGCACGAGTTCATCTACGCCCTCACCTTCATCTCCGTCTCGGCGAAGAAGACCGTATCCATCGGCGTCCCCACGGAGCTCGTGCGCGGGGACGTGTTCCAGTGGGGGCCGCTGATGGCCGGCGCCCTCATCGCCAGCATCCCCGTGGCCGTCGTCTACACCTTCTTCCTGGACCGGTTCATCGCCGGTTTCACCATGGGGGCCGTGAAGTAGCGCAACGGGGGTGTCCGAGTGAGCTCCTGGCACACGATGCCCGCGGAAGAGGCGGTCCTCCGGCTCCGCGCCGATGCCTGGGCCGGCCTTTCTTCCGCGGAGGCGGCGCGCCGCCTGGCCGAGGCCGGGCCGAACGAGCTACCGTCCGCCGCCCCGGCCCCCGCGTGGAAGATTCTCGTCCGGCAATTCAAAAGCGCCCTCATCGTCATCCTTCTCATCGCCATCGTCCTTTCCCTGGCCCTCGGCCATCTCCTCGAGGCCGCGGGCATCGCGGCGATCGCGCTGTTCACCGTGGCACTGGGGTTTGTTCAGGAGTACCGAGCCGACCGGGCTCTCGAAGCGCTCCGTCGGATGACGGCCCCCACGGCCGCCGTCCTCCGGGACGGGGAAGAGCGCGAGGTGCCCGCCGGGGATGTCGTGCCGGGAGACATCATCCTCCTCGGCGCGGGAGATCTCGTCCCCGCCGACGGCCGCCTGCTCGAGTCGGCGAACCTCGAAATCGACGAGGCATCCCTTACGGGCGAATCATCGCCGGCCGAAAAACGCGCGGACGCCCTGGAGGGAACGGACATCGCCCTCGGCGACCGGCGCAACATGGTCTACTGGTCCACCGCGGTCACGCGCGGGCGGGGACGCGCGGTCGTCGCCGCCACCGGGCCCCGCACCGAATTCGGAAGGATCGGGGGACTCCTGGAAGCGGTCGCCGCCCCCAGGACCCCCCTGGAACTTCAGATGGACCGGCTGGGGAAAACCCTCGTCCGCGCCTCCCTGGCGATCGTGGCCATCGTCGTCGCGCTCGGGATATTGCGCGGCCAGCCGCTCGTGGAGATCCTCCTCTTCGGAATCGCGTTCGCCGTCGCGGTGGTGCCGGAGGCGCTGCCGGCCGTCGTCACGATTTCACTCGCGATCGGCGCCCGGCTCATGGCGAAACGAAACGCGCTGATCCGCCGCCTTCCGGCGGTCGAGACGCTGGGATGCGCCACCGTGATCTGCTCGGACAAGACGGGGACCCTTACGACCGGCGAGATGACGGTGCGCGAGGTTTATGTCGGGGGAAACCTCCTGACGGTCACCGGCGCCGGCTATGAGCCCAGCGGGACGTTTCTGCTCGACGGTTCCCCCGCCGGCCGGGACGAGTCCCTGGGAGCGCTCCTGGGGGCCGCCGCACTCTGCTCGGACGCCGATCTCGTCCGGGACGGGGGAACCGGGCGCTGGCGCGCGAAGGGAGATCCGACGGAAGCGGCCCTGGTCGTCGCCGCCGCAAAAGGCGGTTTCCGGAAAAGCGCGCTCGAGGCGGAAAACCCGCGCAGGGGCGAGATTCCCTTCAGCTCCGAGCGGAAACGGATGACAACGCTGCACGGCACCGGAGGGGAAGCGTCGGCATCTTCCAAGGGGGCGCCGGAAATCGTCCTCGCGTCCTGCACGAAGCGGAGGACGGCCCGCGGGGACGAGCCGCTTACGGCGGCTGACCGCGCGGACATACTGGGCCGGGCGCACGACATGGCGGACCGCGCATTGAGAGTGCTGGCCGTCTCCGGGAAGCGGGGAGCGTCCCTCGACAACGCGGAGAAGGAGATGACCTTCCTCGGGCTGTTCGGAATGATCGATCCGCCCCGGCCGGAAGCCCGGCAGGCGATCGAGACGTGCGGCCGGGCGGGCATCCGCCCCGTCATGATCACCGGCGACCATCCGGCGACCGCCCGCGCGATCGGCAGGGAGCTCGGGCTGCTCCGGGAAGGCCGCGTCGTCACGGGCGCCGACCTCGACGCGATGAGCGACGATTCCCTGGAGAGGGACGTCGAGACGTTCGACGTCTTCGCCCGCGTATCGCCGGAGCACAAGCTGCGCGTGGTTTCGGCGCTGCAGAAGCGGGGCCACGTCGTCGCCATGACGGGCGACGGCGCCAACGACGCGCCCGCCCTCAAGAAAGCGGACATCGGGGTGGCCATGGGCGTCACGGGCACGGACGTGGCCAAGGAGGCCGCGGCGATGACGCTTGCCGACGACAACTTCGCGTCGATCGTCACCGCCGTCCGGGAAGGCCGCGCCATATTCGACAACATCAAGAAGTACCTGATGTACCTTCTTTCCTCCAACCTGGGGGAAATCGGCCTGATCGCGGCGACGATGATCGCGGGGCTTCCCCTCCCGCTGACGGCGGTGCAGATCCTCTACGTCAACCTCGCCACGGACGGCCTTCCCGCAATCGCGCTCGCGGTGGACCCTCCCGAGCCCGACATCATGCGGCGGCGCCCCCGGAAACCAGGAACCGGCATCCTGTCGAAGGACGTCGTGGGCCTCATGGTCCTCGGCGGACTCTGGTCCATGATCGTGAACCTGGGCATCTTCGTATGGGCGCTTCGCTCCGGCCTGGAGGCGGCCGAGGCGGTTACGATGACGTTCGTGTCCCTGGTGCTCATCCAGTTCTTCAAGGCCTACGTCTTCCGCTCTGAACGGCATTCGCTCCTTCGGCGCCCGTTCGCAAACCGCTGGCTTAACATCGCCGTGGCCTGGGAGCTGCTCCTTCTGGCCGCCATCGTTTACGTCCCCGCGCTTCGGAAGCTGTTCGGGACGTTCGCGCTTTCGCCCGCGGACTGGCTTGTGATCCTGCCGGCGGCGCTCTCCGTCTTCCCCGTGCTCGAAGCGGCGAAGTGGGCGCGGCGGGCGGGATGGATCGGGGCGGACCCTGCATGTTAGAGTGCTGACGTAATGAGCCATTTGCGGAAACAAGCCGGGAGCGCGCCTTTCCTGATGACAGGGTTCGAGGGGAAGTCCGTTCCGCATGGGCTGGCCGCGCGGCTGCGCGACGGCACGGCGGGAGGCGTCGTCCTCTTCTCCCGCAACCTGGAAGGGCCGAAGCAAGTGAGGGAACTGTGCCGGGAGATCCGCGCCGCGGCGGGCAAGGGCCGTCCCGCCCCGCTGATCGCCATCGACCAGGAAGGGGGCCGGGTCGCAAGGCTCAAGGATTTGGGCTTCACGCAGTTCCCCCCCGCGCGAAGCTACTCCCTGTTTTGCTGTCATGCCGAACGGGCTGCCGAGTCGGCGGGCGCGGCGATCGCCCTGGAACTTTCGGCCGTCGGGATCGACGTCAACTTCGCGCCCGTGCTGGACGTGGACAGCAACCCGAAAAACCCCGTGATCGGCGACCGGGCTCTCGGAAGCGACCCGGAAACCGCGGCGCGCCTGGGAATTGCGTTCCAACGCGGCTCCCTGTGCGCCGGAATCCTACCCGTCGGGAAGCATTTCCCCGGCCACGGCCATGCGGACGCGGACTCCCACGAGGAGCTGCCCGTCGTGCGCAGCTCCCGCGGGACGCTTCTTCGCCGGGAGCTTCTCCCTTTCCGGAGAGCCATCCGCGCAGGCATCCCCGCGCTCATGACCGCTCACGTCCTCTACCCGGCGCTCGACAGGGAGTACCCCGCCACCCTCTCCCGGAAAATTCTTAAAAATCTCCTGAGGGAAAATCTGCGGTTCCGCGGGGTGGTGTTCTCCGACGCACTGGAGATGAAGGCCATCTCCTTAAGGTTCGGAATCGGGCCGGCGGCCGTGCGGGCCCTCTACGCGGGGTGCGACGCGGTCCTGGTGTGCCGGGGGGAAAAGGAGCAGTCGGAGGCGGCGGAGGCGCTCGCCGGCGAATGGCGCGACAAGGCGGACTTCAGGATTGCGGTTTCACTGGCTGCCCGCCGCCTTGCCCGTTTTCGGGCGATGGCATCTGCACCGGGGGCGCAACAGGCGTCCCTTCGGTCGGCGGGGGCGAAGAAACATCGGGAACTGGCGGCGCTTCTTTGGGAGCGATGGGAAAGTAACGGACGAACATCTGCGGCCTATATATCGAATAATATTGGAGAACGTTGAGGAAAACCCTCCGCAGGTAGAAGCGGGTCTCCCGATAGGTAACGTTTTCCAGGAATAGCGCGGGATCTTTCTTCGATTCTCCCCACCACTTCGCCACCGCCGCCTCCCCCGCGTTGTAGGCGGCCACCGCGCGGAGGTAGTCTCCCCCGTACTCCCGTACAAGGCGCGACAGGTACGCGGCCCCCAACGTCACGTTCATCTGCGGCTTGAGGAGATCCTTGCGCCGGGGCTTCTTCAACTTCTCCTTCCGGGCGACCTCGGCGGCCGTGCGGGGCAGGAGCTGCATCAACCCCACGGCACCCGCGGGCGACAGGGCGTTGTGCTGGAACTGGGACTCCTGGCGGATGATGGAATGGAGCAGGAGGGGATCCATGCCCGACCTCTTCCGGTCGCAGTCCCCGACGATCTCGGGAGCGAGGGGAAACTGGATCCGGTCGATCAGCTCCACCGTCGCCGGATCGTTGGAGACGCTCGTCGTCTCCCGGATGGCGCCCCGCAGGTCCCCCGAGAGGTAACGGATGAGCCCCGACGTCCCTCCTTCCGCCAGCCCGATGGCCTTCCGGACTACCTGCCGGTCGATGCAGGACGCCTCGAGGATCGCGTACTCCGGGATCCCCAGGTGGACCAGCCGGTCGACCCGCCGGATCCTTTCCGCGTCCTCCTTCCCCCACTCGGCCTTCCGGACCTTCTCCCAGAGCCGATCCTTTTCCTTGTCGCACGTCCCGGTCTCGCCGGAAGACGGGGCGTTCATCATCGCATACGGGTCTCGCCCCGAAATACTGACGGCGAACAGCGCGTACGGGCCCGCTCCGGGATCCCCCGCAAGCGCGGCGAACCCTTCTTTCGCCTCGTCCTTCCTGCCCGCATCGAAGAGCGCTTTCGCCTTCCAGTAGGAATGCCGCGCCTTCTCTACGGAGGAAAATCCCGTCTTCTCCCCCGCCGCGAACAGGGCGGCGGCTTCCTCGAACCGATTCCGCCGGTAGTGGCCGAAGGCGTAGCGGAAGATCGCCTCCTGGCGGATCGCCTCGTCCTTCGCTTCGCGCAACGCGCCGAAGAGCCCAGTCGCGGCGGCCTCGTCCCCCTCTTCTTCGGCGAGCCACGCCGCGAGATACCTGGCGCGCTCCGCGGTTCCGGGCCGGACGCTCCCCTCCCTCGCGATCGCAAGGAACGCGGCCCGCGCCTCTCCCAGCTTCCCCGCCTTCCAGTCGACCCGGGCCCGCAGGAACCTCACCTCGTTGCGGAAGGCCGGCGGCGCTCCGGGCAGCGCCCGGTCCAGCAGCGCCCTCGACCCCGCCGTGTCCCCCAGTTTCCGGAGGAGCTCCGCGGAATCGAGGAGGACCGCGTAGAATTCCTCGGACGGGGAAAACTTCCGGAGGGCGTCCGCATAGACCTCTTTCGCCGCATCGCTCTCCGCCGCGCGGGAAAGGGCTTTCCCGAATTTTCCGAAAAACGGGACCGGAAGCCCCCATTCCTCCCACTTCCCTTCGTTCCGCCACCGCTGGAGCCGCTCCATGGACAGGATCGCCGCCTCATGGGCGGTGTAGGCGAAGAAGTTCTCCAGGTGCGCTTCCGCCGCGCGGGCGGAGGGGCCGTCCGCCTCGAGAAGGCGGGCCGCGACGTACCCTTCCTCCGCCTTGCGGCCGTTCCCCGCCACTTTCCCGTGCGAGTACTCGAAATGGACCCGGGCAACGGGAAGGTCGTTGTCGACGGCGGAGGCGTAGGCCAGAGCATGGGACAGGTACGGAAGGAGCGGAGAGGCTGGGAACGCCTTCGAGAGGTTGTCGAAAACCGGGGCCGCCTCCCCGCGGAGCCCCTCCCTTGCCAGGGACAGGCCCGTGAAGTACAGGACATAGTCGCCCAGGTCGTACTCCGCGGGCGCGATGTCCCGGAACGACGCTCTCGCCTCGGCGTACTTCTCTTCCGAAAGAAGGTTCCACCCTTTCAGGAACGCTGCGTCGAAAGGAGAGGCGGCGGCAACGGGAAGCGGGGGAACGAGGAACAGGACCGCAAGAGTCAGCACGACGCCGAGGCGGCGTGCCAGGGACCGGCTTTTTCTCGTCACGCTCGTGCGGGTCCTCCTCCGGAGAGCAATGATGATATTATCGCGTTATGCGCCGTCTTTCACAAGGAACCGCGTCCTGATGGAGTTGTCGCTATCCACCCATCTGTTCGCCTTCCGCCCGCTCGACGAAACGATCGCCTCCCTCTTTTCCCGTTTCGGCTTCCCGCAAGCTGAACTTTGGGCGATGCCGCCGCACTTTCCGTACGACGACCCCGGCGAGGCCGACCGGATCGCGAATCTGCTGGCGTCGAACGGAGTACGGATCCGAAGCGTCCACGCTCCGCTTTACCCGGACGTCCGGACGTACCGGGAGGACCGGTGGTACTCCCTCTCATCGGAAGAGGACGAGCACCGGCAGTCGTCGGTGGCCGCCACCGCCCGCGCGGCGGGCTGGCTCTCGCACCACGGCGGAGGGACGGTCGTCGTGCACACCACGTTCCCTTCCGAAAACTGGTACCCAAGGCGCTGGGCCGCTTTCCTCTCTTCCCTGAACGAGCTTCTCGCGCTGGTCCCCGAAAACGTCCGGTTCGCCGTGGAGAACACCCCCCTGGCCTCCGGGAGGGTGGAGACCGTTCTCGACATAGTGCACCGTTATCCGCCCGGACGGGTCGGGGTCTGCCTGGACCTTGGGCACGCCCATATCCAGGAGAACGTCCTCAACGCGATTCGCGCCTGCGCCGATCGGCTGATCCACGTGCACGCCTCCGACAACCATGCGAGCCGCGACGACCACTTCGTTCCGGGGCGCGGTTCGGTCCCCTGGGACCGCGCCGTCCCCGCCCTTCGGGAAGTCGGTTTCGGCGGGCCGTTCACGGTCGAGCTGCGCGATTACACCCGCGGGGAGAACGCGCCGTACCGAAACTTCGAGGAGATCCTGTCCGAATGCCGCGACTCGCTCGACGGGATCCTTCGCGGGAGGACATAGTGCACTCTTACATATATTCGGCCACGTATCCGATCGGCTATCCCGGAAGGCGCTACGCCTCCGGGCGTCATGCCGATTTGTGTCCGTAATAATGTACTGGAGCACCAAGTGACCCTTCCGGTGGACGAGCGGACGGTGGCGGCGGCGCTTTCCGCCATTTTCCGCGCCCCGACGCGACCGGTGCGGATCTCCGAGCTTGCCGGCGACGCATCAACGCGCCGTTACTTCCGCATCGCCCTGGCCGACGGCTCTCCCCTTCCCTCCCTCGTGCTGATGCTGTACCCGGACGAGATTCCGCCCGGGGAGGAGCTCCCGTTCGTCAATGTCCACCGGTACCTGAAGGCCGCGGGTGTTCCCGTGCCGGAGATCCACCTTGCGGTCCCCGAGGCCAGGCTTCTGTTCCTCGAGGACGCGGGCGACACGATGCTCGAGGGGGCGGTGCAATCGGCGAAGTCCGAGGAAGAGTATCTCCCCCTTTACGAGGACTGCGTGGAAACCCTCGTCCGCATCCAGCGGGATGGGACGAGAGCGCTCGACGGGAAAGCGATTCCGGCCCGGCTCGCCTTCGACGTAAAGAAATTTTCCGAGGAGATCGATTTCTTCTTCGAGCACGCCGTCCGCGGGTACGGGGAATTACCCCTTTCCGAATCGGAGGAGCGTGCGATCGAAGACCTGTTCCTGCCGTTCCTGGAAGAGATGGCGGCCCTGCCCCGCGTTCTCGCGCACCGCGACTACCACAGCCGCAACGTGATGGTGATGGGCCGTTTGCCCGGCGGCCGGCGCGGACTGCGGATACTCGACTTTCAGGACGCCCGGATGGGGAACGCCTTCTACGACCTGTGCTCGCTCCTTCGCGACTCCTATGCGGCTTTGCCGGAGAAGGCGGTCGGCCACCTCTGTTACTCGTACCGGCACGCGTCGACTTCGGAGCTGAGGATGGCATGGGGAGATCCAGCTGCCTTCGAATTCCGGCTCGACGCCGCGGCGCTCCAGAGAAACGTGAAGGCGATCGGGACGTTCGGCAACCAGGCGCGCAACCGCGGGAAACGCTTCTACCTCCGCTTCATCCCGCCGACGGTGGCGCATCTTGCGGCGAATTTCGAAAGGAACCCCCGGATGCGCCCGCTGGCGAGGAAGCTTCGCCCCATCCTCGACGCTCTCTCGTCGAAGGCCGCGGAGGAGGCGCCTCCTTGAAAGGAATGATCCTGGCCGCGGGGCTCGGGACGCGCCTTCGCCCCCTTTCCTACGAACTGCCCAAGCCGATCGTGCCGGTCCTGGGCCGCCCCCTCTGCTCCTACAACATGGAGTTCCTCTCGCGTTCCGGCATCAAGGCGTTCGTCATGAATCTTCACCGTCAGCCGAAACTGATCCAGCAGCGTGTGGCGGGCTGGGCGGGGAGGAAACTCCCGGTGGAATACACCGTGGAGCCGGAGATCCTGGGGACCGGCGGGGGAATCCGGAACGCCGGGGACTTACTCAAGGGCGGGACGTTCGTCACGGCGAACTCGGACACCGTCGTCCGCTTCCCCTTCGCCTCCGCGCTGGCGTTCCACCGGGAGAAGCGGGCCCTTGCCACCCTCGTGCTCTTTCCCGACCCCGACAGGCGGTACACCCCGGTGCGGATCGACGAGGAGGGCCGGATCGCCGGCTTCGGGCCAACCGCGGGAGGCAGCCGATCCGGCTTCTACACGGGGTTCCAGATCGTCGAGCCGGAGCTCCTCCGGGAAATTCCCCCGGGCCCGTCGTGCATCGTCAGGGAGACGTACCGGCGGCTCGCGGCCGGCGGCGCTCCCCTCTTCGGCTTCCTCTCCTCCGGCACCTTCCGGGAATTCGGCTCTCCGTCGGACTACCTGCGGGAAACGCTCGCGCTCCTTTCCGAGAACCCGGGGGGAAAGGCGACCCGGTTTCCCGGTCCGTCC
>Ga0214473_10001649_pt1 | contig 28957 bp, 21 predicted proteins | sample RVTome_7_FD_203509 | JGI IMG/M metagenome (GOLD analysis project Ga0214473, IMG submission 203509) | Soil microbial communities from uranium-contaminated site in the Upper Colorado River Basin, Wyoming, United States - RVT98D197 | ecosystem: Environmental > Terrestrial > Soil > Contaminated >...
ACCGCAGGCTTCGGCGCGAAGTTGCACACGATCTATCTGGGTGGCAACTTCGACGACGTCAATAACGCCACCACCGGAGGCGCCCTGGTGGGAACGACAACCTACAGCCCCGCCTCATTGAAATCGGGACAGGTGTATTACTGGCGGGTCGATGAAAGTGATCCGCCCAACACGTACAAGGGCCAGGTCTGGAGCTTTACGACGCCCGGGGCGGTCGGTAAGCCGCACCCCTCCAACGGCGCCGCCAGCGCGGAGATGAACGCGATTCTGACCTGGACGCCCTCGACCAGCGCCGCCTCCCATCGGGTCTATTTCGGGACGGAGAAAGAGGCCATACGCAAGGCCGATATGGCTTCGCCCGAATACAAGGGTGTCAGAGCCCTCGGCGCCGAGAGTTACGACCCTGGGTTATTGCCGTGGGACAGCACGTATTATTGGCGGGTGGATGAGGTCGATAACGCCAACAGTCCGGCTAAAGGGCCTCTATGGAGTTTCACGACGGGGCAGTATCTCCTGGTGGAGGACTTCGAGTCGTACAATGACATCGAGCCGCCCGCCGCCGGCAACAACAGGATATTCGACAAGTGGATCGACGGTTTTCTCGTGCCGGCGACAAACGGCGCGGTCGTTGGAAACAACCTGCCTCCTTACGCCGAGCGGACGGTCATTCACGGCGGCGCCCAGTCGATGCCTTATTCGTACGACACGAACCTCAAGGGCTCGGAAGCGACCCTGACGCTGGTTTCCCCGCGTGACTGGACGGCGCAGGGGGTTACGAGCTTGTCGCTTTGGTTCCGGGGCGCTTCGGCCAACGCGGCTGTGCGGATGTACGTGGCGCTCGACGGTGCTGCGGCGGTCTATCACGATAATCCGACCGCAACTCAGAGGGCGGGATGGACGCAGTGGGTGATTCCGCTGCAAGCCTTTGCGGATCAGGGCGTGACCCTGGCCAACGTGACCAGCATCACCATCGGTTTCGGCACGAAGGGCAGCACCACGGCCCCCGGCGGCACCGGAAAGATTTACTTCGACGACATCCGGCTGTACAGATAGCAAACGTCGCCATAAGAATAAGCGATAGCTTGCAGGCGATGAGAGATTCATCCTGGTGGGAGCTGCGCCCCTTTGGCGGTGCGGCCCCCGGCGGCGTCAGGCTGTCCGCGTGACGCCGCTAAAGTATCACAGCGGCCCTCAATCCACTCTGATTCCCTGCTGCTCCAGCCATTTTTTCAAATCAACCATCTCATGGTTGAAAATCTCGTTGTCGTAATCCTCTTCCAGCTTGCGGATGTTGGCTTCCAGCTCGGGCTGCTCCTGCACGGCGTCATTGAGCTTCTTCTCAAATCCATCGCTGATTGCGCTGAGGTCGTCGAGGTCTATCTCCAGGTCCAACATGCCCGCCAGCCGTCTTGTCACCGCCTCGATACATCGTGGATTGTTGCCCTGCACATAGGCCGGAATCGTGGCCACGAGGTTGACCATGCTCACAGCGTGTTCGGGACACCTGATGGTCAGGTGCGTGACAATGCTGGCCGGGCCTTCGTAGTTGGTGAACTTTACGCCGTAGTGCTGGAAAGTATCCCGCAGCCCAGCGTGCGAAACGGAGCAGAAAAGCCTCGGCTCTCGCGTGTGCGGCACGAGGCCGGCGACGCTGCCGATGAAGTAAATCGTTTTTACGTCGAATTCTTCGCATATCCGGAATATACATTCGGCGTATTCGTCCCAGCACAGATTGGGCTCTTTGCCCAGGAACAGTATCAGATTGCTTTGTTCGCTGCAGAAAAAGGTGTTTGTCGGGATCTCGTAGGACTCAATGAGGCCGTCGCTTATCTTCGTGTGTGGCCTGAACAGGGCGGCCACTTCCATCGAGCCGGGGAAACTGCAGATATAGAAACCCATGGACTCGATCTCGGCAAATGGCTCGGCGCCAACCTTGTCGATAAGGCACTTGACGGTCCCGGTAGAGACCTCCCCGCCGTCCATCCATCCTGAGAAACCGAGCAGTAATCGAGCGTTGGCCAATTGGGGCTTCTTGAAAACGTTAAGCTTCTCACACGCCATGTCTTCTCCTTGATCGCTACAATGAATGTCCCTTTTACTACTTATGAAGTATAATTGGAACGGAAACGTTTTGCAAATCGCGAATAACTAAAAGATAGCATTCAGTATGCCCGGGAAAAAACGTTCGACCTATAGACGGCTGCCGAGAGGATTGGAGATGCTCTACGAAGATAAAGATATCCTGGTAGTCGATAAGCCGGCCGGCTTGTTGACGGTGGGTACACGGACGAACAAATTGAAAACGGTTCACTACATTCTGACCGATTATGTCCGCAAAGGCTGCCTGAAGTCGCGAAAGCGGGTCTTCACCGTTCACAGGCTGGACCAGTGGACGTCCGGCGTGCTCATCTTCGCCAAGAGCGAAGAAGTCAAGCTGCGTTTGCAGACCCAGTGGAAAGATACGGCCAAAGAATACCTCGCTGTGGTCCATGGCAGGCCGGCAAAAAAACAGGACACGATTACCTCGTACTTGGCCGAGAACAAGGCTTACGTCGTCTATTCCACAACCGATGCGACCAAGGGCAAGCTGGCCCATACCGCGTACAAGGTGCTCAAGGAGACCGGGCACCTAAGCCTGCTGGAGGTACATCTGCTGACCGGCAGAAAGAATCAGATACGGGTACACTTCGCCGACCGGGGACATCCGATTGTGGGCGACAGGAAATATGGAAGGCCCGGAGACGTGCGAAAGCGACTGGCGCTTCACGCCAAATCCATATCGTTTACGCATCCCACCACCGGCAGGCGGATGACTTTTGAAACCAGGGTCCCGGCCTATTTCAACGAGCTGATGGCCCATGACGCAAATGGATTGTATTAACCCGAAAGCACCGCGTACCTTTGGCTCTCCCCTTTCCTTTTTGCCCGCGTCGCTGCCATTATAGCCGCCAGGAGGGTCTGCCATTCGTGCCAACTGACCCCAGCCTTCCGGCGGTGACAACCTGTAAAATGGGCTGCGAAGGATGCTGGTAGCCGTTAGTCCCCCTTCCGATAGATGGCTTGCGTCTCCGCTGGAGACAGTGCCCTGCCATAGATTCGGATATTGTCTATTGCCCCGGAGTAGAACAGCGGACTCGCCTCCCACCAGACCGTGCGCCCGATGCTGTCTGGCACGCACTTTGGCGCGCGCATGATCGGCGAAGCTGGCAAGACTCCCATGGAGGTCTTCTTCGAGCTGGACGACAAGACCCGGCTGTGGGAGGATATCGAGGCTCGGTAGTATCCGTCCGAAGAGCGCTTTCAGGAAGCAAACTATTCATACGACCTGCAGCTCAGGAAGTTGAAACGATGTATATGAATCGCAGACCTGAACACATTTCTGAAGCGGGGGGAAATATGTTCGTACAAACCAGACAGCAAAATTGTCTGGGTCGTCCTTAAGGATTTGATCCTTTAGACCGCGTGTCCACGTGAGCAAGCCAATGCATACCGTGATACCTGTCCCAATCAACGCTATGGTTGCACCGATAACCAAAATATATTATCCGGCTTCCGCCGACAGTGCTCGAGGCATCCCTGGCGGTGCTGCGCGAGATCTTTACGGAGTGACGCCTCAGCGCCTGATCCACGTGCCGCGCTCGATGCTCCAGTCGTTGCCGAAGAAGCCGGCCTCGATAACGCTCGCCGCACCCTCGGTGAGCATGGCGGCGCGGAAGGCCACAAGATCGGGGAATCTGGCCGTGATGGGGACGACCGAGGTACGCATCCCAGCGCGTATGCCCTTGGCGCCGGTGGCGGCCACCACACCTATCTGGCTCTGGCCGCAGTCGGCACGCGGATACACGAACATAACCGCGATATCATCCCCTTGGTGCCGTGACGTGGGGCCGGTGAACACGCCGTCGCGGACGTCAACGGGCGGGCCATCGCCGAGCACCTTCGACCACGCGGCGTTCTGGTCATGATTTCCGTAGAGGATCACGTTGCGCTTCCGGTATTGCTGCGGGTCGAAGGCTGCGTCGGGGATGATCTCGAAGCGGCCGTTGCCTCGTACCCACCACTGGTCGGCGTCGTAGCGGACCTTGGCCATGAGGAGGGCATCGGCAGCTTCGTCGCCCTGTGTGCCCACCACGACCACGAAGCGATTCGTGAACGCCATCTTGAACAGCCCCCCACGTGCTGGCGTCTTCTCGCCGGAAGGCATCGGCGCGGGCTCGGAGCCGTTGCGGCAGGAGGGATCGAGGCGCCAGACCGTCTTGTCCTGGGGACCTTCTTCGCGGCGGAACCGAAGGTGCGGCGTGTCGGTCTTCGGAGTCATAGTGGTGGAGTGGCCGTCCAGGGTGACGGTGATGTCGGCGGTCGCGGCGGCGGCCGGCAGTGCGATCGGCGGCTCCAATTCCAGCGTAATCACGTTGGACGTGGTGCCGATGATGGTGCGTGTGGCCACATCCAGGGAGACATCCACACTCGAAACCTCGAATGGCTTATCCTGCTGCAGGATGCGGACCCACGCGTTGCGGCAACTCACCTGCGGCGCCCAAGTGCGGAACCGGACGCGGGTGATGGCGTTGGGTTCGGGCAGCACGTGCCGAAACAGGAATTGCAGCTTCGGCGGCCAGTCGTGCGCGGTGCTCCACCAGTGTGGGGAGGCGGGACGCTCATAGTACTGGAAGTCCGGGTGGCTGATGGCGGCGAGTTGCTTGAACATCTCGCGCGCATGGCTCACAGAGACATCCTCGTCGGCCTCGCCGTGCAGAACGTAAACGCCTTGCTGGAGGTAGTTCTCCTTGATGCTGCGGATGTCGTTCGCGCGGCCCATGAGCACGTGCATGGCTGCGGCGGAGTATCCAGCGGGCGCGGTGTCAGCAGAAGTAGGCCCACGGGGGGAATGGTCTATAAATGCGGCGGTTGGGGCGATCGCTGCGAACTCGCTGGGGAAACGTGCGCCGAGCAGCCATGTGCCGTGGCCACCCATCGAGTGGCCGGTGAGCCAACTGCGGCGAGGGTCGTTCACCAGGCTCGCGCGTGCATGCGCGACCGCCTCGGTGAAGTCGATGCAGCCCCAGTCGTCCCAAAAAAAGCCCCTCGGCCTTCGGTTGGTAGGGCACACGATATGCGCTTCCTTCTTGGGGGCAAAATCTTCAGCCACTGTCGTGGCCTCGGTGTTGTTACCGTGCAGGCTGAAGAGAATGCCGGGTATCGGGGCGCTGTCTTCCCTGTTGGCGGTGGAGGGCACGAGGGCATAGTACTGCACGCTGTCGTCGATGGTGCTGACACGGGTGACAACGCGCCGATCCGTTGAGGAGACGGTGGCCAGATCCACGGTGAGCGTGTCCAGGACCGTGCCGTCGCTCGCGGTGAGAGTCACCTGTGCGGAATGCTTGGCACCAGCGGCACCCGCAGTGGAAGAGGTGGAGCGCGCGGGGAGTGCCACCTTCTTCGGAGTGAGCGCGGGCATGAAACCGAGGTCGACCCACGCGTCCTTCTCGGGAAGGTCGCTTGCAATACGGATGCGCGCGCCGGAAAGCGGCTCCATGGAGGCGTTCACCACCACCACTCCCGCGGGTCCGTCGGTGTCGTGGCCGGCTACGAGTGAGGGCGCGAGGATGTCGCGATCGGAGATGAATACAGCGGCGGGTGGGGGAACGAGCCTCGCGGCAAGAGGACTTCCCCTGTGCGCAAAAAGGAAGTTGTTGCTGCCGGCCTTTAGCTTGACGGGAATGCCGACGAGGTCGTACATGATCCAATTGCCGCCGCGCGGGTCGCCGTTCACGAACACGCTGTGGTGGCCGTAGGCTTCGAGGAGCATCACGCGGTCCGTTACGCTGTCCACGGTAGCGTAGAGCCAGCCATCGGCGATGGTTGACTTCCCACCCCTGAAGACGCCGCCGGCGCTGGCGGTGACGGCGGTCCAGGTGCGCGCCGGCTCGGCGAGGGCGGGGTCCGCCAGGGGGAAGGGGGGCACAGTGCTGCCGTCCTTCGGCGCGACAAAAGTGCCGGCCACCAGTTGTGCCTCCAGCGGGTCACGCCGAAGCACCGTCTCGGAGATAGACAACAAGGGCGCGGCCAGCGCGAGGCCGGAGCGGATGATGACGCTCTCCTCGAGCACGACTTGTTCGGTTTCCTGAATCACGCCGATCTCTGCGGCGGTGGTCCACGGCTGCCCGTTCACCTCGCTCAGCGCGACCAGCTTGACGAAGCCGCACTGCTTCGGGTCGAACAGCACGGTCTTCTTGTCCTTGCCGTATGGAAAAAGCTCGCCCTTCTTGACGGGCTGACCGAAATCTTTGCCGTCGGTGCTGACATAGATCTCGTAGCCCTCGATCGTGCCGTTGTCGTTCCAGTACTGCCGCGGCAGATAAGTGAGGCCCTTGATTTTGCAGGGCGGATCGAGCCGGAGGATGATTTCGTGCGGATGGGCCGGACTGGCATCTAACCACTGTGTAAGCCAGATCGTGTTCGGGTTGCCGTCCACCGCATTCGCGCCCTTGCCGTCCTCACCAGCGGTTTCTTCGCTATCCACCTTGACGACCTTTAGCGTCAGCTTTTCCACTGCGCGCGCCGCCGGCGCCAGCACCGTCACGCCAGACCCGTCGCCAGTGTTGTTACCATTTGGAGAAACGTAAATGTCCTTTCCCAGAAGCAACTGGGTCATGATCAAACAGATTGTACAACTTGATATGGTTCGTGACATTGTTATTTTCGCCTTACCATTGACCGGGATTTCCCATACACACTTCACTCGGACACTCCTGCATGCCGCAAGTTTTGTAATAACGTAATTTGGCCTCGCTTTCAACAACATTCAGGCAGGTTCAACTTGCCATGCCGTAAAAGAAACGCTCAAGAAACCACGCGCTTGCGTCAAGAACCGGCTTTTTTTCTGCTCTTTTCGCACACCGCGAGGGTGGCTTTTCATTCGAGAACCCGGTTTTTCAGCAATGCCACATATTATCCCGGCCTCGGAGGCATCCGGTAAAAGGCAGGAAAAGGTTTGTGGGCAGGTGCGGAGCCGGGTAGAATGTAATCAAGATATGCAATAAGGAGAATGCCGATGCCACCAAACATGAATCGTCGAAGGTTTATCGCAAAATCGGTGCTCACACCGGTCGCCGGTGCACTCGCGATGCACGCCACACAACGCGACGCTTCCGCCGCCGATGCAGCCGGACAGGCCGGAACGCCGCATGCTCTGCCCGGCTCGAAAGCGAGCCTGCCAGCCGGAAAGATCAAAGACCTTCAAATCAGCCGGCTCCTCCTGGGCGGCAATCTGCTGACGCATTTCACTCATAGCCGGGATTTGAAATACGTCTATAACCTGACCGCGCACTACAATACCGAAGAGAAGATTTTGGAAACAATGGTGGTCGCCGAAGCGCACGGTGTCAACACGCTCGTTATCCACACCGCCCCGGGCGTGGTGAGCATGCTCAAGAAGTACCGCAACCAGCAAGGGGGCAAGATTCAGTGGATCATCTGCCCGACCGCTCAGGTCGATAGCGACCCCGAGGGCTACACGGCGCAGGTCCGCCAGCTTGCCGATGAGGGCGTGGATGCAATTTACCTCTGGGGCGTCAGCGCCGACCGCCTTGTTTCAGAGGGCAAGGTGGATATGATTGCCAAAGCCGTGGAGATCGCCAAGGAGCACGGCGTGCCCTCGGGCGTCGGGGCGCATGATTTAAGGGTGGTCAAAGAATGCGAGCAAAGAAAAATCGACGCCGATTTCTACATCAAGACGTTTCATCATCACCGCTACGCAAGCGGGCCGAAACCCGGCGAGCTGACCAGAGTCTATGCCGAGGTCCCGGGCTACTGGTGCAATAATCCCAATGAGGTCATCGATTTCATGAAAGGCGTCGAAAAGCCGTGGATTGCTTTCAAAGTAATGGCTGCCGGGGCTATCCCGCCCAACGATGCGTTCCGTTACGCTTTCGACAACGGGGCCGATTTTGTTTTGGCCGGTATGTTTGATTTTGAGATCGCCGAGGACGTTCTCATGGCAAACGCCGCCCTGAAGGAGGCCAAGCGGGTTCGCGCCTGGAGAAGTTGATGGTCATTCGTGAAACGAGACTGTTCGAGGAAAATCGGCCATGAGTAAAGTAAATTCCAACCTGGAGATCCTGGAATTTGCGATTGCCAGAGAAGCAGAGGCGCATCATTTTTACCTGGCGTTGGCCGGCCGTGTGGATAATCGCGGAATGGGGAAAGTTCTTGAAGAGCTCGCCGAAGAGGAGCTGGAGCACAAGAGGAAATTGGAGTTGGAGATTATGAAGCTGGGTAAGACGGTTTCAACGGAGGTGCAACCGGGCCGTCCCAGCGGTGATTATATTCTGGCCGACGACGCGGTGGTACTGGATATGGACTACAAGGACGTGCTCTTGCTGGCGATGGAGAAAGAGGACGCCGCGTTCAGAATTTACGTGAACCTGGTTGGCACCATTGGAGACGAGCAGTCGCGCGAAGTGCTGCTGGCCCTGGCTCAGGAGGAGGTCAGGCACAAGCTTCGTTTCGAGGCCGAGTACGATGCGATGCTGAAGGAGGCTTGAGGATCATGGCAAGGAACAAGATAACAATCGTCGGCGCCGGCAACGTCGGTGCCACTACGGCTCACATCGCAGCGGCTGGCCGGCTCGGCGATATCGTTTTGATCGATATCGTCGAGGGCCTCGCCGAAGGCAAGGCTCTGGACATCGCCGAGGCCGCGCCCGTTGGGCTTTACGACTGCAACGTCGTGGGAACCCGCGACTGGAAACAGACCGCCGGAAGCGACATCGTGATTATCACCAGCGGCCTTGCCCGCAAGCCGGGTATGAGCCGGGACGACCTGCTCGCCAAGAACGCCCAGATTGTCAAGGATGTCGGCGAAAAAGTGGCTCGATATTCGCCTGCGAGCATCGTCATCGTCGTGTGCAACCCGCTCGATGCGATGGTCTATACCGCCGCCAAAGTCACAGGCTTTGCGAAAAATAAGGTCATGGGAATGGCCGGCGCGCTGGACGCGGCCAGGTTCTGCTGCTTCCTGGGGGCTGAGCTTGGCGTAAGCATCGAGCAGATCAAATGCGTCCTGATGGGCGGTCATGGGGACGATATGGTGCCTTTGCCCAGATTCACATCGGTCGGCGGGATACCGATATCAGAATTGCTCGACGAAGCCAAAATCGCTGAGCTGATCGACCGGACGCGGAACGGCGGCATCGAAATCGTAAACCTGCTCGGCTATAGCGCTTACTACGCCCCTGCCGCCGGGGCCGTCAAGATGGCCGAAGCGATCCTCATGGACAGCAAAACCATCCTTTCGTGCTGCGCCTACTGTAACGGCCAGTACGGTGCAGGCGGATATTTCGTCGGCGTCCCGGTTATCCTGGGCGGCAACGGCGTCGAAAGGGTCATCGAACTCGACCTGAACCAGACCGAACGCGCCCGGTTCCAGGAATCACTCGACCACGTCAAGCAACTGGCGGCAAAAGTTGACGAGCTGTTGTAGGCGAAAAACTCTTCGAGTTACCTGTTGCCATTTGCCCCGTAATAGTGTATGTGATTATCTTCTCTCGAAACGGGGTTTTGAGCAACAAGGGCACGCACAGAGCTGATACAGAGACCCTTTCGATGAGACCAGACACACTCAAAGAATGTGCATATATTTGGCCTTTGTAGTCAAATGACAGGGTAGGGGAAATGAGGATATGCCTACAAACATAGAGTCCTTTGTTAAGACGTTAGAGTCCGAAGGCGTGGAAGCCGGCAAGAAAGCCGCCAAGAAGATTGAAACCGAGGCGAGAGAAAAGGCGGACAAGATTATCTCTGAGGCCAAAGAAACAGCAAATCAAATCATCGCGGAAGCGCAGGCTGAAGCCGAAAAGGTAAAGACCCGAATGAATTCGAGCCTGGAATTGGCTACACGCGATGCTATTTTCCTGCTTCGTGAAAAGCTGAGTCAACAGCTTGAAGCTATACTGAAATTGAATGTTGAAAAAGCCCTTAACGACGAAGAAACACTTGTACGCGTCTTGCGAGAGGTGATCCCTGCTTACGCAAAGGCCGCTACAGAAAAAGAACTCAAGACGGAGATTAACATTTCACGCGACCTAAAAAGCAGGCTGTTGGAAACTGCCCTCAGAGAGTTGGCATATTCACTTAAGAACCAGAACGTTCAGATGGACGTGGGTTACAATCTGGCGAAAAGCGGCTTCGAATATAAGATAAAGGGTTCCACTGTGGAAGTAAGTACGGTCTCGGTAACGTCTTCGCTGGCGGAGATGATCGATCCTGAGCTCCAGCAATTCCTCGAGAAAGCAGTGAGTTCCAACGATTGAGACAACACTGGTGGATTTAGCAACTTTTTCGACAGAACCAGAAAAGCAATAATGAGTCAACGTCATCGACATGAATATTTGTTAAGCGCTCTTGCGTCGCTGGATCCGATAGGCAGTATTCCTCCTCTGAGCAAGTCCGATCTGCTGGAGCAGGTTATTGCCTCGAAAGGTCCTGTTCTTACCGTTAAAACGCTCCTTCTAAGCGACGATCTCATGCAATATCAGGCATTGTTGGCGGAAGAGATTGAACGGGATCAGATCGATTTGGTTATTCTCTCTCTCGACCAAGGGGAAAGCGAGGCTGTTTTGCCGGGTTTCCTTCTGCCACAAGAGACAGCCGAAACACCGCAGCAGGAAAAGGAAAGCGTACGTTTGTCTATAGATGGAATCTGGGCACGCTACTTCCGTCACGCTGCGTCTGTAGCAAGATGCGCGCGAAGCAGCTTTCTAAGAGCCTGGGTTGGATTTGAGGTTGGCCTTCGTAATGCTCTGGTGACGGTCCGCTCTGCCAAGCTGGAGCTGGATCCCGCCGCTTATATAGTCGCGCCTGAATTGGCCGATAAGGATGCGGATTATAGTCACATAGTATCGGCATGGTCCTCAGCTTCTGACCCCCTGACTGCGCTGGAGGTACTGGATAAGGCCAGATGGGACTGGCTTGAGGAGCACGGCGGCTGGTACAGTTTTTCCGCCTGTGAAATCGAAGTATATGCTGCAAAACTGGTACTTCTGCATCACTGGCGACGAATTTTATCTGAGAAACAACAACGCAACAAGGCAGGTTCAACATAAGCCTGATGAGACGAAAAACGACGCTAATTTATCGCTTGATAGTGAGGACATGCTGTGAAAGGACGCATTAAGGCCGTCTTTGGAAACATGGTCGTGGCTCAGACCGGGGACCGAGTTGTCAAGAACGCCGTGGGTTATTGCGTGCGTAACGATGGAATCAAGCTCCTGTGCGAAGTCATCCGAGTTCGCGGCGATTCTGTCGATCTTCAAATATTTGAAGAGACTCGCGGCCTGAGAGTCGGAGATCAGGTCGAGTTTCAGGATGACATGCTCTCGGTGGTGCTGGGTCCCGGTCTGTTGGGCCAGATATTTGACGGACTTCAGAATCCGCTGCCGAAGCTGGCTGAACAGGTTGGCTTTTTTCTCAAACCCGGCAATTATATTCACGCCCTTGATACCGAGCGTCTGTGGGACTGGACCCCCAAGGTTCGAGCCGGCGCGGTACTGGAGGCAGGAGACACCCTCGGCAGCGTTCCAGAGAGTATCTTCGAGCACAACATTATGGTGCCCTTCGGCTGGGAGGGCCAGTGCACAGTTCGATCCGTTGCGGAATCAGGTTCATATCCCATTACCAAAAAAATAGCCACTCTGACCGATTCTACCGGCAACGAACACCCTGTGACCATGGAACGAGTCTGGCCGGTGAAACGACCCTTGTGCATAGCGAAGAGGCGATTGCTGCCAAGCAAGCCGCTGGTTACAAGCATTCGTATCGTTGATTCGATGTTCCCGGTTGTTCAGGGCGGCACGTACTGTATTCCAGGACCTTTCGGCGCCGGCAAGACCGTATTGCAGCAGATTACGTCGCGCCATGCCCACGTTGACGTTGTTATCATTACCGCCTGCGGCGAACGGGCGGGTGAAGTTGTTGATACAATCAGAGAATTCCCTAGACTTCAGGATCCGCGGACAGGCAGAAGCCTGATGGAACGGACTATCATTATCTGCAATACTTCGGCCATGCCCGTCGCCGCTCGCGATGCATCCGTCTATACAGGTATGACGCTGGCGGAATACTACCGCCAGATAGGTCTGAATGTTCTGCTTCTGGCCGATTCGACGAGCCGCTGGGCTCAGGCGATGCGTGAGATTTCAGGGCGTTTGGAAGAGATACCCGGCGAGGAGGCGTTTCCGGCCTACCTGGAAAGCCGCATCGCGAATTTCTACGAGCGGGCGGGAGCCATCGAGCTTCGTGACAAACGCGTCGCTTCCGTGACAATCGGGGGAACGGTCAGTCCCGCCGGGGGCAACTTCGACGAGCCTGTAACCCAGGCGACGCTCAAAGTAGTGGGCGCTTTCCACGGTCTGAGTCGGTCCCGAAGTGATGCCCGTCGTTATCCCGCCATCGATCCGCTGGATAGCTGGAGTAAATATGTTGGCATCATCGAGCCGAAAAAAGTCGAGAAAGTCCATAACATGCTCAGGCGGGGCGATGAGGTGCGTCAGATGATGACGGTCGTCGGTGAAGAGGGGACGCCGATCGAGGATTTCACCATGATGCTCAAAACAGAATTCTTCGATTCCGCCTATTTGCAGCAAAATGCGTTCGACGACGTGGATGCCGCCACCTCGATAGACCGGCAGCGTTTCGTCTTCGACAAGATACTCGAAATCCTTGAGGCGGATTTTGCCTTCAAGGACAAAGACGAGGCGCGTCACACACTCAAGAAGATCAGCAGCATGTTCATTAACTGGAACTATGCTCCCTGGGACGAGAGTGTTCTGCCCGAATCTGAGAGGCAGGATGAGCCCATGGACAAATCCACACGTAAAAATGACGAGGCCACCGAACGGGGCGACTTTAAGGAGATACTCGGTCAGATCAATCAGTATATCCAGTCGCTTTTGAATCATGGAGACAAATCAGAAGCGCAGGACGAGCTTGAGCAGGTGACAGCCTGATGCAATACGCAAGGGCGCACGCACTGTCGGGAGAATGACAGTGATAACGATTCGCAGTGGCTTATGACGCAGCACTGAACAATCTAAGGCGGTTAATAATGAGAACATTTTACGACGAGATTTCACAAATAGCCGGCAACGTCGTCACTGTCAAAGCCCAGGGAATAGGGTACGACGAGCTTGCCGTCATTACAACGGACCATGGTTCTTCACTGGCCCAGGTTATCCGTCTCGAGGATGACCAGGTCAGTCTTCAGATATTTGCCGGCACCGAAGGAGTCTCCAACGGAGACAAGATTCGATTCCTTGGCCACTCATTCAAAGTGCCGTTCGGCGATGCTCTGCTTGGACGAGCCTTCGATGGATCGGGACGGCCCAGAGACGGCAGGCCCGAGGTGAAAGCCGAAACAGTTGAAATCGGCTCGCCGGCGGTCAATCCGGTCAAACGGAGAGTCCCGGACCTGATGATACGCACCCGTATCCCGATGATCGACATTTTCAATACGTTGGTGGGCTCGCAGAAACTGCCGATCTTTTCAGTTGCCGGTGAACCCTACAATGACGTGCTGGCAAGAGTCGGGATGCAGGCTGACGCGGAGATTATCATTCTCGGCGGCATGGGTTTGCGTCATGACGACTATCTGACGTTCCGCCACCGCTTTGATGAAGCCGGCGTTCTGGGGCGAACGATTATGTTCATTCATACGGCCGCCGATCCTGTCGTGGAATGCCTGCTGATACCGGACCAGGCACTGGCCGTGGGCGAACAGTATGCTTTGCAGGGCAAGAACGTCCTTGTCCTGCTCACGGATATGACAGCTTTCTCAGACGCTCTGAAAGAGATAGCCATAACGATGGAGCAAGTGCCCTCAAACCGCGGGTATCCGGGCGACTTATACACTCAATTGGCCAGACGTTACGAGAAGGCCGTTGATTTCGACGGCGCCGGCTCCATGACCGTATTGGCGTGCGTCACGATGCCCGGTGATGATGTCACCCACCCGGTTCCCGACAACACCGGCTATATTACCGAAGGCCAGCTCTACCTGCGTAACGGCCGGATTGAACCGTTCGGTTCGCTGTCACGTCTGAGACAGTTGGTCAACGGAAAAACAAGGGACGATCATCGAGCCATTATGAACGCCTGTATTCAGCTTTACGCACAATGCGAAGAAAGCCGGGAAAAGCGGGAAATGGGCTTCGAGCTATCCGAATGGGATATGCGGCTGCTGAAGTACGGCGAGCTGTTCGAAGAAAAGATCATGAACCTGAATCTGAACATAGAGCTTTTCGATGCGTTGGACAAATGCTGGGACATCCTCGCCGAGTGTTTCGAGCCGGAAGAAACGGGCATCAGAGAGGCTATTGTCAAGAAACACTGGCCGCATAAGAGTCATCGGGCAAAGCCGGAACCGCAAGCCGAAACAGTTCGCTCATAACGGTGACGTGGCAGGCGTATGGCTAAACGGAAGATAAAATTTACACGGACGGAACTTAAGCAGCAACGCGACGCCCTGGCGCGTTTCAATCGGTATTTGCCTACGCTCAAGCTCAAACAACAGCAGGTGCAGTTGTCCATTGTACAGACCCACCAAGTGTTTTATGAAAAGCACGGAGCCATCAAGGAAACAGAAAGAACGATCTCTGCATACGACGGTTTGTTTAATGACGTCGCCGGTGTCAATTTTGCAAAGTTGTCCACGCCCGATGCAGTTGGCACATCAACGCATAGCATAGCCGGCGTTTATGTGCCCCGATTTGAGACAATCACCTTTCCGAAGGGCGATTTCAGCCTGTTTGCGACGGCGCCGTGGGTGGACAGGGCTCTTGCAGATTTGAAAAAGCTCAATCGCCAGCAGGCGGAGCTGCGTGTTTTGCAGGAGTGTCTCGATCTGTTGCATGCCGAACTGAAGAAAGTAATGCAACGAGTCAATCTTTTTGAAAAAGTCATGATCCCAAATGCCCTTGAAAATATTCGCCGGATTCGAATCGCATTGGGCGATCAGATGACCGCCGGTGTGGCTCGGGCAAAAATAGCCAAGGCCAAATTAGAGCAAAAAGAACACCAAAGCTCCACGGAGGCTGCCGCTCTATGATCGTACCGATGTCCAAAGTGTACGTCGTAACCCAGAGCCACAACCGTGATCGCCTTTTGGATGTACTGGCGCAGCTTGGAATTGTGCACATTACACCGGTAGAACCGGATAAGGCTGTTGCCAAAGAACAAATCGTACATTCAATCTCTGTCCTTGACCAGGCCGTGCAAATTTTACAAACGATCGAACCGTCCGGCCAAACTCCCGAGACGCCTCCCTTAGAGGCTGCGAAAGAGACTATTGCCATTCACAAAGCGATGGCCGATGAGAACGATCGGCTGAATGCTTTGCATCGAACGGCAAACCAGCTCGCACTTTGGGGCAATGTCGAGCGTCAGCAGCTTGAGCGGCTCAGTTCAACGGGCATTGAAATCAAATTCTTCTCGGCAGCTCAAAAAGACCTGGTTCAGATCGAAGCCGAATGTGTCGAAACCGTGGTCGAGCTGCCGGGACGAGAGGCAATCATCGCCGTCATTGATCGGACGGAGAAGTTTCGAGCTCCTGAAGGGGCCAGAGAAATACCCTGGCCGACCACGGATCTGCCCACAGTCAGAAAAGAAGCCGCCGAGGTGGATGCTTCACTCAAACGTCACCATGAGCGCCTGGCGGAGCTGGCAAATCTGGCAGACGCCATCCGGGACGAGCTCAAGCATCATCAAAGCGAGGCGGATTTCTGTGTCGTGCAGAACAGCGGCCTTTCAAATGGGGCTCTCTTTGCTCTGCAGGGCTGGGTACCTTCCCGCACGGCTGACTCTCTCTCGGATGACCTGGCCCGGATGAACATGACCGCAGCCGTGGAGGTCCTGCCTGTGAGCCCGGATGATGAACCGCCGACGCTGATTGAATATCCCGGCTGGACCAAACCCATCAAGGGACTTTTTGATATGCTTGGAACGGTCGTGGGATATCGTGAATTTGACGTTTCAATACCGTTCATGCTGGCGCTGCCGGTTTTTGCCGCTATGCTCATTGGTGACGGCGGATATGGAGCGGTTCTATTCTTGGGCCTTTTGCTGGGATATAAGAAAGCGTCTCCGGCCTTAGGTCCGGACTTTACGAAATTACTCATCATCGTCGGTGCGGTGTCTCTTCTTTGGGGACTTTTATGCGGCAGTTTCTTCGGATTTGTCCTCTATACGCCCCCGCTCCCTGTGGATACGACGGACAGGTCTCGTTTTATGCTGATGCAGATAAGCTTTACGATGGGGGCTATACATTTAAGCAGTGCTCAATTATGGCAGGCGTTCAGATTGTTCCCGGATTTGCGTTTTCTCGGTAAAGTGGGTTGGGGGATTTTTATCTGGGGAATGCTTGGTGTCGTCTGGATGTTTGTCCTCAGTACGAGCCTGACATGGGAAACGCCCTGGCCTTATCTTTTGATTGCCGGGGCGGTGTTGGCGATTTTATTCAATTCTCCAAGCAAGAATATTCTCAAAACGGTTTTATTGGGAGTCGGCAACTTTCCTCTTTCGATGCTTGGCGCTTTTTCCGATGTGACCAGTTATGCTCGTCTGATGGCGGTAGGCCTGGCCGGTAGTGTCCTTGCCGGCAGTTTCAACGATATGGCGCTAAATTCCGGCTCATGGCTTATTGCGGTGCCGACGTTGATCTTCGGACATGCTCTGAACCTTGCATTAGCAATGGTATCGTTGTTTTGTCATGGGGTTCGGTTGAATATGCTTGAATTCTCCAACAATCTTGGTATGCAGTGGAATGGTTATTCGTATAGACCTTTTAAAACGATTCAGGAGTAAAATACAATGGCTGCATTAGCATTATTAGGCGATGTTGCAACAAACGGTATGTTCGATATTTTAGCTCAAACAACGACCGGCTGGTCGTTCGTTGGGCAGCTTGGTGTTGTATTGATGTTCGGCATGGGTGCTCTCGGGAGTGCTTGTGGTATTGTGGCTGCAGGGCAGGCTGCTGCTGGAGCCTGGGCTAAAGAAGGCAAAGCCGGTAAGACACTCAGCTTTACTTATATTATTTGTACCAGCGCGCCTATCACCCAGACTCTTTATTCGATGATTGTTATGAACAAGGTTAGTGAAGTGCTAAAATTTCCGGACATTGCCGTTGCCAATGCGGGCTTGCTTTTGGCGATTGGTATTACGACGGGACTTGGCGAAATGATGTCTGCATGGTTTCAGGGTCTGATAGGCGCCGCCGGCATTCGTTCGCTAAGTGAAAGCGGAGGCAAAGGTTTTGCCTTCATTCTCATCGCCTTGGGTATTATTGAAACGGTCGGTATTTTCACTATGGTTTTTATGCTTGGTATGATCCCGAAACTGCCTGCAGCCGGTGCAATGTAATCCCACGCGTTGACTCAAGGCACTTCAACTCTCATCGTTCCTGGTTCGATATCGGATATTCAGTCGCACGGCTGCCCTTTGCGGCCGGTCTTGCCGGGCGGCTCATCGCGCGGCTTGGCCGTCCGCGGGGTAGCCGACAGTATGGGCGTAGAGCACGCGCTGCTCGGGTCTTAGCTTGAAATCCTTTGGCGTGTTGGTCTTGTCGCAATTGTGGAAATGGGAGGCAAGGCCCTGCGAGGCGGCGAACAAATATACGTTCCCCGCAATCAGACCCGTGGCGACGTAATAATAGGATTTGACCACATCCGAATCCTTCAGGCCCGGCTCCTGAAACGGCGCCTTGCTGTACTTGGCGAGATCCACGACGTAAAATATATTGACCGGCGCCATGGCTGTGGCTCGCCGGCCCGACCTGGCGCGAAAATCGCCGGCGGCAACGGGACTCAATCGGTGAGGGACCGCCTCGTAGAGATAGACCCCTTCGGCCAAAGCCGCGTAAAGGTCGATTTCCTGAGAATTGCTGGCCGTTGCAGCCGTTCGGCCAGGCCCGCCGTAAGGCTCGTTTTCCCGGTTCACCCCAAATGCCGCCCACAGAAGATTCGATAGCACTTGCATGGGGAGCTTCTCCGGGCTGATATTGCGGGTCGTCTTTCTTTCCCACAGCGCCGCCAGCACGGATTTGCCGCCCTCCTTATCGGGTTTGGGCAGTGTGATGGGCTGCAAATCCTGGGCGAAGCTCGTCGCCGTCCCTTCGGCTGTGCTCAGGACAGGCCCGGCCAGCACGCCCAGAGCCGGCAGAGTCTTTAGAAATGTTCTTCGATTCATCTGTTGTCCTTTCTGCAATTGGTCCCCGTCGAAGCGGTTGCGTCGATGCCTCACTTCGCTGGCTGCTGTTGATTATACTCTTTTACTCTGCCATGCCCAGGTTCCTGGCGAGGAAGGCGTAGATGTCCGCCTCTTCCTCGATAATCATGGAAGTCGGCCTGCCGGAGCCGTGTCCCGCGCGGGTCTCAATGCGAATGAGAACAGGGCTGTCCCCCGCGTGACAATGCTGAAGCTCTGCGGCGAATTTGAACGAGTGCCCCGGGACCACGCGGTCGTCGGTGTCCGCCGTCGTTATCAGCGTGGCGGGGTAACGCACGCCCGGCTTGAGATTGTGATAAGGAGAGTAGCCCTTGATGTACTCGAACATCTCTTTGCTGTCTTTTGCGGATCCGTAGTCATCGACCCAGAAGCGCCCGGCGGTGAATTCGTCAAAGCGCAGCATATCCATGACTCCCACGCCCGGAATGGCGGCCGCATACAGGTCGGGGCGCTGCGTCATGCACGCCCCCACGAGCAGCCCCCCGTTGGAGCGGCCCAGTATCGCCAGTTTTTCGCGGCGCGTGTACTTGGTCTCGATCAGATATTCCGCCGCCGCGATGAAATCGTCGAATACGTTTTGCTTCTGCGTTTTCTTGCCGGCTTCGTGCCACTTGCGGCCGTACTCGCCGCCCCCGCGTAGATTGGCGACGGCATAGATGCCTCCCATTTCCATCCAGGCCAAACGCAGAGCCGAAAAGGCAGGGAGAATCGAAATGTTGAAGCCGCCGTAGCCGTACAACAGGGTGGGGTTGGAGCCGTCGCGTTCGATACCCTTCTTGTGCGTGATGAACATTGGGATGCGTGTGCCGTCCTTAGAGTTGTAGAATACCTGCTCGGTCACATATTCATTCGGCTCGAAGCCGACCTCGGCTCGCTCGATGAGCCTGGACTGTCCCGTTACCAGGTCGTAATGGTAAATCGAAGGGGGCACCGCGAAAGACTCGAACGAATAGAACGTTTCGGTGTCCTTACGTTTGCCGCCGAAGCCGGTCGCCGCACCCAGGCCGGGCAGATCAACATCACGAAGGTGCGCTCCGTTCATCGTATAGAGCCTGGCTTGGGTGGTCACGTCCTTCAGATATGTACAAATAAAAACGTTGCTCACCACGTCCGCCGACCGCATCGGTTCCCGGCTCTCAGGGATAATCTCTTTCCAGCTCTGGCGCTCGGGCTTGTGGGTATCAATCGCAATTACGCGTCCGTTGGGCGCATCCAAATCCGTCCGAAAAAAGAACATGGGACCATCGTTGTCGATAAAGCTGTACTCGCTCTCGAAGTTCTCGATCAGGTCAACGGGCATGGCGTACGGCTGGTCGAGGTCCTTGTACATAATTCGGTACTTCTCGTCGGTACCGACCCAGATCGTCATGATCAGATAGCGCCCGTCGTCGGTGACTTCGAGGTTGTAGCCCCACTCGGGCTGGTCGGGCCTGTAAAAGACAACGACGTCGTCTTGCTGGCTCGTCCCGAGGCTGTGATACATCACCTTCATCTTCTTGTTCAGTGACGTGAAACGCTCGTTCGGATCCGGGTCGGGATACTTCGCGTAGAAGAAGCCTCGGGATTTGGGGTCCCAGGCGGCGCCGGTGAACTTCAGGTACTTCAACGTGTCGGGCAGGTCTTCCGCCGTTTCAATGTCCCTGACTTTCCAGGTTCGCCAGTCCGAGCCTGCCTCCTGGATGCCGTACGCGACGAACCTTCCGTCGTCGCTGAAAGACATGCCGCCCAAAGCCGTGGTCCCGTCCTTCGACCATTTGTTGGGATCCAGAAGAACCCGTCGGGGTCCATCCAGCGAATCCATGACGTAGATAACGTAGTGATTCTGCAGGCCGTCATTTTTGGCGATGTAGTATCGTCCGCCCGCCTTCCCGGGGACAGAGTACTTCTGGTAATCCCAGAGCTCGGTCAGGCGCTTCTTGATCTGCTCTCGTTTCGACAGCGACTGCAAATAGCCAAAAGTCACTTTGTTCTGAGCGCTCACCCAGTCGGCGACACGCTGCGACTGGCGGACATCTTCTTCCAGCCACCTGTAGGGATCGGCCACCTCGACGCCATGATAGACGTCCACGTGGTCAATCCGTTGCGTCTGCGGATACTCCAGGCTGCGCGCTGAAGCAAGATTGACAATAAATACTGACAGTGAGGCGATCCGCGTGATTTGTCTTATACCTCGGTTCATACTGTTACCTCCAAAAACGGGGGATCATTCTGCCGGTGCGGGTCATGTAGTCGCGGTACTCTTGCCCGAATCGCTCGAGCATCATCCGCTCTTCCCGCGGCACGCGCAACAAATAGAGCGGAACGAATGTCACCATGAACGCCCAGCCGGCCAACCAGTTCTCCAGAAGCAAACCCTGTGCGACGGCCCAGAGCACGTGGGCGGCGTACATCGGATGGCGGATGCGCCGGTAAACGCCGTGCGTCACAAGCGAATGTTCGGATTTGATCTGGAGCGTCGCCGACCAGTTGAGGCCGAGGTCGGCGTGCGAGCGCCACAGTAGAACCAGCGCCGCGGCGAAAGCCGGCGTCCCCACCCAGCCCATCCAGCCGGGCAGGTCGTAATTCGCAAAGTCCAGCCACGGTGCAAATAGATAAACCAGCGGCGCGGTCATGCCAAGTCCCGCAGCAACGATGAGCACAGTGTCCGGCACGCTGCTGTGCTTCCTTTCGGCTTTGCTCTTTCTGTATTTGCTCGTGTAGAGCTTGCGTATCACCGAACCTGTAACAAAGCCAACCCAGAAAATCACTTCAAATGTGTTGCCGACCTTCAGCATGTCACTGTCTCTTGTCGAACATAGCCATCTGGATCTGCTTTCCCACAATCGCGCTCAGCCGAAGAGCACGGCCAGCAGTGCGCCCGCGACGGCAACGCCGGCGGTCGGCAGCACCAATTTCCAGATAATCTTGAGCAGGGACGTCTGAAAATAGCTCGCCGAGAGGGGCAGGCACAGGTGGACCGGTGTCAGCCAGAGCCCAAAGAGCAGGCCGGAGAAGGCCAGAGCTTCGAGCCCCATCCTGGTGTCGGGGCCCGTCCCCATGAACGCCAGAAAGAACGGGTATGTAATCGCGACCGTCGGCATCGTGACGCCTGTAGTGAAGCTGACCAGCATGGGCAGCAGGAATATCAACACAGGAGGCGGCACGTGGACGCTGGTGAGGAATTCGACTACGCTTGCGATCGCGCCGCTGCTCTCAAGGTTGATCTTGAAGAACAGCGCGCCGAAGATGAGTAGCACCAGGTCCGGCTCGCGGGCCGCCCTGAAAACGAACCGCCACCGCGCCGGCGGCACGCGGTGCATCAGCAGCAAACCGATGATGGCGATGAAGATTCCGACCGCCGGAGGCACGTCGAACGCGATATACAGGCCGGCGGTTAAGACAATCGGCCAGAAAGCGTGCAGGAAGTCCTTCAGGTGATGGCCCACGTGGCGCCTGGGCGGCTGCTGCTCGGGACGCCTGGGCGGGATGCCGAACATCAGCAGCACGATTATGCCGATCAGAATGCCGGCCGCGGCCAATGCGACGTGGTAGCAGAAGAGCGTCAGGGCTGAGACTCCCAACATCGTTTGGATAAAAGGCACCACAGGAAAGAGCGGCCAGACCGGCTCCCACACGTGCCTGAACAGGAAGTTGATGGCCGCCAGGTGGCTGCGCTCCACGCCCATTTTGTCACCGGCCTCGCGCACCATCGGCGCCGAGAGCATGATGCCGCCGGGCGTGGGCAGCATTCCCATCAGCAGCGGCATCAAAGCCAGGGCGAACCGGCGGCTCTTGAATAACCCCTGCATGGCCGGGACCAGCCGTTGCGACAGGCCGATTTCCTCCATCGCCGAGCCGATGACGTTCACCAGCAACATCAGAAGGGTCAGCGAAACGAAAAGATAGCCCGTCGTGCGCGTCAGAGGCTGGCGGCGCCATTCTTCCGCGAGCGTCTGGGCAAGGTCCGCCGGCCATACGCGCAGCAGCACCGCCAGCAGGCAGGCCGAAACCAGCATGGCCACGCCGATTTTGACCTTCAGCCGCAGCAGCGCCACCAGAGCAGCCAACGATATCACGATGGATATAAGCGCGTACACGATAACACTGATGAGCACAGACTATAACGCTGACGGACACTGACTACAACACCGGCGAGCACAGACGTTCGTGTTAGGCCGTTTGTAGTGTGCCCTCCCGTAAGGGACGCCTCACGGTGGTAAGGGCATTTTGAAATTAACGCCTTACGGCGTCACTACGAGCGGCGTCCACTCGTGGGCATCCGCGTCTTCGCCAATCGTCGGAAACGCTGAAATCCGCAGGCGGGCGCAGCCCATCGGGACGAGCGCAACGGTCTCAATCGATTCGCCGGACTTAACGGGGCTGGGCTGGAGGTTCCCCACAAGCCCCAGGTCGTCTTTCTGCCACGCCGGAATCTTCTTGGCTTTGGCCCGAAGCTCGATGGGTGCGGCGTTGGCTTCAAAAGGCTGATCGTCAACGGGCCACATTTTGCGCACCAGCTCGAAAGACGCGCCCGGCTGATCTTCATTCACAACCAATCCATAGTTCCAGGCGGTCGTCGGATGAATCTCCCATGCGGGCCACTGGTCCGTCCCACCCGCTCGGACGGACTTTTCGCCGATTTTCAGCGAATAGGTCAAAGGGCCGCGGTCCACAGAAACGCTGTTCTGGTTCTTCGCCCACTTTCGCAGCTTGATCACCATCGGGAGCCGCAGCTCCACTTTGTCGCCGTCGATCCATTGGCGATTGATTTCGATGTACGCCTCGGAGCCGAACATCTCGAGCATCCTGCCGTTCATCGTGACTTCAGGGTTCTTGCACCAGCCTGGGATGCGCAGGTAGAGCGGGAATCGGACCGGCTGACTCGTCTTGACCGTAAATTCGATCTTGTCCTCGAAGGGGTAACGCGTCTCTTCGACGATGGTTACCGTGGCGCCGTCGCCAACCTTGGCCTTCACCTCGCAGGGGGCGTACAGAGCCGCCGCAAGGCCGTTGCCCGGCGTGGCGAGCCATAGATGCTCGGCGTAGTAAGGCCACCCGTGCCCGGAATTGTGCTGGCAGCAGCGATGACTGTGGGGATCGAACAGAAACATAGGCCCCTTATTCTGTACGCCGGGGGATTTGTTCTCGCGGTCGCAGAGAATCAGGTTCGGGGCGGTCAGATAATGCAGGGCCTTGAGGTCGGCGGTGAACGCCGCGGGCAGTGAATTGAACGCCACGTCCTCGCAGCGGTCCGCCCACTTCGGGTCGCCGGAGATCGTCAGAAGGGTCTCGTGCGAAAGCATCATCTCGACCATGCCGCAGGTTTCGACCCCCTGGCGGGGCCCCGTGAATCCGGGCCGGCAGTTCTCGTCGCCTCCGAACATGCCGCCCGGCACTTGGCCGTACATCTCGCGGATCTTGCTCCAGTTGCGCTCTGCCGCCTGCAAATGAGCGGGGTCATACGATTGCATATAGAACCTGGCCGGCTCGCCGAAGCCCTGCGACATGTTCACGTTGTGCCAGTTGATGACGTCTTGCTGCCATTCGGCGGTGTGCCTGTGGACCTTGCCGGCCAGCTCCAGCAGGAAGGCATCACCGGTCCGGTTGTAGAGCCAATAGACGCTGTAAAGCAAATCTCCGCCCCGCATCTTGGGCCAGTATCCCACCAGGAACCGGTCCTCCGGCACCGTCACCAAGTACTTCATGTACCTGGTCATCAGAGCGATCACCCGCTTATCGCCGGTGAAGGCATAGTAATCCTGTAAGCAGAAGAGCATGATCATGTTGGGCCAGAGGTCTTCGCGTCCCTCCAGGTCCGTCGCCTCACCTTTTCTGCCCTTGTCGGGGCCGAACCAACCGTCCTCTTTCTGGCTGGCGAGCGCCCCTTCGATCCAAAGCTTCGATTCGCCGATCATCCGCTGGTCACGCAGGATGTAGCCGCAATTGCTGAATCCTTTGAGCCAGTAGGGAGGCTCTTCCCAGCCGTGGTCGCCCTCGCCTGTCGGGCTGAGCCACGCGTTGCCCTCTTTCTTGAGGAACTGGCTGATCTCGGTCAGGTGCCCGTGGAAGCCGTCCCGCTGCAATTCGAGCTGCCGGCGGACCCAGCCCTTCGGCTCGATCGCGCCGACCGGCAGTTTAATCAGAGGGCTCGGCAGCAAGGGTGCGCGGTTCCCGACGTAGAAATCGTTTTTCATTTCAGTGTTTGGCCTTTCGACGACGCGAATGTCGGTGTCGCCACAGAAAGCGGCGCCCGTAAGAAGAACAACGAACACAGTCGCGACACGCGTGTACTTGAACATCATTAGCCCTTTCAGCTTTGAAGATGAGGTGGCGCCTGCTCCACCGTAATTCTGCGGATTGTACGCAAAGAATCTTGCGTTGCCAACACAAAACGGATTTTCGATTTACGAATGCCGATTGCCGATTTTGGCCGTGCCACGTCTCCCTTGGCCGCGGTTTGAAATGCTTCTTGTAAGAGTAATGACAATATGCTATATTGGCGTGCGTGAGGTGACAATACCAATCAGGAGGATGTAGCGATGCCGAAAAGAGCAAACCAAATAATCCGTTTGACGCTGTCCGTATTGATCCTCTCGATGCTGCACACTGCCGCCGGAGCCAAGACCATTTACGTGGACGACGATGCCGCCGGGGCTAACAACGGCTCGAGTTGGGCCAACGCTTATACCTTCCTGCAGGAAGCTTTAGCCGATGCAAATCTTGCCGACAAGCGCGTCGAAATCCGAGTGGCCCAGGGAACCTACAGGCCCAACGGAGGACTCGTGGCCATCCCCGGCTTCGACTGGCGAACCACAACCTTCCAGCTCATTAACGGCGTCACGCTCAAAGGCGGCTACGCCGGCCTCGGCGCGCCGGACCCCAATGTGAGAGACGTTGGACTGTACAAAGCCATCCTCAGCGGCGACCTGAACGGCAATGACGTGGATGTTGTCGATCCGTGCGATTTACTAAGCGAGCCGACCCGGGCCGACAACAGCTACCACGTCGTGACTGGTAACAGCACTGATGAAACCGCACTCATGGATGGCTTCATAATTACCGCCGGAAATGCCGACCGTGACGAATGGCAGGGTAATAGCTCCGGCGGGGGGATGTCCAATCACTCCGCCAGTCCAACGGTAGCTAACTGCACTTTCACCACCAACGCGGCTGTCAGAGACGGGGGTGGAATGTACAATTATTCGTCTTCTAATCCCAAGGTGACTGGTTGCACGTTCAGGGGGAACTGGGCCTCGCACGGCGGAGGCATAGCCAATGCACATAGCAGTCCAACCTTGGACAACTGCGCCTTCAGCGAGAACTACGCGGATTGGGAAGGCGGCGGGATGCTCAATTCATATAATAGCCCTACCCTAACTAACTGCACTTTTGCTGCAAATTCTGCAGATAACGGCGGCGGGATGTCGAACTTTGTCGAGGGCAATCCGACGCTCAGGGGTTGTACTTTCAGCGGGAACACAGCAGAAGAAAGCGGGGGCGGCATATATACCGATTATTACGCAAACCCGACACTGGACAACTGTACATTTAGCTGGAACTCCGCAAATCAGAATGGCGGCGGAGTGTACAACCATGAAAACAGCGATGGTACGCTGATCAGTTGCATCTTTGCAGGAAATTCGTGCGGGAACGGCGGCGGCGGGATGTGGAATTCCATGAGCAGTCCGACGTTGCGTGACTGTATCTTCACAGGCAACTCAGCAGATTTCGGCGGCGGGATTGCAACCGGCTTCGAGAGCAGACCAGTTCTCGTGAATTGCACATTCAGGGGCAACTCGGCAGGATGGGGTGGCGGAATGGCCAACTCTTGGGACAGCAATTCTGTTTTGACCAACTGTACCTTCACCAGTAACCGGGCGGATGGGGGCGCGGGTGGATTGCACAACTTCAATAGCAGCGCTGCGATGGCCAACTGTATCCTGCGGGATAACGGCCTCCCTCAAGTTGTAGGCGACGCCGTTGTGTCATATAGCGATGTTCAAAGGGGCTGGCCCGGCGAAGGCAACATTGACGCTGATCCGCTGTTTGCGAATCCGGGGCATTGGGCGGATGCGAATGATCCGAACATTATTGTTGAGCCGAAAGATCCAAATGCCGTTTGGGTGGATGGCGATTATCATTTGAAATCGCAGGCGGGACGATGGGACCCGGTCGGCGAGAGCTGGGTTGTGGATGATATCACCAGCCCCTGCATTGACGCGGGGGATCCCAATAGTCCCGTTGGGGATGAGCCTGAGCCGAACGGCGGCCGGATCAATATGGGCGCCTACGGCGGCACGAAAGAGGCCAGCATGTCGCCCGTCGCGGAAACAGTCGTGTATATACAATGGCTCGGCCATTCGAGCGTGAAGCTCTGGGCGGAAGATTGCATCGTCTATGTCGATCCGCAGAGCTTGAGCATCTCGCCCCACGATGCGACGCTCGTGCTGGTGACGCACAGTCACGGCGACCATTACTCGGCTTCCGATATCGCCAGGGTCGCCAACACCCAAACGCAATTCATCGCTCCGCCCGACGTCGTCACCCAGTATGGCAAAGGCCAGGCCATTGCACCGGGGCAGGTTATCGAGTCGTACTGTGCCCGTCTGACGGCCGTGTCTGCCTACAACACCAACAAAACAAACCATCCCAAGTCGCGCAACTGGGTCGGCTACGTGATAGAGCTTGGCGGCAAACGCATCTACGTCGCAGGCGATACGGACCTGATCGAGGAGATGAAATCGCTCGGCGACATCGACGTGGCCATACTGCCCGCCGGCGGCACTTATACGATGAACGCCGTCGAGGCCGCTGAGGCCACGCAGTATATAAAACCCGATTTAGCCATCCCGTACCACTGGGGCCAGAACGTCGGCACCATCGCCGATGCACAGATCTTCGCCCAATTAGCCAGATGTGCGGTGAAGATTATGACGGTCGGCGAGATGATCAGCTCGGACAACTGGCCCGTATATTCGCCGCTGTTAGCGCACTGGGCGCTGGATGAGACGGCGGGCGACCTTGCCAATGACAGCGTGGGCGCTTACGACGGCATGCTTTACGGCGGCCCCGCTTGGCTGCCCTCCGGCGGCAAGACAGCCGGCGCGCTGCAGTTGGATGGCGTTGACGATTATGTGGCCACGCCTTTCGTGTCAAACCCAAACAAGGGGCCGTTCAGCGTCTATGCCTGGGTGAAGGGCGGCGCTGCGGGAGCGGTGATCGTTTCGCAGACAGACGGCGCCGGGACCGGCGCAACGTGGCTCGGCGCAGACCCGGTGCAAGGCAGACTCATGACCGCCCTCGTTCCTCCCGCCGCAGGGCGTCTTTCGCCCCAGCCGTTGGTATCGGGGTTTGTGCTCATGGACGGCCAGTGGCATCACGTTGGCCTCGTCTGGGATGGCTCGCAGAGGCATCTGTACGCCGACGGCGCAGAAGTCGCCAAAGACACCGGCGCTCTGGCGGCACTGCAATCCTGCGATGGTGGCCTGCATTTGGGGGTGGGCAAGGGCGTTGACGCCGGAACTTTCTGGGCGGGCTTGCTTGACGACGTTCGTATCTACAGCGTGGCCCTCAGTCCCGCCGAGCTTGAGCAGATCGCGCGTTAGCATCTACGAGACGAGTGCCGGTTCACAGCAAGGCAACCCAGCAACGATGCGGGAATCTAAGAGTGGTTCTCGGCGTGCTCCAGTTGAGTGGCGGGCTTGAGGGGCAGCGGTTCGTCGAATTCAATGGCAACCTGGCGGAGGAACGGATTCAGCGCGTCAACCCGCAGCGCCCGGCCCTCGCGGGTGAAACTGTTCATCGACAAAGGGTCGTACAGCTTGTCCGTGGGGATGCTGAAGTGAGTCACTACCTGCTGGCCGACTTGGGGGCAATTCTCGCCGACGGGGCACCTGAAGGCCAGGCCGCCGCTGGAGACATCGACCATCAGACCTTCGGACACGGTTTTGTTGGACCCCGCCGTGAACAAGACGGTCCACTGGTAACGCAGCCTTTTTTCTCTTCTTTCGTTCCTGGTCCGATCCATTATCGGCACTCCCGAATTGCTCAAATCAGTCCTGCTAAATCGACGGATTCGGCGACTCACTTTAGGATAATTGCTCGCGGAGCGGGTCGCGGCGGGATGCAAATCCTCGTCCCAGGGATTACCTGGTGCGCAGGCCGGGGAAACTCCTGTTCGTATGTGTGCAGCCATCGCCCTGCACAGCAAGCAGGGCCTGTACCGACCGAATCGATACAGGCCCTGAGGAATGCCCGTCATTGTATTTCAAGGTCTTGAGCTTCAGGGAGCAGTTGGCCGATACAAGCGGATGTCGTCGAAGTACACCTTTCCGGTGCCGCCGGCGGTGGTGCTGCCTTTTGTGCCGAAGCCGATTGTGATGCTGGTGACGTTGGCCAGGGTCACGCCCTGATCCGCAAAGGCTTGCAGCGGAATCACCCACTGCGTCCATCCCGCCCTCTGAGTTGCGGTCGGATTATCGTGATAGACCGCCGCAGCACCGTCGAGCGCCACGTACATCCGCACAGCCGCATTGGCCGAAGCGCCCCGGAACCAGAGCGACAAGCTCGTAACACCCTGCGCCGTCCAGTCACGCGGGGAAACCAGCGTCAGGGTCGCTTCCGAGCCCTTGAGGTTCGTGTCGTACGAATAAGGCATCGACTGGGCGCCGCCGTGAATGACCGTCCGCTCGGCGTAAGG
>Ga0214473_10001650_pt1 | contig 28937 bp, 28 predicted proteins | sample RVTome_7_FD_203509 | JGI IMG/M metagenome (GOLD analysis project Ga0214473, IMG submission 203509) | Soil microbial communities from uranium-contaminated site in the Upper Colorado River Basin, Wyoming, United States - RVT98D197 | ecosystem: Environmental > Terrestrial > Soil > Contaminated >...
CCCGGAATTCGTCGAGCGCTACCGGCGGATCTGTCGCGCCATGCTCGCCAGCGATCGCGAGGAGGTGAAGCGGGCCGCGCTCGCCATCGGCTATCTCGGGGGAAGCGAGTCCGAGGGGAGGGCGACGGCCCTGGCGGACCTGATCCTCCTGCTCGGGGAGCCCCTTCGCCACCGAGGGCGGTACGATTTCGGGAGCTCGCGGCTGGCCGCGCGCGCACGCGAGGCCGGCTTCGACCTGGTGGTCCGGCACGGCTTCATGCGCGCGCCCCCCCCGGAGACGATCTTTCTGCACCGCAAGCTCGCCGGGACCTTCTTTCTGTGCGCGCGGATCGGCGCGCGCGTCGACACCCACGCCCTGGTCGCCCCCTACCTCGGAGAGGGGCTCGCGGGAGAGAGAGGATGAGGAAGCTCGAGAGGATCGATCCGCAGCGGCTGGCGAAGGCGGCGGAGGTGTTCGCGGCGCTTCGGGTCGACCGCTTCTTCTGGAAGGCGAGCGGCTACACCGATGCGGAGCTGGAGCGGCCCGCGATCGCGATCGCCAACAGCCCGCAGGACGTGGGGCTCGGCCACGTCCACCTCCGGCGGCTGGGGGACGCCGTGAAGGAGGGCGTGCTGCTCGGCGGCGGCGTACCCATCGAGTTCTCGACCATCGCGCCCTGCGCCGGACATTGCCGGGACATGGGAACCGACGACGAGGTGATGCTCTACGACCTCCCGCAGCGCGATGCGATCGCCGACAGCGTCGAGATCCAGATGCGGAACTACAACGCGCGGGGTCTGGTCTGCATCGGCACCTGCGACAAGATCGTGCCGGGGCACTGGCTGGGCGCCGCCCGACTCAACCTCCCCACCATCTTCCTGCCCGGCGGCCCCGCGAGGCCGGGCCGCTTTCGCGGCGAGCCGACGGCGTTCCCCACCGACGTCGCGCTGATCCTGGTCAACGAGTACCTGTCGGGCAAGATCGACGCCGAGGAGATGCGCGAGGAGATGCACCGGATGGAGAGCCGCTGGGTGATCGGCAGTGGCGCCTGCCCGGAGCTGACCACCGCGAACACGGTGCAGATGGCCACCGAGGTGATGGGCCTCTGCCTCCCCGGCGCTTCGACGACGCCGGGGAGCGACATGGAGAAGCTCCGCCAGGCCAAGGAGACGGGTCTTCGGATCGTCGAGCTGGTGAAGCAGGGGCTTCGCTTCGCCGATCTGGTCACGACGGGAGCGATCGAGGACGCGATCCGGCTGATCATGGCGCTCGCCGCCGGCACCAACGGCCTCCTGCACCTGCTCTCGCTCGCCAAGTGGATGGAGCTCCCGATCGACATCGACCGCTTCGACTTCCTGAGCGACGACACGCCCTACTACTGCCCGCTTCGCCCGAGCGGCCCCTTCACCGTGGTGGACCTCCACGAGGCCGGAGGCGTGATGGCGGTCCTCCAGCGGATCCGGGAAAAGCTTCACCTCGAGCGCCCGACGGTCGCGGGCGCCTCGCTCGGCGAGCTCGTCGATGCCGCGGAGGTGAGCCGCGAGGAGGTCATCCTGCCCGCACACCGGCCCATCCATCCGACCGGTGGGATCAAGGTGCTGCGGGGAAACCTGGCCCCCGACGGCTCGCTCTGTCGCTACACGGTGAGCGGGGGAGCAAACCAGCGATTCAGCGGGCCGGCGCGGGTCTTCTCCAGCCAGCGGGAGGCGATGCTGGCGATCTTCGCGGGCGGGATCCGCCCGGGGGACGTGGTGGTGATCCGCTACCAGGGCCCGCGCGGCGGCCCGGGCTTCAGCGAGAACTTTCGCATCCCGCTCCTCCTCGGCGCTCTCGGCCTCCATGATGTCGCCGTCCTCACCGACTCCCGCTTCAGCGGAGCCACCGAGGGTGCGCTCTGCGTCGGCTACGTCTCTCCCGAGGCGCAGCTCGGCGGGCCGCTCGCGATCCTCGAGGAGGGCGACCGGATCACCATCGACTGCCAGAGCAAGCGCGTCGACGCCGACCTCGGCGAGGCGGAGATCGCCGCGCGGCTGGCGAGGTGGTCGCCGCCCGTGCCGAGAATCACCGAGGGAGTGCTGGTCGCCTGGCACCTGACCGCCAGCCAGTTTCCAGAGGGTGCGATGCTCCAGCGGCGGCTGTAGCCAGCCTGCGGGCCTGGTCCTCTCCCATCTTCCTCGACCAGCTCCGCTGAGAGCCGCGAGAGGGGCGCGAGCACTGAATCCCCCCCCCGGGGGGGGCTCCGATCTGCCCCGGTCAGGCCGGCTTCTCTCCCCTCTGCCCCGGAAGCGGAGCGGTTCTCGCTGTCAGAACGCCATCGGAGATCCATCCGATTTGCGGGCTAAAGCCCACGGACTGGAAGATCGATGTCCACCAGAAGCCATCGAAACGGGGGCCTCGATGCGATTCGCGCTGGCGGTAGAGGGCTCGCGAGGAGACGTGCAGCCCATGCTGGGTCTGGCGGCTCGCCTGGTCGAGCGCGGCCAAGATGCGACGGTGTGCGCCCCTCCCGACCTGCGCGGCTTCGTGGAGGGGCGCGGGGTGAAGTTCCGGCCCCTGGGCACCGACGTCCACGGCCTCCTGGCGGAGGAGGCCTATGCCCTCCACCGCGGAGCCGTAGTCTGGGCGCTGCTCGCGAAGCGGCTGTTCCAACGGATCCTGAGAGAGCAGTTCGAAGCCCTTCCCAGGGCCGCGGCTGGCGCCGACATGATCATCGGAGCTGGCCTGCAGTTCGCCGGGCCTTCCGTCGCCGAGGCCTGGGGGATCCCCTATCGCCCCGTCGCCTACTGCCCGGCGCTCTTTCGCTCCGCCGAATTCCCGCCCCCGCTGATACCCAATCAGACGCTGCCGCGCTGGGTGAACCGCCTGGCGTGGCGTGGCTTCCTCGGCCTGCAAGACCGGCTGCTGCGGACCGAGCTCAACCGCCAGCGCGCGGCTCTCGGTCTCGCCCCGGTGACGGACACCTACCGCTACCTGATCGGCGAGCGCCCCCTTCTGGCAGCCGACGCTGCACTGGCACCCGTGCCCGACGACGCCCCCGTGCCGGTGGATCAGGTGGGCTACCTGCTCCCCGAGGACGCGACGCCCCTTTCCCCGAAGCTCGAGTCGTTTCTGGAGGCCGGCCCTCCTCCGGTCTATCTGGGTTTCGGAAGCATGGTGGACCCGGATCCCGCCGGCACCACGCGCCTCCTCCTCGATGCCGTCGAGAGGGCAGGGTGCAGGGCGATCCTCGCCAGGGGATGGGCTGGCCTCGGCGATGGCCCCCTTCCCGACTCCGTCCTCGGCGCCGGCACCCTCCCCCACGCGAGCCTCTTCCCCCGGCTCGCGGCGGTGATTCACCATGGCGGCGCCGGCACCACCACCACGGCCGCTCGCTCCGGTGTGCCGCAGATCGTGATCCCCCACCTGCTGGATCAGCACTACTGGGGGCATCGCGTCCACCTTCTCGGCGTCGCGCCTCCACCGCTTCCCCGCTCCAAGCTCACCGCTGCCGGCCTCGCCGAGCGGATCGGGGCGAGCCTCGAGAACGAGATCTTGAGCGAACGAGCTCGTGAGCTCGGGGAGAGGCTTCGAATCGGTGACCCCCTGGAGCGGGCCGCGGAGGCCATCCTCGCGACGAGCCGCCGCTGATCTGGCGCGGGCTCCGTCGAGGCGAGCCTTCGCCAGCTAGACTGCTCGCTGGCGGGCTCGGCGCGAGAAGCACCCGCCCGTCTCGGGGAGGGAGTCGGTGGAAGCAGACCCTGCGAGAGAGGAGCTTTCCATCCAGGCGGTCCGGGAAGCCGCCGAGCGGATCGCCCCCTACGTGGTGCGCACACCGCTCCTCCGCCATCCGCTGCGGCGGGACTGCGAGCTGCTTCTCAAGCCCGAGTCGCTCCAGCCGACCGGGGCCTTCAAGATCCGAGGGGCGTTCAATCTGATGCTCCAGCTTCCCGAGGGATGTCCGGGGGTCGTCGCGCATTCATCGGGGAACCACGCCCAGGCAGTCGCGCGAGCGGCCGCGGTGCTCGGCCTCCCCGCGGTGATCGTCATGCCTTCGGATGCGCCGCGCCGGAAGCGGGAGCGAACCGAGGCCGATGGCGCGCAGGTGGTGATCGTCGGCCCGGACAGCGACGAGCGCGCGAAGCGCGCAAGCGAGCTGGCGGAAGAGCGCGGGCTCTACCCAGTACCGCCCTTCGACGACCCGCGCATCGCCGCCGGCCAGGGGACCGCGGCGCTCGAGCTGCTCGAGGACGCCGGTGCCATCGACCGCTTCTACGCCCCGGTGAGCGGCGGCGGGCTGATGTCCGGCTGCGCGGTGGTCGTGAACGCGCTGGCTCCAGGCGCCGAGATCGTGGCTGTCGAGCCGGAGGATGCGGGCGACACCCGGCTGAGCCTCGCCGCGGGCGAGCGCCGCAAGGTTCCACCTCCGCGGACCATCGCCGACGGGCTGCGGGTACGGACACCCGGCGTCTGGACCTGGACCGTGCTGAAGAGGCTCCTCTCGCGGGTGGAGCTGGTCTCCGACGCGGAGATGCTCGAGGCCATGCGCTTTGCGCTTCTCGAGCTGCGCCTGGTCCTCGAGCCTTCGGGGGCCGCCTCGCTCGCCCTCGCGCTTCGCGAAGGAGAGGGGCGATGCGGCGTGCTGCTGAGCGGCGGCAATGTCGACGAGGCGCTCCTCGCCCAGGTGGCCGCAGCCCCACCCCGTGCCGGCTAGAGCTTGAGCATGGCGTCGACCGGCCGAAGCGACGAGGGCTGGCCGAGGGTCGCTGCCACCCGCAAGCTCGCCGAGGAGTGGACGCTCGTGCTGCTCGCCGAGGGCATCTCCCCGACCGTGGACCGCGAGGGGGATGGATTCGCCCTTCGCGTCCCAGCTCGGGAGGAGGAGAGGGCGGCGGAGATCCTCGCTGCCTATGCGCTCGAGAGCCGCCGCCCCGAGCTTCCCCCCGCCGAGCCCACCCCTTCAGGCCCGCCGCGCGCCGGGCTCGTCGCCGCCGCAGTGCTCCTGGCCTTTTTCCTGGTAACCGGTCCCTGGAGCGAGGAGGCGATCTGGTTCGAGAGGGGCAGCGCCGATTCCCGGCGGATCCTTCTCGGGGAGGTCTGGCGCAGCGTGACCGCGCTCACCCTCCACGCCGATCCCGCCCACGCGCTCGCCAACGCCATCGCGGGCGCGATCTTCCTGACCGCGGTGTGCCGCGGCTTCGGCCAGGGCCTGGGCTCCGCCCTGGTTCTCGCGGCCGGCGCCGGTGGCAATCTCCTCAATGCCTTCGCTCGCGGCGACCCGCATGTCTCGGTCGGAGCCTCCACGGCCGTCTTCGGGGCGGTAGGCGTTCTCGGCGGAGCGGGGCTGGTCCGCCGCAGGCGGCTCGGCGCCCGCGGCCGCCGCTCCTGGGCGCCCGTCGCCGCTGCCCTCGCGCTCCTCGCGATGCTGGGAACGGCTGGGGAGCGGGTGGACTTCGGGGCGCATCTCTTCGGGCTGCTGGTGGGAGGCGTTCTCGGCGGTTTCGCCGCCCTGGCCCTCACCCGCCCACCCGGCGCGCTGATCCAGTGGAGCCTCGCCACCTTGAGCATCGCCTCGATTCTGGTCTGCTGGGGGGTCGCGTGCTTCCGAGCGCCCGCGTCGCGGGAAATCGAGGAGGGGGGCTGGCCCAGAACTCTTGAGCGCATGGTGAGGGGATTCAGCCACGATCAAGAGAAGGTCCAGTCCACCGAATCTCTCCCAATCGGCTTGCTTCGTTTGTTAAGCTGTCGGCGAGGGGCATCTTTTGATCGGCGCACAGAACTCGGGTCCTTCCCGTCTCTTCGTGTTTCCAATCGGGTCTGCCTTTCTCACCTAGCACGGCTCGCCGCGATCCGGCTTCGAGACGAGCCGAGCCAGGCAATTATCAGCGTCGCGCCGGATCCTGAGGTTGGACGGTCCGACCGGGGTGCGGGCGGTTCTCGCGCTCGAGGAAGGCATCACTTCGATCGCGAGGAGAGAAACCGAAGTGACCAAGAAGCTGTACATCGGAAACCTCCCTTTCAACACCAGCGAAGCAGATTTGAGAGAAATGTTCGAGAAACACGGGACCGTCGAGTCGATCAACGTGATCACCGATCGCGAGACCGGACGCCCTCGGGGCTTCGCATTCATCGAGATGGACGCCGCCGGTGCCGACGCTGCCCGAGCGGCGCTCGACGGCAAGGACATCGGCGGCCGCAACATGAGGGTGGACGAGGCGCATGATCGCCGCGGCGGCGGCGGCGGAGGCGGCGGCGGAGGCGGTGGCGGTGGTCGCGGTGGCCCTAGGGGGGGGGCGCGAAACCGCTACTAGCGAGTGGGTTCGAGCTCCGAGGAAGCGCCGGCGGTCCGGATCCGGCGAGGGGTCTCGGGTGATCCGGCGAAGCGGAGACGGATCGTTCCGCGACCTGGAGACGAGCCTCGCACGGGCGAGGCGGCGCCCCTGGATGCAGGCCGCGCGGTCGGCGGGTATCGGGAGTTGCCATGGCTAGGAAGAGCAAGATGTCCGTGCTCAAGCGCCAGCGCGAGCGCAAGAAGGCCGAGAAGGCAGCGATGAAGCGCGAGGTTCGCGGGCAGAAGGAGCGATCCGACTCGGACGTCGCCACCGCAGAGGACCTGGAGGGCTACGGCCTGGTTCAGGAATCGTCGAACGAGAGGAAGGAGCGCGAGTCCTGACCGCCCGACCGGGCCCCTAGCCATCGCCCGCCGAGAAGCGCTCAGCTGTAACGCGCCTGGGCCCCCCGCGAGACGCCGTGCTTCCTCACCGCCTCGCGCAGGTCCTCGATGAAGCGATCCGCGACGCTTGCGTGCTTGGGGCTCAGCATCATGTGAAGGGCGTCGGGGTTGGTCTGACGGTCGAGGTGCCAGCCGCGATCGTCCATGACGTCGCCGATCGCGCCGATCTCGAGCCCGTCCGAGGTGAATGCGAATACGCTCATCACCGGATCTCCGATCACGCGGAGTCCCTCGGTCGCGCTGATCGCCGAGCGGATCTTCGAGGTGGTGGAGAGGAGATCTCGGGCCAGTCGCAGGTACCCGTCCTCTCCCAGATAGCGCATGATCGCCCAGGCCGCGGCGATCGGTGCCGCCGGGCGCGCTCCCGCCATCGAGAAGGAGCCGTACAGCCCTCCGGGCCAGTCCGAGAACATGAAGAGCTGGTACTGCTTGAGATGGCTTCCGTCCCGGTGGAGCACGACGGAGGCGCCCTTGGTGCAGTAGCCGTACTTGTGCACGTCGGCGGACATGGTGGTCACGCCGGGCACGCGGAAGTCGAACGGCGGGACTGGATGACCGAGTCTCTCCAGGAAGGGCAGGAGAAAGCTCCCCAGACACGAGTCGGTGTGGAAGGAGATGCCCCGCTCCGCGGCGAGGCCGGCCAGCTCGGGGATCGGGTCGACGGTCCCGAAGGGATAGTTCGGTGCGGATCCCACCAGGAGCGCGGTCTGCTCACCGATCATCCGCTCGGCCGCCCCGACGTCCGCCCGCAGATCCGCATCGATGGGAATCTGGCGGAGGTGGAGGCCCAGGTACTTGGCGGCCTTCGCGAAGGCGGGGTGCGCGGTCACCGGAGCCAGCAGCTCGGGCTCGGTGACACCCCGCTCCGCGCGCGCCCGGTTGCGCGCCGACATCACCGCCATCAAGATGCTCTCGGTTCCTCCCGAGGTCATGCAGCCGTCTGCGTTCTCCGGCGCATTCAGCAGTCCCGCCACCATCGAGACCACGTCGACTTCCATCTGGCGAAGACTCGGGAAGCGGAAGGGATTGAGCGCGTTCTCGAACATGTAGAGCCGGTTCGCCTCGGCGAGGATGCCGTCCACCTCCTCGCTGACCGGATAGATGAGGCTGAAGGTCCGCCCCCCGCGCCAGTCGGCGTCCTGCTCCTTGCGCTTGCGCATGTCCTCGAAGAGCGCATCGCGCGGGATCCCCTGCTTGGGAAGCTGCATGCCCATCTCGCTCGCCCTTTCCGTAGGAATGCCGCCCTGCCCGGCGGCGGGGGAGTTCTTCGGTCAGGCTACCCGTTCCGCCGTGTCGCGACACGCCCCGGGGAGCTCTGCCCCTCGGCTCTCGGCAGCCATCGCCAACCCCCCTCCGGCCGCCCCCGAGGAATGGGAGGATCCCCGCGGGACATTCTCCGAAGTTCGCCCCAAGAAAGGAAAGAGCCCGGAGCCAACGAGTTGGCTCCGGGCCTCCCTGGGAAGGGGATATTTGGCTGTCAACACTTAGGTAGGCGGATCCTCTGGGAGGTGTCAGCGGTCCTCCGAGAAATCTGCGGAATCTCCACCCAGCGGGCGGTCTCGGCGCCCCGCGCGCCGCATCTCAGTAGTCGGGCTCGAGAAGGATCACCAGCTGGCCGTCCTGGAAGCGCTGCCCGCCGAAGACGAAGGGCTTCCGCCTGGGAATCCGGAAATCGCCCTGGGCGGAACGCTCCACATCCACCGCCACCAGCACCCCCTCGTCGCTAAGATCCATCGGCCGGAAGCGGAAGTGCCTCCCGCTCGGCAGAGTCACGCTCCCGATCTGGTTCAGCGGCACTTGCCGGCGCCTGAAGTCGAGCACCCGGAGCGAGTCGTACTTGAGCTGCGGACCGATGATGCGGTCGACCCGCCGCGCCCGGGCGGTGGCCTCGACGCCGCCCTTCCGGCTGGAGACGTGAACCACCGTGACCTCGAACTCGATGGGTCGGGGATCCTTGGCGACGGCAGGCCCCGCCAGCAGCAGCGAGGCCAGCAGCGGCGCGACCCGGAAGCGACGAGCTCGGCTAGATGAGGACACGTCCCCGCCTCCCCGAGAGATCCCCCGGCTCCCTCTCGATCACCCAGATGATCGTCGCCTTGCTGTCGTCCTGAAGCACCATCAAGGGCTCGCCTCGGGAGTCGATCCAGCGCACCGATCCGGAGACGGGAGCATCGCCCCATTCGATTCCGATCGCCAATGCCAGCCCCGCGGCCGCCACGCCTGCGCCGACCCAGGGCGAGAGGGACCGGAGACGGGATCTCAGCGCGCCGGGCGCCTCCTCCAGCTCGGCTCGCTTCGCGTCGAGAGCCGGCAGTCGAAGCCGGATCGCCTCCCAGAGATCCGGTGCGGGGCCCTCGGCCTGCGCCTCGCGAAGGAGTCGACCCATCTCCGCGAGCGCGAGGAGCTCCTCCCTCGCGGCCGGATCGCGGGCCAGCCTGCGCTCGAATCGCCAGCGGGCGACGCCGCGGAGCTCGCCATCGTGGTAGGCGTGGAGCCGTTCGCTCCTCCCGTCTCTTGCGCTCATCTCGGCTTCTCCCCCGCCCGCGCCTCGGCACGGGCTGCAACCCCCATCTCGGAGAGATGGCTCTGAAGCTGCTTGCGTGCGTAATGGAGTCTGCTCATCACCGTTCCCTTGGGAATCCTCTGGATCTCGGCGATCTCCGCGTAGCTGAGCCCCTCCACCTCCCGAAGCAGGAGCGTCTCGCGGGAGCCCTCGGGGAGTCTTCCCACTGCCTCGGCGATCCGCTCGCGAAGCTCCTGTCGCATCACCGAGGCGGCTGGTTCGAAGCGCACGCCGGCCACCTCCGGCGGCAGCAGCGCGTCGGCGCCGATCTCGCCGCTCCCCTCGTCCTTCCACTCCACGTGGCGATCGGATCTGTCACGCCGCTTCGCGTCGACACATTGGTTCATCACCAGCCGGTAGAGCCAGGTGTAGAAGCTCGACCGGCCCTGGAATCGGGAGAGGGCGCCGTATGCCTTGAGGAAAGCATCCTGCACCGTATCCCGAGCGGACTCCTCGTTGCGCAGGACCCGCAGGGCGAGGCGAAGGGCCCTGCCCTGGTACCGCTTCACGAGAACCGCAAATGCATCGCGATTCCCGGCGAGGACTCCCCGGATCGCCTCCTCGTCGGACACCTCCTCGCTATCCCGCTCCGCGACCGCCCCTCCCGCACCCGCGATCGCCTGGTCTTCCCGCTGCACGAGGCGCGCACTTCGCGCTCCTGAAGGCTGCGACGCGCTGCGCGGGTCCCCTATTCGAGGCCCCCCGGGGCTCAATGGGCTTCTCGCCAATTCGAGCCGATCCCGAGCTCCACGACGAGGGGAACCTCCAGCGCATAGACCGACTCCATCCGCTCCCGGACCAGCGACGCGAGCTCCTCCGTCTCGGCGTCAGGGACTTCGAAGACCAGCTCGTCGTGCACCTGGAGGATCATCCTGGCCGAGAGCTCCCGGTCCTCGAGGGCATCCGCCACCTCCACCATGGCCTTCTTGATCAGGTCGGCTGCGGTTCCCTGGATCACGGTGTTGACCGCCATCCGCTCTGCGGCCTGACGCAGCACCCGGTTGCGAGAGGCCAGGTCGGGCAGATAGCGGCGGCGGCCGAGCAGGGTCCGAACGAATCCGTCGCGCTTCGCCGCCGCCACGGTCGCGTCGAGGAAGCGGCGCACCCCTCGGTAGCGTGCGAAGTAGGCATCGATCGTGCTCTGGGCATCGGCCTGGGCGATGCCGAGCTGGCTCGCGATCCCGAAGGCGGTGGAGCCGTAGATGATCCCGAAGTTGATGGCCTTGGCGCGAGCCCGCTCGGTGGCCGTCACCTGCTCGGGAGCGATGCCGGACACCTCGGCCGCGGTGCGCTGGTGGATGTCCTCGCCGCACCGAAAGGCCTCGATCAGGCTCTCGTCCCGCGAGAAGTGGGCGAGGATGCGAAGCTCGACCTGCGAGTAGTCGGCCGAGAGCAGCCGGTGGCCCTCCGCGGAGACGAAGGCCTCGCGGATGCGGATGCCCTCCGGGCTGCGGATCGGGATGTTCTGCACGTTCGGGTGCGAGGAAGAGAGGCGCCCCGTCGCCGCCCCGAACTGGTGGAAGGTCGGATGGATCCGGCCGGTGGTCGGATCCACCAGGGGAGGAAGGGCGTCGACGTAGGTGCTCTTGAGCTTGGCGAGCCTGCGGTAGCACAGCACCTCGCCGGGCAGCTCGTGGTGGAACGAGAGCTGCTCGAGCACCTCCTCGTCGGTGGAGTAGCCGGTCTTGGTCTTCTTGAGGACGGGCAGCTTGAGCTTCTCGAACAGGATGCGCTGGAGCTGCTTGGGTGAGGCCACCTGGAATCTCTCGCCGGCCAGGGCGAAGATCCGGCCCTCGGCGCGAGAGAGCTCGCTCTCGTACTGATCGGAGAGCTCGGCGAGGACGGCCTCGTCGATCCGCACCCCGGCTCGCTCCATCCCGGAGAGGACTGCGGTGAGGGGAAGCTCCACGTCCTCGAAGAGCGGCGCGAGATCATCGCCGCTCAGGCGCTCGGCCAGCCGCGGGGCGAGCTCGCGAAGTGCACAGACCGCCTCCGCCGCCCATCCGGCCACCACCTCGGGGTCGAGCTCCCGGGCCGAGATCGCCTTCGCCCCTCGGCCCGCCACCTCCTCGAAGCTCCTTAGCGCGCGGCCCAGGTGCTGGCTTGCCAGGGCTTCGATTGCGCGCGGACCCGCGGGGTCGAGAAGGTAGGCAGCCAGCTCGAGATCGAAGCTGGGAAGCCTGGCCCGGACCCCCCTCTCCCCGAGCAGCGTCTGGATCTGCTTGGTGTCACGGCTCAGCCAGGGAGGGGAGAGAGGGGACTCGAAGAGCGACCGGAGCAGCTCCGTCGCCTGGTCGAGGGGAATCGAGGCGCGCCGGAGGAGATCGGGCGCGCCGATCGGAAGATAGGCCGCGGAATCGCCGGCCAGGGCGAAGCAGAGCCCGGCGGGCTCGTCCACGAGACCCCCCCTCCTCTCCTCGCCGACCATCAGCACCGCGACCCGGTCCAGCCCGGCGAGCCGCGAAACCAGCCTCTCCAGGCCCGCCAGGCTGGTCACCATCTCGACCGCCACTCCGCTCGCGGGCGGGTCGTCGGCCCCGCCCGGGTCCGATCCCAGGGCCTCGAGGAGCTGGGTGAAGCCCAGCCGACGGTAGAGCGCGCGCAGGGCTTGATCGTCCGGCCGGCGCAGAGCGAGGGATTCGACGCCACGCTCGAGCGGAACGTCGTCGCGAAGCGCGGCGAGATGCTTGGAGAGGCGCGCCTGATCCGCCTGCTGGAGCAGCGCCTCCCGCGCCTTCCTCGCCTTGACCTCTTCGGCGCGCGCCAGAAGGGTTTCGAGATCCCCCCACTCGGAGATCAAGCGGGCGGCACCCTTCTCGCCGATTCCCCGGACGCCGGGAATGTTGTCGCTGGCATCCCCGGCGAGGGCGCGCACATCGAGGAGCCGCTCCGGTGGCACGCCGAAGCGCTCCTCCACCTCGGCCGGGCCGATCCGGGTCCCCTTCATGGTGTCGAGGAGGGAGACGCGTTCGTCCACGAGCTGCATCAGATCCTTGTCGGTGGAGACGATCGCCACCTCGGTGTCAGCAGGCGCCCCCCTCACCAGGGTGGCGATCACGTCGTCGGCCTCGAAGCCGGCGACCTCGAGGACGGAAATCCCGTGAGCTTCCACTAGCTCCCTCGCCACGGGGAGCTGGGCCGAGAGGTCTTCCGGCTGCGCGTCTCGGTTGGCCTTGTAGTCCGGATAGATCTGGCTGCGGAAGCTCCCGCCCGGAGGGTCGAAGACGACGGCGACGGCGTCGGGCTTCTCCTCCCGAATCACCTTGGCGAGCATCTTTGCGAACCCGAAGAGAGCGCCGGTCGGAAAACCGTCCGCAGCTCGCAGCGGAGGGAGTCCGAAGAACGCGCGATACAGGCAGTTCGCCGCGTCGATGATGACGAGTCGCCTCGGAGCCTTGGTCGCGTCGTCCACCGTCCGAACCCACTCTAGACCATTCCTCGAGAGGTCGCGCCGCCGCCCAGGCTGGGTGGCCCGGGCGGTGTCGGCGCCCTGCGGGGCTCTCCGGGTGCTAGCCTGCGGGGCGATGTCCGAGGCGCGTTTCCCTCGCAGCAGGCGGCCGATCTTTCGGCCGCGGTTCTCGCTGACGCTCCTCTACCTGCTCTTCTTCTTCTTTCTCTTCGCGATGGCATTCGCCCTGCCCGACCTCCTGGAGGGAGCGCGCCAGCTCGCGCCGGGAGCGGAGGAGCTCAGCCCCGAGGAGCTCTCCCGGGCCAGCGACACCGCGCAAAGAGCCCTCCAGGGGGGGCGCCTCTTCCTCGCCCTCGGCCTCGCGGTCGTCGCGACCGGCCTCGGCGCCTACGCGCGGCTCCTCCCAGGACTCCGCGGGGGCTGAGCCACCGCCCGCCGGAGGCGCGAGGCGCCCCTCACCGATGATCGCTCGAGCCCCTGGGCTCAACCGGAAACGCGAGCAGCCAGGTAGGACTCGACGTCGCCGATGGTCTGCATGCACTCGACATCCTCGTCGGGAACGACGATATCGAAGGCCTCCTCGAGGGCCATTACCAGCTCGACCACGTCCAGGGAATCGGCCCCCAGGTCCTCCAGAATCCGCGCGTCCTCGACCAACTCGTCGAGGTCCACGCCGAGCTGGCTCGAGACCAGCTGACGCAGACGATCCTGCAGGATCACGTCCATTGCCTGCTCACCCCCCGCCCTTCGGCAATCCCCCCGCCTCGAGGTCGCGGCCTCGCCAGGAAATGTGACCCCGAGTCACTTTCTTCTCTGCGAGAGGGTTTCTGATGGGGCCGGGCCTGTCAAGCGTCCCGGGCGATGCCCCGGAGGAAGAGCTCCAGCGTGTCGTCGAAGACCCGGTCGAGCTCGCGGCCGCGCAGCTGCCGGCGAGGCGCCACGTGCTCGGTCTGGATCAATCCATTCGCCACCGTCCACAGGATGTTGGCGACCTCCCAGGGGTCCGCGGGAGCGAAGTCCCCCGCCTTCACCCCCGCGTCGATGACGTCGGCGAGGATCCGCAGGCAGTTCTCCCAGAGCTTCGTCACCTCGTCGACCACTCCCGGTGGGAGCTCACCGATCAGCTGCTGGTTGTCCAGGGCCCAGAAGATCTGGAAGTACTCGCGGTTCTTCATCCAGTGCTGGTAGTAGAAGCGGCCGAGCTGGCGAATCCGGTCGGCTGCGGTCGATCCCCGCTCGGCGGCCTCCCGCATCCGCTCCTCGAAGACCTGGCCGTTGTGCGAGAGAACCGCGACGTAGAGATCCGCCTTGCTGTCGAAGTGACGGTAGAGGGTTCCCTTGGCGACCTCCGCGATCGCAGCGACCTCGTCCAGGTTTGCGTCGACGAAGCCCTCACGGAAGAACACCCCTCTCGCCGCGTCCAGGATCCTTCGGCGCTGAAGCGCCTTTCTCTGTTCGCGTTTCGCCGGAGTGCCGCCTTCAGGAGGAGATCTTGTCACTTCCCTCGTAACGATAAGGAGCGAAGAGATCGGTACCGAGATAGCGCTCGCCGAAGCTCGGGATGATCACCACGATGAGCTTGCCCTGGTTGCCGGGCTTCTTCGCGTACTTGACCGCCGCGTGCACCGCCGCGCCGGAGGAGATGCCGGCCAGGATCCCCTCCTCCTTTGCGAGCCGGCGCGCCATTGCGAACGCTTCGTCGTTGCTGACCGTGATGATGTCGTCGACCAGCTCGGTGTCGAGCACGTCCGGCACGAAGCCGGCCCCGATCCCCTGGATCTTGTGGGGTCCGGGCGATCCGCCGGAGAGCACCGGGCTCCCCTCGGGCTCGACTGCAACCGCCTGGAAGGACGGCTTCTTGGGCTTGATCAGCTGGGCGACGCCGGTCAAGGTTCCGCCCGTGCCGATGCCGGCGACCAGCGCATCGACCCGGCCGTCGGTGTCCTCCCAGATCTCGACGGCGGTGGTCTTCCTGTGGATCTCGGGGTTCGCCGGGTTCGTGAACTGCTGGGGCATGAAGGAGTTCGGCAGCTCGGCGCAGATCTCGTTCGCCCTGTCGATGGCGCCGCGCATCCCCTTGGCGCCCTCGGTCAGCACCAGCCTGGCGCCGAAGGCGCGCAGGGTGACGCGGCGCTCTGGGCTCATGGTGTCCGGCATCACCAGCAGGCACTGGTATCCCTTCACCGCCGACACGAAGGCGAGCGCGATGCCGGTGTTCCCGCTGGTCGGCTCGACGATCACCGTCCTTCCCGGCTCGATCTCGCCCTTGCGCTCGGCCACCTCGATCATGGCGAGGCCGATGCGGTCCTTGACGCTGGCCGCCGGGTTCTGGCTCTCGAGCTTGGCGACGAGATCCGCCGAGACGCCGTCCTTGACCCTGCCCAGGCGGACCAGAGGGGTGCGGCCAATCAGCTCGGTGATGTCATTGGCGATCTTCATGATTCCCTGCTCCCGGCCCCCTACTTCGAGGAGAGTACGCGAGGCACGGCTCCCTGTCACCCGAGTCCGGCGCGCAGCTCTTCGACGAGCACGGTGGCGTAGCTCCCCGGCGGCAACGCGAAGGAGAGTCGCACCGCGCCGTCTCCCAGGGACTGTGAGCTCGCCGCTTCGGGCCGGACGCGAAGGGGCCGCCGGGCGCCCCGGAGCCGGATTCCGCGCGGAAGACGCAGCTCCTCTGGAGCGGGCAGGCCGAACCCCTGATAGACGGCGCGCTCCCGCTCCCCGGGCGCACCGCGGGGCTGGAGCGTGCGGCTTCCGAAGATCGGACCGGTCGGGCTGATCTCGAAGGCCGAGGCGCGAGGCGCCTCCCGCTGCACATCCTCGACCAGGAAGCAGGCGCCGGACGCGTGAATCCAGGCGATGTCCCCGGTCTCGAGGCGGTCGAGCGCAAGGGGACGAGCGACCAGCACCGCGTTGAAGACCTCGGCCTGGAGGGCCGAGAGGAGGAAGCGAAGCTGGCTGCGGTTGCCAGCGATCGGCGCGCCCTCGAGGAGCGCGCGCGCACGCGCCGGATTCGCCGCGCCCTTTCCGAAGCGCTGCGCTCCGAAGCGATTGGGCATGCCCCGCGACGCCATCTCGGCGAGCAGCGGTGCCACGCGCCCGGGCTCGGAGAGGCCGCGCAGGGTGAGCTCGAAGCGGTTTCCCCGCAGCTGCCCGGTGCGGAGCTTGTGGGGATGGCGGGCGGCCTCGAGCACCCTCATGCCCTGGCCCTCCAGGGTCAGGGCGCGCTCGGGATCGAGCCCCGGAACCGAGAACCACTGTCTCGCAATCGCGACCCGGTCCTTGCGCCCGGCGTAGCCCACCTCCGCCGGCCGCACCCCGGCGATGCGCGCGAGCTCCCGGCGCACCTCCTCGGTGTTGCGAAGGCGCTTCTCCACGCGGAGGAAGGTGTGCCCCCCCTCGCCGCTGGGCCGATACAGGGGGATCTCGTCGACCACGAAATCCTCGGGCGTGGGGACAATCCCGGACAAGGCGTTTCCTTCAGCTCGGTCCGGCGAGCCGCAGGCGGTTTCGAGCCAGCGCTCTCCTCGCGCCTACCGATCTCGCCCGCGGGCCGGGCTCCCCAAGCCTAGCGCCCCGCGCGCCTCTCCGGCGCGCCTCACCGCGAGGGGTCGGCTCTCTCGAACAGGAGCGCGTGCGGGGTACTCCTGGTCAGCTTCCACGCCCGGCTCCTGCGGAGCCACTTCGCCATCACCAGCGCGGGCTGGGTCTCGCCGAGGACGACGGTGGAGATGTCGTACTCCTCCGCCAGCTTCGCGAATGCGGCGGGGCTCCGATAGGCGCGGAGCAGCCGCGGGAGCGATTCCCCGTAGACCTCCCACCTTCCATCCATCGCCACCTTCCTTTCGGGATACATCTTCCAGGTCAGGTATCCGCCGAGGTCGGGACTGTTGAAGAAGTTTCCCTCGACCGTCCTCAGGTGCGCGACGAGCTCGGCCGGAAAGTAGTCCGACACACCGATGCCAAAGGTCCTGTTCCAGTGGATCCGCTCGTACAGCCGGTTGCTGGCGGTCGCGGCCCAGACGCCCGCTGCAAGGAGCGAGCTCAGGAGGGCGGTCGCCGCCACCACCCGCCGCCGAGTCGCGAAGCTCGCTCCCCTCCCCTTGCGGAGGGAATCCAGCACGCCGTGCAGATTCCCGATCGTGATCGGGGTGGCCACGACGGCGAAGAGAGCCATGTTTCGCAGGGCCAGGGTGGAGAGATAGAGAAAGACCAGGTAGGGCAGGACGTGTGCGAGCCGGATCCGCCTCCCGCGGCCGAGCATGGACAGCATCGAGACGACGAGGAGCACCTTGTAGAACTGCACGGGATGGGGAAAGTCGCGAGGATCGGAGAAGGGAGAGCGCAGCTCGGCCAGCTCCGGGAAGAACTCGACTTCGCCTCGCAGCTCGCCGAAGATCTGGTACGGATAGAGGATCCCTTCGATTCCATTGGCGTTGGCCAGAAGCGCGAGAAGCACCAGGACGAGGAGCACGCCTTTCTGCCGCCACTCCCGCGCGCTCGTCTCCACCCCCGGCAGCCTCGGCCAGGACCTGGCCGCGAGCACCTGCAGGGCGTCGCCGACCAGATACGAGCCGAGAAGGACCACGCCGAGGACGTGAAGGCCGTGCATGTTGGCCCAGAGCGCCTGGCAGAGCGGGATGACGCAGAGGTAGAGCCGGGGGCGCTCCGAGAACCTCTCGGCGCAGTGGAGGAATGCCGCGAGGAAGAGAAGCGAGGCCAGCTCGGGACGCATCTGGAATCGCTGATGGGCGGTGAAGAGCGCGAGCAGAGAGACGGCGATCGAGACCGGCAGGTACTCCCTTCTGTAGATCGTCGAGATCAGCAGCGCGAAGGTCGCGACCACCAGCGCGACCCGCAGGAAGACGACGCCCGGGATTCCTCCGGCGGCATGGAAGCCGTACAGGACCAGCTGGAACAGCCAGTGAGAATCCACCCATCTCCTGCCTTCCGCGAGGTAGGAGAAGAGGTCATGGGTGGGAATCGACCGGGTCGCCCAGATGTACTCCCCGGCTTCGAGGTGCCAGCCGAAGTCGAGGCTCTCGATCTTGAAGAGGCAGAGAACCACCACCATCAGGAAGAGCGAGGTGATCGACAAGCATGTGAGGCGTCGTTCCATCTCGGATCCCGGCGAGCTCTCACACCGCGGAGACATGGGGCCGCGAAATCGAACGCCGCGCTCCTCGCGCCCGCACCCTCCGTCGATCCCGCCTTTTCCCCCTCGAGGCCGGAGGGTGAGACCCGGCTCCGCAGCTCGGTCAGAAGCGCGCGGCCCGCCGGGAGTCTACACCAGTGCCGAGGCCGCGGCGCCGCCGAGGGACGCTCTCGTCGAATTGCCCCCATCTCGCCGCCCGTCCCTGACGCGACCGGACTCGGGTGCGCGGGAGAATCGGATCTCCTAGCCTTCCGCAGGGAGTTTCTCCGCAAGGCCGGGCCCATCGCGGTGGCCGCCGAGGCGCTGCCAGGTCGCATCCGGACCGATCGCGGGCCGAGACGTGTCTGATGAAGAAGACCTTCCCGCAAGGCTGGTCGGAGGGCGCGATCGCCACGCTCGCCCTGTTCATGGTTCTCGGTCCCTTCTACATGGAAGCGAAGGTGAGCCCCCTTCATCCGTATGACGAGGGCGCCATCCTGACCGCCGCCTTCTGCCAGGTTCGAGGAGAGGTCCGACTGCGGGATTGCGAGCAATGGTACGGCCCGGCGGAGTCGGGAATCCTCTACCTGCTCTCGGGCTCGACGGGGCCGAAGCTGCTCCACCTGCGCTTCATTCGTTACGGGGCGTTCGCGCTGGCGGCCTTCTTCGCGACCCTGGGAGCAGCGCGCCTGGGAGGTGGAGGCGCATCCCTTCTCGCCGCGGCGATCGCCCTGTCGTTCGCGAACCCGCTCATCCTTCCCGCCTACTCGCTCGCTCTGATGAGCGTCGTCCTCGCGGATCTCGCCAACCATCGCTCCGCGCACGCCCGGCTCTTCCTCTTCGCCGCCGGGCTCGCCGCGGGTGTGTGTCTCCTCTTCCGGGACACCTTCGCCGTTCTCGCCTGCCTGGCAGCCCTCGCGGTGATCGCGAGCGAGCGAGCGCGGGCCGGCAGCGCCTCGCCTCTGCGCGCGAGGCTCTCCCGGGTCGCCGTCTTTGCCGCAGGGCTGGCGCCGAGCATGGTCGCCCTGGGGGCGCTCGTGGCAGCGGGTCGGGCGGAGCTCGGGTATGTGCTGAAATTCACGGCGCTGGAGGCCTACCGGAGCCTTCCCTTTCCGATACCCGCCCCCCCTGGCACCCCCCTTGCCGCTGCGGCGAGGACGCTCGTCTGGTCAGGCCTCCCCTTCCTGGTCCTCTCCGTCTCGTCGGTCGTTCTGCTGGTGCAGCTCCGGAGACGCGCAAGCCTCTCGGCGACGGATGAGCGCAGGCTGGGCCTCCAGCTCGGTCTCACGCTCCTCCTGGCCGGGCTCACGCCCTTTGCCCTGTTTCGTGCCGACCTGGCCCACTTCTATCCGGCGCTCGTCGTCTCCGGTTGCATCGGCGCGGGATTGCTGGGGAGACTCGCTCGCCTGGCTCCCGTCCGACTGCGGGCGGGCTCGACGGCTTGCCTCGCGCTCGCTCTCGGCGCGCTCTCGGCCAGCCACCTGCGGGACGCCTGGACGATGCGCCGCTCACCCGACCGCGTCGAGTCGAGCCTCGCTCCGCTGCGCGGGCTTTTGGTGAAGAGCGAGCTCGAAGCCTACTACTCGGAGGCATCGCAGCTGGTGCGCTCGCTGACCGGGCCGGAGGACGCGATCTACGTGGGGAGCCTCGATCATCGGCGCATCGTGATGAACGATCCCCTCCTCTACACCCTCTCGGGGAGACGACCCGCGACCCGACACACGATGTTCGAGCCCGGGATCACGACGACGGAAGCGAAGCAGCGGGAGATGATCCAGGATCTCATGGCGAACGATCCCCCGGTCGCCTTCCTCGTCCCGAGCTGGCGGCCGGAGCCGAACCGGAGCCAGGAATTCGGCTCGGACCTCCTGGATCGCTACCTGCAGCGCTCCTATCGGCTCCATCGCCGGGTCGGGCCTTCCCTGCTCATGGTTCGCCGCGAGGGTTCGCCGACGCCACCCGGCAGCGGATAGAAGGTTCTCCCCGGCGCGAGCGAGCCGGCAGGAGGCGGCGAATCAGCGAGGCGCTTCTCTCGGGCCGAGCTGAGCCACCGGCGCAAAGGAGCGTCGGTGCACCGCCGACGGCCCGACCCGCCGCAACGCCTCGATGTGCTGGGGCGTGGGGTACCCCTTGTTGCGGGCGAAGCCGTAGTCCGGGTAGCGGGCGTCGAGGCGCAGCATGATCGCGTCGCGGTGCACCTTGGCGACGATCGAGGCCGCGGCAATGGAGGCGTCTCGGGAGTCCCCCCGCACCAGGGAGGTCTGCGGAGCGCGGATCCCGGGAATCGTCCGCGCATCCACCAGGACGTGGTCGGGGTCTCGCGAGAGACCCTCCACCGCGCGCCTCATCGAGAGCAGGCTCGCGCGATAGATGTTGAGCCGGTCGATCTCTTCCGGCCAGACCTCGCCCACCGCCCAGTCGATCGCCTGGCAGCGGATCGCGTCGGCGAGGCGCTCCCGAATCGCGGGCGCGAGCTTCTTCGAGTCATCGAGACCCGGGAGCTCCGGATCGTCTGGAAGCACCACGGCAGCGGCAACCACCGGACCCGCCAGCGGACCCACGCCGACCTCGTCCACGCCGGCGACGAGCCGGGCGCCGCGCTCGCGGAGCTGGCGCCGGGTCTCGAACAGGAAGGCGAGCCGCGCGCGCTCGCGGCGCAGTGCGGCCACCCTGCGCTCGCAGCGGTCCGCGAGCGCCCTCGCCCCCGCCCTGCCGTCTCTCCTGAGCGCCTCCGCCAGCTCGCCCAGCGCCGACTCGCCACCCAGGGCCGCGGCGCGGGCGCGAAGCGCCGCCAGCGACTCGGAGCCGAGCGGGCTCACGGGTCCCGAGATCCGCGCCTCTCGGGGCCGAGCCCGAGCCGGCGCTCGAGGTCGCGAATCCGCCGCAGCAGCTCCGGCAATCGCTCCACCAACACGGTGGAGCGGTGCCAGCGGCGCTCCGGCAGCGCCGGGAACCCCCACACCCTGCTTCCCGGAGCAAGGTCCTTGGTGACTCCTGCGCGCGCGGCGACGAAGCAGCCGTCGCCGATCGTCAGGTGACCGACACTCCCCGCCTGCGCCATCATGAAGACCCGGCTGCCGACCAGCGTACTCCCGCCGAGACCGGTCTGGGCGACGATTGCGGAGTGTGCACCGATCACGCAGTTGTGTCCGACCTGGACCAGGTTGTCGATCTTCACGCCGCGCTCGATCCGGGTCGTGCCCAGCCGCGCGCGATCGACCGCGGAGTTCGCGCCGATCTCCACGTCGTCCTCGATCACGACGTTCCCGAGCTGGGGAACCTTCTCGTGCTCGCCGCGTTCGTTGAACTCGTAGCCGAAGCCGTCACCGCCGATCGACACCCCCGGCTGGAGGATCACGCGGTCGCCGATCACGCACCGCTCGCGCACCACGACGGCGGGATGCAGGAGGCAATCGGACCCGATGCGCACGTCGTCGCAGACCGCCACGTTGGCGTGCAGCACGGTGCGCGGACCGATCTCGCTCCGCGCACCCACCGACGCGTGTACGCCGATCGAGGCCTCGGGGTCCACCTTCGCACTGGGGTCGACGAATGCGGTGGGATGCACGCCCGGCTCGGGGCGAGGGAGGGGAGCGATCAGCGCGGCCGCCCGCGCGAAGTCGAGGTTCGGCATCAGGGACCGGATCACCGGCCGGCCGCCCACCTCCACGCCCGGCGGAGCGATCAGCGCTCCGATCCGCGCCTGCGCGAGCGCGCCGGCGAACTTCGCGGAGCGCAGGAAGCCGAGGTCGGAGGGTCCTCCCTCTTCGAGGCTCCCCACCCCTCGGACCCTGAAATCCGGATCCCCTTCCAGGGGACGGCCGCCGAGCCGCTCCGCCAGCTCGGCGATACGGATCGGACCGCCGCTCACCGGCTAGCGCGCGAGCAGAACAGCGATCGGCGAGGTGCGGACGACCGCCGCCGCGTTGCTGCCGAGGAAGTACTCGTTGATCCGGTTGCGCCCGAACGCACCCATCACGATCAGCCCTGCGCGGGAGCCGCGCGCGGTATCGACCAGCTTGACGTCCGGCCGGCCGAGCGTCGAGGAGGTCTCGCGGATCGTAACGGCGAGCGAGCCCAGCAGCCGCCGAACCTCCTCGAAGCGGGCGGCGGCGCGCCCCTTGTCCTTCGAGTCCACGAACACGTGGATCGCCTGCTCGCTTCGGGCCGCGAGCTCCACCGCCACCTTGGCGGCGATGCGCGATCCGGGAGAGCCGTCGAAGCCCACCACCACCGGCCCTCCGAACTCGGCGCCCATCGGCACCACGATGGTCGGCTTGGTGGTCTTGCGCAGCACGCCATCGACCGTCGATCCGATCAGAGCCGTTCGACACGCCGCGTGCTCGCCATCGCGGCCGAGCACCAGGAGGTCGACGCCCTGTCCGCGCTCGACGATCCGGTCGTCGGCGTTGCCGCGCAGGGATTCCGGCACGCACTCCACGCCCTGCGACCGCGCGAGCTGGCCGACTCGGCGGCAGGCGCCCTCCGCGCGCGCCTTGAGGAAGGCCTCGATTCCGTTCAAGGCGGGCGGCGTCACGCCGAGCGTGTCGGCGCGAAGACCCTGGACCGAGCGATCTTCGACGACCGTCACGCCCTGCAAGCGCGCTTGCAGGCGCGCGGCCAACGCAACGCCGTACCGTTCGGCGGCACTCGCCGCATCGGAGCCATCGGTTGCCAACAAGATCGATTCGATCATTCCCATCTCCGCCCTCGAACGGGTACCCGCCGTTCGACTTCTCCTGGGACGCAGCGCCAGGACAGACCGTGCCCCAGCGCTGGCCCCGTCAAGAATCGCATCACTCGATCCGGTGCCGCGCCGCGAAGGGAATCCACGCAAGCGCGATCGGAGCGTCCTCCGGCACCGGCGCAAGCGAGATCCCGACCGCCGCCCCCTGCGCCACTCCAGCGCAGGTGCCGCTCGCTCCTCGCTTCCCTGGATCCGACGACCGCCATGCGGCCCCCCGGGACGGCCCCGGAATGAAACCGTCGAGTGGCGCAAGAGTACGAGAGCCCCGCGGGAACTGTCAAATGGGAGTTGAAGGGGGGATTTCGGGCCCTTCGGGGACGCGCAGTCCCGCACCAGATCCCCCGTCGCCCCGGCTCGATTCCGGCGCTCCCTGCCTCTGCGGGGCCGCCTCCCCCATCGGAGCGCCTTGGTCTTGGCGAGACCGGCGGGTAGGTTGCGTCAGCGCTTCGAATCAGGGAGGGTCGTCGAATCGATGAAGCCTGCTCCCCCCCTGCACGCCACGCGCCGCGGGTTCTTGGGCCTCGCGGCGAAGAGCGCGGCCCTCGCCGCCCTGGCGAGGCTCCCGGCGGCGAGCGCGCTCTCGGCGAACGGCGGCAAGACCGCCTTCTTCTCCGCGTACGAGACGGCAATCCTCACCGCAGTGGTGGAGCGGATGGTGGCGACCGGCGAGGCGAGCGCGCCCGCCGTGCGCGAGACCCGCGCCGTCGAGGTCATCGATCGGATCTGCGCTGGCCTCGACCCGGAGGTCTCCGGGGTCCTGCCGACGCTGCTCCGACTGGTGGAATGGGGACCTGCCCTCTTCGATTTCCGCTTCACCCGCTTCTCGAAGCTGAGCGATGCCGGAAAGGACGCCTCCCTGCGCGCCTGGATGACCAGCCGTCTCGGCGTGCGGCGTCGTGCCTTCTACGCGCTCCGCAACCTCTCCTACCTCGGCTACTACAGCCAGGAGGCCACCTGGGCTCTGATCGGATACCGGGGGCCGTTCCGGTTGGACGAAGAGGCGCCCGCGTGAGCCAGGATCTGCGTCAGCTCGAAGAGGATCTCCGCCTGGAGACCGACGTCTGTGTGGTCGGCTCCGGAGCCGGAGGCGCGGTGGCGGCGGCGGAGCTCGCCGCCGGCGGACGATCGGTGCTGGTGCTCGAGCAAGGTCCGCACTGGACGGCCCCGGATTTCACGCAGCGGGAGGAGGAGATGCTGCCGCGCCTGTTCGAGGAGGCGGGCATGCGCCAGACCGCGGACGGCTCGGTGATCATCCTCCAGGGGCGCAACGTCGGCGGATCCACCGTCCACAACCTCTGCTACTCCTTCCGGACGCCGGAGCCGATCCTCCGGCTCTGGCGCCGCGAATTCGGCCTGGCGTCGCTCACCCCCGAGGCCCTCGCGGAGAGCTTCGAACGCGTCGAGCGCAATCTCAAGGTGAAGCCGATTCGCGAGGACGAGATCAATGCGATGAATCGCGTGATTCGCGCCGGCGCCGAGAAGCTCGGCTACTCGGGCCTGGTGGCGAACCACAACCGCGAGAACTGCGTCAAGAGCGGATTCTGCATCCTGGGCTGCTTCTTCGGCGCCAAGCAGTCGATGCTGGTGACCTACGTCCCCCGCGCCGAGGAAGCGGGGGCTCGCATTCTCGCGAGCGCTCGCGCTGAGCGAATCGAGACCCAGGGCGGTCGGGTGCGGCGGGTCCGAGGCCACGCCGTCGACGAAGCCGGCCGCACCGGGAGGAGCTTCGAGATCAGCGCGAAGGTCGTGGTGCTCGCGGCCGGCGCCATCGCCTCCCCGGACCTGCTGCTGCGAAGCGGGATCGCCAACTCGAGCGGCCGGGTGGGAAGCAACCTCCACCTGCATCCCCAAGTCATGCTGGCGGGCATCTTCGAGGAGCCGCTGCATCCCTACCGCGGCATCCCCCAGAGCTACCTCGTGGACGAGTTCATCGATCTCGACCGGGATCCCCGGTCGGGTTACTACCTGATGCCGGTCACCGGCTTTCCCGCGCTCACGGCGGCGAGCCTTCCCGGCTTCGGACGCGAGCACTTCCGCTTGATGGAGAGCTTCGACCATCTCGCCGGCCTGCTGGTGCTGCTCCACGATCGGAGCTCCGGAAGCGTGCGGCCCGGCGCGAGCCTCTCCCACCCCGAGATCCGCTACTCGCTCGAGGAGGAGGACCGGGGGCGGCTCGCCGAGGGGCTGGTGCGCGGCGCCGAGCTGCTCTTCGCCGGAGGCGCGCGCCGAGTCGTCATTCCCTACTGGCTGGATCCGCTGGTGCTCGGGCCGGGGGACGCCCTCGGCGCGATCGAGGAGCGCGGCGTCCGCGAGGGCGAAATCGGGATCAGCGCCACCCATCCCCAGTCCACCTGCGGGATGGGGAGCGACCCGTCGAAGAGCGTGGTGAACGACTTCGGGGAGAGCCACGACGTCCCCGGCCTCTTCCTGGCGGACGCCAGCGTCTTCCCCACTTCGCTGGGCGCTCCTCCGCAGATCACCACGGCGGCCCTGGCGGATCGGACCGCTCGGCACATCCTCGAGCGCTGGCCCGAGCTCGCCGCGTGAGGGGAGCCGGCGGGATCCCGGCTACCGCTCGTCGGGCCCGACGCCGGCCACCCAGCGAAGCACGTCGGTCTCGGTCACCATGCCGATCAGGCGCTCGCCCTCGACCACGGGGAGGCAGCCGATCTTCTTCTCCGCCATCACCAGGGCGGCTTGCTCGATGGTGGCGTCCGGGCCGATCACGATGGGAGGAGTGGACATCACCCGTGCGATTTCCACCACATGAAGGAAGGCGCGCCGCGCGGCGCCCCCGCGGTCCGAGAGATTCGAAAGGGAAGCGCGCAGCAGATCCCGCTCCGACACCACGCCCACCAGCTTGCCCCCCCGGACCACGGGCATGTGACGCACGCGACCGAGGGTCATGATATCCTCGACGGTCGACAGCCTCTCGCTGACCGAGATCGTGACCACCTTCTCTTCCATGATGTCGCGAACCCGCAGCTCCGCCATCACCGGGAACCACGCATGCAAAGGGGCTCTGTGGACAAGAAGAAAGCCACGCGGAGGCGCACTCCCGCTTCCCGCGAAGAGGCGAACGACGGCATCGCCGGATTCATCCCGGACCTCCTGCGCCGCGGCCTGACCCTCGGCTTCACCGGATTCTTCCTCACCGAGGAGGCCGTTCGCAAGGCTCTCGGCGAATCGGTTCCCCGCGATCTGATGGACTTCATCCTGGCCCAGAGCGAGCGCACCCGGGCGGAATTCCTCGATCGGATCTCGAGGGAATTCGCGCGGGCGCTCGGCTCCCTCGACGCGGTGGAGGTGCTGAAGCAGCTCCTGGAGGGGCGCAGCATCGAAGTGAACGCGAAGATCCGCCTCCTGCCCTCCGACACCGAGCGAGGTGGGCGCGCGCTCAAGCTCTCGGTGCGGGGGGCCGAGCCGCTCGAATGACGGCCGCGGGAGCTGCGCCTGCAAGGGAGTCCGCCGCCCTGGCCCGGATCGGCTGGATCCTCACCGCTCTCCTATTGGCCTACGCGGCGCTGCTTCACCGGGGAATCGGCCCCATCCCCCACAACCTGGAGTCGAACTGGTACAACCCGACCGCGTTCCTGCTGAACGCGCTCCAGGTGAGCGTTCTCTCCCCCGCCATGGAGAGCACGGGAGGGGCGATCGCGCTGCTGACCCTTCCCGCCCTGGCGACCGCGGTGGCGGTCTTCTCGACCACGGCTTCCGCGCTGGCCCGGATGCTCTCGACGTCTTCGGCGATCGCGGTCGCTCTCTTCGTCTACTACGGCGTGCGGGCGCCGGGCGTGTGGAGCTTCTTCCACTGGCGGTCGAGCGGCTGCATGGCGCTCTTCGCCATCTTCCTCGGCGCCGCCCTCACGGCGCCGCTTCTCGCGGAGAGCTGGAGGCGCCGGAGCTGGCCCTTGCGGCTCCTCCTCTACCTCCCCTGCTTCGCCGGCGCGGTGGTCTTCGAGCGCAACGTGACCGGCACGGACGAGAGGCTCATGTTCGCGATCTCTCCCTGGCCGGTGGTGCAGGTGTTCGGGCTCGAGGTCTTCGCCTCGGGGATCGCGCTCCTGCTGCTCGGAGTGGCGGTCGGGCTCTGGCTGCTCGACCGGGGTCTGCGGCGACCCGCCAGGGATCGGATCGCCCTCGCGATCGCCGCGGCCGCGCTCGCTTCGGCGATCCCCACCAGCGCGCTCTGGCTGGGATCCGAGCAGGGCCTGCTGCCCTTCCAGGCGGGCCCGGGGCTCCTCGCCACCACGGCGGCGATCGCGCTGGCGACGCTGGCCATCGCCGGGAGCTTCGGCGTCCGCCGCGGGCCCCTAGGGCTCGCCCGCCGGGCAGAGCTCTGGACCCTGGGCGCCTTCCTCCTGGGGATGCCCCTGCTGTCGGGGCAGATCTTGACCCGCCTCGACTACGCGATCACCCGCGACCACCGGGCTCAGCAGCTGATCGATGCGCTGCAGCGCCACTACCAGAGGGAGTCGATCTATCCCGACAGGCTGGAGGAGCTGGCCCGAGCCGGCGAGCTGGCGGAGATCCCCCGACCGCAGATCGGATTCGGCTTCCTCGACCGGCAGGAGTTCCACTACCAGAGCTTCGGCACCAGCTACATCCTCGAGTTCTCCGCGCCGCGCTGGATCCAGTGCGCCTACAACCCGCCCTACCAGACCGAGCCCGGAGAGGAGGAAGAGGAGGATCTGGAGGACCTCGGCGGCTCCTGGTCCTGCCCCTCGAAGCCTCCCGAGCTCTGGTGAGCCGGCGGCCGCGCGTCACGAGGGTGCGTCGCCGACCTCCCTGGTGAAGGTCAGGAACGCCATCGCGGGACGCTTCGACGACTCGCGCATGGCGAACTGCATCGCGTCGAGAGTCCACCCCTGCTCGGTCCACTCGTTCAGGATCCTCTCGAGCTCCTCCTCGCACACGTTGCTGGTCTCGACGACCTTGTAGCGGATGGTCATGGGCTCTCCTCGGGAGGCAACCGCTCTGCCAGCTCCTTGGCCGCGTAGGTGAGGATCAGGTCGGCCCCGGCGCGCTTGATGGAAACCAGCGCTTCCTCCATGGCCCGCCGTCCGTCGATCCAGCCGCGCTCGGCAGCGGCGTGGATCATCGCGTACTCCCCGGAGACCTGGTACGCGGCCAGCGGGACGTCGAACTCGCGGCGGGCATCGGCGAGGACGTCCAGGTAGGGAAGCGCGGGCTTCACCATCAGGAGGTCGGCCCCCTCGGCGAGGTCGAGGCGCATCTCGCGCAGCGCTTCGCGGCGGTTGGCCGGATCCATCTGGTAGCCGCGCCGGTCGCCGAAGGCCGGGGCGCTCTCGGCGGCCTCGCGGAAGGGGCCGTAGTAGGCGCTCGCGAACGTCGCGGCGTAGGCGAGGATCGCCACCTGTTCGAAGCCGCCCAGGTCGAGCGCGCCGCGAATCGCTCCGACCCGGCCGTCCATCATGTCGGAGGGTGCCACCACGTCGGCGCCGGCGCGGGCGTGCGAGAGAGCCGTCGAGGACAGCCGCTCGAGGGACGCGTCGTTCGAGACCTCGCCCTTCTCGACGATCCCGCAGTGACCGTGATCGGTGTACTCGCAGAGACAGACATCGGTGACGACGCAGAGATCCGGAACAGCGGCCTTGATCGCCTCCACCGCTCGTTGCACGATGCCATCCCGCGCGTCGGCTCCCGAGCCGCGGGCATCCTTCTCCGCCGGGATCCCGAACAGGATGACGGCGGGGATCCCGAGATCGCGGACCGCCCTGGCCTCGGAGACCAGCCGGTCGACGGAGTATCGGCAGACGCCGGGCATCGCAGCCACCGGCTCCCGCACCCCGCTGCCCTCGACGACGAAGAGAGGAAGGATCAGGTCCTTCCGGGAGAGTCGCGTCTCCCGCACCATCGAGCGAAGGGTCGGGTTGCGGCGCAGCCGCCGCAGTCTGGTGGTGGGAAAGCTCATCGGCGTCCTCCCGGCTCCCCGCCGTCCCCTGCGCGGCGGGCCGCGTGTCGCGCCAGCGCTTCGACGAGCGCGCGGGCTTCGGCTCTTTCGGGCATCACGTCGGGCTCGATTCCCTGGGCGCGCAGCGCATCCGCCGTGACCGGGCCGATCACGGCCAGGATGCAGCGTCGCGCCGCCTCCTGGGCGGCGCCGGGGAGCCCCCCGAAGAAATGCCGCACCGCCGAGGGGCTGGCAAAGGTGAGCGCGTCGAACTCCCCCTGCACGAGGCGCTCGCCGAGACGCTCCCAGGGAACGTCCGCGGCCAAGGTGCGATACACGGCGACGGTATCGACGCTGGCCCCGGCCTCCCGGAGTCCCTCGGGGAGCACCTCGCGGCTTCTCTCGGCACGCGGAAGCAGGAATCGCTTTCCCGCCGGCACGAGCTCCCGGCGGATCTCGTCGAGCATCCCCTCGGCATCGA
>Ga0214473_10001651_pt1 | contig 28913 bp, 20 predicted proteins | sample RVTome_7_FD_203509 | JGI IMG/M metagenome (GOLD analysis project Ga0214473, IMG submission 203509) | Soil microbial communities from uranium-contaminated site in the Upper Colorado River Basin, Wyoming, United States - RVT98D197 | ecosystem: Environmental > Terrestrial > Soil > Contaminated >...
GGGGCTAGGCTCTGGTATCCTGAATCCGAAGATGAGCCGGGCAGACCGCGGACCGGAGCCGAAGGCGCAGGGCGAGCATGCGCTGCTGCTGCGCCTGCGGGTCGGCGACGAGGCGGCCTTCGCCGAGCTGGTGCGCGAGAACGCCGGCCGGCTGCTCGCGGTGGCCCGCCGCATGCTGTGCTCCGAGGATGACGCGCGTGACGCGGTGCAGGACGCCTTCCTCCAGGCGTTCCGCGGCATCGGCCGCTTCGAGGGCGGCGCGCGCCTCTCGACCTGGCTACACCGGATCGTGATCAACGCCTGCTTGATGAAGCTGCGCACCCGCGGCCGCAAGCCGGAGCAATCGATCGAGGATCTGCTGCCGAAGTTCTATGCCGACGGGCACCGGATCGACCCGGGGCCACCCTGGCGCACGGAGATCCCGGACCCGGTGGAGAGCTGCGAGGTCCGCACCCTCGTGCGCGCGAGCATCGACCGGCTCCCGGAGATCTACCGCAGCGTTCTCCTGCTGCGCGACATCGAGGAGCTCAGCACGGAGGAGACGGCCGCCCTGCTCTACATCAAGGTCGATACGGTGAAGGTGCGCCTCCACCGCGCGCGGCAGGCGCTGCGCGCGCTGCTCGGCCCCCATTTCACGAGCGAGGCCGGATGACGGCGCGCAAGCTCAGCTGCCGCGAGCTGATCGGGTTCCTCGCCGCATACCTCGACGGCGAGCTGGCGCCGGAGGAGCGCGCCGCCTTCGAGATCCATCTCTCCGTGTGTCCCGACTGCGCCGACTACCTCGCCACCTATCGCGCGACGATCCACCTCGGCAAGCAGGCGCTCGCGGCGGAGACCGAGGTCCTGGAGGAGGTCCCGGCGGAGCTGGTCGACGCAATCCTCGCCGCGCGGTCCCGACGCTAGCAGGCGAGCGAAGTCCCCTCAGACCGGCCGGCTCAGGCGGCCTCCGCTTCGTCCTCCCGGAAGCGAAGGAAAAAATGGCCGTCGCGGAAGCCGTGCTCGGCGAGCACGTGGCGGATGCAGCCGAGGTCGACCAGTCGCTGGCCGACCGCCACGGTCTCGCTGCGCGTGAGGCCGGCGTGGTCGGCGAGCCAGTCGACGGCCTCGGACGCGACGAAGCAGCGGCGGTACAGGCTGAGCAGATGGCGGCGATCCTCGACCGGAACGCCCATCGGGCCGCGCATCTCCTCGGCCACGGCGGCGAGATCGACGTCGCTCCAGTCCTCGGGACCGAGCTCGGAGAGGTCGCTGGCCTTCGGATCGACGGCGGCATCGGCGGCCGCCGTGGCCGGGGCCTCGCCCTCGAGCGCCTCGGGCAGGTTCCGGCGGGTCCAGGCGGCGAGCGCGCGGGGCGTGGGCGCGGAGCCGGCCAGCATCACACCGCGGCGGCGCGCGAGAGCCCGCGGGAGCCGGCGCCCGGCTCGGCGCAACGCGAAATGCGCGGCGGCGCCCGCGAGGAGCGAGAGGAACAGCATCAGGGCAGCGCGTTCCGTCATTCCGTCGTCCTCCCGAAGTCGACCTACCTGCGATGCCCCGGAGCGCCCCGGGGTAACCGGAGGCCATTGGCCGGCATCGGACCCCATGGATGGAGAATCGCCTGCTCACCTGTCGCGAGCTGATCGACTTTCTCGGTGCCTATCTGGACGGCGAGCTCGCACCCGAAGCGCGCAGCGATTTCGAGGCCCATCTCTCCGTCTGCCCCGATTGCATCGACTACCTCGCGAGCTACCGCGAGACGATCCGCCTCGGCAAGCAGGCCTGCGAGCCGGACGCCGAGCTCCCCGCTGACGTCCCTCGAAGGCTCGTCGACGCCATCCTCGCCGCCCGCCGAAGCTGGCACCGTATCCACACTCCCGAGGCGATGACGCAGCCGTGTATCCGCCGCCGGCTGGCCGGCATCTGACCAGCCAATGGACGACCCACCGCGCTCCCGACGAGGGACGACGCAAGGAGAACGAAGATGAAACGCACCGCCCGATCGATCGTCTCGACCCTCTCGACCTGTCTGCTATGCCTCGGCGCCGCCCAGGCGGCGTCCGCGGAGTCCCCCGTCCGCTACCAGGTCAGCTTCGAGCGCACCTGGAGCGCGGAGACGCATCCGCAGGATTTCCCGCTGCTCGCGCACTTCTCGCCGGTGATCGGCACCACCCACAACGCCAGCTTCGAGCTCTTCCCGATGGGCATGACGGCGACCGCCGGCCTCGAGCACCTCTGCGAGGAGGGCAAGCACCAGCCGCTCGACGCGGAGATCCGCTCAGCCATCGAGAAGGGCCGCGCGGGCGTGCTGATCGAGACCCCGGATCCGCTCCGCAGCGTGCCGGGCAAGGCGACGACGACCTTCGAGATCGACAGTCAAAACCCGATGGTGTCGATCGCTGCGATGATCGCGCCGAGCCCGGACTGGTGCGCGGTGGCCGCCGACGTAGTGCTCTACGAGAACGGCCAGTGGGTCGCGACGAAGACGATCGCGCTGGAAGCCTGGGACATGGGCACCGACTCGGCCACCAGCTACCGCGCGCTCGACGACGACACCCAGCCGCGGGGAAAGATCGAGCTGAATGGCTCTCCCTACTTCGTGAAGAACGGCAAGCGCGTCCCCGTCGGCAGCGTGACCTTCGTCCGCCAGTAGCCCTGGTCAGGCCGCAACCCCGCCCGCTTCCTCCGCCTTCCGGGCGGAGGAGGCGGGCAACTCCGAGGAAGCCATGCCCCACTCCGCCCGTCGATTCTGCCTTCCGATTCTCGCGGGACTCGCCGCCTCCGGATGCGTCTGGATCCATCCCACCGAGCCGCAGCGTGACCTCCCGAGCAGCGTGGCAGCGCCACGCTTCGAGGAGGTCGCCGTCGACTTCGCCCACCGCTGGGATCGCAAGACCTCCCACCACCTGACCGGGGCTGCGGTCCTTGATGTGGACGGCAACGGACGCAAGGAGATCTTCGTGGGAGGTGGGGCGGGACAGCCCAACGCCCTGCTCGGACTGCGCGATGGACGCCTGGTGGACGGCATCCAGGGCACGGGCCTGGAATCGCAGGGCGCGACCTACGGCTCCTGTGCGATCGACCTCGACGGCGACTCCGACGTGGATCTGATCGTCGCGCACAACGACGGCCTCACCCTCTACGTGAACGAGGCTGGCCTCTTCCGGTCGCAGTCCCTGCCGGTGGACCTGCCCGTGAACTCGGTGCCGCTGGCAATCGCCGTCTCCGACATCGATCACGACGGAGACGGCGACCTCTACCTGAGCGTCTTCGTCGATTTCCCGCACTTCGTCCCGGCTACCTTCAACGTGCCCGAGCACGCCAAGGCGAACCGGCTGCTGCGAAACGACGGAAACCTGCATTTCACCGACATCACGACCCCGGAGACCGCGTCGAAGCAGAACACCTTCACCTCGCTCTTCGTCGATCTCGATGGCGACCGCTACCAGGATCTGGTCGTCGCGCAGAACACCGGGCAGATCGAGATCCTGCGCAACCGTCGCGATGGAAGCTTCGAAGCCGTCTCGCTCGCATCTGGCTACGGCTTCTGGATGGGAGTCGCGACCGGAGACGTCGACGCGGATGGGGACCAGGACCTGTTCTTCACGAACGTGGGGGACTCCTTCCCCGCTCTTGCAGTGAACGGCGACCGTCACGACGACCAGAAGCCCATGAACGGCTGGCTCCTGCTCCGCAATGACGGGGGCTTCCGCTTCTCGGACGCGACGCGCGGGGCGGGCCTGGCAGATTTCGGCTTCGCCTGGGGCGCCGTCTTCGAAGACATGAACCTCGACGGCCGGCTCGACCTTCTCGTGTCGCAGAATTATGTCAAGTGGCCGGTCCACCGGCTCTTCAAGTTCCCCGGCAAGCTGCTGCTCGCCGCCGATAACGGCGCCGATTTCTACCCCGTCGCCGGGGTCGAGAACCCGGCTTTCAGCAACTCTCCCGTGATCGCCGACCTCGACGGGGACGGGCGTCCGGATCTGTTCTGGCTCAACAACGACGGCCCGAGCCGCGCCTACTTGAACCGCAGCGACGGCAACCGCGTCAGCGTGGTGATGCCCGACGCCATCTCCGCGCTCGGCGCCCGCGTGCACCTCGAGGGCGGGGGCGCGCGCTACACGCTCGAGGTGGCTTCCGCCTCGGGGCTCGGCGTCGACCAGAGCCCGGATCTCGTGTTCGGGCTCGGCGTCGCGCCGCGGGCCGAGCGCCTCGTGATCTCGTGGGCGGACGGCCGCGCGACGGTGATCGAAGATCCGCAGGTGAATCGGCCGCTCCGTATCGAAGCCCCCGGTGCGCGGGCGAAGTACGCCGTGCGATGAGGCGCAGCCTGCTCTCGATCGCCGGCCTCTCGCTGCTGCTCTTCGCGCTCGACGGCCTCTACCGGGTGCTCCATCCGGAGGTGAATCTGGTGCGGGCCAGCCTGGTGGGCCTGACGGCGCTCGCCGCGCTCGCCCCGCTCGCGTGGCTGCGGCGCACCCCGATCCGGCCCTGGGTCGGCGCGCTCGCGATCTTCGCGTCGGCCTTCCTGAGCGTGCTGCTGATCGAAGCCGGGGTCCTCGTCTCGCGATCGTCCAGCTCGGGGCTGGTCCACGTCTTGATCCTGGCGGCCGCCTTTCCGCTGCTGGATCGGATCCGCGCGCGGAAGGAGCCGTCACGCGCGCCCGAGGGCCGGCCCGGGCGGCGCGAGCGCCCGACCCTCGTTGCAGCGGCGGTGCCAGAGCAGCACGCACGCGAGGCGCCACAGGCCCTTCGGGTCCGCGGTCGCGAGCGCGTCGTAGCGCGCAGCGAGGCCCTCGGCACTCACGCACGCGAGGCTCGACCCGGCGGCGTTCGCGAGGATCCAGGGCTTCGAGGCGGCGATCCACTCGCGCCAGGGGAAGGGGTAGCCGGTCTGCTGCCGCCGCCAGAGGACGCGCGGCGGCAGCAGCGGCTCGAGCGCGCGCCGCAGCACGTACTTCGTGAAGCCGTGACGGATCAGGTAGGTCGCGGGGAGCTGGAACGCGAGCTCGGCCATGCGGTAGTCCATGAACGGCGCGCGCGACTCGATCGGGATCCCGTACTGCACCGGGTTCCCGGAGCGCAGCCAGTGGTTCATCTTCCACGGCCCCCAGTTCGCGCGCAGCAGCGCCTCGAAGGCCGTCGGCGGCCCTGCCTCGAGGCGTCCGCGGGCCGGAACGAGCGCGGCGAGCTCCGGGTGCACGTTCGTCCGCCGGCGTGCGCCGAGGAGGCAGCGGAGGGCGAGGGCCCGGCGCTGGCCGCGCGTCGCGGCGGCGAGCTCGCGCGCAATCTCGAGTGGGCTCCCGGCCCCGAGCAGCGAGGCGAGGAAGGGCACGGCGTACTCGTGCGGATAGCCGGCGAGCAGCTCGTCGCCGCCCGAGCCCACGATCACCACCTTGTAGCCGTCCGCGCGGATGCGGCGGCGGATCTGGTGGGTGATGAGCAGGTTCGGCGAGTGGAAGGGCTCGCCCACGAGCCAGGTGAAGCGGTCGGCGTGCTCCCAGAACTCGAGCAGCGGCGGGCGGATCACGCGGTAGTCGACGCGGCGCGCCCAGCGGCCGGCGACGAGTCGCGCGAGAGGCTCCTCGTCCGCCTCGGGGGCGTCGAACTTCACGCTGTAGACGGGGAAGCGGTCGGCCTCGCTGGAGCTCGCGCGAAGTGCCACGAGCGAGGACGAGTCGAGTCCCCCCGAGAGCTCCATCGCGAGCGGCACGTCGGCGCGCAGGCGGATCCGGACGGCGTCGGCGAGCAGGTCGCGCAGCGTCTCGCCCGCCTCGCGCAGGTCGAGCTCCTTCTCCTCGAGCCGCCGCTCGGGAAGGCGCCAGTAGCGCACGGGGCGCACGCCGAGGTCCTCGTCCACGACGGCGGTCGAGGCGTTCTCGAGCGTGCGGATGCCGCGGTAGAAGGTCCCGTGGTCGACGTCGCGCCAGCCGTGCGCGACGAAGTCCGCGACCGCGCCTTCGTCGACGGGAAAGGCATCGGCCCCCGCGACGGCGAGGATCGCCTTGATCTCCGAGGCGAAGTACAGCACGCCGCGGGCGACGCCCAGGTAGAGGGGGCTCTTCCCGATGCGGTCGCGCGAGAGGACGAGCCGGCGGCGACGCACGTCGTAGATCGCGAGGGCCCAGAAGCCGTTCAGGCGCCGGAAGGCCTCGAGGTCCCACTCCTCGAAGGCCCGCAGCACGACCTCGGTATCCGACGCCCCGCGGAAGTGGTGGCCCTTCTTCTCGAGCTCCTCGCGCAGCTCCGGGTGGTTGTAGACCTCCCCGTTGTAGACGAGCACGAGACTGCGCGAGTCGTTCCAGAGCGGCTGGTGCCCGGCATCGCTCGGGTCGACGATCGCGAAGCGGCAGTGGGCGAGGCCGAGGTCGTGCGGACAGCGCTGCCGCAACGCCTCCGGGTCCGCCGCGCGGCCGAGCTCGAGGCGCGCCCCCCGGCGCCGATCGATCGCGAGCAGGCCCTCGTCGTCGGGGCCGCGGTGGCGGATCTCGCGCAGCATGGCCGCGAGCGGGGCGAGCGTCTCGACATGCCGCTGCGGAGAAAAGTATCCGGCGATCCCGCTCATGGGAGCTCACGAGCCCCGCGGCGCGAGCGTGCTCCAGGCGATGCCGCGACGGGCGTGGCGCCCGAGGTCCATGCTCGCCCTAGCCGCGCCGGGCCGGCGTCACCCCGGGGATCCGCCCCTGGGCGCGCAGCTGGCCCTCGATCCACTGATAGGTGAGCTCGAGACCGCGCTCGAGGCTCACCTGCGGCACCCAACCCAGCACCTGACGCAGGCGCGTGTTGTCGCTGTTGCGGCCGCGCACGCCCTGCGGCTGCGAAGTGTCGTAGCGCTTCTTCACGTGCTTGCCAGCGACCTCGGCGACCATGTCGACGAGCTCGTCGATCGAGACGAGCCGGTCCTGGCCGAGGTTCAGCGGCTCGGTCCAGTCGGAGCGCATCAGGCGATGGAGCCCCTCGACGCAGTCGTCCACGTAGCAGTAGGAGCGCGTCTGGCGTCCGTCGCCCCAAACCTCGATCTCGTCGTTCTGCTGCGCGAGGGCGAGCTTGCGGCAAAAGGCTGCCGGCGACTTCTCGCGCCCGCCCTCGAAGCTGCCGAGCGGCCCGAAGATGTTGTGGAAGCGCACGATGCGCGTGTCGAGCCCGAGGTCCTCGCGGTAGTGGCGGCAGATGCGCTCGGCCATCAGCTTCTCCCAGCCGTAGCCGTCCTCGGCGTCGGCCGGATAGGCCTGCTCCTCGCGCAACGGCGTCACGTCCGGCGACTCCTGGAGGTGGCGCGGATAGACGCAGGCCGACGAGGTGAAGAGCAGCCGCTCGGCGCCGTTCACGCGGGCGGCCTCGAGCACGTGCGTGTTGATGAGCGTGTTGTCGCGCACGATCTCGGCCTTGTGGGTCTCGATGAAGCCGATCCCGCCCATGTTGGCCGCGAGGTGGTAGATCTCGTCGACGCCGCGGATCGCCTGGAGGCAGTCGCTAAAGCGCCTCAGGTCGAGGAGCTCGAAGGCGTGCGCGCGGCTCGGCTCGTAGCGCGGCGGGACGAGGTCCACCCCGCGCACCCAGTAGCCGCGCTCCGCGAGCGAGCGTACGAGGTGGTGGCCGATGAAACCCCCGGCCCCGGTCACGAGGACGCGCGCGCGGAAGGCCATCAGGCGCGGTTTCCACGCAGCACGAAGTGATAGAGGAAGCGCGCGTTTCCGACGAGGTAGCGGCGCCACAGGCGCCGCGGCTCGGACCCGAGCCGAAACAGCCACTCGAGACCGGCGCCCTGCATCCACTCCGGCGCCTGCGCCTTCGCGCCGGAGAGGAAGTCGAAGGCCGCGCCCACGCCGACGAGGACGCAGGGGAGCGCTTCGCGGTGCTCGGCCATCCAGCGCTCCTGCTTGGGGCAGCCGAGGCCCACGAAGAGGATGCGCACGCCCGAGGCCTCGATGGCATCGCGGGCGGCGGCGTCCTCGGCGGGGTCGAGCCTGCGAAAGGGGGGGCTCCACGCGAAGGGCATGCGGAGGCGGGGGAAGCGGCGGCGCAGCTCGGCCTGGAGCGCCTCGAGCACCTCCGGCGTTCCCCCAAGAAAGCCGACCGGGAGGGCGCGCGCCTCGGCGCGCGCACACAGGATCGGGAGCAGCGAAGGCCCGTAGACGCGCGTGGCGGCGTCGATGCCCAGGCGGTGCAGCGCCCACACGAGCGACATGCCGTCGGGCGTCACGCGATCCGCCGAGTTCACCGCGCGGCGGAGCGCCGGATCGTCGAGGCACTCGATCGCCATGTGGGCCGTAGCAACGCAGACCATCCCGCCCGCGCCGGCCTCGGCGCGCTCGATCACCGCGTCGGCCGTCTCGGCATAGGTCGTGGCGTCGACGCGCATGCCGAGGACCCGCCGCGACGCGAAGGACCCGCTGCGGTCCGCCGGCGCGCGGCGCTTGCGGGCCGCCCTGCTCGCCCCGGAATCGGGAGCGTTTCCGCCGGGCTCCTCTGCGAGCTGCGCGCTGGCCATCCCGGTGCGTATCGGCGCCTCGGGACCTCCGGTTGAGGGATCGCCGTCACACCCCTCAGTCGCTGAACCCTCAGTCGCTAAACCCTCAGTCGCTAAACCAGTAGGGCTCGAGGCGCGAGACCGCGGCGAGCGACGCGGCGGCCCGGCCGCCGAGGCTGGCGAGCGAGGCCGCGAGGCAGGCGGCGACCGGGCCGAGGGCGAGCCCGCGCAGACGCCGGTCCGGGATCCGGGCGAGGCGCTCGACGGAGCCGAGCACCAGGAGCAGGAAGAGCGGGTAGTAGCGCGCGAGATAGCGGATGTGCGGGTACGAGAGGAGCACGAAGGGCAGCAGGCCGACGAAGCTCGCGAGCAGCGCCTTCTCCTGCGCGTCGAGGGCGAGGCCCGCACGGCGCCGCGCGACCACGAGGATCGGCACGGCCAGCGCCGCCCAGTTGAGCACCCAGCCGGCCTTGCGGATGCCGCGCGCCACGGAGAGCGCCACGAAGTCGAGGTACGCGAGCCCCGGCTGCGCGACGACGTCGCCGAGCGAGCGGGCTCCGGGGAAGACCTTCTCGACGTAGGGCCCCGGGTGGAGCCAGGGGTTCGGCGCATCCGCGGCCAGCTGGAAGGGGGCCACGAGCGCGGCGAAATGCTGCGCGAAGGTCGCGAAGCCGCGGTCGGTCTCGCCGTAGCTCGTGAGGTAGCCCGGGCCGTGGAGCGCGAGCCCCGGGAGCAGCAGCAGCACCAGGCTCGCGGCGAAGGAGCCGGCGAGCCCCTGCGCCTCGCGCCGGCTGGCTCGCGGCAGCCACACGAGCAGGAGCACCCCCGCGACGACGACGAGCTCCAGCTTCGCGAGCGAGAGCAACGCCAGCAGCAGGCCGACGACCGGTCGCGGCCAGCGGGCGCTCCAGGCCAACAACGCGAGACAGAGCCATCCCCCCGCGAAGAGCTCCGTCGAGAGCCACAGCAGCGGGTACTGCGACGCGAAGAGGAAGGCCAGGAAGCCGGCCAAGAGCGCGCGGCTCGCAAGATGGCGCGCCGCGAGCGCCGCCGCGGCGCCCGCGTAGAAGAGCATCGCCGCGAGCCGCACCCACTCGTGCAAGGCGGGACCCCCGGCGGGAACGACGCTGCGGATCGCGATCACCGCGAGCTGGGCCGACATGCCGTAGGGCGGCGCCGGGTGATACGGCGCCTCGAAGCGCGACTCGAGCAGCCGCGCCTCGTCCCAGACCGCCGGCTTCGGATGGGCGAGGATTACCCAGGCCGCAGCCGCGCACAGCCCAAGAAAGAGCGCGCCGACCAGGGCCTCGCCGAGGGCCCGCTCGCCCAGGCGGGTGGAAAGCGCCGCCCGATCGGTAAAGACCCGCGCCCGTTGCATCGATAGCGCCTATCGGCGATGGCTCGTTCCGGGTTGATGGCGACCGCCCGCCTCGCGCGCGGCGTGCGGCGTACGGCGCTTCTCGCGCTGGCGCTGGGAGGAGCGGCCTGCGCCCCGGATCCCGCCCCGCCCCCGGCGTGGCCTCCGGGCGCCCTGCTGGTCGGCCGGGCCTCGGCGCTCGCTTCGCTCGCGGGGCAGCTCGCGCGCATCGAGGGCACGCCGGCGGCGCGCGAGGCCCTGGCGTGGCGCGCCGCCGACCTCCCCGACTGCGACGTCGTCGAGGCGCAGGCGCCGCAGGCGAGCCTCGCGGCGCTGCGAGAGGGGCTCCGCTGCGCGGATCCCGGCGGACCGCTCGCCGCGGTGCACCGCGACCGGGGCGAGCGCGCGCTCGCCTTCGCGTGGCCGCTCGGCCTGGAGCGCCTCACCGGGAGCGTGGACGTCTCGGCGAGCGGCGATCTCGAGCTGCGCTTCGAGATTCCGGGCGGGGCCTTCGCGGGCCCGCGCGCCCTGCTGCGCCCGGGCGTCACGCAGCCGGGACCGGCCGTGCTCGGTGGCGCCGACGCGCTGCTGCACGCGCGGCTGCGTCCGGAGGGCGGCATCGACCTGCCGGCGCTCCTCGCGCAGGGGAGCCAGGCCGACCAGCTCTTCGCGCTCCGCAGCCAGCTCTTCGGCGCGGCGGTCCTCGACGGCACCTGGGAGCTCGCGCTCTACCTCCCCGCCGAGGGCGAGCGCCTGCCCCGCGTCGCCCTCGCTCTCGGGATCCGACACAGATCGGTGGCACAGGCCGCGGCGGCCCGCTTCCTCGACGAGGTCGAGGCCGCCTGGCCCGTGCGACGCACTCCCTTCGCGGTCGGGGACGCGCCGGGCGCCTGCCTGCGCGAGCTCCGCGTGCTCCCCGGCTTGGCGCCCTGCTACGTCGCGACCGAACGCGCCCTCGTCGTCGGCTGGAGCGACGCGAGCGTGCGCAAGGCGCTCGACGGATCGGCTCCCGCGCTGCCGGCGTCGGGAGGCCTCGTGGCGGACCTGGCAAAGCTTCCCGCGGCGGACGCGCGCATCGCGGCGCCCGAGCTCCCCTCGGGCGCTCCCGCCTGGCCGTGGCGCCGGCTCGTCGCCGAGCCGCTGCACGCGGGCCCCTCGGTCGGGCTCCGCCTGGCGCTCGCTGGGAAGGTCGGCGCGTGAGCCGCCGCCTCGCCGTCCTCGCGCCGCTCGTGCTCCTCGCTCTCGCCGCGGGCGTGGTCTCCGTCCGGCGCGTCGGCGAGCAGGTCGCGGTGCTCGAGGCCTGCAAGGCCGTCGACGCGGAGGCGTGGGGCGACGTCCTCGCGCGGACCGCGGGGCGCGTGGGTCCCGACGCGACCGGGCTCGCGGCCGCCGAGTGCCGTTGCCGCGCGCTCCTCGCGACCGGCTCCGGCGCCGAGTGCGTGGCGCTCCTCGAGCCGCTGCTCGCGGACCCGAAGGCCTCGGACTGGGCGCCGGCTCCGGACCTCGCGGTGCACGTGATCCAGACCTGGCGCGAGAGCGGCCGGAGTCCCGAGGCGGCGGCTCTGGCGAAGCGCGCCGCGGCTCGCACCCCGGACGAGCCCGATCTCTTCTACCTGGAGCTCGTGACGCGCTCGATGGTCGAGGACGAGGAGTCCGTGCTCTCCGAGCTCGCCCTGCGCGTGCCGGCCTCGGGCCCCGCGGCGACGCGCATGCGCGTGAGCCTCGCCTATCGCTTCCTCCAGCGCGGCGAGTCGACGCGCGCCCTCGCGGCGCTCGGGGAGGCGCCGCCTCCGGAGGCCGGCCCCGAGGCGGGCCGTTGGCTCGAGACGCGGGGCGTGGCCTTCGCCAACGTCGGCGACCTGCGCGGCGTCGAGCAGACCTACGCGACGTGGCGAAGCCTGGGCGGCGATCCCGCCGATCTCTTCGCGCGCTTCGTGCTGACGCTCTCCGTCGCGGGACTCGAGAGCCCCGTCGAGCCCATGCTGTCGCTCCTGCGCCGGGGGCTCGCGGCCGCCGACGCCGCGCAGGACGAGCGCCTGCACGAGGCGATCGCAATCCGGCTGATCCTGACCCTCGCGAGCTCCGGCGAGTACGAAGCGGCGCTCGCCGCCTACGACCGGGAGCACCCGCGCCACGCGCTCGCCGGGCTCACGCGCGAGGAGCTCCTGCGCGCCGCCGCCCCGGTCGCGCGCGGCAGCGCCGCCTCGCGTGGGCGCATCCGCTTCACGGCGCCGACGGCACCGCAGGGGGCGGAGCTCCTCGTCTCGCCCGCGGCCGAAGCGCCCGTGGATGCGCCGTACGCGGCGTTCGCACTCGGGACCTCGGGCGCCGTGGTCGTCGAGCGCGCCGTCGAGGAGGCCCCGCTGCGCTGGGTGCTGCGCGATTCGGCGGGCCGCACGCTCGCCTCGGGAACGAACCACGTCGATTCCGGCGGGGAGCGGATCGTCGCGATCGTCCCGCAGCCGCCACGCGAGCGGCCGCGCCACGTCTCGAGCCGCCGCGCCGCAGACGGCCGCAGGCGCGTCGCCGCGCTCGTGCTCGACTGCGCCGACTGGCGGATCGCCGGCTACCTCCTCGCCCGCGGCGAGCTCCCGGTCCTCGAGGCGCTGCTCGCGGCCGGCCACCGGGCGGTGCTGCGCAGCGAGCCGCCGCTCACGGCGGCGGCCATGGACGCGCTCGTCTTCCCGCTGCGCCCGGGAAGCCGCTCCTTCGTCGGGCTCCTGCACCAGTACGGCACCGAGATCGCGGGCCTCGCCTCCGTGGGCGAGAACCCGCTCGAGCCGCTCACCTGGCTCCTGCCCGAGGAGAGCGACCTCTTCTCCGTCATCGGAGCCGGGCCGCGCAAGGCCGCGAACCTGCTCTTCTCGCACGGCGGCATCCGGGCCGGCCGACACGGAGAAGTGACGGGGCCGGAGGGAGCCCGCAGCCGCGTCGCCCTCGGAGCCTCCGCGCGCGACCTCGCGGCCCGGGAGCGCGAGCGCTGGCCGCTCCTCGCGGCCGTCCGCGCCGAGCGCGATGCGATCCACCTGCGCACCATCGCGGCGGAGCTCGATGCGGCCCGCGACCTGGCCCGAGAGGGCGACCTCGACCTGCTGCTGCTGCGCGTCGAGCCGCTCGACATCCTGACGCACGCGCACTTCGCGGAGGCGGTGCGCGACGGCCAGGACGACGGGGAGCGCCTGCTCTTCGAGGTCTACCGCTACATCGACGCCCGGCTCGCCGAGGTCGACGCGGCGCTCGATGCCGACGACGTCCTCGTCGTGATGTCCGACCACGGGATCCGGACCGCCATGGAGCACTCGCCGCAGGCGATCTTCGTCGCGGTCGGAGGCGGGGTCCCGGTCGGGCGCGCGACCGGCGAGCCCGACCTGCGCGGCGTCTCCCGCGTGCTGGCCGACCTCCTCGGCGTCGCCACGGACTGGCCCGATCTCGGCGTCGCGCCCTTCGCCACGGCGCTTGCGCGTGGACCGGCGACCCCCGAGGCTACGGCCGCCGGAAAGCTCTAGCCCGATGACCTTCGCTCGCCTGCGGCTCGCTGCGCGCTTCGCTTGCCCGATGAACTCCGCTCGCCTGCGGCTCGCTGCGCGCTTCGCTTGCCCCGATCCCTAGGCGGTTCTTCGCAACCGGACCAGGAGCCTCGTGGCCCGCGTCGCCCTCGCCTTCCTCGCCGGGATCGCCGGGATCTCCTTCGCGGCGATCTTCGTGCGCCTGGCCCTTCCCGCCCCGCCCGTCGTGACCGGCTTCTACCGGATGTTCTTCGCGACCGGCGCGATGGCGGCGTGGGTGTTCGTCGCGACGCGCTCCCGCGGAGTCGGGATGGGGCGGCGCGCGGCCCTCGCAGCGCTGGCCTCGGGGGCCTGCTTCGGGACGGACCTCGCGCTGTGGCACACGTCGATCGTGCGCACCTCGGTCGCGACGGCGACACTGCTCGTGAATACCACGCCGCTCACCGTCGGGCTCTACGCGCGCGTGGTCCAGGGCAAGCGGCTGTCGCCGCGCTTCGCCCTCGGGGCCCTGCTGGCGCTCGCCGGCGCGGCGCTCCTGCTCGGCATCTCGCGCGACGACCTCGAGCGCACGCAGGGCGCGCTGCTCGCGCTCGCCGCGGCGCTCTTCTACACCGGCTACCTGCTCTTCATGAAGGCCGCCCGCGTGCGGGGCGATGCCGCCCCGGCGCTGCTGCTCTCCAATCTCGGGGCGACGGGGGTCCTCGGGCTCTACACGATCGCGGGAGGGCATCCCTTCCACGGCTTCCCGTGGACCTCGTGGGCGGCGATGGCGGGCGCCGCCGGCGTCTCCCAGCTCGGCGGCGTCTTCGCGATCGTCTGGGCGCTCCGCTACCTGCCCGCGACCGTGGCCTCGGTGGCGCTCCTCGCCCAGCCCGTCGGGACCGCGCTCCTCGGCTGGTGGATCCTCGGCGAGGCCCTCACGCTGCCACAGGCCGCGGGTGGGGGCGTCGTCCTCGTCGGAATCGCACTCGCCTCGCAGGGCGCGGGCGCAAGCGAAGCGCGCAGCGAGCCGCAGGCGAGCGAAGTTCATCGAGCAAGCGAAGCGCGCAGCGAGGCGGAGCCGAGCGAAGTTCATCGCGCTAGCCGCGGAAGCGCCGCTCCCGCCACCACGGAAAGAAGTCCGGGAGGTCCGTCGACACCTTCATCGTGAAGCGCGCCGGGCGCTTCTCGAGGAAGCTCTGCACGCCCTCGTAGCCGTCGGGCGATTTTCCCATCGCGTAGATGGCCTGCGAGTCGACCTCGTGCGCTTCCATCGGATGGTCGGCGCCGAGCATCTTCCACAGCAGCTGACGCGAGAGCGCCACGGAGACGGCGCTCGTGTTCTCCACGATCTCGGCCGCGAGCGCGCGCGCCGCCGGCAGCAGCTCGTCGTGGGGAACCACGCGCGAGACGAGGCGCCCCGCGAGCGCCTCCTCGGCGGAGAAGATCCTGCCGGTCGCGACCCACTCCATCGCCTGGCTGATCCCCACCAGGCGCGGCAGGAACCAGCTGCTGCACGCTTCCGGGACGATGCCGCGGCGCGCGAAGACGAAGCCGAAGCGCGCGCGGTCGCTCGCGATCCGCACGTCCATCGGCAGCGTCATCGTGACGCCGACCCCGACGGCGGGCCCGTTGATCGCGGCGATGATCGGCTTGCGGCACTCGTAGAGGCGCAGCGCCGCGAGTCCGCCGCCGTCGCGGTGCGCCGCGGCCGCCTCCTCCGCGCTGCGGTCGAAGGTTCCGCCTCCCCCGCCGAGATCGGCGCCGGCGGAGAAGGCCCTCCCCTCGCCCGTCACGACGGCAACGCGGATGTCGTCGTTGCGATCGATCTCGTCGAGCAGATCGAGCAGCTCGCCCTGCATCTCGGTCGAGAAGGCGTTCAGGCGCTCTGGGCGATGGAGGCGAACGGTGAGGATGCCCCGGTCCAGATCGGTCAGCAGCGTGCGGTAGGCCATTGTGGCCGAAGGATACGGGATCCTGAGGCAGGGCAAGCGCGAAGCGCGCGCAGCGAGCCGAAGGCGAGCGAAGGCCGGAGCCCGAGCGCGAGCGATCAGCGAGCGCGAGGCCCGGCTAGGGCAAGCGCGAAGCGCGCGCAGCGAGCCGAAGGCGAGCGGAGCCAGCTCTCACCGCCCAGATCGTGGCAGCGTCCTAAGACCGGCCCCCGCTACGGCCTATCCCCTCTGTCGACGCCCGACCACGGCGAGGCCCGCGAGACCGAGCCCCAGGAGCAGCGCGGTCCTGGGCTCGGGGACGACGCCGATCGTCGCGGAGGCCGAGCCCCTCCCGTTGCCCGAGCCCGTCACGTGCGCGGCGAAGAGCACCTCGAGGCCGCGCCCGGTCGAGGAGGTCTCGGCGAGCACGTCGGCCAGCGAGAGGTCCTCGTCCCCACCGAGCACGAAGCTCGCGACCTGCAGGGTACCGTTGCCCTTGTTTCCGGAGCCGTCTCCGAAGCTCACGCTGAAGTCGAAGCGCGCTCCGGCCCCGCCGCGGGTGGGCCCGTCGTCGTCGAGCTCGAACGGCGCGTCACAGGCTTCCCGATTGCACCGGAAGCCCGAGAGCGAGAGGTTGTCGTCATCGAAGTCGTCGTCGTCGTCGTCGTCGAAGTCGCCGGAGAGGTTGAAGTAGAACTCGTGCAGATTCGCGTTCGACCCGAGCACCGGGCGAAGGCAGATCGTGAACTGGAGGTCGCCCCCAGTGATCTCGGTGATCTGAAGCGTTCCGAAGTCGCCCGTCCGCTGGGGCCCGAGCTCGATGTCGATCGGAAGCTTGATGCCGACCGCGCCCGCATCGCTCGTCGCGCCGGCGATCCCGAGGCAGAGGGCGGCCAGCGCCCACACCACTCCGCTTCGCATGTTCTTGCGCATCTCCAGGCACCCCATTCCGGCACGAGAGCCGGGCAGTCAGGGGTGAGTGGTGCGTTGCGCGAAGAAATGTCACGCGCGGATCGGACGCCTCGAGGCCTCCCCCACGGGGGGATGCCGGTCGGCCGGATCGGGCCGTCAACACGGGGCGGAGGCGGCGGATCCAGCTAAAGCCCGAAGCGCGCGAGCCGGGGCGGCTATGCTCGACGCGGCGATGACCACCCGCGCGCTGCACAGGGTCGCACGGGCCGCGCTGGGACCGGCCTGCGCGCTCGCTGCCTGCGGCTCGCTCGCTGCCTTCGGCTGGCTGGTCGGCTGCGGCCCGCAGGCAAGCGACCCCGAGCCCTCGCCGGCGCTCGAGCCGGCGGCGGCGGCCCGCGAGCCTCGCGACGGGCCCAAGACCGCCCGCTGGGACGTGGTCGACATGCTCCGCGAGTCGCAGTCGGCCCGGTATCATCCCTCCGACGGGGGCGGCCGCGCCTGGCTCGAAGCCGCGCGGCCCGAGCGCCCGGCGGTCTCGGAGCCGGGCCGGTTCCAGATCGGCTTCGAGGTGGGCCCCGAGGGCATCGCGACCGGAGGCGCGATCACCCTCCAGGTCTCGCCCTTCTGGGGCTGGAGCACGCCGCAGGTCGAGGCGAGCGACGATCCAGGGTACACAGAGGTGCGTTGCGACGCGCCCGACGTGGTGCTCGAGCCGCGGACGCTCGGCGAGCAGCTCCTCGGCATCGAGAACACGGGCCGCCCCCTCGCGCCCGGAGAGCGCATCCAGATCGACTACGGCGCCGGCCCGGCCGGCTCCAGCGCCGATCGCTTCGCGGAGAGCGGCTCCCGCTTCTGGATCGCGGTCGACGGCGACGGGGACGGGGTGCGCAAGCTCCTCCCCGAGTCGCCCGGGGTCGACGTGGTGGCCGGCCCCCCTGCCCTTCTGGTCGTGCACGTGCCCGGAGTGGCGCGTCCGGGCGAAGAGGTCCCGGTCTCCGTGGCAGTGCTCGACGCGAGGGGCAACTCTCCGGTCGCCTTCGAGGGGGAGATCGCGCTCGCGACGAGCTCGCGCGATGCGCTCGAGATCCCGCCGCGCGTGCGGCTCGCACTCGCCGACGGCGGAGTGCTGCGCGTCCCCGGAACGGCGCGCGGGCCCGGCATCGCGTGGGTCGAGGCGAGCGGTCCGGACGGCCTCGCCGCGCGCAGCAACCCCCTGCTCGTGACGAGCGACGGGCCGCTGGTGCTCTGGGCCGACCTGCACGGACACTCCGCGCTCTCCGACGGGACCGCCACCCCCGAGGAGTACCTGCGCTACGCGCGGGACGTGGCAGCGCTCGACGTCGTGGCGCTCACGGACCACGACCACTGGGGCATGGCCCCGCTCGACGCGAGCCCGCAGGCCCAGCAGGCGATCCACGCGGCGACCGAGCGCTTCCACGTTCCAGGGCGTTTCGTCACGCTCGACGGCTATGAGTGGACGAGCTGGATCTACGGCCACCGCCACGTGCTGTACTTCGACGGCGCGGGGCCCGTCTTCTCGAGCCTCGACCCGCGCTTCGAAGCGCCCCAGCAGCTGTGGGCGGCGCTCGAGGGACGTGAGGCGCTGACCTTCGCGCATCACTCGGCGGGCGGGCCGATCGCGACCGACTGGGCGATTCCTCCCGACCCGCGCTTCGAGCCCGTGACCGAGATCGCCTCGGTGCACGGGAGCAGCGAGTCCCCCGACACGGTCGCTCCGATCTACGATCCGGTCGCGGACAACTGGGTGCGCGACGCCCTCGCACGCGGCTACCAGCTCGGCTTCGTCGGGAGCGGGGACGGCCACGACGGGCACCCCGGGCTCACCCAGCTCGCTTCGCCGACCGGCGGCCTCGCCGCGATCGTCGCCGAGGAGCGCACGCGGGCCGGAGTGCTCGCGGCGTTGCGCGCGCGGCGTGTCTACGCCACCAACGGCCCGCGCATCCTGCTGCGCGCGGCGCTCGGGGCGCACCCGATGGGGAGCGTCGTGGAGCTTCCCGAGGGTGCGGGGCTCGACGAGCCGCTCTTCGTGCACGCCGTGGGGACCGGACCGATCGCGCGGGTCGAGCTGGTGCGCAGCGGCGAGGTGGTGGACGGCCTCGACGTGGACGGTCGCCTCGAGGTCGCGCTCGAGCGCCCGGTCTCGGGGCTGCGCGCGGGCGAGTACGTCTACGTGCGCGTGATCCAGGGGGACGGAGGTGCGGCGTGGTCGAGCCCCGTATTCTTCGCGACCGAGGCGCCCGCTGCGGGGGGAGGGGGGCGATGATGCGCACGCCCGCCGCGCGCCGGCCTTTCTCGTGGCGGCGCTGCGCTCGAGGAAGCCGTTCCATCCCTAGAACTCCGCGGAGCCCGGTGTGCGCGGGAAGGGGATCACGTCGCGGATGTTGGCCATGCCGGTGATGAACTGCACGAGCCGCTCGAAGCCCAGGCCGAAGCCCGCGTGGGGCACGGAACCGTGACGGCGCAGGTCGAGGTACCACCAGTAGTCTTCCTCGCGCAGGCCGGCGTCGCGCAGGCGCCGGCGCAGGACTTCGAGCCGGTGCTCGCGCTGCGAGCCGCCGATGATCTCGCCGACCTTCGGCACGAGGACGTCCATCGCGCGCACGGTGCGCTCGTCGTCGTTCAGGTACATGTAGAAGGCCTTGATCTCGGCGGGGTAGTCCGTGACGATCACGGGCCTCTTGACGTGGTCCTCGGCGAGGAAGCGCTCGTGCTCGCTCTGGAGGTCGAGACCCCACTTCACGGGGAACTCGAAGGACCGCCCGCTGCGCGTGAGGATCTCGATCGCCTCGCCGTAGCGCAGGCGCTCGAAGGGCTCGCGCACGACGTGCTCGAGCGTCTCGACGATCGTCGGCTCGATCCGCTCGCGGAAGAAGGCGAGATCGTCGGCGCAGTGCTCGAGCACGCTCGCGAAGACGTGCTTGAGGAAGGCCTCCGCGAGATCCATGTTCCCACGCAGGTCGCAGAAGGCCATCTCGGGCTCGACCATCCAGAACTCGGCGAGGTGCCGCGCGGTGTTCGAGTTCTCGGCGCGGAAGGTCGGGCCGAAGGTGTAGACGCGCGAGAGGGCCAGCGCCGCGACCTCCGCCTCGAGCTGCCCCGAGACGGTGAGGAAGGCCTCGCGCCCGAAGAAGTCGCGCGAGAAGTCGACGCCGCCGTCCTCGCGGCGGGGCGGGCTCCCGAGATCCAGCGTCGTGACGCGGAAGAGCTCCCCGGCGCCCTCCGCGTCCGACGCGGTGATGATCGGAGCGTGGAGCGAGGCGAAGCCGCGCTCGCGGAAGAAGTCGTGGATCGCGCTCGCCGCGGCGCTGCGCACGCGCATCACGGCGCCGAGCGTGTTGGTGCGCAGACGCAGGTGCCCGATCGTGCGCAGGAACTCGAAGCCGTGGCGCTTCTTCTGGAGCGGGTAGTCGTCGCCGGCGGGTCCGAGCAGCTCGAGGCTGCGCACCGCGAGCTCGAGAGCCTGTCCGCTCCCCGGAGACGCGCGCAGCGCACCCCGCGCGGCGATCGCGAAGCCCGTGCCGATCCGGCGCACCTCGGACTCGAAGTTCGGAAGCTCGGGCTCGGCGACGAGCTGGAGCCCGGTCATCCCGGAGCCGTCGACGAGGTCGAGGAAGCTGCGGCCCTTGCCGTGCCGCGCGGTCCGCACCCAGCCCGCGACCTCGACCTCCTGGCCCGGGCGGGCGGAGGCGAGGACCTCGCGCAGCGTCGGGTTCACGCCGCGATCCCCCCGGCGCGCTCGCGCTCCCCGAGCGCGCTCGCCGTCGACGCGCGCCTCACTCGAGATCCGGGAGGCCCATGTCGAAGTTCGAGCGGCGGATCCCACCGCCCACGTCGAGCACGACGCCGGTCACGTAGCCCGCGGCCTCCGACGCGAGGTAGACGGCGGCCGACGCGATGTCCAGGACGCTGCCGAGGCGCTTCAGTGGTGTGAGCTCGACCATGCGGCGTTGCACCGCCGGGTCGGTCAGCACCATCCCGAGCGCCGAGGTCTCGATCGCCCCCGGCGCGATCGCGTTCACGCGAACCTTCGGCGCGAGGTCGGCGGCGAGGTTCTGGGTCAGAGCGACGAGCGCCGCCTTGGCCGTGCCGTAGGCCGAGAAGCCACGCTCGCGGAAGCGACCCGCGGCGGAAGCGATGTTGATCACCGACCCCCCGCCGACCTTCAGCATGTGGGGCACGGCGAGCTGTGTCAGGTTGAAGGCCGTGGAGACGTTCCAGCGGAAGGCCTCGTTGAAGAAGCGCTCGCTCGTCTGGAGGAAGGGCCCCGGCATGCTGCCACCGGCGTTGTTCACGACGACGTCGATGCGGCCGAGCTCGGAGGTCGCGCGATCGACCAGCGCCTGCATGCCCTCGCGCTGGGAGAGGTCGCCCGCGACCACGACGGCGCGCCGTCCCATCCGCCGCACCTCGGCGGCCACCTCCTCGAGCTGCTGCGGGGTGCGGGCGCCGATCGCGACGTCGGCGCCGACCTCCGCGAAGGCGCGGGCGATCCCCGCACCGATCCCGCGCCCCGCCGCCGTCACCACGGCGACCCGCCCGTCGAGACGGAACCTGTCGAGGATCATCGCTCGCCACCTCCGCGCCGGAGCTTACCCGAGGGCATCCCCCGCTCAAGGCTCGCGGCGGAGCACGGCGCCGGCGGGCAGGAGCGGGTGGTTCTGTGGCAAAGTCCAGCCGAGCTGCGGCCCTCGCGACCTGGCGCGCGCGGGTGGGGCGGATGGCGACGTGCGACGAGCGGGCCCGGATCGCGGAGGCGACGAGCGATGATCACCGAGTTCGACGAGTTCCCGATTCACCAGACCTCCGATCCGATCGCGGTGCCGGCCTCCGGGGACCGCAACGTCTACGACCGCTACTGGTTCAACGGCTCGGACCACGCTGGCGCCTTCGTCTTCGAGGTGGGCTTCGGGCTCTACCCGAACCGCTTCGTGCAGGATGGTCACTGGAGCGTGGTGGTGGACGGGGTCCAGCACTCCTTCCACGCCTCGGGTCGCGCCCCCGACGAGCGGGCCGGCACGCGCGTGGGCCCGCTGCGCATCGAGGCGCGCAAGCCGCTGCGCGAGGTTCGCGTGGTGCTCGAGCCGAACGAGACCGAGATCGCCTGCGACCTCGTGTTCCGGGCCTCGACCATCGCCCTCGAGGAGCCGAAGAACCGGCTCAAGGACGGCATCCGCACCCTGATGGAGAACTCTCGCTTCACGCAGTTCGGCCGCTGGGAGGGCCACTTCACGATCGGCGGCGTGCGCACGGAGGTGCGCCCCGAGACCACCGTCGGCACGCGCGACCGATCCTGGGGCGTGCGGCCGGTGGGCGAGCCCGAGGCCGGCGCGCCCGGGCGCCTCTCGCGACCCGGCGTCTACTGGGTGTGGGCGCCACTGCACTTCGACGACCTGTGCAGCCACTACGGCACCTTCCAGGACCCCGACGGGAGGGCGACGCAGCTCTCCGCCTGCCTGCTGCCTCGCCACGCCTCCATCGCGTCGATCCCGCGTGGCGAGGATCCGGGGCTCCGGGAGATGGCGGAGATGAGCCACCGGATCCGCTGGCGCAAGGGAACGCGCTGGCCCGAAGCCGCGGAGCTCCACTTCGTTTCGCGCGACGGTGCGGCCTTCGACATCGAGCTCGAGGCCATGACGCGCTTCCAGATGCACGGCATCGGCTACCAGCATCCGCAGTGGGCCCACGGCTGCTGGCGCGGCGAGCTCGCGACGGCGGCCGAGGCGTGGCAGCTCGACGAGCTCGACCCGCAGCAGCCCCAGAACATCCACACCCACACGATCTGTCGGGCGCGCATGCGCGGCGAGGGGCGCGAGCGCCGGGGCTACGGACTGATCGAGACGATCGCCTTCGGCCCCCACGCTCCGTCGGGATTCCGGTCGATCCTCGACGGCGCAGCGTGAGCGCGCCTGCCCGAACGCAGGAGAACCCCGTGATCACCCTGTACCACTCCCCCGCCTCGCGCTCCGCCCGGGTCCGCTGGCTGCTCGAGGAGCTCGGGCAGGGCTACCGGCTCGAGACGCTCTCCTTCAGCGACGGCTCGATGCAGAGCCCGGCCTATCTTGCGAAGAACCCGCTCGGCAAGGTGCCGACTCTCGAGGACGACGGCGTCGTAATCTTCGAGTCGGGCGCGATCGTCGAGTACCTGCTCGAGCGCTACGGCAAGGGCCGCCTGGCTCCGGCACCCGGTTCACCTGAACGGCCGGCCTTCCTCCAGTGGCTGCACTGGTCGGAGGCGACCTGCATGCCGCCGATCGGCGAGATCGCGCAGCACTCGTTCATGCGTCCCGAGGCGGAGCGCATCCCCGCGGTCGTGGTCGACGCGCGCAAGCGCCTCGCCCGCCTTCTCGACGTGGTCGAGAAGGAGCTCGCGAGCCGCGACACCCTCCTCCCGAGCGGCTTCTCGGCGGCCGACGTCATGCTCGGCTACGCGCTCCAGCTCGCGAAGATGCTCGGGCAGCTCCCCGCGGATCGTCCACGCACGACCGCCTACCTCGCGCGCCTCGCCGCGCGCCCGGCGTTCCAGAAGGCTTTTTCTGGTTGAGCCATCGTGGTCTATGCCGGGGAAGACTCGATCCGGTCTGCGTGCAGGAACCAGAGCTCGAAGCGCGGCGTGTAGGCGAGGCCGAGCCCCTCGCGCAGCGCGCGCTGGTACACCGCGCCCTGCCCCGCGTAACGGCGCGCGTGCTCGCGGAGGTCCGCCGTGCGCTCCACGCGATCGGTCTTGTAGTCGGCGATCACGAGCTCTCCGCTCGCGGGGTCGCGGTAGACGAGATCGACGACTCCAGTGATGCAGGCGATGGCACGATCGTTATCGCCCGCGGGGAGGAGCACCGGAAGCTCGCGGTACAGGACGTTCTCACCGAGCGCGCGCAGCCGGGCGAGGAGTCCCCCGCGCGCGATGCTCTCGAGGAGCGCCGCACCCCTCTCGAGTGCCGCGTGGTGCGCGCCCGGCTCCGCGGCGCCGCGCACGAGCTCGGCCAGTCGCTCGCGGGCGCGCGCGAGCCCGGACTCGGGACCGGAGGCCAGATCGAGCTCCTCGAGGACGCCGTGGATCGCGACGCCCACGGCGCGCGCCACCGCCGCCTCGCTCAGCGCCGCCGCGTCGGATGCGGCCGAAGCACGGAACGGCTCGCCGAAGCGTCGCTCGGCGAGAGCGTCGAGGTCCTCCTCTCCTACGCTCGCCGAGGCCGTCGTCGTGAAGGGACGCGCCGCACGGGCCGCCGCGCCGACGCGCCGGTCGGCCAGTGCGCGCGACTCCCGCGCGACCTCCTCGGGCCCCGGCGCGGGCATCCCGGCGCGAGACGACGCCCCGCCCGGCCGCTCGGGCACCGGGGCGAGCGCGGGAAAGCTCCAGCGCGCGCCGTCCGCGTCGATGCGGTCGCCCGAACCCCGCGCGGCGAGATCCGCCATGCGCTCCTCGGGGTGCGACGCGAGTGCCAGCCCGCGCGCGACGAGCCCGGCGAGCGATCCCCCGCCGTCGGAGCCCTCCCGCGGCCAGAGCCCGGCGAGCACCAGCCGGTCCTCGGCGCGCGTCATCGCGACGTACAGCGTACGCACCCGCTCCGCCTCGGCCCCGCGCTCGCGATTGCGGGCCACGCGGTCGAAGCCGGGCGTCGGCGCGCCCTGGATCCGGAACTCGAGGGGTCCCCCCACGCGCTCGCGACCTGCCTGCACGCCCGACCCCGCGTCGCCGCCCGGACCCTTGTGCAGCTGCATCAGGTAGACGTGGCGGAAGTCGAGCCCCTTAGCCCCGTGGATCGTCATCACCTGGACTGCGTCCTCGGTGGCCTCGCGCGGTCGACTCTCCTCGCGCCGCTGCTCGCCGGCGACGGCCCGCCGCAGCGCCCGCAGCAGCGCGCGCACGCCGCCCTCCGCCGCGAGCGATTCGGCGAGCTCGCGGAAGAAACGGTCGAGGTTCGCAACGCGCCACGGGCCGAGGTGGCGCGCGGCCTCCGTCACCTCGAAGAGACACAGCGTTCGCAGGCGCTCGACGAAGACGTCGGCGGGATCCTCGTCGAGCGAGCGCCGCAGGCGTGCGATCGCCTCGAGAAGCGCCGCAAGCCCCTCGTGCCAGCCGGCGATGCGCGAGATCCCCGGCACGTCGCCCGGCAGCTCGCGGGCCACCCGGGCCGCGAGCTCGCGCAGCGCCGCGAGCTCGCCCTCGCAGGGATCGACGAGCCGGCCCGCTCGCGCCGGAAGACCCTCCCTCCACAGCGGCAGGAGCGCCGCATCGGGGACTCCCGCGAGCGACGAGCGAAGCGCGGAGAGCAGCGCCAGGTGGTCGTTCGGATCGGCGATGGCCCGAACCAGCGCCGCGGCCTCGATGATCTCGCGCCGCTGGAAGTAGCTGCGATCTCCCTCCACCGCGAACGGGATCTCGGCGTCGCGCAAGGCCCGCAGATAGATCTCGAGGTCGCCACGGCTGCGGAAGAGCACCCCCACGTCCTTCCAGACGAGGCGACCCGCGTCGTGGAGCGCGCGCAGCTCGCCCGCGAGCGCTGCGGCCTCGCGCTCGGCCGCATCGCGCGCGAGCGTGCGAGCAGGGGGAGCGCCGGCCTCCGCATCCCAGTCGGCCGAGATCCAGTACTCGATCGGGGCGAGTCCGTCGGGCAGCGCCCGCACCGCGCGGTCCGGGTTCGCGAGCAGCGGCTCGAAGGCCGGCTGCACGAGCGGCTCCCGCTCCATCACGGGTGCGACGACACGCTCCACCTCCGCGAGCACCTCGGGAACCGAGCGGTAGTTGACACAGAGCTGCTCGACCTCGCCTCCCGCGGCCCGGACATCCTCGCGGAAGGCCTCGTAGGCCGCGAGGTCCGCGCTGCGCCAGCCGTAGATCGACTGCTTCGGATCGCCGACGAGGAAGAGCCCCGGGCGCTGCGCCGGCTCGCCCGCGAGCGCGAGCGCGCGAAGCATCTCGCACTGCGTGCGGTCGGTGTCCTGGAACTCGTCGACGAGGAGCTGGTCGATGCGAGCGCGCTCGCGCGCCGCGACGGCGGGGTGCTGCGCGAGGAGGTCGCGCGCGCGGCGCAGGAGCTCCGGGAAGGTAGCGATGCCGCGCACGCGCAGCCGCGCCTCCACCTCGCCGAGGAGCTCGCAGAGCAGGCGCCGCGCGAGCCCCAGGCGCTCGGGATCGCTCTCGCAGAGGTGGCCGAGGAGCGGCGCGAGCTCGACCGATGCGGCGACCACGGCGCTCCGGTCTGCGACGGCCCGCTCCTCCGACTGGTTGAGCTCGCCCTTGCCCCAGGTCGTGAGGCGCGCCGCGAGCGTCTCGTCTTCGCCCCACTCGTGGCGGCAGCGCTCCGCGAACTCCGCGAGAGCGGACGCGGACCAGGGCGAGCCCGCGATCGCCGAGCGCAGAGCGTCCAGCGCGTCGTGCACCTGCCGCGCCTTGGCCCTCGGCGGGAGCGATCCGAAGCCGGCGGCCGCGGCGAGGAACGCGTCCAGCGCGGCGCACGCGCGACGGTGAAGCTCCGCGACCCGATCGCCTGCGAAGGGATCCTCCGCCAGGTCCGCGGCGATGAGCCCCTCGTCGAGGAGCGCGAGCAACGCGGTCTCGAGCTCGGCGGGGCCGAACCCCTGCTCGGCAAGGCGCAGCGCCGGCGAGCCCGGCTGCGCCCAGGCCGGGGGAAGCCGCTCCTCGAGGACGTCGCGCGCTACCTCCGCGCGCAGCGCGCCCTCGGCGTCGAGCTCGAGGCGCGGGTGCACGCCCGCCTCGAGGGGATGGCTCACGAGCAGCCGGCGGCAGAAGGCGTGGATCGTCTGCACGCGCATCTGGTCGAGCGCACCGCGCAGCGCGCGCGCGCGCTCGACCCGCACGACCGGGTCCGCCGGGAGGGCGTCCGCGGGAAGCCACCTCGGAGCCTCCCCGACCTCCACGTCGCGCAGCGCATCGGCGAGCCGGCTTCCCATCTCGGCCGCGGCCGCCTCGGTGAACGTGATGGCGACGACCCCGCGCGCGACCCGAGCGCCGATCGCATCCGGGTGCGAGCCCGGGAGCTCGCGCGCCGCGCGCTCCCATCCGGGGCCGAGGCTCCAGGCCACGATCCGCGTCACGAGCACGGTGGTCTTCCCGGTCCCGGCACCCGCCTCGATCACGACCGGTCGGTCGAAGACCGTTCGTGCGAGCTGCCGGGCCCGCTCGTCCTTCGCGCGAAGATCCTTCCGCTCGTCCGTCACGCCGGATCCTCCGGCCGCCAGAGGCCGAGCAGCGCGGCCTCCGCCGTCGACACGGCCGAGGGAGGCTCCGCGGTCCATCGCCCGAGGCGCCCCCGCGCCGACGAGTCGCCCCGGAGGCACGCCTCCTTGAAGGCGCAGTCCCGGCAGGCCTTGTTCTCGCGCTCGGAATCGGCCTCGAGCAGGCGCGGGAAGAAGCTCCCCGCATCCCAGGCCGCGAGCGCACGGGAGACGGCCGCGTCGAAGGCGTGCGCGACCTCGGCGTCGCCGGCGTCGACGGAGAGATCGCGCGTCACCTCGGTCGCGTCGGCGGACAGGTGGAGGTGGCGCCCGAGGCCGCGCCCGGCCCCGTGCGTGCGAGCCACCGCGGCGTAGGCGGGCGCCTGGAGGAGCGCGCCGGAGCCCACCGCCGCAAGGAGCGCCGCGCGCCGCCTCGCCTCTCCGGACTGCGAGACCCTGGGCCGGCCGGTCTTGTAGTCGGTGAGCCGGAGCGAGTCGCCCTGAAGGTCCACCCGATCGATGCGCAGGCGCAGCTCGCGGGCCGCGCCGGTCGCGTCCGTGACGGCGAGCGTGCACCCGACCTCTGCACCGACGATGCGACACCCCTCGCCTGCTTCCTCTTCGTCGATCTCGCGGGCGAGCGCGAGCGGATCGCGCGCCGCGAGCGCGAGCACGCGCTCGAAGCCCGGAAGTGCCACGCCCTCCTCCCGCAGCATCTCGCGGGCCAACTCGCAGGCGATCTCGTCGAGCACCTCGGGCGGCGGCCAGGCCATCCCGACGCCCCGGCGCTTCACGGCCTCCGCGAGCGACTCGACCGGCTCGCCGAGGCTCTCGCGTGCGACGCGCTCGAGGACGCGGTGCACGAGCGATCCGACCCGGCGCGGGTCGGCCGCCGGGAGCTCACCGTCCACGTCGGGCGGAGCCTCGATCCGCAGCACCTGAGCCAGGTAGGTCTGCCACGGGCAGCGGAACAGCTTCTCGAGCGTCGTCACCGCGATCGGCCCGCGCCGGGGATCTCCGTCCGCACGCAGCGGCCCCACGAAACCGAAGTAGGGGCCGAGCTGCGCGGCGCGGTGGGCCGGACGGTCGAGCTCGCGCAGCACCGCGAGGCGCCCCGTGGCGAGGGCGGCGAGATCGACGCTCGCTGCACCGAGCTCGCGTCGGGCCTCCTCGATCGCCACGGGAAGCAGCGCAGCGAAGGCCCCTTCGCTCGCATGCAGGCCAGCGAGCAGCGCGCGCTCGTGCGCCGGGCGGAGGCCCTTCGACGCGAGCCCCCCCGGCGCGGTGGCCGAGACGACGCCCTCCGGTCCGCCCACGTGCGGCGCGCGGCGCAGGCGTTCGACGAGCGGCGAGATCTCGCGCGCGCGGCCGTCGTCGTCGCAGGTCGAGGCGAGGAGCGCCACCTCGGGGCTCGCCGCCGCGAGCTGTGCGAACAGGAAGCGTTCCTCCTCGTGGCCGTCGCGCTTCAGCGGCAGGTCGGGGAGCAGCACCCGCAGCCGCGCGCGCAGGGAATCGGGGAGGAGCGGGTCCTCGGTCACGGCGCGAGGGAAGACGTCGCGGGAGAGCCCGAGCACCCACAGGCGATCGAAACAGCGCGCGCGCGCCTCGGTCACCGTGAGGACCTGTACGCCGCCTCCCTCTCCACCGAGGGGCACCCTGCCCTCGCGTGCGAGCCGGTGCTCGAGGAGCAGCCGCAGCTCCTCGGCATCGACGGGAAGCGCCGGCGGGCCGAGCGCCCCGTCCGCGAGCGCGGACTCGAGCTCGCGCGCACCCGGATCGCCGGCGCGCCAGCCGAGGGCCAGGCGAACGAGGTCGCGCAGGGCCGCCGCGCGCAGGGCGAGCGGGCGACGGGCCGGCGGCGCGTCGAGCGCGCGAAGCCGAGCGAGCAGCTCCCTCGCGCGCCCGATGGCGGCGTCGAGGATCGAGCGCGAGAGGACCCGCTTGTGGGCGCGCGCACCTCCCTCCTCGTCCGCGGCGATCCTCGCTCGAACGGGGAGCGACGGATCGTGCGTGGCACCCTGGTCCGCCGTGAGGAGATCGGCGACCTGTCCGAGACGTGCGGCGCCGAGCGCCTGGAGCCCGATGCGCAGATCGGCGCGCAGGGCGGGCGAGAGTCGGCCCCCGGAACGATCGAGCTCGAGCAGCTCGAGCCACTGGTCCGCGCGTGTCCGCGCAGCGTCGCGCAGCAGAACACGCAGGCCGGCCAGACGCCGCCCGGCGGGTCCGGGCGGACCGGACTCCCCGAGCCCCGAGAAGGGAATCGCGAGGCGACCGAGCTGCGAGCGCAGCGCGAGCCGATGCTCGGAGAGATCGCGCGCGACCACGCCGAGCCGTTCGGGGGCGAAAGGGCCGGGGGCGAGAGGGCCGGCGTCGAGCGCCGCGCGAAGCTCGTCGGCCACGGCTCGCGCCTCGGCCCACGCGCCGGGCGCGTGGAGCACCCGGAGCCGCGCGCCGGGGAGCGGCTCGGCAGGGGGGGGCGGAGGTGCACCGAGCATGCGCGTCGCGAAGCGCTCTGTGAAGCGAACGCCAGGGTCCTCCTGCGCAGGCTCCGCCGGATCGGGTGGCCGGTCGAGAAAGAGCGTCGCACC
>Ga0214473_10001652_pt1 | contig 28910 bp, 32 predicted proteins | sample RVTome_7_FD_203509 | JGI IMG/M metagenome (GOLD analysis project Ga0214473, IMG submission 203509) | Soil microbial communities from uranium-contaminated site in the Upper Colorado River Basin, Wyoming, United States - RVT98D197 | ecosystem: Environmental > Terrestrial > Soil > Contaminated >...
GACCATGGGCAGACTCACCTTTTCTGCCAAAAAGGCTGAGCGTGTCTCCACAAAGAGCGTCCCTGAGTTCCAGCCAAAAGAGACATTGCGGTCAAGAATCCCAATAGCCTTCTTTCCTTGCGCCAACCTGGCAAGTTCTTTAACCGGAAATGGACGAAGGGCGCGGAGTTTGACCAACCCAAAAGGAATTCCTTTTTCTCTGGCATGATCTATGGCCACCCGAGACGTTCCTGTGGCACTTCCCATGGTAACAAACAAATAATCCGCATCGTCGCAACGGTACGCTTCGACTAACCCACCGTAAGACCGACCAAAGGTTTGAGCAAATTCCTGATCTACCCATCTGATTTTCTCTTTGGCCTTTTCCATTGCAGCAAGATGCTTGTAGCGGAACTCCGTCAGCAGATCTCCGGGTGTACCCGGATCGACAGCCATCGGATTGTCCGGGTCAAGAACGAGCTGGCCGGGTTTGTAAGAAGGCAGAAACCGATCCACTACTTCCTGGTCCGGCACTTCCACAATGTCAACCATATGAGACAGATAGAACCCGTCATAACAGACATTGATTGGAAGCATCACCTCCGGATCTTCCGCAACCCTGAAGGCCATGATGATTGTATCTAAGATCTCTTGATTATTCTCAACAAAGATCTGAATCCATCCCCCATCTCGCAAAGTGATGGCATCCTGATGTCCACACCACACTGTTGTTGGAGAAATGATTTCACGATTGACGATACACATAACAATCGGTAGGCGACAGGTTGAAACCCGTACATAAGGCTCACACATATAAAGGAGTCCTTGACCCGAGGTCGCCGTAAAAACCCTGCTTCCTGCCATGGAGGCCCCGGTCAGGATGCTCATGACGGAATGCTCGCTTTCAGCCTCGACGATGGTTGAATCCAACTCTCCGTTCGCTTTGAACTGGCAAAGATATTCCGAGACGGTCGTCTGAGGGGTGATGGGATAGACTGCCAAAATCTCGGGCCTGCAAAGTTTTGCTCCGTAGGCTGCAGCCTTGTTTCCGTTCAACACTTGACGCATGGTCACTCTTTCTGCTCTCGCTCCATGTGGATGGCGCCAAACAGGCATTCCTTTGCACACAAACCACAACCCTTGCAAAAAGTCAAATCGATTTGAAACGCTGCCCCTTCTCTTGCATGAATGCAAAAGGTAGGGCAAACAATCCAACATTGCCCACAGTGATTGCACCTCTTTGGATTGAGAATCGGTCTCTCAGACCTCCAGTCCCCAGTTTGGATGACCAATAATTCTTTACCCCAAGGTGCAATCTGATCCTTCTTTAATTTCATCTTAGTGGTCTTTTTTAATCTCGAAGAGGCGGACCTCTTGAGCAGCACGGCGAGCGGCCTTAACATTCCTTTCCACTAATTCAGGTGGCAGCACGCGTCGAATCCCTTCAAGGATTGAGGACAACTGAACCCACCCTGTTGTTTTTGCAAAAGCGGCCACGATCGCTGTATTGGTTACAGGGATACCCAGGACTTCAAGACCAATCTTGGTTGCATCTAATACACCAAGCCGGGTAATTTGAACAGGGAGGTTGGAGGGTTGTACCATCTTAAGGCTGTTCAAGACCATGAAGGTCCCGTCCTGAATGCCCCCAAAAACATCACCACTGCCAAGGAGGGTTGCGTCGCTTACGACGATGCAATTTGGAAAATAGATCTGACTTTTTTCACGAACAGGTCGATCATCTAAGCGGACAGAGGAGGTAACAGGTGAGCCTCTCCGTTCAACCCCAAAGGAAGGTAGAGCATTCCCATAAAGCCCATCGATCATGGCTGCGTGAACAATAATCTCCGCAGCCATGACGATTCCTTGTCCTCCGCGACCATGAAGTCTTATTTCTTTAATCTTAATCTCCTGAGCTTGTAGGAAACGCAAACACCCAGGTTCCCCTGAGCCTGCGACCCCACCCAGCTTTGCAAGAAAGCAGCAGTTTACGGTCCCCCCGATTAATGTTTCTTCAAATAATCCGTGCAAAATTTCAACGCATCTTCTCCAGGAAGTCCTTTGGCTTTCATATTATTCGCATAATCATCAAGAAGGGGTTTAACCCCTTTTCTCCATTTTTCTTGCTCTTCCTCAGAAAGAGAAATAAACTTGTGACCGGCACCCAGCAGATAGTCCCTTGCTGTCCTATCCATTTTTTCCCATCCGCTTCCCGTTCTTTCGATCCACTCCTCATTAACCTTCTCGATAGTCTTTTGCAGATCCGGAGCCAAAGCATTCCACTTATCCTTATTCATCACTACAAACATGCTTGATGTGTTGGAAGCACCAAAGCATTCTGTGGAATACTTCACCAGCTCTCCCAATTTCCAACTCTGAAGTGCCTCCAGCGGGCACCACACACCTTCTGCCACACCTCGGCTTAAGGTCTCATAGGATTCGCCCATGGGTGTGACAACAGGAACCGCACCGAGGGCTTTTAGCGTACTTGCCGAAACGCCATTTGAACGAATCTTCATCCCTTTGAGATCCTCTAAGCTATTGACAGGCTTTTTGGTGTGGAGGAATTGCCCGCCGGGACAAAAAAGAAACATCACCTTGACATCATCAAATTCCTTTGGCTTGAATCTATTATAGAATTCATTGACCATTTTCGTTACAACCGAAGCCATGAAAATACTTTTGGAACCAATGTTTTGCTCGACTCCCTCTGTGAGGGGAAATTTCCCCTTCGTGTATGACGGGGCCGAACACGCAATATCAGAAATCCCTTTTACCACACCGTCGTAACTCTTATCAGCACGGGTTAACGTGCCACCATAAAAAACCGTGATTTTAACCCTTCCGTTTGTCCGCGTCTCAATTTCCTTAGCCCAGTCTGCTGTCAATTTACCCTGCTCCTGGACGACAGGCATGAAAGTCGAGTAAGTCAATTCGACAGGTTTCGCCTGCCCGTATGCAAGTGTTGCTAAGGAAGAAAATCCGATTAAAGCTAGAAATAGAAGTGTACATGGTAATAATAATTGTGAATGTCTCATTTTCAAAACCTCCTCTTCTTTTGTTGAATTAAAAGTCTCGCTTCCCACTCAACGGCTTTTCCTAAGAAGGCCCTCGTTTCATCCTCCAATTCAAAGACGTTCTTAATCTCTTTTATGCCTAAACCACCCCCTTCCGCCTCGACAGCAAGAACCCCAGTGGGGGGATTTATCGCCAAAAATGTCTCCGTTCTATAATCCCCCACCGCGGTACTCATCAGTAAGTTGATTAAAACCCTTTAACTCCGAATCGACAATAGTCTTCAGAGCTTGCTTGTGTTCTTCTCCCGCTTTGCCTTCGCAGAATAGAGCTCTCAGCCGGAGCAATTTTTTGACCGTGTGTACTGTACTGATGACTTGCCGTGCATAAGCACTTTTTTTTCCTCATATCATCATTTCATTAGACTGACCATGAACGTCGAGATTTGTGGGAAGGCTATCAAAAGAACAAGACACAATATGCAGGTCACGCAAAAAGGGTACGAACCCCGGAATACGGTGTTCAATGAAATGCCCCTTGCTTTGACCATTTGGGCGACGATAAAGAGGTACATACCTACCGGTGGTGTGATGTTTGCCAGTTCAAACTGCATTATCGCAAGGACGCCGAACCAATGGAGATCAATATGATACGCTTTAAGTACAGGGAGGAAGATAGGAATCGTCAGCACTAGCATGGGCAGAGGATCCATGGGAATACCCACAATAAAAAGGATGACCATGATGAGAATTACTACGCCAAGTACAGATAAATGGAGTCCGGTTACCCATACGGCTAACGCCTGGGCTAGCCCGGAAACCGCCATGAGGACATTGAAAATGTCGGCGCCAATGAGGATGGCAAGAGCCATACCAGTGGTAATAAGGGTGTTTTTGAATGCCTGAAGCAGGTTTTGTCCATTCAAGGTCTTTCTAATAAGCGCGTAGAGAAAGACGAACACGGTGGATACAGACGCGCCTTCGTTAGGAGTAAAAACTCCGAACTGGATGCCGCCCAAAAACGCTATCAGTACTATCACCACCGGCGCAATGCCCTTTATGGCAAAAAGTTTCTCTTTCCAGGTGGTGCTACTGGTGCTGGCAGGACCCAGCGAGGGATTTAACTTGCACTGGATGTAAATTTGAACCATATACATGAAGGTAAGGAGAAATCCTGGAAGGTAACAGGCCACAAAAAACTTACCTAGAGAGACTTCAGTCATGATTGCATAAATAACGAGAATGACACCAGGTGGAACAATGTTCCCCAGAGTACCGCCTGCGGCAACGGCGCCCGTAGCCAGAGCGGGGTCGTATCTATGTTGAAGCAAATTTGGTATAGCGACCTTGGTCATGACGCCAGCACAAGCTATGCTTGAACCACTAACGCACGAAAAAAGGGAAGCTCCGACAACACTAGCCATTGCCAGACCACCCGGAAGTTTTCCCAGCCAAGTATTCGTCGCATCATAGGCCTCATTCATCATTCCTGAAATATCGCCAAGCTCACCCATAATCAAAAAAACGGGCAAGACGGCAAATGTATAACTACTGAGAGTGGAACTGGCAGACAATGCTACCATATTCAAAGCCTGATGGCAGCCGACAATCATGGCGAAGCCAACAGAGCCCACCAAAAACAAACAAATCGCAATAGGTAATCCTAGAAACAGAAGAAGCAGCATGACACCTATTGCAACCGCGCCTACTAGTTCAGGGCTCATATTCGCTCCTCTTTCCCCGTCGTTTCTTCCGGCACCTTAGGATGGAAAGTTTGTATCAGTAACGTCAGACTACATAGAAATAATCCCGCTGCCAACATAAACAGGAACGGTGCCGGGCTGATTTGATGAAAAGACGCCATAGTTTGGGACGACTTCATCACAGATAGCGCGTCCAGATAAACGCCGTAAGCCACAACACTCCAAGTTCCAAATCCCAACAATGAGAAGATACGTTGCATTATTATCTGAGTACGTCTTGAGATTTTGGCAGCAAGTATGTCCACAGCAATATGCCCCCCTTCAACGGCAGCATACATAATTGCCAAGCCGCCCAGAATAACCATGGCTGCCTCAACAAGTTCATAAAAGCCTATCAAAGGTTTATTTAAAAGATAGCGTCCACAAACATCTACAAAAACAATCAATACAATACCCGCGATTGTTATGTATCCAATCCAAGCAGCTACCTCAGTTATGCGATAGAAACCCTTAAACACTGTCCGTGTCCAGTTTTTAATACTCATTCCTCCATCTCCCCAATAATATGTAGCATTTCTGCCTAGGAACAAAGGGAACTATCAATTGCCACTATGATTGACCCGCCGCGTAACGACATACATTGACCTACCCGTTGGTGTCATACTTATATAATACTGAGGTCATGGTATCAACACTCTCTTTCTTCGATTGTGTTAATTATTTGGGGGAATGCTCAGCCCGTAGCTTGGCTGTTTCTCCAGAATACCTCCCAATCGGTTGTTCTGTAATCATACCCTAGACAATAAGCGGGACACTCGGCGGTGTGAGACTGCCGAGTGTACCTCCGACGGCAACGATTCCCGAAGAGAGTTTCTTGCTGTAATGATATTGGTTCATCTCAGGAATTGCCACTTTTGCACAGGTGGTTGCTTTGGCAATTGCAGATCCGGTGATGGTCCCGAAGGCGGTTGCCCCTCCTACCGTGGCCATAGCCAATCCTCCGGGGATGTGGCCGATAAATTTATATGCAGTGTTGTACAATCTTTTTGCAATCCCAGCAATGATGCTGAGTGATTGAATGAGCACCTTTACCCTGTTCAAAATCCTCTCCATGGCCACTCCTTTACTGTCTCGATCCCGCTTACCGAAAAGATAAGAAAAGATCCCAGCATCACTTCTCTATGAACTGACCCTAAAGCAAGTTCTTATCAATGATTAGGAACAGTTATCGCTTGAGAGAGGGAGACTCGCCTTATTTGATCTCCGGAAAACGGCCTATCTGCACACACGTTCCCATTTCATCGGGGAAATTCCAAGTCTCCGCTATCTTGCCGTTCTCGAAACGCAACATATCCATCCCACGGCCAAAAATCTTCTTTCCAGAGGGAGGAATTCCCATCATTTCACCTAGGTGGGTCATTGTGGCCGACCATCGGATCACCACCTTGTCTCCCTCCGCTACCACATCCTCAACCTTGAAAGTCAAATCGGGGAAAGATTTCCGCGTATTCTTAATGTATTGAACGTAAGCGTCAGGATTATTCACAGGGAATGGAGAATCAGCATGGCGTATGTAGTTCGGAGTATGCAGTTCATGGGCGAGAGAATAGTCTCCATGCCAGAATTCCAGAAGCCATCGACGAGCAATCTCTTTGTTTTTTTCAATCATGTCACATCGTTCCTCCTTTGTTTGGTATTGGTACTCGACAAGAACTCGCTTTGGAGCAGGCCAAATTCCCAAAAAGACAAAAGGTCACCGATAATACTGTGTCTTTAAATACCACGAAATGTTGGTTTTCTTTTCTTTAAGAAAGCGTCGACGCCTTCCTTCATATCCTCTGTTTTAGAAAAGAATTTATTGGCATTCAAAGTGAAAGCGGCGCCCTCCGTAAGGAATCCCCGATTGACGGAGGATTTAATCAAGTCAATCGCCAAAGGTGCCTTCGTCAAAATTTTGCGAGCTATTTCCTCTGCCGCCGCAAGGACCGTTTCATGAGGGACCACCTTGTTTATGAGACCAATTCTGAGAGCCTCTTCCGCGGAAATAATGTCGCCGGTCATCATCAGCTCTTTTGCTTTGTGGCTTCCCACGGCATTTGCCAGGCGTATGATTCCCCAGAGAGGAGCCACGCCAATGCCTGACTCCGGCAACCCGAATTGTGCCTTGTCAGAGGCCACGATGACGTCGCAGGCTAAGAGGATTTCCGTCCCCCCGCCTAAAGCCAATCCGTTTACGGCTGCAATCACCGGTTTGCTCAATGCTTCCAATTCCATAAACATTTTGAGAAAAAATCGAACAGACTTCTTCGCCTCCTTGAGGTCTGACACCCGGAACGTATTGATATCTTGGCCGCAGATGAAGGCCTTATCCCCTTCCCCAGTTAAGATGGCAGCGCCCACCTGGTCATTATCCTCAATGGTTCTGAAAACCGAAAATAGTCCGTTATAGACATCCAGGTCCAGGATATTCATTTTTTGGGGATTGTTGATCGTGACATAGGCAATCCCTTGCTCCTCTCTATATTTCACCTTCTCCACAAACACCTCCCTGTCAGCCCCAGTTCCTTTCAGTTCATCTGGGTGACCTATTTCTTTTTTCGTTTTGCTCTAACAGGCTTAAAATATTGAATATCTCGAATATCACCTTTTCTTTCTTCGTTGAAAACGGCTTTCACACTCATCCCGATACGGATCTTCTTCAAATCAACCTCTCCCAGTCTGTGGACGATGCTTGTATCCGCCCCCCCTAATTTGATGACCCCAAGAGCAAAAGGAACATCAGCGATATGGATAGGTTCTGATTGATAGACAATGGTGTAGGTTTCTAAGATCCCCTCCGGGCTCACCTCAACCCATTCCTCCATATCCTCAAAACACTTCGGGCAACTCGATCTCGCAGGAACGTAGACCCGGCCGCAGCCAGCACATCGCGTCGCCAAGATCTTCTGTTGGTCTCGAAGAGAAAGCAAAAACTTGCTGCGGACAGGACCCGCAGAATAGGAATTCCTCATGACCAGAGGCCTGTCCTCGCCTATGATTCTGACCATGTCTTTCAATGGTTGACTCCTCTCTGTCTCCTTATCCTAAATCAATCTAAAATAGGCAATATCAGTCATTCGACCACGCCGTTCTTCTCTTGGTCTCCAGACGGCCTTTGCCCTCATCCCTCTCTGCAACTTCTCGATGTCGACCATCTCCAAATAATGTACGAGAATCGTCCACTCGTCCCCCCCGTCAAGCCTGATAAACCCACAAGGATTAGGTTGTCCGACCAGCTGTCCGGTGACCCGATCCACTTCCCTTTCCGACGCCACCTGAAAGGAAACGACCGTTCCTTCGTCGCTTAAGGCCAACCAGTCCTCCTCTTTTTCACCCACCGTGATCCGGCAAAATCCGCAGACCGGCCTCGGAGGAAAAATGACTCGTTGACAAGAAGGGCACTTCAGTGCCAAGATTTTCGTCTCGTCTCTCAACGTCGTGAAAAACCTGCTTAAACGGTGCCCTGCCGATTCCCTAAACGGCAGATGAACGACGGTATCCACAATCACATACCCCGCATCCAAGGCCTTTTGATACAACCTCATTTCCCCTTCAAACTTTTCTCGGCCCAAGGCATAGGAGGCCTCTGCATACCCATAATATGCCGGCTTGCTTATTTCTTTGCATTTTCTTTCCCCTTCCTCCAACCCTCTCAAACTCATCTCCGTGTGCTTTACCCAATCTGGCCTGACGACTTTGCCTTTCATGATTTCCCACTCCTCTATCTCATTAAAGTGACTTACGAAATAAGGCAGCCGCTGAATAGCTGTCCCCGCCCGCTGTCACGGCCATGGCTGTCTTCGCATTCGGCACCTGCCTCTCGCCCCCTTCGTGTCTCACCTGGATGGCTGCCTCGGCAAACCGCTGCATGGCTGAAGCCCCTATGGCATTGGTCGACACCACACCGCCAGAAGGGTTGACCGGTATATCCCCGTCCATGGCTGTCGCTCTCTCTTTAATCAACTTTCCCGCCCCGTTCTTTTCACACAGGTGCATGCGCTCCCACCACTCGGCTTCGTGCCAAGTCGACATATTATAAACCTCAATCACATCTATCTCTTTTCGCGGATTCGTTATTCCGCATCTCTTGTAAAGCTTGAGACTCGCCTGCTCCACACCAAAAGCCCATTGAGGTCCCAGCTCTGTCTCTTCCATATAGACACCCATATGCCCCAGCGGTGGCAAGGTACCCCCATGAACGGTCACCCAATCGACGACCCATGCCGGGTTTGGGCTGATCTTCTTTGCCACTTTTTCCGGAGCCACAATCATCGCACAGGCACCCACCGAAGCAGGACACATATGGAGGATCCTGAGAGGTGGAATCAGAAGCCGAGAATTCATCACTTCCTCAACCGTAAGTCTTTTTCTGAGATGCGCGTGAGGATTTCGACACGCGTTTTCCGACTCCTGAACACGAAGCTGTGCGATCTGTTCCTCTGTTACCGACTGACGCTTCAACATATCCAGGGCCATCGCTGCCATGGCCGGCCCCGCACCTCTCCCTCCGTTGGCGATATCAAAAAAAGTGTCCTCGCTGACAAGTCTCAATCCGAAATCGCTGCTTCCCTCATCCTGTTTCTCGTAGCCTATCCCTAAGATCGCACCGAAAAGACCAGTCGCCGCATGGTCGAAAAGGGTCGTGCAAACACTCGAACCCGTGGAGCCCCCTGTCTGAATCTTCATCCCGGATTTCAAATAAGCCCCATCCCCTTCCGTCAACCACATGTCCACCTGATAGTTTCCCTCAAACAGTTCCATATTGCCTACAAAAACAGCATCGATGTCTTTAATCGTCAGGTGAGCATTTTCTAAGGCTCTCTTTACGGCAAGATGAACCATCTCCACCTGTGATATCTCAAGCCATCGACTCTTAAATTCAGTCTGTCCTACCCCTACCACTGCAATCCTCTCTGACATTCCTATCTCCTCCCTCTCACCGCTTCAGAATGATCACACAATGGGACTGTCCACTTGGACCAGAAACTCCATGGGCCAAAGCTGTCTCGGCCTTTGCAATCTGCCGCTCCCCCGCTCTGTCACTTAACTGAAGAAAGGCTTCCGCCACCCGAACTATCCCGGCCACTCCTGATGGGTTGCCCGATAAGACCCCGCCGGATGGATTCACGGGCAAACGGCCATCTCTCCTGCTAATGCCATCTTGAATCAATTTTCCCGCCTGACCCCGTTTACACAGTCCAAGTCCTTCCATCCAAAGAAGTTCCTGGTAAGAAAACTCCTCGGAGATCTCTGCTAATCCAATCTCTTTCGAAGGATCGGTAATTCCGGCCATCGCATAAGCCTTCTGAGCAGCAACTTGTAACGAATCGCAATCGGATAGATCTCGATCACCAAGGTAATGGGCATCGTAACAGTTGCCAATCCCTGTGATCCATACGGGCTTCGAGGTCAACGCCCTGGCTTTCTCCTCACTGGCAAGGATCAGGGCGCACGCCCCATCTGACACTGGTTTACAATCCAGTTCCTTCAGAGGATAGGATAACATCTTTGAATGGAGTACCTCGGGCACCGTGAGTTTCATTGCTTCTTGTGCATACGGGTTCTGAAAAGCATTCCCTTTGTTCTTGACCACCACTTCGGCAAATTGCTCCTCGGTGACTCCACATTTGTAAATATAGCGGTTTGCCTGCATGGCTGCTGCCGTCAAAAAATCGATCCCCAAGGGTCGGAGGTAAATGGGATCAAAGCCAGCATTCTCAATCACACTCCTCACAGTCTCAGATTCTTTTCGATACGCAATCACCAATGCGATATCATACTTTCCCGAAAGAATGCTCACTGCCCCATGATAAACAGCAAAAGCCCCATCTCCCGCCACCTTGGTCAAACTCATCCCGAGAGCGCCCAATTCCATATGATAAAGCATGTCAGAGATTGTCCTGCCCTGCCAATAATCCTCCGAGCAGGAAATAATCTTATCGATCATTAGGCCGCCCTTGTCTGCTCCCTGAGCCTCGAATTTTAGCCCTGTCTCCTCAAGAAGCTTTCCTACGACTTCCCAAATCATCTCCCCTATCGATAAATCCGTTTGTGAAGAGACAAACTTTGTTTGGACCGCTGCTACAATTGCCACTCGTTGATTCAACGCTCTTCTCCTTTCTTTTCAAAAAATCGTTCCGATTTATAACCGGGTTTATAACCGGGCGAATTCGAAGCACAAAAACTTCTCACACGTATTTCTTCAAATCCAGGATACCCCTCTCGTAAGTTTTTTCAAAAAGTTTGGCCTTAAATTCGAGCAGCGTAAACCTCCATGGGATAGAGTCTTAAATCCAAACTGAGTATTAATCTATCCTTCAGCAACGCCTCAATCTCAATTTTAACGTGCACTATCCCCCCAGAGCATTAGAAACTCCACCTTATCTTTAGCCTTGGTTTTACCACTGGCGGGAGGCCACTGTAGAGGATTCAGTTCTCTTAATGAGTAGACTTCAACCAATTATTTTGTTCCTCTCTGAAAACATTTAAGTGATAGTTATTGACTCTCCCAAAGGTTCTTTATTAACCGGGCTTTCATTTCATAGCGCGGTAAGGAGCCTTCTGGGACGAGGTTGACATCTGCCTTGAAAACAAGCCTTTCTCTAATAAGGCCTTCAATCTCGTGTTTCAAAGAACCGGGGTCTGTCACACCCTTCGAATATTCGACCTTGATCTTCACAGGGGGATCTACTTTTGGCCCTGGTTTATCGAGAAGTATTTGGATTTCTCCCGTCGTCCTCGGTCTTAGTGAGCTAACAACATCCTTAACAGCAGATGGAAAGACATTCACTCCAAGGACGATGAGCATATCATCCGTACGCCCGATGCAACGAACTCGAAAACTCGTTCTTCCGCAATCACAGGGCGATGACCATACCCTAATCCTGTCCCTTGTTCGAAATCGTATGAGTGGACAGCACTCCCTATCAATGTGTGTGTAAACAAGTTCACCCGTCCTATCGTCCGCCATTTCCAAAACCTCTCCTGTTTCTGGATCGATCAGTTCGCAGATAATAAACTCCTGAGCACAGAAATGCATTCCGCTTTGATTTTGGCACTCACCGAAGATGATAGGCGCTGCATCGGCATTCCCGAGCCCTTCCGTCAGATGGCAACCAAAATCCTCTTGAATTTTTTTTCGGATGGAAGGAATTCCAGCTCCGGGTTCCGCACCACTAGTGATTTTTTTAATCCCCAGAGTAGAGGGATCAACGTTTAATTTAGATCGAATATAATCAGCAAGGTAGATAGCATAAGAGGGAGTACAGTGAAGTGTATTGGCCCCAAGAAGCTGCGTAGTGGTCACCACGCGATCAGATGCTCCTGTTCCAATGGGAACAAAAGCTGCACCAATCGATTCAATGGCATCCTTCACGGGGAGACCACCAACAAAGAAGGTTAGACCAACAGCATGGATAACAACATCTTTTGGTCTGATTCCCTGTGTATAGATCGATCTGGCTGTAATCTCGGTCCAGACCTGTTGATCATGTCGAGTGATCCCCACAAAACTAGGCTTCCCGGTCGTGCCTGAAGAAGAATGAATTCGAATGATTTTGTCCATAGCCACTGCAGCATGGACTCCCAGGGGAGGATGGTTCTCCTGGCTTTCTCGCAACTCATCTTTGGTGGTAAATGGGATTTTCTTAAGATCCTCGGTGGATTGGATGTCCTCTGGAATCAAGCCCACTTCTTTAAACTTCTGTTGATAGAATTTTGACTTCTCATATGTGTATTTTATTTGCTCTCTTAGTTTTTGTTCTTGTAGCTTCTTTAACTCTTCAGGATCTATTGTTTCTATAGTTTTGTTATGGAATTGTTTCGTTTTTCTTAGCATTTTCTCTCCCTACGGATGTTCCTTTCCTGTTTTATCCCCTCGCGAAGTGGTTTCCAAAATAGATACTATCTCTTTGGTGCATAAAATATTTCTCCTCAGCACAAATTACATTCAGGCTTTGCTTGGAGGACCCATTCGAATTCCTCGGGAAGATATTTTTTTCTCTGAAGGCCTGTATGATTGATGAGATAGACGTGCATAATTTTAAGAGTAAGAGTTATAGAACGAGCGATTGTTCTATACAAATCTAACGAAAAATTGGGGGTATTCTTCCCTTCGGTACCCTTTTTTTCTACTCTTACCCTCAACGAGAGACCCGCTGTACCAGCACCTTCTTGTCCCAAGCCTAATATCCTTTCCTGGATCCCGCTTCACTGAAAATCGGTGGAAAGACCAAAGCCTCTTAATATAAAGTGAATTGATTGGTCGATGCTCTCCTCAACGGGTTTATCTCTCAAGGTCCACCCGCTCAAGGCAAGAAACACGGTTTGATGAGCAATGAAGCTGGCTGCGAAATCGAGATCTACGTTAAGCGGTTTCTTCTCGTTTAGCTCGGACAATAACTGGCGCCAGAAGCCAACCACATTTTGCATAAACATCTCAAGCACGATGCTTAGATGCCGCTTACGTAAATATTTACTTTCAGAGTAGGCAAACTGAACGAGTTTTTTATTTTGCCTTAAGAATTCAACCGAATGCCGGAGGGCCGCAATAAACCTTTCCAAAGGATCCATAATTTCTTTAACGCCACTATTCACTAAATGTTTATGAAGCCCCTCATAGATACTCTTATGTACTAAATATAGAACATCATCCTTGGAAGAAACATAGTGATACAATTGTCCTATGGACATCCCGGAGGCTTCTGCAACCATGCGGACGGTCGTTGGATGAAATCCCTTCTCAAAAAATATCTGAGAGGTACTATCTACGATCTGTTGTTGCTTCGTTTCAATAAGGTGGGAATTCTTTGCTGCCGAAGCAACAACGATGCCCGTCCTGGATTCTTTAATCTTATTGCTTGGTGCAAATGGTTTCTTTGTTCCGGCCATTATGGGTTGTGAATTGCTATAGAACGAACGTTCGATTTACAGTTTATCTACCAAATCATAATTCCCTTGTCAAGACTTTTTTAATCAGACTTTCTGAACTTCTTGAATATTTTTATAATCATTATAATTTCGACAAGTTATACTCACTTGTGGAAAGGTTTAGTATTTTGTGTTAGCAGAAGAAATGGCTTGCTCGTTTCCGGCAAGTGCAAGAGCACATTCTTTGGGAATACTCAGAGAGAAGGTTTGGCGGAATTAGGCGCTCCTCAATGTAGAAAGCCTGTAGGGCAAAGGGTTTGAGCAAGACCCGGGCACTGAAAGTTCGGGTTCGAGTTATCTTTGGCTTTGGATCTCCAAGCTCCGCGAGGAGATGAGAAGGAAACGAGCTATCTCGACGGTCGGGCAGAACCTCAGGGTCGCTATTGCTACGGATGCGCATCGACCCCATCAATCATAGCAGATTCTAAGATCTCCCTCACAACATCAGGATCGGAAGAGGGGAGTCGTGCTCTCAAGCGTTGCAATGCATATGCTTGATCTCTTTAAAAGCTTGTTGTATCTTTGTAATCGTTGTCACCAGCATGTGGTACCTCCTTGAAGTTGTTTTTGACGAAATAACTGCTGCGTTATGCCGTTTCTTTTTGCTGACTCAACTTTTGACACAGGAAATTGTACCCAAGTTTAAAAGGTCTGAGGAGTGTGGAAATGGATGAAATTAGAGAGTGGTTTGATCAAACCAGGGTCGATGAGACGATAAAAAATTTGACTCAGCATGGATTTGAGGCCACGTGGGTAGCGGATCGTTCATCAGCCTGTAATGAAATCTTGAAGCGGATACCTCCAACGAAAACCGTTGGCATCGGTGGGTCGGTGACACTGCGGGAGATCGGTTTGATTGACAAATTGAATGAGCAGCGTAACGTTTTGTATGACCATTGGAAACCAGGGATCAGCAAGGAAGAATCCCTGAAAATAAGGAAGGCGCAGCAATCCTGTGATGTTTATTTGACGAGTGCAAATGCCATTACGCTGAATGGAGAGATTGTGAATATCGATGGTTTCTGTAACAGAATTTCAGCGATAGCCTTTGGCCCTGGAGAGGTGATCTTCGTAGCAGGCAAAAATAAGCTTGTTGAAAATGTTTCGGACGGCTTTGCACGGATAAAGAATAGAGTCGCTCCCATGAATGCGAAAAGGTTCGGTGCGGATACGCCCTGTGTTAAAATAGGCAGATGTGTCGATTGTGATTCGCCACAGCGAATATGCAGAGGAACCTTGATCTTGGAGAGGAGACCCTTTGGGACCAATATGCTGGTGATGATTGTCATGGAAGACTTAGGGTATTAAAATTGCAAATTAAGAGAAAATGATTCTTCAATCTGAAATTTGAAATGAGGAAGGGGTAAAGACATGGGTAAAATCAGGAGGGCGATTGTTAGCGTATCGGATAAGACAGGAGTGGTTCCATTTGCAAAGGGTCTGGCCCAGATAGGGGTGGAGATTCTTTCCACGGGAGGGACGGCAAAGTCATTGAGGGATCAGGGGATCTCTGTGAAAGATATTTCCGAGTACACCGGATTTCCGGAGATGCTGGATGGCCGGGTGAAGACCCTTCATCCGAAAGTCCATGGTGGGCTACTTGGACAGCGATCGAAGAAAGAGCATGTTGACAAGATGAAAGAACATGGGATTCTTCCCATCGACCTGGTGGCCGTCAATCTCTATCCCTTTGAAACGACTGTGGCCAAAGAGGGGTGCAGTCTCGAGGAAGCGATTGAAAACATCGATATCGGCGGACCAACCATGCTTCGTTCGTCGGCGAAGAACTATCCCGATGTGACGGTCCTGGTCGACCCGAAAGATTATGATCTCGTCCTTTCCGAATTAAAAGAGAAAGGAGAGATTTCGGTTGAGACCAACTTCCGCCTGGCCAAAAAAGTGTTTCAGCACACGGCGCGTTACGACGGCGCCATTTCCAACTATCTCGGTCAGATCGATGGCGGGAAAAAGGTCCATGAATTCCCTGAAACCCTGACGTTCCAGGTAAGAAAAGCCCAGGAGCTGAGGTATGGAGAGAATCCTCATCAGAAGGCGGCCTTTTACCGGGACCCTCTCATTTCAGAGCCTTCGGTATCCGGTGGAGTCCAACTTCAGGGGAAGGAATTATCGTTCAATAATATCCTGGATCTCGACTCCGCTTATGAGACCGTTAAGGAGTACGAAGAGACGGCTGCTGTCATCATCAAGCATAATAACCCCTGCGGGGTGGCCGTATCCTCTAAAAATTTGGCGGATGCTTATCGCAAGGCGAGAGATTGTGATCCCGTGTCGGCCTTTGGTGGAGTCATTGGATTTAACAAGGTCGTTGATAAGGAGACGGCCCAGGAGATGGTTCAAATCTTCCTTGAAGCGATTATTGCTCCTGGTTTTGATCCGGAGGCTCTCGAAATCCTTAAGACGAAGAAGGATATTCGCCTTCTTCAGACCCCACCCCTCACCTCCTCCTTTGCCCAAGGAGGACTTGATCTGAGAAGGGTGGTGGGCGGGCTCCTGGTTCAGGACCGGGATCTCGGAAAGGTCCCCATGGACCGATGGAAGGTAGTGACCAGAAGAAAACCGACGGAGGAAGAGAAACGGGGTATGGCCTTCGGCTGGAAGGTAGCCAAACATGTCAAATCAAACGCCATTGTTCTTGTCCGGGAAGACCGGACCATCGGAATCGGGGCAGGTCAGATGAGTCGTGTTGACTCCACCCGGCTGGCCGTGATGAAGGCCCAGTCGTCAACGAAGGGAACGGTGTTGGCCTCTGATGCGATGTTTCCCTTCAGGGATGGCGTGGATACGGCGGCGGAGGCAGGCGCCATAGCGATCATCCAGCCTGGAGGGTCGATCCGAGATGATGAAGTCATCGCTGCCGCCAATGAATACAATATCGCCATGGTTTTTACGGGGATGAGGCACTTCCGACATTAAAACAACGTGTCCGTTATCCGTGACCGTGTCCGTTTAATATTTTCCGGACACGTGACACGGACACGGAAAACGAGGTTACTATGAAGGTACTGGTGGTGGGCGGTGGCGGACGGGAACACGCTCTCATTTGGAAGATCGCACAGAGTCCGAAGGTATCGAAAGTCTACTGTGCACCGGGGAATGCGGGAATTTCCAGACTGGCGGAGATCGTTTCGATCAAGGCCAATGACTTGAAAGGACTTCTCGATTTTGCCTTGAAAGCGAAGATTGATCTGACCGTGGTGGGGCCTGAAGAACCCCTGACTCTGGGCGTCGTCGATCTTTTCGAATCGAAGGAACTCCGTGTTTTCGGATCGAATCGGAAGGCGGCAGAGATCGAGGGGAGCAAGGCTTTTGCGAAAGAGATAATGAAGAAGTACCGTATTCCCACCGCCTCTTATGAGGTTTTCGAAAATCCAACTGAAGCGATTACCTACATTCGGAGACAGGGGGCTCCCATTGTGGTGAAGGCCGATGGCCTGGCAGCTGGGAAAGGAGTCATGATCTGTAAAACAGTGGAGGAGGCGATCCAGTCTGTAGAGCAGATCATGGTGGAAAAGATGTTCGGTGAGGCAGGAAAAAAAGTGGTGGTTGAAGAGTGCCTCATCGGTGAAGAGGCTTCCTACATTGCCTTTACCGACGGGAAATCGATTCTTCCCATGGCTTCCTCTCAGGATCATAAGGCGATTTTCGATGGGGATCAGGGACCCAATACGGGAGGGATGGGTGCTTATTCTCCCGCTCCAGTCGTAACGGATGAGGTTCATCAACAGATTATGGAGAAAATATTGAGACCCGTGATCCAGGGCATGTGGGAGGAGGGCAGACCTTATCGTGGTGTTCTCTATGCGGGGCTGATGATCAGGGATGGGCAACCCAAAGTACTCGAATTTAATGCGCGGTTTGGAGATCCCGAAACCCAGCCCGCCTTGATGAGAATGAGAGGGGACATCGTCCCCGTCTTGGAGGCCTGCATGAAAGGGACTCTCTCCCGATGCCAGATCGAATGGGACGAGAGGGCCGCCGTGTGTGTGGTGATGGCATCGAAGGGGTATCCGGGAGAATATGAAAAAGGGAAAGCAATCAAAGGCCTTCAGGAGGTATCTCGCATGAAGGATGTCTTTGTCTTTCATGCAGGTACGGCTTCAAAAGAGGGTCAGATCGTGACGAATGGAGGAAGGGTGTTGGGAGTGACCGGATTGGGAGAAGATATCCCCAGGGCCATTGAGAGGACTTATGAAGCGGTGAAAAAGATCTCCTGGGAGGGGGTCCACTTCCGAACGGACATCGGACAAAAAGCATTGTGCTATTCGGCAGTGTGCAGACACTAATCCCCCTACTCCCCCTGAAGCTGTGTCGTAATTGTAGGGGCTTGATTTATCAAGCCCGTCAAGAGGGCTCAATGAATTGAGCCCCTACAACATATTGGGGCTGGCCATTCCATAGATCGGATTTAGACACGGCCTGTTATAAAGGGGGGGGATTGGATAAATACGTAGGGCAATCCACCGTGCCTGCGCGCTAAAGTGCTTCGCACGCAAGCGCGGCTGCCTTTTAGGGAGCCCCTGCCTGCCGGCAGGCAGGCAGGGGCTCCCCTACATTATTCAAATGAGGTTTCGTAGGGGCGGCCCTCAGCGGCCGCCCAATAAAGTTAATGAGGATGGGAGAATGGAGACATGTATAAGATTGCGGTAATTCCTGGAGACGGAACCGGACCCGAAGTCATTGCCCAGGGATTGAAGGTTCTGAAGGCTGCCTCCGAAAAATTTAAGTTCAAATATCAGCTGGAGCATTATGATCTGGGCGGCGAACGGTATCTGAAGACAAAGGAGACCTTGCCGGACCCCGTTCTCAATGAATTGAGGGAGATGGATGTCATCTATCTCGGGGCGATTGGTCACCCGGAGGTCAAGCCGGGAATCCTGGAGCAGGGTATCTTGTTGAAGATTCGATTCCAGCTAGACCAATATATCAATTTGAGGCCCGTTAAACTCTACCCGGGCGTTGAAACTCCTCTTAAAGACAAAAGGCCTGAGGATATTGACTTCTTTGTTATCCGGGAGAATACGGAAGGAGGCTATGTCGGAGCAGGAGGATTCTTCAAACGAGGAACTCCTGATGAAATTGCCATCCAGGAAGCCATCCACACCCGGAAGGGTGTGGAACGGTGCATCCGTTATGCTTTCCGGTATTGCAAGAAAAGGGCTCAGAAGAATAAGGTGACCCTCTGCGGGAAGACAAATGTTCTGACCTACGCCTTCGACCTGTGGGAAAGGACGTTCCGGGAAGTGGCCAGGGAGTTCGACGGGATCGAAGCCAATTATGCCCATGTGGATGCGATCTGCATGTGGATGGTGAAGAATCCGGAATGGTTTGATGTAATCGTCACGGATAACATGTTTGGTGACATCATCACGGACCTGGGGGCTATGATTCAGGGGGGCCTCGGGATTGCTGCTGGAGGCAATATCAATCCTGAGGGAGTTTCGATGTTTGAGCCCATGGGAGGCTCAGCCCCCAAATATACCGGGATGGGGGTCGTTAGTCCCCTGGCTGCCATTTCTGCATGCCAGATGATGCTGGAGTACCTGGGAGAGGAGAAAGCGGCCCAAGACGTTGAAGAAGCCATCAAGAAGGTGCTGAGAAAGGATGTGAAAAGCCTAACGGCAGGCAAAATGGGGCACTCCACCTCGGAAGTCGGGGATCTGGTCGTAAAATACATCACCGGAAAATAAATTTCAAATTTAGAGATGCAAGATTTGAGCAGTTCAATCTGAAATCTGAAATCTAAAATCTGAAATGGAGGAAAGAGATGGAATGGGGGATGAGAAACCGTCTAGCGCAGTTGGTCCAAAAGGATGGGCATTGCCTTTTTTTACCCATTGACCACGGTTACTTTCAGGGTCCAACCCGCCGATTGGAAAAACCCGGTGAAACGATACGGCCTCTGTTGCCCTACTGTGATGCTCTCTTCGTGACAAGAGGAGTTTTGCGCTCAGCCATCGATCCTGAAAATACAAGGCCGATCATTCTCCGGGTTTCCGGGGGGACCAGCATGGTGGGAAAAGATCTCTCCGACGAAGGGCTTACCACCTCCATGGAAGAGGCGATTCGCCTCAATGTGGCTGCGGTAGGCATTTCCATTTTTGTTGGAAGCGATCATGAGAAGGAATCGTTGTTGAATCTTGCCAAATTGGTGGATGAGGGGGAAAAATACGGAATTCCTGTCATGGCGGTGACAGCGGTGGGCAAGGAGTTAGAAAAGAGAGATTCCCGTTATCTTGGCCTGAGTAGTCGGATTGCTGCGGAATTGGGTGCCCGGATCGTAAAAACCTACTGGTGTGAGAACTTCGATAAGGTGGTCAACGGCTGTCCCGTTCCGGTCGTCATGGCCGGAGGCCCAAAGGTCGATACGGAATTGGAAGTCTTTGAATTCGTCCACGACGGGATGGAAAGAGGTGCCATCGGAGTGAATCTCGGAAGGAACGTTTGGCAGAATGATCATCCGGTTGCGGTAATCAAGGCGCTGCGGGCAATCATCCATGAAAAGGCAACGGTGAAAGAAGCGAACGATCTCTTCGAACAAGAGAAGAAGAAAGAAAGCATAGAGCATAGAGCATAGAGCATAGAGCATAGAGCATAGAGCATAGAGCATAGAGCATAGAGCTTCTACCATTCTTTTAATACAAACGCATCTATTCCCGTAGCCTGTCATTGCGAGCCTGAAGGGCGTGGCAATCTCGTTTTTTTGGAGATTACTTCGTCACTGTGCTCCTCGTAATGACAATTTAATTATCGCGTTTGTATTCGTTTCTTAGAATGGGTTTGTGCGCTATGCACCATGCGCTCTGCGCTTTGCGACGGAAATATATGAAAGTGGCCATGTACTATAACAACAGGGATGTGAGATTGGAGGAGATGCCCATTCCCTCCATTGGCTCCGGAGAGTTATTGGTGAAAGTGACGGCCAGCGGCATCTGTGGCAGTGATGTCATGGAATGGTACCGGATCAAGAAAGCGCCCAGGGTCCTCGGCCATGAGATCGCAGGAGAAATTGTTACGGTGGGAGAGGGGGTCAAAGAGTATCGAGTGGGTGACCGAGTTTTCGTCTCCCATCACGTTCCGTGTAATCGATGCCACTACTGTCTCAACGGCTTTCATACCGTCTGTGATCTATTGAGAAGCACCAATTTTGATCCCGGGGGGTTTGCTCAATTCATTCGCGTTCCAAGAATCAATATCAACCAGGGTGGGGTATTTATTCTGCCGGAGGGGTTGTCCCCCGAAGAGGCCGTATTCATTGAACCATTGGCCTGTGTGCTCCGGGGCCAGAGGTTGGCTAAACTTCGCCCCGGCCAGACCGTTTTCGTCATCGGAAGCGGCATTTCGGGACTTCTCCATGTGGCCCTCGCCCGCCTTTGCGGAGCTTCCCGGATCGTTGCAGCGGACATCCATGATGCCCGTCTGAAGGCAGCAAGAAAATTTGGGGCCGATGAAGTCGTCGAGGCGAAGGAAATCTCTCCTTCAAAGCTTCGTGAGATCAACCATGGCCGTCTGGCCGAACTCGTGATCGTCTGCGCTGGGACGGCCTCTGCTTATCGGCAAGCTTTAGAAACAACCGAACGGGGAGGGACGGTGTTATGTTTCGCCCCGATCGAACCGGGTCTCTCCTTTTCCCTCCCTTTTTTCGAATTCTGGAACGATGGGATCACTCTCTTGCCTACCTACGGAGGGAGTCCCTTCGATCTATTAAAAGCGATCGAATTGATGAAGGCTCATCGTCTTCCCCTTCATGAGATGATCACCCACCGGCTTCCCTTGGCTGATACAGGGCGTGGTTTCAAATTGGTGACCGAGGCCAAGGAATCGATCAAAGTGATCATCGAGCCCCACCGGTGATTCCTTCAAACGCAGGTCCCGAGTCTGGAGAAATTCATTTTGACAGGAGTTTAAAGATTTCACAGGAATGGACTCCATTCCTCTTTAAGTTGGGTGGGGAAAGACAAAAAAGAAAGGGCTTTTGGGAGGATTTCCCCCTAAGGCCCCTGGCGTTTGAAAATTGTTCGGATCAGTTACCTTTCACCACTGTGCACCATTCGCCCCAGACCACGATATGCTTGGACGTGTGGTCAACGGAGGAAACAGTCGTAATTCCACCTGCGGCCTTTGCTGCTGCGATGCTGGCATCACCCAGGGCAACCACTGCAAAAAACGATTGTGCGCAGGCTGTTCCCGTCTTGGTGGCAGCTGAGGCTGTCGTCGCCGTGTCACCGTATTTGACATCGGTGTAGATCAGGCCTATCGCTGGGGTGGCGACAGTTGCACATCCAGAAAGAGCGAACGACACCAATACGATTGCCAGTACCGCTTTCAATGAGTTTTTCATAGGTGCCTCCTTTCTGTTAAGGCGGATAAGAACTCCCTTTACACTTAATTAAATATACCAAAAGCGGAGTTGTAGATCAAGAAAAAAAACATTAGAAAGTTGCGGGTCCTCTATTCATAAATAGGAAATGGTCTTCGAAAGTCTTCATCGAGAGAAAAGTAAAAAATGTTATAATGCATAAAAATCGGGGGCATGGAAAGGAATGGAGGCCTTTAGCGCGGGGGTAATCAAATGATTAAGAAAACCTCGCTGACTTTAGTTTTCATGCTTATTCTCTATTCAAACGGGAGAGGCGATGAAAGGCTGCCTCTTCAGCTGATCAAACTTCCACCAGGGTTTGAGATCGGTCTCTATGCTGATGATGTTCCTTCTGCCCGCTCCATGGTCCTTAGCCCGACGGGAGTGCTCTTTGTGGGCACCCGAGAAGCAGGGAAAGTCTACGCCGTTCTGGATCATCATAAGGATCAAAAAGCCGATGAGGTGGTAACGATTGCGCGGGGGCTGAATATGCCCAACGGGGTGGGTTTTCAGGACGGGGCTCTCTATGTGGCGGAAGTAAATCGTGTGCTCCGGTTTGACCGGATCGAGTCCAATCTTAAGAACCCACCGAAGCCTATCGTGGTTACTGATCGTTTCCCAAAGGATCGGCACCATGGGTGGAAGTTCATTCGCTTCGGACCTGACGGAATGCTTTATGTTCCCGTTGGAGCCCCTTGTAATGTTTGTGAACGAGATGATCCGCGCTATGCCTCCATCATGCGAATGAAACCGGATGGCACCGGGCTGGAGGTCTTTGCTCACGGGGTTCGCAATACCGTTGGATTTGATTGGCATCCGGAGACCAAAGAGCTCTGGTTTACGGATAACGGCCGCGACTGGTTGGGAGACGATCTTCCGCCCGACGAATTGAACCATGCTCCGGGGAAAGGGCTCCACTTCGGATTCCCCTATTGTCACGGGAAGAATGTTCCAGACCCCGAGTTTGGAAAGAAACGGAAATGCGAAGAGTTTGCTCCTGCGGCCATAGAACTGGGTCCCCACGTGGCTTCCCTTGGGATGCGCTTTTATATGGGGAGCATGTTTCCGCCGGAATATAAGAATCAGATCTTCATCGCAGAACATGGTTCGTGGAATCGCAGCGTACCAATCGGCTACCGGGTGACGCTTGTGCGTCTCCAAAATAATCTTGCGGTGAAATATGAAGTCTTCGCCGAGGGCTGGCTTCAAGGAGAGCGGGTGTGGGGGCGTCCCGTCGATGTCCTCGTTATGCCCGATGGGGCTCTCCTGGTCTCCGATGATAAGGCAGGGGTGATCTATCGGATAACTTATAAACGCTGATCAGAGGTCTCTGGAAAAGAAGACCTCTGATTACACACCTGCCTGCCGGTAGGCAGGGATTAAGGAACGATTACACAGATGTGAAAGGCATTGAAAAGTGCAAAAATCTGTTTAGGTTTTTTGATCTGTGTAATCAAAAGAATTTCTTGACATAGGTAGTCAATGCCTTTATCATTTTTTTAAGGACCGGTGGAAATATTATTTCAAGAGAGAAAGGAGGTAAAGAGGATGGAAAGATCATGGATGAAGTATGTTGCTTGTTATCTCGTGGTGGCGATGTTTATCATCGGTATCACCCCGAGGGTCTATGCGGGGTTTTCACCCTCCGAGGCCATTTCTCTTTTACCATCGGATCGATCTTCGGACCTTGATAAGATTCGCAAGGTGCTCGAGTTGAAGATGGTTCGGGAGAGACTCAAGGAGTTCGGTTTCACACCCGATGAAATCGAAAAACGACTTACCCAGCTCAATGATGAGCAGCTTCATCAACTGGCTCTTCAGCTTGACGAGGTGAAGGTGGGTGGCGATGGATGGGCCGTCTTGGCTGTCATTATTGTCATTGCCGCCATTGCAGTACTTGTTATCTACCTGACAGGACATCGGGTTGCAATCGAGAGGCAATAAAAGACCTGACGTTAGACAAGGGGGCTTTGCCTTCCAGTCGTGGCACCGGGAAAGGATTTTGCCAAAGAGTTTGAAGAAAAGGGGTATCTTTATGGGAAGATACCCCTTTCGTCTATTTCTGCTTCTGATTCCTGCTCTGTTATGTTTCTGTGTAAAAGCCCTCCCGGTCAAAGGACCGGAAACCCTCCGTTTGATTCAAAATGTTCCTTTTTACCCTCAGGAAGCATACCAGTGCGGTCCTGCCTCCCTTGCCGGGGTTCTCAATTTTTGGGGTGTCGCTGCAACTCCTGAAGGGATCGGGGAGGAAATATACAGTCGATCGGCCAAGGGAACCTTGAACATTGATATGGTATTCTATGCCCAGAGGAAAGGGTTAAAGGCCACTCAGTATTCAGGGAGTCTTGGGGATATCAGAAAGAACGTCGATTCCGGGTCTCCTCTTATCGTCCTGGTGGATTACGGGTTCTGGGTCTATCAACAGAACCATTTTATGGTCATCCTTGGCTATAATGAGGAGGGGATTCTGGCGAATTCGGGTAGAGATCAGCATCAATTCATCCCTCTCCGAAGCTTTCTGAAAACATGGGGAAGGACCAAATTCTGGACCCTTCTCATCACTCCGAAATAGGAGAAGAGCAAAGGGCATGGAAAAGGCTGTGAAGGTAAAATACATTACTCAACACCTCTTTCTGCTTGCCTTTTTTTCGACATGCTCTTTTGCAGGTTGTTCCTTTCCAAGGATTATTATTATAAAGGACCCCCTGACTCCTGAAGAACATGTCAATCTCGGGGTTGCCTATGAGAAGAAAGGTGAGCTCGACCAGGCGATCAAAGAATATCGATTGGCCGCGAAAAAACTTCCGATCGCCTATCTTTATCTTGGAAATGTCCATTTTCAGAAAGAGGAATGGAGAGACGCAGAAACCTACTATAAAAAGGCCATCAAAAAGGATCCTCAACAGGCCGATGCCTACAATAATCTTGCATGGCTTTATTGCACCATAGGAGAGAACCTCGATCAAGCGGAGAGCCTTGCCCTGAAAGCGATAGAACTCAACTCCTCTAAAGAGCCCACCTACAGGGATACCCTGGAGAAGATCAGGCAGAAGAAGGGAGGGTGATCCCTCGCCCGGTTGTTGGTCGCCACCTTGACAAATGGTTAGGCTAGTTACTATCTTAAAAGTGAAAGGGGTAATTTTCGTTGGTGGTTGACGGAAGGAGGTGTATATAATGGAAGGAACTGAAAGAAAATATGGCCATTTTTTGGCGGGGTTTTTGATTGGCGGAGCCCTGAGCGGACTGGCTACCCTTCTGTTTGCTCCAAGATCAGGGAAAGAACTGAGATCCGACATCAGGGAGACGCGAGACAAGGTGTTTAATGAGGCGAGGGGTTTCTATGACAAGGCGAATCATCAGGTGTCGGATGTAAGAGAGAGAGCTAAGAATTTTGTTGGCCGCATAAAGGAGAAAGGTGCAGGGTCGCCTCAATACACCGCAGGATCACCTGGGGAGATGGTGTGGGAGGCTTAACCCGGAAAAGCTTGCAGGTGTAATGGAGCAATCTTCTCCGCTTAATTTTGTCCCCGGTACCTGTATCGCACAGGGAAAGGGTTTTTTTTATTCTTTAATATCAAACAGAGAAAGGAGGAGGGAAAAATGACGGAAAGAGAAAACGATCGCGGCCTTTTTTTATTGGGCATCTTAATCGGTGGGTTCCTGGGAGGGTTGGCAGGTCTATTGTTTGCTCCCAAACCGGGCAAGGAACTGAGGGCGGATATTAGAGAGAAGGGGAGGGAGGCTTTCGACGAGGCAAAACATTTCTACTCCGAAGGGAGAGCGAAAGCGGAGGCTATTATTGAGGACGCAAGGCGGCGGGCGGAAGAATTGAGGAAGGAGGCCGACCGTCAACTTACCGAGGCGCGCCTGAAAGCTAAAGAGATTTTGAAGGGGATGGAGGAAAAGACGACGGATGTCAGACACTTAGCCAAGGACGTCTTGGAAGGGACAAAAACAGAAGTGAAGAAGGTGAAAGGGGCGGTGGAGGCGGGTGTTGAAGCAGCCAAGCAAGAATATGCTAAAGAGAAGGAGAAGAAGGCCTAAATTGAAAGGAGAAGACCATCCATGCTTCAGACGATCAGTGTCACTGTCATCGCAGCTTCAATCGTCGTTTTCACGATCTTTTTAATTCCCGTTCTTCTCCAGGTCCGGCGGACAGCCCGTGAAGCAGAGAAAACGCTTGAAACGGTCCGTACGCAGATCGTTCCTCTGAGTCATGACCTGACCGTCATTTCTTTGGAGATTAAGGGGATCGTCGAGTCCGTTCACCGGCAGGTAGAAAAGGTGGAGGATGGAATAAATACGGTCGGGGATGCTGCCTTGCGCCTCAGAGAGTTTCAGGGGAGAATTGAGCGAATCGTTGAAGAGCCTTTGCTTGAAATCGTAGCTCTTTCCAGAGGGGCGATCCGAGGGGTGGAGGCCTTTGTCCACTTTTTCCGCCGCTAAATGGTTGCGAAATCCACTCTGAATTGAAAAAGCCGGCTCTGAAAATTTCACCTGCAAGGCGTTCAAATCTATGGGCACTCAAAATTGACGATTGGCAAGCGAAAGCGTGCATCGGAGACCGTCCGTGGAAAAGCCGAAAGAAGATTTGGTTTTCTCGGCTATCACTTCGAGCCTCAGGGGATTTCACCTGCCTGAAAGACAATCAGCAATTTCAGTTAATAAGCTCTCCGGCTTTATGAACAGGAGCCGCCCCACCGGGAGATGAGGCGGCTCGGAGAGTATGTCCATAGATGAGGATAGCCGGAACTACCAGCGATTGCGTCCGCCGCCACGACCGCCCCCAAAACCACCGCCGGATCGGCCACCTCCGCGAGGACTCTTTTCCTGCGCCTCGTTAACCTTAATGGTCTTGCCGTCAAGGCTCGTGCCGTCCATCTTGGATATCGCCGTTTTAGCATCGTCATCCTGACCGAAGGTCACGAATCCAAAGCCCCGGGAGCGCCCCGTATCGCGGTCTGTGATGACCTTAGCTTCGGTGATTTCCCCATAAGACGCGAACGCCTGGCGCAGGCCGTCGTCCGTCGTGTCCCAGCTCAGACCCCCTACAAATAGTTTCTTAGCCATACTTTCTGACGCTCCTTTTCTGCGTCGCCTTGGGCGACGACTTTTGATGGGTAACGGTGTATCGAGTCAAGAATTGGCTGGCCTTGTCTCTTCTTGCTCGACCTTCTCGGCGTCTGAAGGAGTGTGATCTCCTTTATGCAATCGTCGCTGTCTTCTCTCTTCCTGCTTTTTTTGGCGGGACAATTCTTTTCGCCGCTTTTCGCCTCTATAAACTCCAGGATGTTTTGGCAAAATACCCTCCCTTTTCTAAGAATAGCATAACACGAAAAGGAAAATAATCCCGACTCTTTTCATCGCAATGAAAGCGGGGTATCGACACCCAATTGTAATCTAAACCTTTTTCTAACACCTGTCAATTATTGACTACAGAAAGTAGGCCTCATTTTTCTCAAATCCTGCCGATCACACAGCCCATCCGAACTTTCAGCAAGTCTTCACTCCAGAATAGTCCTGGATGTTAACGATTATTGGTAGAAATGTGTATATGATCAAGAAACATTCTGCTGAAATATCTTCTTATCGAACCCTTCACTCTCGGTGAGGAGGCAGAAAAAGTTCTGTTTTTGGACAATGGATGATGGCCGCAATGTGCATTATCGCATGAGTTATTGGCGACCCTATCGGATTTGCAGATACCAGCGTTGGAACGGATATAATGGTATTTCCTATAGCTGGCTGGATTATCTTCCTTGACCTGAAATCTGAATATCCTAAATGGTATGCTGTGGTCACTACAAGGATGAAAAGCCATGCCAGAAATCCAAATGCTATTTTCCCACTCAACGGGTTCTTTCCAACATCAAAAGCTCGCCAGGTGACAATCCAAGGAAACGATGAAAGGAGCAGGCCATCTATCACCCCATAAACCAATCCTCTCCAGAATATTAACCAAGCCAAATAAGTCCCTGTAAATCTTTCAGTCTCTGGCCCTGATAAGACATTCCTTACCATCAAGGCTCCAAAGATTAATCCAAGTAAGATTCCCCAAACGAACCTCTTGGAAAACCATTCTTTTAGCTTTAACTGTGTCTTCCTGATATAGATAGAAAAGAAAGTAATAATAATTCCGAAGTAAATCAAATAATATAAATCAGTGGGAAAAGTCAACAAATCACCAAAAATAAAAGAAGAGCCAAATCCTACCAACACACCCCAAGCTATCCATATGAGATGTCCAGGATTACTCATCCGCATTCCTCCTCTTTCTTTTATTGTATAGGACAAGAAATATGGTGAAGCCAATCATTAGTCCCAAAACTTGGTAATTGGACAAATCAATGGGATTGTCTCTTCATCTCTTCTTCAATCATATTCTCTTTGATTCCTTTAAATTTTCTACCAGAGAAGACAAAAATAAACATACCATGGAAAAATAGACCTATCCCCCATCCCAATAATGGCCGCTTGAACCAAAGGTAGCGTGGGCTTCAATCTGAAATTGGAAATCGCAAATCGCAAATCTATAGGTATCCCTGTTTCTTCAGGTTGATCATCAAAACGGAGATTGCCGCGGGAGTGATCCCGGAGATCCGGGAGGCCTGACCGAGGCAACGGGGCCTGATTTTAATCAGTTTTTCCATCACTTCTGTTGAGAGGCCGATGACTGAACGAAAATCAAAATTTTCCGGAAAATCCACATCCTCTAATTTCCTAAAGCGTTCGATCTGCTCCAGTTGCCTATTGATATAACCATCATACTTCACCTGAATCTCCACCTGCTCAATGGTCTCCTTTGGGATTCCGTTGAGGGTTTCATCAAAGGTGCGAAGGTGGTCAAAATGGATTTCAGGCCTTTTCAGT